>Ga0209751_10001560_pt1 | contig 23452 bp, 23 predicted proteins | sample RifCSP13_1_FD_184019 | JGI IMG/M metagenome (GOLD analysis project Ga0209751, IMG submission 184019) | Soil microbial communities from Rifle, Colorado - Rifle CSP2_sed 13_1 (SPAdes) (version 2) | ecosystem: Environmental > Terrestrial > Deep subsurface > Rock core/Sediment | place: Rifle...
CTTCAATCCCCCTGGGTAGTTGGACCTGGTTAGCAAGCAACCGGTTCACGGCTGCGTCCAAATCGTCCACCGTTAAAGCCACCAGGGGGAAACGTGTTTGACCTTCAGCTTCTACCCTGCGCCGTTTCCCTTTCAGAATCACCAGGTAGGCGCCGTCCAGGTCGAAATGCAGCCGTTCTCCGTGGTGAGGTTGCATGGGCAAACCAATCACGTCGCGGTAGAAATGGCTCGCGACAATAAGATCCTCCGCCCACAGGCTGACTACAAAAATTTTAGCTCCCATAATTTACCTAGAATACGAACGGAATAAACATCCTGGTTTCTCGTTGATAGGCAGCGTACTCGTTCCCAAACTTGCACAGGTTCTCCCCCTCCTCGACTCTTGCCGTGGCGATTAGAGCGGCGTTTGCGATCAGAACCAGGATCGTGCTGAAGAGCGATATCTCCTTGAGAAAAGCTCCCCAGGCAAACCAAAGTAGCGAGCTATACAGCGGGTGGCGGATGTAGCGGTACGCGCCCTGCCTGACCAGCTTGGTTGTCGCTTCGAAGCTCTTTCTCGGCCTGCCTAGCGTGCGCAGTAAGTAAAAGCCATTGATCGCCAGAATGAGCGCAGCGATCAACAACAGCCAGGAAATTATGTGCAGCGGGGAGAAAGGCTCTCGAAACCAGGCTTGTACATTTACCAGGATCAAGCCCAAGATGGCTTCAAAGGCAAAGAAGCGATAGAAACCATGGGCGCACACATCCCGCAGCGACGACCGGGAAATATAAACGATGCCTACCGATCCCAAAATGAAGACCGCCAGTTTAATCATGACCATTTAGATTTCACCCCCTGATCCCCTATCCCTTCTCTCTCTCACGGTGTCCGATCGTAGAGCCCCTTATATATATTGAAAATCTCGTAAATCCTCTTGATGTAATTGCGCGTCTCTTCGTAGCGGATGGCTTCCAGGAACAAATCCGGATCGGGAGGCACCAGGCTTTTCCAGGCCGCGGCGTTGCCCGGGCCGCCGTTATAGGCCGCCAGCATGGCATATAAATCCCCGGCGAAGAAACCCCGCTGCCGGTTGAGATAATCGACCCCCAATTTGATGCTTACCAGAGGCTGGTACAGATCGTCTTCAGTGTAATCCGGCGGCCAGTCGGCATTGGCGGCCAGCTCCTGGCCGGTGTTCGGGACGATCTGCATCAGGCCGCGCGCCCCGGCCGCAGAGCGGACAAAGCCCTCGAACAGGCTCTCCTGGCGCACCACGCTGAACAAGAACAGGGGATGGAAGTTGTATTCCTGGCTGACGGGGATGATCAGCTCCCGAAAGTAAGGACCGAAGCGCACATGGTTGAAAAAAATCGGGGCGCTCATCGTCTCGGCGTCATCCATGCCAGCCAGGGTAAGCACCCTGCGGACGGCCAGGATCCCTGAGCGGTACAAACCCAGGTCGATCAGATGGCTAGCCAGGCGGTAAGTGTCCACCGGGTCATCCTCGACAGATATCCGCAGGTCCTCAAATTCAGCGCGCGCTTCGTTGGAAAGGCCCAATCGCCACAGCTCGTTGCCCCTTTGGAAGCGCGGCTCTTGCGCCAGACTGCCCAGTTCAGAGAGATCCGTTTCCGCAGGCAGGGCAAAGATAGTGCGCATCCAGTCCTCGGCCTCGGCACGTTCTGTTTCCAGGTCGAATGATAGGTCATAATCCTGGGGCGCGGAAAAAGGCCGCACGCCGGTGAGCAGGTCGCGGGCTCGCTCGCTGTAGTAGCCGGTGGGATCGAGCGAGGCGGCCTGTTCCCACGCCACCCGCGCCGCCTGCAAGTCACCTAAAACCTCTTGAGATTTACCCATCCAGAAGAACGCCGCTGCCCGCTCCTCCGGTTCCCCCGCTTGAGCCAGGAGTTGCTGGAAGAGAGCGTGCGCGGCGACATAGTCGGCCAGGCGGTAGCGGGTGATCCCGGCCAGGAAGAGCGCCCGAGGGGCTTGCTCCGCGCCGGGGTACTCGGAGGCGGTTCGTTCCCAAAGCTTCGCGGCTTGACCCAGGCGATCGCCGCGTTCGGCAATGCTGGCGGCGTCGAACAGGAATTCCGCTGCCCGCTCGTGAGTCGGGGCCGCGGCGACGAAATCCAACAGCGCTTCAGTCGCCTGCCGGTACTCTCCCAGGTCATACCACAGGGTATCAGCCTTCTGCTCCCAGGCCTTAGCCCACAATTCGTCGTCCGGGTAATCCTGGATCAGCTGCTCCCAGCTCTCGATGGCTGTTTGCTGTTCGCCCAGGCCTCTCAAAGCCAGTCCCTTATAGTACAGAGCCGTCGCCGGAGCCTCCGGCTCCGCCGGGTCGAGAGGGCCGCCCTGCAGATAGCGGTCAAAGGCGGCCACCGCCACGGCATACTGCCCGGCGAAGTAGTCTACCAGGCCGCGGTCCAGCTCATCCACCGGCACGCCCGCCTCGACCAGGTTCAGCAAGGCCAGATAGGAATCATAGGCCAGGGGATAGTTTTCCACCGCATCCAGGTAAGCCGCGTAGGCCTGGTCCATTTGTCCCAGTTCCGTGTACGCCTGCCCCAATAGAAAGTCCATTTGCGCCTTGGTGTAGTCGTTCGGGGTGCGCTCGTAAATATCCTGGTAGGCCACGAGCGCCGTCGCCAGGTCTCCGGAAAGATCATAGGCCTGCGCCATTTTGATCTCGATCTCGAAGCCCGTGCTCAGATGCGCAGCTCCCAGGGCGGCCTGGTAGGCTGCAATGGCGCCCGGGTAGTCGCCGGCGGCGAACAGGGCCTCGCCGCGCAGCTCCTGGACAAGGCCATCGATCAAACCTGGGCGCAACTCCAGGTATTGCGAGTAAGCCTCGGCCGCCTCCAGGTACATCTCCTGCGCGTCATAGGTTTGCGCCAGGAAGAAATAAGCATCGGCGATGTGCGGCGACTCGCTTTCCTCTGCAACCAGGCTTTCCAGCGTGGTTTGCGCCGCGGGGTAATCCCCGGCCAGGTATTGGGTATGGCCAATGCCCAAACGCGCCGCGATCTCGACCTCCGGATCGGCGCTGGCCTGCAAAGCAGCCTGGTACTCGCCCAGCGCGCTGTCCCAATCCCCGTTGAAGATCGCCTGGTCGCCCTGGGTCACTCGGGCGGCGGGCGGCGGTGTAGGAGTCAGGGTTGGGGTAGGAGTAAGCGTGGGTGGGGTCGTCTCGCCGCCCGCCAGCGGGTCCACACCGATTGGCGTCACCGCTTCGCTTACAGGCAATTGATCCCGGTCACTGCTAAGGCTGGGGAGATTGCAGGCCAGAACGAGCAGGAAAATTACCAAAAGGGTCACGGACCTTTTGACCTTATCCATGTCCGTGACTATAACGCAGGGGAGGGTACCTGTCAATCCTGGGGAGACCCCATGGGTCCTGTTGATCCCGTTTCGTCTCGGTTGACCTAAGGCGTGGGGACGGGCTCCAGACCGATCAGCTGCGAGACGGTGACCAGAGTGTAGCCTTCAGCCCGCAGGTAGTCGATCATCTCAGGCAGGGCTTCGGCGGTGTGCCAGCCGCGCCCATTGGCGTGCATGATGATGATCGAGCCGTTCTGGGTTTCAGCTTGCACGATGCGCAGGATGTTATCAGCCAGGTTGTCTGGGACCGGATCGGCGGTGACGACCTCCCACTGGATCGTGTACATCCCATGCGCGGCGATGACGCTCAGCACCTGGTCAGTATAAATCCCGCTGGGCAGGCGGAAGAGGCGGTTCTGCCGCCCGGTGAGCTGGAACAGCAGGTCCTGGGTGCGCAGGATCTCGGCGCTGATCGCCGTTTCGCCCAGCTGATCCAGGTCTGGATGGCTCCAGGAATGGTTGCCGAGCTCGAAGCGCGGGTTGGCTGCCAGCCGGCGGGTCTCATCCGGGTGGGTGCGCATCCAATCCCCACCCATGAAGAACGTCGCCGGGGCTTCCCTGGTGATCAGGGCTGCATAGATCCCTTCGTCGAATCCAGCCGGGTATTCCGGTTTCTGGCACAGGTCGAAGGTCAGGGCGACATAGGGCAAATCGCGGCTGCCGTGGATGACGAAGCGCACCTCGATCGGGTCGAAGCGCGGCGCTTCGCCAGCGGCAGGGGTCCAAGATGGGGCGCTGGTTGCGGTGATTTGTCCACCAGACTCGCTGGCAGGGGATGCCGGAGGTGTCTCCGGAGAGGTAACCGCGGGAGCCGCGGTGGGGGTCGGTGTGAAGGCCGGCGAGGGTATGGCGCTCGGCGCCGGCGTTATTCGGGCCGGCGGAGAGGTGGGAAAGTTGCAGGCCAGCGCCAGGACGACCAGCATCCCGATCAGGATCGACCAGCGGAGACAGTTCATCGAGGGGAAGGATAACCCAGGCAGAAGTGGGTGTCAATCCTGATATTATCCCTGGGATGCTTTCCAGTGCCACCAGGGCTTTCATAAGGTAGAGTGTAGATGTCATTGCGAACCCGGCGTTCTTTGCCGGGTGAAGCAATCTCCTGACACGCGAGGGGGCTGCTTCGTCGCAAAGAACGCTCCTCGCAGCGACACTTTTCTTTCTTGTGAAAGCCCTTTTCAGTGCCCCTCAGCAATCTGCCCAGGGAGCAAGAAAAGTGTATAATATAGAACATACGTTCTTTTTTTGGGCCGCCCTTTCGTTGGGCCCCCTCATGAAAGCTTGTCGTACTTCATGGACCATGCAAAAGGATTGCCAAAGGAAAAAATCAGTGAAATCTGTGTCATCCGTGTACCAATAAAATAAGCTGCTCGCACTTCGTGGGCCGCGCAAAATGATTGTGAAAAGGAAAAATCAGCGTTCTTCAGCGTTCGTCCGCGTCCTATCAAAAAAGGAATATCTGGGGATGGAGATCACCGGCTGGCTGCTCGACCTGTTCGCCGATCCCGACGGCGGCGTGGTGCTGTGGCTGCTGGGCGAGGACGGCCTTCGCCAGCGCCTGCACCAGCCCTTCCCGGTGGCATTTTACGCCGCCGGGCCGGCCCCGCGCCTGCGCGCCCTGTGGCGCTTCCTCCAGGCCCAGGCCGTGCCAGTGAGGCTGGCGCGCGCCGAACGCCGCGACCTGTTCGCCGAGCAGCCGCTCACCGTGCTCTCCATTCAAGTGGACCAGCCCCTCGCCCAGGCGCGCCTCTTCCGGCAGGTGGCGCGTGCCTTCCCCGACCTGGCCTATTACAACGCCGATCTGCCGCTGACCCTGCGCTACGCCGCCGCCCACGATCTCTTCCCCCTGGCGCGCTGCCGCATCCTGGCAGACGAAACCGGCCAGGTGAAAGAGGTTATCCCCCTGGACAGTCCCTGGGAGCTGGACCCCCTGCCCCCACCCCTGCGCATCCTGCGCATAGAGCCAGACCATGACCCGGCGCATGCCCCGCCTTCCCACCTGTCCATTTACTGCGCGCGTCACGCCTACCGCCTGCCGCTGGAACCCGCCCGTTCCCTGCTGATCGGGCTGCGCGCCATCCTGCAGCGCCACGACCCCGACGTGTTGCTGACCTCCTGGGGCGACACCTGGCTGCTGCCCCACCTGCTCAGCCTATCCAACCAGACCGGGCTGGCCTTGCCCCTCAACCGCGAACCCGATCGCGCCGTGGAACACCGCCCGGAACGGACTTACTTTTCCTACGGGCAGGTCGTCTACCAGGGGCGGCAGGTGCACCTCTTCGGTCGCTGGCACATCGACCGCTTCAACGCCATGCTGTTCCATGACTACGGCCTGGATGGCATCCTGGAGCTGGCGCGTGTCACCGCCCTGCCGGCCCAGACCGTGGCGCGTGTCTCCCCTGGCAGCGGCATCTCCGCCATGCAAATGCTGACCGCCCTGCGCCTGGGGGTGCTGGTCCCCTGGCATAAGCAGCAGGCCGAGCGCGACAAGAGCCTGCTGGACTTGTTGCGCGCCGACCAGGGCGGCCTGGTCTACCAGCCTACCATTGGCCTGCACCACGACGTGGCCGAGATCGACTTCATCTCCATGTACCCGGGCATCATGGTGCGCTTCAACATCTCCCCGGAGACGGTCGGTTCGAGCCGCGCCATCGCCGCCGCGGCGCGCGAGCTGGGAACGCCCGGTGATCTGCAGCCGCCCGGCCTGGTGCCGCAGACCCTGGCCCCGCTGCTGGAAAAGCGCCTGGCCCTCAAGGGCCGCCTGGCGGCCCTGCCGGCCTGGCACCCACAGCGCAAAGCCTACCAGGCGCGCGCTTCGGCCCACAAGTGGCTGCTGGTGACCTGCTTCGGCTACCTGGGCTACAAGAACGCCCGCTTCGGACGCATCGAGGCCCACGAGGCTGTCACCGGCTACGGGCGCGAAGCGCTGCTGCGCGCCAAGGAGGCCGCCGAAGACCTGGGCTTCAGCGTGCTGCACCTCTACGTGGACGGCCTGTGGGTGTGTAAGCCCGGCGCCTCGGCCGTGGCCGATTTCCAACCCATCCTGGACGAGATCGTGGAGCGCACCGGCCTGCCGGTCGCCCTGGAGGGCATCTACCGCTGGGTGGCCTTCCTGCCTTCCCGCCAGGACGAGCGCGTGCCGGTCGCCAACCGCTACTTCGGCGTCTTCCAGGACGGATCGGTAAAGATGCGCGGTATCGAGGCCCGGCGGCGCGACACGCCCCCCTTCATCGCCCAGGCCCAGATCGAGCTGCTGGCCGAGCTGGCCCGCTTCTCGCCGAACAGGCCTGAAACCCTGCCCCTGTCCCAGGTGCTCTCCCTGCTGCGCCGCCGCCTGGCGGCCCTGCGTAACGGTCGCCTGCCCCTGGAGAGCCTGCTGGTGGCCCAGAAGCTCAGCCGCGTCCTGGACGAGTTCCGCACGCCCTCGCCGGTAGCGCGCGCCGCGGCCCAGCTGCTGGCCGCCGGCAAATCCACCAGCCCCGGCCAGCGCGTGCGCTTCCTTTACACGCGCGGCGAGCCGGGCGTGCACGCCTGGGACCTGCCCGCACCGCCGGACCCGGCCAGCGTAGACGTGGCGCGCTACGCCGAGCTGCTGCTGCGCGCCGCGGGCAGCGTGCTGGGGCCTTTCGGCGTGAGCGAAGACCTGCTGCGCCAGTGGCTGTTCAGCAACGCTGCCTACGCCGCCCCGCCGGGGGAATTACCAGTGATGCAGGCCGCCCTGCCGTTGTTGGAGGGGAGCAAGGTGGTACGGGAGTTAGTTGATTAAAAATGGCCTATTGACATAACCATAAATCAGCCTATAATTATAGTTGATGCCGCGCCGCTCTCGCTTTACCCTAGCGTTCGCTCCTGAAACCTTAGATCATCTCGACTTTATTAATCGCAAGCATCACCGTTTAATCCGTAAAGAGCTCCACGATCAATTGAGCTTCGCCCCGGATGTCGCTACCCGTAATCGTAAGATGTTAGCACAGCCAGCACCCTTGGGTGCAACCTGGGAATTAAGGTTTGGCCCCAACAATCGTTTTCGAGTATTCTATGAAATCGATGTGCACGAAAAGATCGTGCGTATTTTGGCAATCGGCGTCAAAGTGGGCAACAAGTTATTAATTGGTGGAGAGGAGTTTATACCGTGAGAATCGCTTCTTTAGCAGATGTCAAAGCGCGATTAAGCGCTTATGTAGAACAATGTAAGACTGAAGGGCCGATAGTCATCACGCGCAACGGAAAAGCCGTCGCCGTCCTGCTGGCTCCACTGGATGACGATGATCTGGAAAGCATTCTAATGGCCCGTTCGCCGCGCTTTCAGGCCCTGTTAGAGCAATCGAGGCAGAGTATCCAGGCGGGCAAAGGACTCCCGGAGGAGGAATTTTGGAAAGCCGCCGAAGAGCGCCTATCCAGTTAGTTCTCGGTGCGAAGCTCAAACCGCCGTCCTCGGCGGCGAGCCACCGTAGAAGCAGGCGGCCCTGCTGTTGGCAGTCATTGTCAGGGCTCTCACTCTGGCCAGCTGGATATTCGCGCATCTGGTAAAATGATCGAAATATCGAACCACTGGAGCACCAGGAAAGATATCAATGACCTGCAATGTTTGTGGGAGGGAAGGGGACGTATCCGTCACGTAACTCGAAGCTATGGGCAAGGAGCCGAGCTACTGGTTATCGAAAATATCCCGTTAGTCAGTTGCCCGCATTGCGGTGAAAGCTATCTGACGGCAGACACACTGCATGAAATCGAGCGAATTAAGTTACATCGCAGGAATTTTGCCGAGCAACGGAACGTGCCCGTCGCGATGTTTGTAGAGGCGGAGTGTTGATCCTCTTCTGAGGAATTTGATCCGATTCAGGTTGTCTCTTCATCGTCTGATTGAGCTCATGACGAAGTAAGGAAATGATAATGACGTCCATCGCCAATCGGCCATTCCATAAATACTTGATGGTTGTGTTTTCCGGCCGGATGCGCCTGTCACGTCTTTATCTATTAGCAGTTTTGCTGGCCTTCGTTATGCTCATGCTGTGGGGTATGCCCCAACAAGCCGAGGGGAGACCTGAAATCTGGAGCGCGGCTGGCAATCTACCCAGCCGTGCCGTGCTCGGTTCCAGCGAACCATTGTCCTTTACTGTATCTTTCACTACCTATTTACCGGTTGTATTCAAGCCGGTGCCCAAACTCAAGGATCTGGTGACTAAGATCACCTTAACCTTGCCACAGCCGCTTGCCGCGCCGGGTGGAAACTGGTGCACCTGGGGTTATTGTTCACTGTCTCCGCGCCTTTATCACGAGCCGCTTGGCGACGGTCGGGCATTGGTGGGATGGACGGATTCGAGCGGTAACGGGCATGTCAACCTCATCAGCACTAGCGGGATGTTGGATCAAACCTATGATTTCCCGGATCGTTCCGTGCGGGGGATGGTCGCGCACGACGATGGCAAGTGGGCAATTCTTTTGTGGGACTCTAACTCCAAGATCATGTGGCTTTCCAAACGCAATCTGAATGGCAGCGAGATTTGGGCGACCAATATCGATGGCAGCTTGACGAGTTTCAATCCCGAGATAGGTGATAGCCGGCTGGCCTATGGGAATAATTTGTACGCGGCGTATTTTGCTGTCCATGGGGATACAGGCTGGCCCCAGGGGCACGAGGGAGATCAGTTGACCTATGTGAGCAGCGCTGGCGCCATTCAATCGGGGGGATGGGAATGGGGCTGTTCACATTCAATGGCTGAATTGATCGGTTATCACCCAACGCTGAACGAGTTCGTCCCCGTCTGTTCCAGTGATTGCTATGCGAGTAAAGGCATCCTGCTCAACGATAACCAGGTGGTCTATGAATGCGATGGAAACTGTGGGGGGTTGGTATCAGCCCAATTGGGTCAGATCGCACTGAGCAACAACTCGTGGAAACTTGTCTTCAACGCATTGAACAGACCTGGTTATGTAGGCAAAGGTATTGGCCTGGCGACCATTGATGGCTCTTTCCAAAGCAGCTTTGTTTGGCTGACGAACACCGATGGCGAATATGAACGCGATCCCGTCCTCGCGCGTTTGGGGAGCGATCTACAGACTGACCGATACGTAGTCGGCTGGAGGACGACCAATAATAATGTCTATTGGCTTGGAGTGATTGATGGGAGCGGGAATTTCTTAGCTGGACCAGAGGAAGTGTCCACGGCAGGGGTCGCATGGGGGAATCGAGATGATTCTTTCCGCACGCAAGCTGATGGGAGTGTGTCGTGGGTGCAAGGGGATCCGTTAAGTACGACTCTTCACCTTTATCGTTTTAATGGATCAGCCTACGTGCCATAGGTTGAACGCATTACGATTCTCAACCACACCCGGATGATCCTGCTCTACAAAGCACGCATCCCCATCATAAGCATATCCCCCCAGACATCAAATACAACCGCATCCCTGCTCCACATTGGTTTCTGCTGGCAATGCCCCCGCCCGCAAACTACGCCGAGCCAGGATCTTACTCAAATCCGATTGCACGGAATCTCATGGAAAGCGCCTGGATCAAATGCTGAGGCAGATTGAGTACGGCGATTAATAATGGGAATACTGTATAATGCCAGGCAGTCGGCAAGCTAAAATAAGGAAAGGGATTTGTCATGGAAGGGAAAAAAGGTAATCCAACCACGATCGATGAATACATTTCGCAGTTTCCTGAAGACGTACAGCATATTCTGGTCAAGATCAGGGCGGTGATTAAAGAATCCGCTCCAGGAGCCGTGGAAAAAATAAGCTATCAAATGCCAGCTTTTTATTTAAACGGCGGCCTGGTCTGGTTCGGCGTTTGGAAGCACCATATTGGATTTTATCCAAAGACATCCGGAATTGAAGCACTCATAGATGAACTATCAGCATATAAGGGGACAAAAGGGTCGGTGCATTTTCCGTTGGATAAACCCATGCCCTATGAATTAATCAGCAAGATCGTAAAGATCAGGGTCGCAGAAAACCTAAAAAAATAGCGGCTTGAACAAGAAATCACCCGCCAGCGGCTCGCAGAACATAAACACATCTGCGACGCCTTCGCGCTGATATTCGTATACGTATAAGGCAGGTATAATCTCTCCAGCAGAATTTAGAATCAGAATTTAACCGTGGAATAAACACATGTCAGGACAATTGAAAAACCTGAAAGCGCAGACAACCGATAGGCTTTTTACGCTGGGCGAGGAGATCGCTCACAGCATCACGCACGGGATTGGAGCCGGGCTGAGCATCGCCGGTTTAACCTTGCTGGTCGCTCTGGCGGTCTTATATGGCAACGTCTATCAGATCGTGAGTTTCAGCATCTATGGTGCCACCCTCGTCGTATTGTACCTGGCCTCGACCTTGTATCATGGCTTTCAGAACCCGCGCCTCAAACGGGTCTTCAAAGTTTTTGACCATGCATCGATATACTTGCTCATCGCCGGTACGTACACGCCTTTTCTCCTGGTTGGTCTGCGCGGCAGGTGGGGCTGGACCTTCTTGATCATTATTTGGGGACTGGCCATATTAGGGGTAAGTTTCAAGGCTCTTTTTATCGATCGTTTTCACAAGCTATCCGTGCTGGCATACATTCTAATGGGTTGGCTAAGTGTAGTGATGATCAAGGAGCTGTTGATAAATATTTCCCTGGGGGGATTGATCTGGCTGGGGGTGGGTGGCGTGATTTACATGGTCGGCGTCATTTTTTATGCTTTGCAGAAAATTCCTTACATGCACGTCGTTTGGCACTTTTTTGTGTTGGGAGGCAGTATTTGCCACTACTTTGCCGTGCTTTTGTATCTGGCTCCAAATCGCTAAATGGAACCACGGATTAGCCTGATTACGCTTGGTGTCGCGGACCTTGAGAGGGCTACCCGTTTCTACGCAGAGTGCCTTTCTCTGCCTCGTCTCAAGACCCCGCCATCGGTTACTTTCTTCGAGCTGGGAAAGACATGGCTTGCCCTTTGGCCGCGTGAAAGCCTGGCAGCTGACGCAGGACTCTCTCCGCAGGGCTCTGGGTTCCCAGGCTTTTCCCTTTCCCACAATGTACGGTCCCCGGCCGAGGTGGACGCTCTGCTCGCACGCGTCGCGGCTTTTGGTGCCAATGTCGTGAAACCTGCGCAGCCAACAGACTGGGGCGGTTACGCTGGCTACTTCACGGACCCTGATGGCTTTCTCTGGGAGGTCGCCTTTAACCCCGATTTTCCTCATGTGTAGCCACCTTCCCAACCAATCATTCCAGCAGTAATATGAGGCCCCAATCGAACATTGTGGGCCACCCAATTTGGCTGTCAAAGGAAAAATCCGTTAAATTTGTGGAATCCGTGTCCCAATTAAAAAAGGAAATTTAAAATGGACGTTCAAGTGCTGGTAGCCTATGCCACCAAGTATGGCGCCACGGCGGAGATTGCTGAAAAGATCGGTCAGGTGCTTCGTCAAGCAGGTTTGCACGTCGACGTGTTGCCTGCCGATCGCGTCGGCGACCTGAGCCCGTACAGGGCAGTTGTGCTGGGCAGCGCAGTTTACGCAGGCCAATGGCGCAAGGAGGCGGCGATGTTCCTGGAGGCCAATGAGAAGCAGCTGGCCGATCGCCCGGTATGGCTCTTCTCCAGCGGGCCGACGGGCGAAGGAGATCCGGTCCAGTTGATGAAAGGCTTTCGCTTCCCCGAGGCGCAGCAACCCATTGCCGACCGCATCCGGCCGCGCGATATCGCCTTCTTCCATGGTGTGCTGGACATGAAGGAGCTCAGCCTGGCCGAGAAGCTGATTGTCAAGGGCATCAAGGCGCCGGTCGGCGATTTCCGGGATTGGGATGCCATCACCTCCTGGGCAACAGCCATCGCCGATGCGCTGAAGATAGAGGCAGGCTAACCGTTCAGAGCCATCGTTCGCGATCCATCCAGCTGCACTAATTTTGTGCTATACTAAAAACAGGAAGCGTTTATTCTATCAAATTCTTATTGGACCGTTGCCTATGCCGCTCTACGAATACGTTTGCCTAGATTGCCGCACCCGCTTTGACGCCCTGCGTTTGATGAAGGACGCTGACGCAACCATCGCCTGCCAGAATTGCCAGGGTGAAAACACCTCCCGCCTGCTCTCGGTGTTCTTCGCCCACTCCGACGGTCGGACGATCGCCCAAAGCGCGCCAGCCTGTGGCACCTGCGCCAGCCACGCCTGCAGCACGTGCGGAAGCAATAATTGAACAGTAGGTAGTATCTAGTCCCCAGTCGTCAGTAATCAGTAGATAGCGAATCACCAGATCAGCCTCGGAGATCTTATAAAGGGTCTCCGGGGCTTTTTGCAACTTTAACCGGTAACCTGCGTAGATGAAGATAAAAGGGCTTCCTGAAATCACTCAGGGTGACCCCACAACCGGTCACTAGAACCAACTATGTAACTATGGAACTATTTAACTATCTGACTACATAAAGGAGATCAAATGTCTACGCAGTACAAGCAACTTTACCGTTCAAAGAATAACCGTATGATCGGCGGGGTGTGCGCCGGGCTGGGCGAATACTTTGGCATCGACCCCACCCTAATGCGCATGCTCTTCGTCCTGGGCGTGTTCCTGGGCTTCCCGGGCGCCTTGGGATTGATTTATCTGATCATGTTGATCGTGGTGCCCGACGAAGCGGTGGCCGCGCCTGTCTCCCCGGTCCCGGAAAGCTCCGTCACCCCCTCCGTTTAGTATTAGCGCAAATCTCCCTCAAGCCGCTATCCTCGGCAAGCGTTCTGCGTCGAGGATAGCGCAGGAACACTTTTGCATAAGAAACAATCCAAGAAGGTCAGCCTCGGTGTTCACCGGGGTAATGCCACCTCCCATCTGGCAGCAAACCCGTCGAACTTTTAACTGAGCAAGGACTCTATATCCAAGGTACCGAGATAACACATTTGAGGTAAGGATTTCATGCGATCAGCCAGTTTTTCATCCGCAGTGATCAGCACAATATCAATTGTTTCAGCCAGGGCTGCATAAACCGCATCGTAAACAGTAGCATCAAAGGATCGTGCCAGTTCCACCGCTCGATGCATCAACACCTTTGAAGGGGAGATCCATTCGATGTTTAAATCATAAAGACTTTGAATTGCATCCTGGATATGCTTCGTCGGTAAGTCCCCCTTAAAACGGAGGACATTAGCGATCTCATAGGCGCACAATGTGGGTGATATCAGCGTAAAACGCCCTTCGAGATAGGCTCTCCGGATTGCCAAAGCTCGATCAGCGTTAACTTCCCCCTGGCGAAACCACTTGAGGATTACTGAGGCATCCAAAACGAGAGCGTCTATTTAAGCCCCTCTTCAAACCCGCCACGAAGGTCACGCCACCGGCGAATGTCTTCTGCGCTGTCCTCACCAATACCAGGGGTAAGGCGCGCGAGACGATCCTGAATCTCGATGGCCTGTTGTACACTTGGATCCTCACCAGGGCGTGCTTTTCTTTTCTTTGTGGATATATAAAGTCGCATAGCCTCCCGTAACAACTCGCTTCGACTGCGGTGCTCTTGGCGGGCAATGCGATCGATCTCAGCCAGAAATTCTTCGGGGAAAGAAACCATTACCTTCGTGACCATCGTTTAACTCCTCAATGGTATTGCCATATTATATCTTAAAGCAATACATTTTCTATCCATGCCCACACCATTTTTTCCAAACTCAGGTCACCTATACCTAATCTTGATCAGGGGGTTCCAAATGGACGGAGACATCGGCCACGTCGACCAGGCGCCGGCCGAGCTCCTGCTCAAGCTGCGAAGCTAGAAAATGAGCCTGCGTGACGGGGATATCCGGGGCGATGGTGCATTCCAAGGAGAGGTAGATTTTATTCCCATCCGCCGGGTTGCGCCGCACCCGGATGTTGTGCGGGCGAGATAAGGAAGGCATCTGCGCCACGGCGCGCTCTACTTCCCGCCGTATCTGAGCCTGCAATTCCGGCGATTCCTGGCCATCCACCAGCACCTGGGTGGTGGCGAGCTCGATGTGGGTGTGCACGCCCCGTACCACAGGCAGGCGGGTGCGCACTTCGCGCTCCAGGTGATCCACCCGTTCGTGCGCCTGGCCGAGCGTCAAATGGGGATCGACTCCCACATGCATCTCCAGGTAGAGATCAGCGTTATTGCGGTGTGCCCAAACCTCGTGCACGGTCAGGCCCAGCTCGCCGGCGGCATGTTTGGCGGTAGCGAATAAGTCGGCCGCGTCCGGTTCCGGTGAGCGCTGCGCCTCGACGTGCAACATGACATCGTTCACACCCTCCAACGCCAGCAGGCGCCGCCGCACCTCATCTGCGATGGCATTCGCCTCCTGGATGGTATTGTCCGGGGAGACGCGGATGTGCAAGTCAATGGCCGCATCGCCAAACGCCCCCCGGCTGCGAACCCGGTGAAAAGACTCGATCCCCCCAACGCTTTCCACCACCCCAGCGATGGTACGCGGGTCCACGGCCGCCCGATCAACCAGCACGGGCAGCGTCTCGCGTAAGATGTCCACCCCGATCTTGGCGATCATAAACGCTACGAAGGCCGCCAGCAGCGGGTCTGCCTTGGGGAACCCCAGACGCACCAGGCCCAACCCTCCCAGGACCGAGAGGGACACCAGGATGCTGGCTCGGGTGTGCAAGGCATCGGCCACCAGGACCTCGCTGCGCAGGCGGCGGCCCTGGCGCAGCTCATAAACACTCACCCCGCCCTGGATCAGCAAGCCCAGCAGCATGGCAACCAGCGTCCAAAAAGTAACTTCTGGGACCAGGCTGCTCCCCAGCCGTTCCCAGACAGCTTCCAGCAGCTGCCAGCAGGTGAGGAAGAGCAGGAAGGCGATGCTCAAGGCGGCGATCGTCTCGAACTTGCGGTGACCGTAAGGATGGTCCGCGTCGGGCGGTCTGGAGGCAGCAGACAACCCTGCCAGCCCCACCACATTGGACAGGCCGTCGAACAGGTTGTCCAGGCTATCGGCGACCACGCTTAAAGCCCCCGTCGCCAGACCTGCCGCCAGCTTAATGGCGGTGGCGATGAAGTTCAACAGCATGGTCAGGATCAAGACGCGCCGGATTTGGGACAGATCGCGCTGTCCAGAAGCAATATAGCCATCGTCGATCCACTTTCTATCAGGCACAAGCGCGATTATACCTGGTAGTACGGTAATCTATGGGAAAGCCGGGCTACCAGTAGTTTAAAATCAGCAATTCTGAGATCGGACCTCGCTTTTGTGGGTTGCTGCTGATATTGCGGCTCGCCCGCAGGCGCTCGATGCGGAACCCCGCGTAGGCCTGCTCAAAGAAATCATCTGCCGGATCGATGCTGCGCGGGTCGGAGTTGCTCAACATGAGTCGCGCCCCTTTCCTGTCCAGGGCGCGGTAAAAGGCTGCCAGGCGCAGCTGCTGTCCATCATCGAACGAGTCTTTCGAATAAGAAGTGAAATGGGCGGTGGCGCTGATCGGGCGGTAGGGCGGATCGAAGTAAACAAAAGCTTCCTCGTCGACGTATGGCTCGATCGCCTTGAAATCTCCATACGCGATCTGGACTCCTTGCAACAGGCGGGCGACGGCGCGCAGGTTTTCTACGTCCAGAATGCGCGGGTTCCTATAACGCCCGAATGGCACGTTGAATCCCCCTCGCGAGTTCAGGCGAAACAAACCATTATAGCCAGTGCGATTAAGGAAAATTGTTTCAGCGCTGCGCTCGATCCACCCCATTTGGGATTGCGTAGAATCGAACTGGGCTCGGCGTTCATTATAACGGGAGCGAACCTGGTAATAGAAATCTCGCCGGGCCGGCTCATCCAGCGGCAGGTAGCGCGACTGTAGCTCCCCGAGCGCCTCGATCAGCCCTTCGACGTCGTTCTGGAGGGTCTGGTAGGCCAGGATCAGGTCAAGGTTGATGTCGGCCACCAGGTACTCCTGCACTGGATAAGCCTGGAGAACCCGGAAAAAGACTGCCCCGCTGCCAATAAACGGTTCGACGTAACGCCGGATGGCGCCGCTTTTCAAAGCCAGCGGGAAGAAGGCCTCCATTTGCGCCAATAGCTGACCCTTGCCGCCAGCCCATTTGAGGAAAGGCCTGACTTTGCTCGTTCGCCGGACGGAGTTGTCTTGCATGCTAGTATTATAAAAGAGTGTGAAGGGTCGTCAGTATCCAGTGTTGGGAAAAAGGTACTACCTCCCTGATAAGGAATCTCTGTTAAAATTTAGACATCCGGGAGGGCATCACCATAAGCATCCTTTCATCTGCATAAGCTCCCCGACTCTTTTTCCCACCCTGCTACGTTAAATATAGCGTAGGATAAAGCCGGCGTGGGATGACAATGCTTAATGGAAACCTCATGATCGACGTCAACACCGAACAGATCCGGCGCGCCCAGACGGGCGATGCACAGGTCCTTAGTGCGCTCTACGAACGTTATTACCGGGGCATCTATCGCTACCTGTATTACCGGGTGGGCGACCGGCAGATCGCTGAGGACTTGACTTCGGAGGTGTTCCTGCGCATGCTGCGCTTCATTGCCGGGTTCCACCCGCCGGCATCGATGTTTCAATCCTGGCTGTTCCAGATCGCCCGTAACCTGGCGATCGATCATTACCGCAAAATGAGCCGCCGGGAGCACCTGCCATTGGAGGAGCGCATGGCTGCCGCGAATGTAGATCTGGATCGGACTGTCGAACATAACCTGACCAGTGAAAGCCTGCTCCAGGCACTAGACAGGTTGACCGAGGACCAGCGCGATGTCATTCTGATGCGTTTCGTCGCCGAGATGCCTCTGGCTCAAGTGGCCAGGGCGCTACATAAAAGCGAAGACGCCGTAAAGGGCTTGCAGCGACGCGCCCTGCTCGCCCTGCGCCGCACTCTAACCGAGTGGGAGATTTCCTATGGTTAATCAAGATCAACTATTGGAGCAAAAATTGAGCGCCCTGGAAATGGGCAGCGACCTTGAAAATGTCCTGGCTGGGCTGCCCGATGAGAACGAGGAGCTGGCCGGCCTGATCAGGCTGGCTGCAGCTGTTCGCGCACTTCCGCATCCCGAACCCTCGCTGGAACAATCACAAGCGCGCCAGGCGGACCTTACAACCGCCGCCAACCGGTTAGCTCATGAATCCGCCGGCCACCTATCGCCAGAGATCACCAGGCCAAATGGTCGGGAGACTCTCCCCGCAGGGCGCGCAGGGCAAAAGCCAGTGCAGAACTCAGCCCCCTTCTCCCTCAAATGGCTGCTCGCTCCAGCCGCGGCCGGAGCTGTAGTTTTATTCTTCCTGGTTTTCTTCGCCTTGCTTGGGGTTGGCCTTTGGTTGAGCGGGCCGCGCAATGCCCAGGTAGCCAGGCTGGTGGATGTGAGCGGAGAAGTTGCGGCCTCTGCGGCCAAGGATAATGCGTGGCGACCGCTTACCAGCGGTGACCGGGTACGCAGTGGAGAACGCATCCGTACTTCCGCCGCCTCCACGGCCACCCTGGTCTTTTTCGATGGCAGTCGCACGACCCTCGAGCCGAATACGGACTTGGTCTTGAGCCGGGTTGATGGCGATTGGGGTAAAGTCTTGCGAGTCGTGCTAACCCAGACTGCCGGTCACACCCAGCACACAGTCGTGCCAGCACACAGTGAGCGCAGTGCTTTCACAATCTTCACACCAGCCGGTGAGGCTAGCGTACAGGGCACGGTTTTCAGCGTGGCGGTAGAGGCAGGAGTATCGCGCTTCGCCGTCGAAAAAGGCCGGGTCCTGGTCACCAATGATCGCTCGCAGGTTTTCTTGAACCCTGGGCAAGTGGTTGCCAGTGGGCCTGGGGAGCTTCTTGAGCCACCTGCCTATCAATTCGCCCTCCAGGGTCAACTGACCGGGATACAGGGCAGCACATGGAGCGTGGCCGGCGTCCCGTTCACCGTGGCAGAGGGGAGCGAGGTCGCTGGCCATCCTCTGGTGAGCCAAATCGTTCGCGTGGAGGGGCGCATCCTGCCCGGCGGCGATTGGGTAGCAGACAGCCTCGTCCCGGTGGCCGACAGCCTTGCCCCGGCCGCTGGCTCCGCAGGCCGCCTCACCTTCACCAGCCCCCTGCAAGCGATGGGCGAGGCGGAATTACAGGTTAGCGGATTCACCTTGAAATTGGACGGTGAAACTAAGCTGGCTGAAGGCTTGACTTTGGGCCGCGCGGTGCGGGTAGTCTTCACAACCCTTGAGGAAGGGCGTTGGCAGGCATTGGAAATTGAACCTCTCGAGGGTATCGATGAGCAACTCACGCCATCCCCCACTCCCGATCCCAACGCCGATCCCAGCCTGTCCTTCGAGCCGGATGAGCTGGAGACCGCCAGCTGCGAGACATCCTTTGACCTGACCGGCACGCTGATCAACACCGCCAGCGATGCGGGCGATTACGCCGCGGCGGTGGAATTAGGTTACGCCGTCACCCGGGGGGCGGAATACGTCGACGCGGTCCAATTAGACCCGGTCACCTGGGAGACGATCGCCCCAGGCGAGCAGGTGGACTTCAACATTCACGTAGCGCTCGACGCGGCCGGTTGGGGTAACGCCCCGGCCGGAACCGAGATCAAGGTGCGCATCTTCGTCGCCTACGAGGCCAACCGCAGCGAGGGACACGACACCCGCCTGACGGTAACGATCGCCAAAGCCTGTGAAGGCAGCCCGACACCTACCGGAACGATTACCACGACCCCAACCATCACCGGTACGATTACCGAAACGCCGACCATCACAGCCACGCCCGGCCCGATCGATTGCACTGGCGCCAATCCTCATCCCACCGGCATGAAGTTAGCCCAGCGCTACGGCGTTCCGTATGAAGAGATCATGGGCTGGTTCTGCCAGAGATTCGGTTTCGGTGAGATCGACCACGCCTACAGCTTGAGCCGCCAATTCGGCCTACCGGTGGCCGACATCTTCGCCTTGCGCCGCTCCGGCATGGGCTGGGGCCAGATCCGTAAATACCTGGAGAACTTACCAACCGGGACACCAGGTCTCACCGGCACCCCTTCCATGACTCCCAACGCCTCAACCACTCCCCAGCCCTCGGGCACACCAGCCTATTGCACTGGCGCCAACCCCCACCCAACCGGACAGAGGCTGGCAATTCAGTATGGCGTTCCTTACGCAGAGATCATGGGCTGGTTCTGCCAGGGGTTTGGCTTCGGCGAGATCGACCTGGCCTACAGCCTGAGCCTGGAGAGCGGGACGCCGGTGATCCAGATCTTCGACATGCGCCGTTCTGGCATGGGCTGGGGCGAAATCCGTCAAGCCTTGCTCGGCGGTCTAGGAATTGGAAACGGTAACGGGAATGGTAACAGTAACGGAAATAGTAACGGTAATAGGAATGGTAAGGGGCACAAGAAAGGCAAGTAACATCAACCTCCCGCAGGTCGCTGAACCTGCGGGAGGTTTTTATTTCCCTGGCTCGATCGGGTGAGGGTAAAAAGCGTGACAAATCAGTTTCCGAATGCTTTCGTCTCTAACAGCTCCCTTAAACGGGGATGCTCAGCATAAAAGCCGCGGTAAGCGGGGGGCAACAGGGCGGCAATGCGGCACATGATCTCAGCGGTGTATTGCTGGAGGAGGGCATCGCGTTCCTGCTTGCCCAGGGGCGGCAGGCTGAACGGCTCTCCAACCCGAATGGTGACCGGGGTGCGCTTTAAACGCCGCAGGTTCTTCTTCACCTGTTGATCCTCCGTACCGGTCACGGCTACCGGCAACACAGGCACCCCAGCCCTGGCAGCCAGATAGCTCGCCCCTGCACGTCCTTCGAGCAGCGCTCCGGTCGGGCTACGCGTGCCCTCTGGGGCCATGATCAGCGCCCCGCCTTTCCGCAAACGTCCCAGAACATTGCGCATGGCGGCAAAGTCCGCGTTAAAACGGTCGACCCAGATGCCCTCCAGGCTTTTTACCAACCAGCGGAGGATGGCAAAGCGGCGGTATTTTTCGGCCACCAGCATGATGATGTCCTGGCGGTCCAGTAGGGAATATACTAACCCGGGGTCCAACCGGCCCAGGTGATTGGCCGCGGCGATATAGCCACCAGTGGCTGGCAGGTTTTCGATGCCATGCACCTCGATGGTGACGACCAAGCGCATTAACGTATGGACGAGGAATCGGGCGAATTTGTAGGTCATGTGAGATCGAAGATGGTGAACGAATGACTAACGATCATAACCAAGAGTATATCAAACGGCAAGGCGAATAACCAAAATCAACCTGTACCAAAACGCGCTTGCCCGGCTCACGGTTTGCCTGTAGAATGGAATCATAAAACAGAATTTGCTACAGGAGAGTTGAACGATAATGAACATTGATGCTCAAACCGGGGCGCAGATGCTCCAATCCTTTCTCCAGCCCTGGCACATGGCAGTGGCTGAGCCTGCCAAGGCTCAAGAGGAAGTGCTTCACCGTTTACTGAAGGAATATGCCCAAACCGATTTCGGCAAACAGCACCGCGCGGCTCAAATCGAGAGCCTGACTGATTACCGGCAAGCCTTCCCAGTCTCCCCCTATGCTGACTACAAGCCGCTCATTGACAGGGTGATGGCCGGCGAGGTGGATCTGTTGTTGTGGGAAGAGCCGGTCGGCTGGGCGATCACCCGAGGCACCACCAAAGGCGAGGCCAAGTTCATCCCCATGACTCCCACTGACCTGCGCATGCGGGTCAGCGCCGGGCGGGCGATGATGAACTACGTGGCTAGCACGAAGCGCTTTGACCTGTTCGCTGGCGTCAATCTGAATTTGAATTTCCCTTCAGTGGTAGGGACCGTGAAGGTTGGCGACCGGGAGCTTGAATATGGCTACAGCTCAGGAATCTACACCAAGCACGTCTCCACCTTTACCCCGATCCGCTCCGCGCCGACGCAAGATGAGATCGACGCTCTGGGAGGAGGTAAGTCCGAGCGCGACTGGGACCGCCGCTTCGAGCTGGCCTACGAGAAATGCAAGGATCAGAATGTCACCCTGGTCGGCGGGGTCTGCCCTACGGCCTTGCGCTTCGCCCGCTACATGCAGCGCGTCCACAAGATCTATCCCAAGGACTTGTGGAAGACACAGATCATGACTTTGGGCAGTGTGCCGGGGATCAACACACGGTACCAGCCAGCTCTAAACGCTTTATTCGGACCGGCGGCGATCCGCGAGATCTACGGGGCAACGGAAGGGATGTTCGGCCAGCAGCGCGACGAAAAGCGAGCCTGGGTGCCCAACTATGACCTGTTTTTCTTCGAAGTGCAGACCAGCCGGGGGATCAAGCTGCTGCACGAGATGCGCCCCGGAGAACAGGGGAGCCTGGTTATCTCGACGCCCATCCTGCCGCGCTATCGCATCGGCGACTTGATCTTGGCCCTGCAGCCGCCCTACTTCCGCTGCATCGGCCGGGAAGAATGGTGGACACCCCTGCGCTACGCCTGGGACGAATTAACGACTTTCAATTTCGGTCGACTTTAGAGCTCCGTCAACGCCTTCGGAACAGGCCGCCGAACACGATCGACAGACCGATAGCGATCAAGATCAGTGGCCAGATCAAGTTCCAGCTGACGATATTACCAAGCCCGAGTCCGATGAAGACGAAGGCCAGGATGAGCGTGCCGCCGATCGGCCGGCGGTAAGCTGGCACCAAAAGGCGGGTGAGCACTTCCACCAGAAGGATCCCTCCGGCCCCTAGCAAGATCAGGCCCCAAACGCTTTCCCAGCCCAACATCCATTCTGGCCCTCTGGTGGTAAGGCGTTTCAAACTATCCAGATACCCCAGGTTATTGGCAAGCAGGACCACGCCGGCCCAGATCAGGATGGCAGCCCAGATGATCGAGCCAAGCGGGTCGCGCCGCCACTTCTCATCCGGCGCTTTCTCCTCGCTTTTTTCTCTTTCCTTTTCGTCAAACTTTTCGTCGGCCATGGTACTCTCCTTCGTTGGGTTTTGCTATGTCTTTCCCTCAAGTGAGGCCGCCCAGATAACACCGCTAAATCGCCAGAAGTAACTCCTTTACCGACCTTCAAGCTTGGTTTGTTATTTTCCGCACAATGAGTATATCAAACACCGACCTAGCGGGCAAGTAAAAAAGAGCCGTTGACTTGCAACAGCTCTTTTCCTCAGGCCGGCCTGTAAGCCGCATTCTGTCCGGTGGATTGCTCCACCTGGGTGGTCATCTCTCTGGGCGGCGTGTCTCCACGCAGCTCTAGCAGCCTACCCGGGGCTTTGGCTTCTTGCGAAGCGGGGAGACGAGCAGCCTCCGGCCCGCTCGAAGCGGGCTATGCCCCTGCTTGGCCTTGCTCCCGGTGGGGGTTGCCTGGCCGCCCACATTGCTGTGGACGCCGGTGGTCTCTTACACAGCGAAACCAAAGGTTTCGCTCAAGCAATCGCACAGCGATTGCCCACACCTTTTCACCATGACCGAGAATAGAAAGCGGAGTTTCGAGAATCGTCAAAGGACGGAACTCTAATCTCCAATTCCCACGCTCGGCTGATTGTTTCTGTGGCCCGATCCGGCAAGTAACCTGAGAGGCTCAGGCCCCCGCCCCGGGTGTTACCCGGCACCGTGCTCTGTAGAGTGCGGACTTTCCTCGACTCTGCCTTACAGAGCCGCGACCACCTGGCCAACCTGTGGTGAATTCATCATACTACGTTCCGGAGTCGGTGTCAAATCCTCCTGCAGCTTCAACTTCCCGATTCAACTTCCCGAAAGTTTAAAACTTTCGGGAAGTTGTACTAGACAGATCAGCACCTATCATGTAAAATAACGCCCTGTCAATCTCGAGTATCTTTTGGAGGAAGTCTTTTGGCTAATATCAAGTCTGCAATCAAGCGTAACAAGCAAAACGAGAAGCGCCGCCAGCGTAACCGTATTTTTCGCGGCCGCGCGCGCACATACGTAAAAAATGCCCGCGACGTAATCATCAGCGAGAACCTTGAGGAGGCGCGCGCCGCCACCCTGCAGGCGATCAGCGCCCTCGACAAAGCTGCAGAAAAGGGCATACTTCACAAGAACAACGCTGCCCGCAGAAAGAGCCGGCTCATGAAACAACTGGCTGCCTTGGAAACAAAGCAAGCCTAGTCTTTTTTTTCATCCCAGAAGCTATCCTGAAAGCGGGAGCTCAAGCGCTCCCGCTTTTTACGTTCGGGGTACCTAACGTAGTGCCTCAAAATAAAA
>Ga0209751_10001561_pt1 | contig 23446 bp, 22 predicted proteins | sample RifCSP13_1_FD_184019 | JGI IMG/M metagenome (GOLD analysis project Ga0209751, IMG submission 184019) | Soil microbial communities from Rifle, Colorado - Rifle CSP2_sed 13_1 (SPAdes) (version 2) | ecosystem: Environmental > Terrestrial > Deep subsurface > Rock core/Sediment | place: Rifle...
AAATCATCGGCGCGCAACTGCGGATCACGTTCGAGGCGCTGCGGGCCTGGCGCGGGGCGGCGGCGCGGGCGCGGCTGCGCGGTCAGCTCGCCGGACTCCTGGGCGTTCCCAAAATGCTCCGCAAACGCCGTGTGGTGCAGGCCGCTAGAAAAGTAGCGGATGAATATATTGAATCGCTCTTGAGCGCGGACTCAGAATAGGCGTGGTCCGTGGTGCGCATTCCGGTTGACGGCCGTTCTCACGCGCCGCGCCTCACGCCTCACGTCTCAACATGTCATTTTTCCTCTCGATGATCATCCCCGCCCACAACGAAGAGCGCCGCCTGCCGCCCACGTTGACGGCGGTGAACGCCTATTTCAACCGGCAGGCGTATACCAGCGAAATCATCGTCGTCGAGAACGGCAGCCAGGACCTCACCGCCGTCGTCGCCGAGGCCTTTGCCGCCGACCATCCGCGCGTGCGGCTCATCCGCGAGAGCGCGCGGGGCAAGGGGTTGGCCGTGCGCCGGGGGATGCTCGAAGCGCGGGGCGCGTACCGCTTCATCTGCGACGCCGACCTCTCGATGCCGATTGAAGAGGTCGCCAAGTTTTTGCCGCCGCAGTTGAGCGGTTATGACGTCGCCATCGGCTCGCGCGAAGCGCCCGGCGCGCGCCGCTACAACGAGCCGATCTACCGCCACATCCAGGGCCGCGTGTTCAGCAACCTGGTCAAAATCTTCGCCCTGCCGGGCTTTGAGGACACCCAGTGCGGCTTCAAATGTTTCCGGGGCGAAATCGCCGAAGACGTGTTCCGCGTTCAAAGGTTCGACGGCATGAGTTTCGACGTCGAAGCGCTGTACATCGCGCACAAACGCGGCTACCAGATCGTCGAAGTGCCCATTGACTGGTACTACCGCTCCGAGAGCCGCGTGCACCCCATCCTCGATCCGCTGCGCATGTTACGTGACATCATGGCCATCCGGCGCAACTGGGCGCAGGGGCGTTATACGAAAAGGATACAGGACGAGGGCAGGGACGTGAGGCGTGAGGCGTGAGGCGTCTTCTGTTATCTGCCCTCATCCTTTCGCCATGCCTTCCCTGAAATATGAAAAACAGTTCCTCAAGCAGGGCTGCGCGCTGGTGGCCGGCGTTGACGAGGCCGGGCGGGGGGCGTGGGCCGGACCGGTCGTCGCCGCGGCCGTCATCCTCCCGCTCCATCGCCCGGATTTGCTCAAAGCGCTCAAGGGCGTGAACGACTCCAAACAACTGACGCCGCGCCAGCGCGAGAGGCTCTTCGACGTGATTCTGTCCGTTGCACTGGCGGTCGGAGTGGGCGGGTCCGGGCCGGGCGAGATTGACCGCGAGGGCATCGTTCCTGCGACCCGCGCCGCGATGCAGCGCGCGCTGGCGATGCTCCACCCGCCGCCCGAGGCCCTCCTCGTTGACGCCGTCAATCTCCGGTCTCTAATCTCTCTCCCTCAGCGCGCCCTCATTCACGGCGATTCGCGCTCCCTCAGCATCGCCGCTGCTTCGATCATCGCCAAAGTCAGCCGGGACCGGGCGATGGCCGCGCTCGACGCATTGCATCCGGGCTACGGCTTTGCGCGGCACAAAGGCTACGGCACGGCAGTGCACCAGGCTGCGTTGGCGCGGCTGGGCGCGTGCACGGCGCATCGCGAAAGTTATGCGCCGATTGCGCAGTTGATGCAGAGACCAATGCTATAATCATGACGGAAAGGGGATATACCCATGACAACCCAAACGCTCGGAAACTCTCCCACCATCCCCTCTGACGCGCGAGAAACTCCTGTTCGCTCTGCAATAGGCCGTGCTTCGGCGACTGAGAATGATCCTAACACCTCAGAAAAATTCTCTTTCTGGCTGGCAGAAGATGTGCTGGTTAATCCCTTTGACATTGTTGAGGCAGAGCACTTCAACAACAGCCACACATTTGGCTTGGTTACACTGCTTGAGCATCGAACTGACGCCGGCAGCCACCTTGCCAACTGGTTCTCAAACTCCTTCGGGGACTTAACTGCCGAGCCAAACACAGTTCGTCAAGGCACGACCATTGCCCGCGCCTCCGTTCTCAGCAACAGCGGCGACATTTATATGCCGGTGCAGAACGAAGCCCGCATCCGGTTTGCCGATGCGGCAGGGGTTCATCAGGCGCTTGGCATTACCGACGAGACCATGCCGCCGGAGCGCCGCATTCCGGCAGGGCTGGTCGTGATGAGCAACGGCACTGAGGCTGTGGCCTCCATTGACCGCAACTATGTCCTCGGCCCAGAGGGGGCACACATCAATATCAGTGGCGTTTCAGGCCTTGCTACGAAAACATCCTACGCCATGTTTCTCCTCCAGTCTATCTTTCAGACTATGCGCGATAAAAACGAGGTCGCCGCAATTCTGCTTAATGTAAAGCACGGCGACTTGTTGCAGGTGGATCAACAGCGTGATTTGCCTGAGGAAGAGCGCGCCCGCTGGCACGCGCTGGGTCTAGCGCCAAAGCCGTTTGATACGGTGCGCTATCTGCTCCCTGCCGGAAAAGACTACCACTCCACCTATCGGCCCAATAGCCACGTTCTTCCCCCGTCTTACAACACCTACGCCTACGCGGTCGAAGACGCGGCTGATAAACTTGACCTGCTTTTCTCGAACATCCCCGACCCTTCCGATACAATTGACAGTCTTGTGGGTGAAATTAGCAACGGGCTTGCCAACCGTGAGGCCAAATGGAAGTCTGTCACCGATTGGAATTCCTTACTCAACGGTCCTCCGCTCTTTGACCCCGCCTCTGGGAAGGCGCAAGCCCTGGGCGATATCCGCAATATCTCGGTGGGACGATTCCGCCGCCAATTGCGGCGCATGGTACAGACCCGCTCATCTGGATTATTTGTCCGACAACGCGACCGCTCGCTTGTCAACCTTAGCGACGAAATTGCCAAACTGCGCGGAGGTGAGGTTACGGTAGTGGATATTGCCCGTCTTCAGGATTGGGAGCAGACGCTTGTCTTTGGGGATATTTTGCGGACGGTATATAGCTTGTACGTCGAATCCGACGAAGAAACCTCTGACCTCCCGCGCAAGGTGATTATTTTTGTGGACGAGTTGAATAAGTATGCGCCTGCCGGGAGCAAGGCCTCAGCCATCGTGGAGCAAATCTTAGATGTCGCTGAACGCGGACGCTCCATCGGGATTGTGCTTTTCTCGGCCCAGCAGTTCCTCAGCGCCGTTCACCCGCGCATCCCGGGTAATGCCTCGACGCTGGTCATCGGGCGCAACGGCTCGGCTGAACTCGCCAATCCCGAATACCGCTTTCTCGATCCGGATGTGAAGATGAACGTCACGCGCCTCGGTCAGGGTGAATTGTTGCTGGCTCATGCCGTCTACCGCCAGCCAGTTCGCATTCAGTTCCCGCGCCCGGCCTACCGCCAGCCGCAGGATCGTTACTGAAGCCATGCCTCAGCCTTCCCTTGACCAACCCTTGCTCGACGCAATTGCCCCGCAAGCCACGCGAATGGCGGAGACCATTCGCCGCGAAATGGCTCATGCGCAAACCGAAGCCGATGTGGTCTCCCTGTTTGACCGTTTGTTGGGTGAGTTTGCGCAGAAAAGCAGTCTGCGTTGGGAGCCTCAGGGGGAGCGCCGGGTCATTTGGCAGGCAGAAACGAAAAAACGCGCGGGACGGATTGACCGCTTGTTTGCGCGGGTTATCGTCGAATTTGAAGCGCCGAACTCGCTCTATGATAACAATACCGCCGCGAAAAATCGCGCCTCGCTCAAACAAGTGCGCGAATACATGGGTGCGCTCGTCAAGCAGGAGGGTTGGAAAGCTCCTTCTTTGGCAGGCGTCGTCGCTGACGGGCGATATTTTATTTTCTGCCGCCAAGTTGGCGGCGAATGGGTAGAAGAAGCTCCCCGCCCTGTAGATGCGGCTACGATTGCCCGTTTTTTGCGTCTGCTGCTGACTTTCCAGCGCCCGCCGCTGTTAGCAGATACGCTGGTGAATTTGTTTGGCGCGAAAAGCGAGCGGACAACCATTCCCACCGTGCGCGCGTTTTACGAGGCGCTGGCAACGCCGCAAGACCCGCTGACCCCCTGCCTCTATCAGCAATGGCAAGATTTCTTCTCTGACGTGGCCGGGTTAGACCCCCAACGACTCAAAGACAAAAAAGAAGTGATGGAATTTGCCCGCCGGGTGGTGGGGCGGCAGAACGTGGACGCACCACGCTTGCTGTTTGCGCTTTACACCTATGCGGCGCTTCTCATTAAACTACTGGCGGCGACGACGGTCGCGCCCTTCGTCGGCGGCACGCGCGGCGACTTGATGGAAGAATGGACACAACTTGACGATGCACAACTGCGTGAGCGCCTCGACGACGTAGAAGAAGGCCGTTTCTTTCGCGCGCTTGGCATCGCCAACTTCACCGAAGGCGATTTCTTCCGCTGGTATCACAACGAGTGGACGCCTGCCGTAGCCCGGCAAGTGCGGCAGATGATGATCGAACTGGCCGCCTTTGATCCAAACGCCGTCGAGCAAGCGCCCGAACGGATTCGGGACCTGCTCAAGCGGCTGTATCACGGCCTGTTTCCCAAAGAGCTTAGGCACGACCTCGGCGAATACTACACCCCGGACTGGCTGGCCGAACGCTTGCTGGTTCAACTGGACAACGAACTGTTTGGTGAACTCCGCATGGGGGCGGATCGCCGGGCCGCGTTCGTTAAAAACGACATCAGGCCGCGCCTGACCAAAACGCGCTTTCTCGATCCGGCTTGTGGCAGTGGCACTCTGCCGGTGCTGATCATCCGCCGTTTCCGGCAATGGGCACGCGAGGCCGGGTTGTCGGAACAAAAGTTGCTGGCCGCGTTGCTGAGCAACGTCATCGGTTTTGATCTCAACCCGCTGGCTGTCATTTCGGCCCGCGCTAACTTCCTGCTCGCTATTGCCGATTTGCTGGCCGATCCGGAAATTGCTCAGAAGATAAAATACGAACCCATCGAACTGCCCATCTACCTGGCCGACTCGGTCGTCCTCCCTGCCGAAGAATCGGCAGATTTGTTCAGCGATGGGACGTATCGCCTCCCCTTGCGCGGCGTGGGCAAAGAATTTCTCGTCCCGAAGCCGCTCGCTACCCGTGCACATCTGCGCACTTTGGCTGAACTGTTGCGCCGTGACGTGCCTGCCGACGTAGGCACGGATGCCTTCCTCCGCGCCGCCGAAAAGGAATTCGCCCTCCCCAGGCCGCAATGGCAACGCAGTGAGCCGATCCTGCGCGCCTTGTACGAAACGCTGAGCGAACTGCACCGTGACGGCAAAAACGGCCTATGGGCCGACATCGCCAAAAATATGTTCATGCCCCTGTTTATCGAACAAGTGGATTTTGTGGTCGGCAATCCGCCCTGGGTCATCTTTGACCACTTGCCGCAGGATTACCGTGACCGGAGCAAAGAACTGTGGAAGAAGTACGGCCTGTTCGTTCACGGCGGCATGGAGGCCATCCTCGGCAAGGGCAAGAAGGACATCTCCACACTCTTGACACTGGTTGCCGCCGACTTGTACCTCAAGCCTTCCGGCAAACTCGGCTTTGTGATTGACTTGCGCGTCTTCAAGTCCAGCGGCGCGGCACAGGGCTTTCGCCGTTTCCGCCTCGGCGCGGAGGGTGATGCCACGCCCGTCAAATGCCTGGCTGTGGATGATTTCTCTGCGCTCCAACCCTTTGAGGGCGCGACCACCCGCACATCCGTCTTCGTTCTGGAAAAAGGTCGCTCCACTACCTATCCTGTGAAATACAACAAGTGGCGCAAACGCGGCAGGGCCAGCGTGCCTTTTACGGCGACGCTCGCCGAAGCCCTGGCACTCCTCACCCATTCCCAACTCGACGCCACTTACGTGGACGAGAACGACCGCACCAGCGCGTGGCTTACAAGCAAGCGAGGTGGCATTGACGCTATTCGCAAAGTGTTGGGAGAGAGTGACTACGAGGCTCATTTAGGGGCAAATACGGGCGGCGCGAATGCGGTGTACTGGCTGGAGATTTTGCACGAGAATAAAGATGGAACGGTTCAAGTGCGGAACATGACGGAGGGCGCAAAGCGGGAAGTACAGGCTAAGGTTCACACTTTAGAGCCGGATTTGCTCTACCATCTCTTGCGTGGCGGAGAAGTCGGCAAATGGCACTCTGCGCCTGATCCTCGTGCGCGGATCTTGATGGCGCAAGACCCTCAGACACGGCAAGGTATTTCAAAAGAAGCATTCGTCGAGGCGAAACGGGCGCGTACTCTCAAGTATTTGGAGCAATACGATGAAATGTTGTTAGGACGCGCCGCGTTCAAACGCTACTTCCGTAAAACCGATCCGCATTGGAGCATGTTCGACATCAGCGAATACACCTTCGCCCGCTGCAAAGTCGTGTGGCCGCGCATGGCCGGTTCCATGCAGGCGAGCGTAATCGAGAGTGACCCCGAGCGCCCGGTTATCCCGCAAGAGACCATTTCACTGATTGCCTGTGACAGCGCAGACGAAGCCCACTACATCTGCGCCATGCTTAACTCCACGCCATTCGATCTGGCCGTCCGCTCCAAATCGCAAGAGGGCGCGACCAAGAGCTTCGGCACGCCGGGCATCTTGAAGGTCGTGCGTGTGCCACGCTTTGTGTCCAACGACCCGGCCCATCGGCGGCTGGCAAAGTTGTCGCGCGAGGCGCACCGAACAGCCCGGCAAGCCGTTGCTTCGCTGGCTTCAATCGAACAAGAGATAGACCGTTGGGCAGCGGAAGTGTGGGGCCTCAAGCCAGCCGAGTTGAAAACGATGCAGGAAACGCTGGCGGAGATGTCGGCATGAACCCGCTCCATCCCCTCATACCCAGCCTGAGCGCGCTCGCGCAACACGCCTCCGTCCTCCCCGCGCACGGCGGCGCGATGGAGCAACTGCTTCAACCCGACGCCGACGAGCGTGACGACGAACGGCTCACAGGCGGCGAGGGCGTCATTGACCGCTTTGCGGAACATCCTGCTCCGGTTTCTGCCACCGCCTATATTCCCTGCCCGCCTCTCGTGCGCATAGAGCACCACCGTTATCGCTGGTTTCTGGATGGCTCACTGCGCAGTTATTTCCTCTGCACCGTTCTGGAAGGCAGTCGAGCCGTACCCGTTACACTCGCGCAAATCGGAGCTGCCAGAATTCACCGTCGCGATGATGGCAAAGTGACCGCCGATGCGGTTCCGACTCGGCTGTTGCTTTTGCTCGACCGCAGTCAAGTTTCAGATGCGATCAATCGGGCGCTCGATTCAGCTTCGCAAGCCGGAGGGCCGGAGGTCGTAAACACTAGCCCGGATGACGTGTTCACCCACGATGCGGTTGAAAGCCGAGACCGGGCGCAGGGCAAGGCGAAAGTTGCCATGCGGCGGCTCGAACTGGAACTGGCTCAGGGCACTCCTCTACAACCCACTGAATGGCTGGTTCTCGACGGGACGGTTTACATCGCCTCCCTGCTGGCGCTTTCCGGGCCGCTCGAACGGACGATTGGCGTCTCCAAATCTTTCGCCAAATCTCCGCGTTTCAGAGCCAGCCGTGGTCGGGGCGAGTTGCATCTCACCCATCTCCTTGCTACCCTGCCCGATGCCCATCGAACCCCGGCCTTTGTCAGCGCGCAAGGCAAGACAGCGTTTTGGTACGTCCGCTTGCGGCCTCAAGGCGTCGTAGATTACCCGCTGATGGGCATAGTCAAAGTAGATGTGCCTCTTTCTTCAGAACAGGATAGCCTTCCCGCAGATCTGATTACCGATCTTTCTCGCTCGTTAGTTGGCGAACGCACCGTGACCCCCTATGGACGCGATGTGCGTTGGCACGCTCATCTGTATCCTCTTTACTGCGCCGAGCAAGCCATTCGGGGACAGTTCTATTCGACGATGATGTTAAAGGAGGGACTGACGGCTTATTGGCGAAAAGCAATCACTTCTGCCACACCAGTCTAAAACCGAGATGCATCCTTTTTTCGATAGACCGCCTGAACGGCCCCCTCAAATTCCAGATGATCCTGACGTTGCCCTGGAACTTCGAGAGAACCTGGCTGATTTTGCGCGGCTTGTTCGCGCGGAAGAAGCAAGGGGCAAATCCGCTACTATCACTGCTGAACAAGTTGCGGATGGGCTGGGCTTGAAATGGCAATCGGCAACTTATCAGACTCGCTTTATCAGCCTCGCCCATCAAATCCTCGCCCGGTGGGAAAACGCGCCTATTGCCCCAAGCATTCTCAGCAAACTTCAAGAATTGGCTGCCAACTTTGATGCCATCGAACCAGAGCCGGTAGCGGGTCAATGGTCAGACCTGTACAAACTCAGGTTGAGAGAGCACCGTGTGATTTATAACGTCAACCGTGAGAATAAGATGATTACGGTGTATTTGATTGGGCATTGGCGGGAACTCCATAAGCGACAGACCTGATCACACGTCCAGGTGATAACATCCGCTCAATCCCTTGACTAAACTCGCCCTCGTCCATGATTGGCTCAACCAACTCGGCGGCGCGGAGGACGTGCTCGAAGCGCTCGTCGCGATGTTCCCCGGCGCGCCGATCTTCACTTCCATCTACTGGCCGGAGGCGATGCCGGCGCACTACCGCGCGTGGCCCATCCGTGTCTCGTTCATGGACCGCTTGCCGGGCGTGCATCGCCATCACCAGCCCTATCTGCCGCTCTATCCTCTCGCCTTCGAGCGTTTCGACCTCGCCGGTTTCGACGTCATCCTCTCGAACAAGAGCGGCTTCTGCCACGGCGTGCGCAAGCCGGCGGGGTTTACGACCGTGCACATTTGCTACTGCCTCACACCCACGCGCTATGTGTGGAACTTCGACGATTACGCCGCCCGCGAGGGCCTGGGACGCGCGCAGCGCCGGCTGTTGCAGCCGCTGTTGAGCTGGCTCCGGCGGTGGGACAAGGCCGCCGCACAGCGCGTGGATCACTTCATCGCCATATCGTCGGAAGTTCAACGGCGTATCGCCCACTTCTACGGGCGCGACTCGACGATCATCTTTCCGCCGGTAGATACCCGCCGCTTTGCGCCCCGCGCGGACGCGGGAGATTACTTCCTCAGCCTCGGGCGGCTGATCCCGTACAAGCGCGTTGACCTCGCCGTGCAGGCCTGTACGGCGCTCAACCTGCCGCTGCTCGTCGGCGGGGACGGGCGCGACCGCGCCCGGTTGGAGAAAATGGCCGGACCTACGATAAAATTCCTGGGCCGCGTGCCTGAGGCCGACCTGCCCGAGCTCATGGCGCGCTGCCGGGCTTTCATTTTTCCGGGACTAGAGGATTTTGGCATCACGCCGGTGCAGGCGCTCGCCGCCGGGAGGCCGGTCATTGCCCTTGCCGGCGGCGGCGCGCTCGACATCGTGCAGGACGGCGTCAACGGGACATTGTTCCACGAGCAAACGATTGAGGCGTTGAGCGCGGCGATCCGACGCTTCTGTGATTTGCGCTTTGACCCGGCCGCCGTTCGGGCTTCGGCCGAGAAGTTTGATGCGGCGGCTTTCCGAGAACAAATAACGGCGTTCATCGCCGACAGGAGGCGCTGAATTGAGCGGAACAGAGCTTCGCCAATACTTCAAAGTCGCCTGGCGCTGGTGGTGGCTCATCCTGCTCCCGCCGCTGGTCGTGGGCGTTTACGGGCTTGCCACCTATCGCGCTCCACAGGGTTCATTCACCACTGCGCTGCGCTTCACGGCCGGCCAGCCCGAGGCCATCGCCTCCAGCCCGAATTACGATCCCAACTATTATCGCTGGCTCACCTCCGAATACATCGTCTCCGGCTTGAAAGAGTGGGCGCGGACGGGCGCGTTCGCCGAAGCGGTGAGCGCGGAGTTGGCCGCGCGCGGGGTCAGCCTCCCGGCGGGCGCGCTCAACGGCGCCATCGCCAGCGACTATGCGCGGAGCGTGCTGGTCATCTATCTGACGTGGGGCGACGCGGAGCAGTTGTCGGCGATGGCGGAGGCCGTGACGAAAGTGCTGCAGGAAAAGAATGGGGTCGTATTCCCCCAGTTGGGCGGGCAGCCCGCGCAGGTCGTGCCGCTCGACCGGCCGGGGATTGCCCCGGTTCCGCCCTCGCTGCGGGCGCAGTTGGACCTGCCGCTTAAAGCCGGGCTGGGGTTGGCCGTCGGCCTGGCCCTCGCCCTCGCGGCCCACTATCTCGACCCGTTTGTACGGGAACGCTCCGAGCTGGAGAGGATGGGAATCCGGGTGATCGCGGAAATCCCGCGAGTTAGGAAGTGAGAGGTGAGACGTTGGAAGTGAGAAATTGGGCCAGGCTCTAAAAATCTCACCTTCCACATCTGACCTCCAACCTCCGCCTTCCAAGCATGGTAGAATCCCGCCGCTTTGGAGAATAACGCATGTCATTGACTGATTACTTCCGCCTCCTGCGCCGCCGGGGATGGATTCTGGCGCTGATGGCTGTGCTGACCGCCGCGAGCGCTTACGTCTTCAGCGCGGTGCAGACGCCGGTGTTTAAGTCCACGGTGCACATCCTGGTTCAGCCCGCGCGCCCGGACCTCGGCTTGACGACCAGCGCCAAGAATTTGCTGCGCTCGTACGTCGCGTGGATGAGCACACGCACCAACGCGCAGAAGGTGATCAACGCATTGCAGTTGGACCGCGCCGACGAATCCCTGCTGGGCGACGTGACCATCGCCTCGGACGACTCGCGTTTCGTGATCCAGATTGACGTGAAGAACGAGAACGGCGACCTGGCGAACGACATCGCGCAGAAGTGGGCCGACCTGTTTATACAGTGGCGCAACGACCAGAACGCGATCGCGCGCCGGGAAGACCGCGTGGAAGCCTTCCTGCTCGACCCGCCGCGCTACGAACTCGACCGCCCCAAGAAGTCGGTGAACACCCTCGCCGGGGCTATCCTCGGCGTGCTGCTCGGCGGCGTGGTCATCTTCGGCCTCGAATACGTCGAGGCCAGCGTCCTCCGGTCGCCGCAGGACGTCGAGCGGGCGCTCTCCCTCTCGGTCCTGGGAGCCATCCCCGCCGCGCCAGCCGGAAGAAGGAAATAACCAATCATCAATCGCCAATTACCAATCTCTAATCTCCCTCGTTCGCTATCCGTAGTTGGTTATTGGGCCAACCCTTATGAAAGACTCCCTCATCACCCTCACCGACCCGCGCTCGCCCGCCGCGGAAGCGTTCCGCACGCTCCGCACCAATCTCATTTTCTCCAGCCTCGACCGTCCGCTCACCACGCTGCTGGTGACCTCGGCCGCGCCGGACGAGGGCAAGAGCGTGACGCTCGCCAACCTCGCGGTGACGATGGCGCAGGGGGGACGCAAGACGATTCTGGTAGATTGCGACCTGCGCCGCCCGCGCCAGCACGAGATTTTCGGCGCGCCCGACCGGCCCGGGCTGACCTCGATGATTTTGGACCCTTCGGGCGTGGACGAGCCGCCCCTGGCGGCCACGAGCGTCGAGGGCCTGTCCCTCCTGCCCGCCGGGCCCCTCCCGCCCAACCCCGCCGACCTGCTCAGCTCGCGCCGGATGGAATCGCTCATCTCCAGTCTCAAATCGCGCGCCGACATCGTGCTTTTCGACGCGCCGCCGATCGTCGCCGTGACCGATGCGGCCCTGCTGGCCTCGAAGCTGGACGGCGTGCTGCTGGTCGTGAGCGCCGGCCAGACCAAGCGCGAGCACGCCCAGCGCGCAAAAGAACTATTGGAGAAGATCAACGTCCGCCTCGTCGGCGCGGTGCTGACGAACGCGGTTGTGGATACGAGCCTCAGCCCATATTGATGCGTGAGGCGTGACACGTGATCCGATCACGCCTCACGCCTCACGCATCACTCAACAGGAACACACAGCACAAGATGAAAGGCTTAATTCTCTCCGGCGGCAAAGGCACGCGCCTCTACCCGCTCACCTACACCCGCGCCAAGCAGCTCATCCCGGTCGCCAACGAGCCGGTGCTGTTCCGCGTCATCCGCGCCATCCGCGATGCGGGCATCGCCGACATCGGCATCGTGGTCGGCGACACGGAGGCGGAAATCCGCGAGGCCGTGAACGGCGGCGAGCGGTGGGGAGTCAACATCACCTACATCCGGCAGAGCGCGCCCGCCGGGCTGGCGCACGCGGTCAAGGAGTCGCTCGACTTTCTGGGCGAGGACCGCTTTGTGATGTTCCTCGGCGACAATGTGATCCAGGGCGGCATCAGCCCGCTCATCCGCCAGTTTGCCGAGAGCGACTGGAACTGCCAGATCGTGCTCAAGCGCGTGCCCAATCCTCAGCAGTTTGGCGTCGCCGTGCTCAACGGCGACGGGCACATCGAACGGTTGATCGAGAAGCCCAACACTCCGCCGTCGGACCTGGCGCTCGTGGGCATTTACATGTTCGATCACCACGTCCGCGAGGCCGTGCACGCCATCCAGCCCTCCTTCCGGGGCGAGCTGGAAATCACCGACGCCATCCAGTGGTTGGCCAATCACGGTTACGTCGTGCATCCGTACATTCACGAAGGCTGGTGGATTGACACCGGGAAGCCGATGGACATGCTCGCGGCCAACGCCCACGTGCTGGAGGAAATCACGCCGCGCATCGAGGGGATGGTGGACGCCGACTCGAAGGTTGACACGCGCGTGACCATCGAGAGGGGCGCGGCGGTGATCCGCAGCACGATCCGCGGCCCGGCCATCATCGGCGAGAACACGCGCATCGTGAATTCGTACGTCGGGCCGTTCACCTCGATTCACCGCGATGTGTTGATCGAGAACAGCGAGATCGAGCACGCCATCGTGCTGGAGAACTCGCAGATCGTCAACGTCGGCGCGCGCATCCAGGACTCGCTCATCGGGCGCAACACGCACGTCACGCAGTCCGGCCGGAAGCCGAAATCCATCAATCTAAATCTCGGAGACTACTCACAGATTGATCTGGTATAGGAGACGGTAAACCGCCACCGTGTGGAGTGGTCAGTCCTCAGTCAGCAGGGCCGGTCTGCGGCGATGGGTTGCGGTTACTGATCACTGATCACCGATTACGGATGATTGACCAACAGGCTGAGCCAACTATGAAAAACATCCTCGTCACCGGCGGGGCCGGGTTCATCGGCTCCAATTTCGTCCACTACATGATCCACACGCACCCGGAGTACAACCTCATCGTTTACGACAAGCTGACCTACGCCGGGAACTTGAACAACCTGCTCGACGTGCACGACGAGCCGCGCTATAGGTTCGTGCGGGGCGACATCGCCGACAAGCGCGCGGTCGAGCAGGCCATCCGCGAGCACCAGATTGACACGATCGTCAACTTCGCCGCCGAGTCGCACGTGGACCGCTCCATCCTCCAGCCGGACGCTTTCATCCACACCGACGTGGTGGGAACGTACGTGCTTCTCGAGGCCGCGCGGCAGTTCGAGTTGGAACGCTTCGCGCAGGTTTCCACGGACGAGGTGTATGGCTCTATCCCTGAAGGGCTGTTCGAGGAAGGCGACCCGCTGGAGCCGAACAGTCCGTACGCGGCGAGCAAGGCCGGGGGAGAATTGATGGTGCGGGCTTACCACGAGACCTACGGGCTGAACACCGTCGTCACGCGCGGGAGCAACACCTTCGGGCCATATCAGTATCCGGAAAAGGTCGCGCCGCTGTTCATCACCAACGCGATTGACGACGAGCCTTTGCCCCTCTACGGCGACGGGATGCAGGTGCGCGACTGGCTGTACGTGGAAGACCACTGCGCCGGGATTGACCTCGTTTTGCACAAGGGCCAGCCGGGCGAGGTCTACAACCTGGGGGGCGGGAACGAGCGGCATAACGTCGAGATCACAAAATTGATCTTGAAGCTGCTCGGCAAGCCGGAGACCCTCATCAAGCGCGTGACTGACCGTCCGGGCCACGACCGCCGCTACGCGCTCGACTCCACGAAGATCATACAGTTGGGCTGGCAGCCCGGCCGGGCTTTCGAGGCCGCGATGGCCGAGACCGTCGCGTGGTACAAGGAAAACGAGTGGTGGTGGCGGCCCATCAAGTCGGGCGAGTTCAAGGAGTATTACCGGCGGCAGTACGGCGAGCGACTGGCCATGGCCGAAGGGGGATAGCTCCCATATTGACCTTTGTTATTGACGCGGGTTGGTGAGGATGATAAAATCCCCAGCGCATATGCTCGCTGCGGCCCCGTCCGCGGTGGACCCGCTGAGATCTAATCCCTGCCGGTGGCGGGCTACGCCACCGGCATTTTATTCGTCACACTAACCAGATTCTAAGGAGAATCTCCTGTCTATGACCACCGCCTCCGCTGCGCCTCCTGCCTTTTCCAAAGGCCTCGTCGGTGTTGTGGCAGCGCAGACCGCCTTATCCTCAGTAGATGGACAGAACGGCGTCCTCACCTATCGCGGCGTCAACATTCACGATCTGGCTGGGAAAGCCTTCTACGAAGAGGTCGCCTACCTGCTGTTCTACGGCAAACTGCCGAACGCCAAAGAACTGGAGGCGTTCCGGCAGGAGCTGGTCGCCAACCGCAAGCTGCCGAAGGCGGTGATGGAGCACACCCTCGGCGCGCCCAAGAAGGCCACGCCGATGGATGTGCTGCGCTCGGCGGTTTCGATGCTGGCGTATTACGACAAAGAGACAGAGGACATTTCCAGTGAGGCCACCCAGCGCAAGGCGCTCCGGCTGGTGGCCCAGTTCCCCACTCTCGTCGCCGCGATCCACCGGGCGCGCAAAGGCAAAGCGCCGGTCGCGCCCCGGGCCGCGCTCGGCCACGCCGCGAACTTCCTGTACATGCTGCACGGCGAGAAGAAGAGCGCGCTCGAAAATGACGCGATGAATCTGTATCTCGTCCTCCTGGCCGACCACTCGCTCAACGCCTCCACGTTCACCGCGCGCGTGGCTTCCTCCACCAACGCCGACTTGCACGCGTCGGTCACAGCCGCCATGGGGGCCCTCAAGGGCAACCTGCACGGCGGCGCCGCCGAAGCCACGATGAACATGCTGCTGGAAATCGGCGCGCTGGAGGACGTGGACGGCTTTGTGGACAATGCCTTCGCGACCAAGCGCAAGATCATGGGCATCGGCCACCGCATTTACAAGCACGGCGACCCGCGCGCCAAGCACCTGCTCGAATGGACGCGCAAGATGGAAGCCGCGCAGGGCCAAGACGCGCGCTACGTGGATATGGCGCTGGGCGTGGAACAGGCTGTGCTGCGCCACAAAGAACTGTATCCCAACGTGGACTTCTTCTCCGCGCCGATGCTATACTATCTGGGCGTCCCCACCGCGCTGGATACCTGCGTGTTCGCCGTCTCGCGCATCGCCGGGTGGAGCGCGCACGTCATCGAGCAGTACCGGGACGCTACGCTCATCCGTCCGGGCGCGGACTATATCGGGCCGAAAGAGACGGCCTACGTCCCGCTTGAGAACCGAGGTTGATGGCCGGCGCTATGGCTGACTCCGATCCCCGTTACGCGACCTTTCCCCCAGAACCAGGAGTTGCGCAACTCCGTTGGTACATTGAGAGCGTGGCCAGCGGCGCGCTGCCCGTGGAGGAGCTCATCCGCTCGTTTCGCAGCCTGCACGAGACATTGGAACAGGTGGAGCGGAACAAGTACGCCTCGAAGGAAGAAGCGCGCCTGATCTGGGATGTGCTTTGGGCGCTGGAGTTCTACTCTCCCGACCCGTCCAAAGAGCAGAATCCGGAGGAGTGGAATGACGCGGCGGCGGTGTGGGCGGAGGTGAAGCGGGTCGCCGAGAGGCTGAAGAAACTGGGAGGTTCCCCGAGGACAACGGAAATGCGTGCCGGAGATCCGCGCTTTGAGACTTTCCCCATCGAAACCCACGTGAATCAGCTGCGCTGGTACCTCCTCCAGACGGCCAAAGGCGTCCTGACCATTCACGAATTCCTGAAAGACTTTCGGGACTTGCACGAGGCGGTCGAACGCAATGGCCCGCCGGAATACGCCACCCCGGAGGAGGCGCGGGCGATCTGGGATGTGCTGTGGGCGGTCGAGTTCTGCTCACTCGACGTTTCTAAGGAAGACAATCCGGAAGACTGGTATATTCCCGAAGAAGTCCTGGCTGTGGTGAAACGCGCCGCCGAGAAGGTGGCGTGGCCATAGCCCGCCTCGCCTGGAGGTACAAACCGCGCGCCGCTGAGATAACGCAGCGGCGCGCGGCGTTTAAAAGAAACCCAGCTTCTTAGAGAAGCCGGGCTTCTCGCGCCGGCGAAGCAAGGGGCGCCTCTTGTATAATCTTCTCATGCTCCGCCGTCCTCCTGCGCGCTTGCCGATCTTCATCGCCCTGCCGGTCATCGGCTTGCTCGCCGGTCTCGCGCTGGCGGTTTTCTTCTCGCTCCCGCAGGTCACGGCCTTCTCCCCGGCGGCCGGGGCGCAGCTCGTCTCGGCGCGCGCGCCGATCCGCATTACCTTCAACCGCTCGATGGATCGGACGTCGGTCGAAAATGCGCTGCGCGTCGCCCCCCCGATGGAAGGCGCATTCGCCTGGGAGGGGAACACGCTCATCTTCACCCATCCACCGTGGCCGGTCGAAAGCGCGGTCACCGTCATGCTCGCCGGAGGCCGAAGCCAGCGCGGCCTGCCGCTCCTCGGCGCGCGCACCTGGACGTTCGCCGTCCGCGGCGAGCGCGTGGCTTATCTCACACCTGCGGGCGGCGTCGCCAATATCTGGGTCACATCGCTGAGCGTGGAGGCCGTTCCTCAGCCGACCACTGCTGAAGCCCACGGCGTGTACGACTTCGACGCCGCCCCGGATGGCGCGCGCTTCGTCTACGCGGCGCTGCGGGCTGACGGCGGCGCGGACTTGCGCGCGATCAATGTGGACGGGACCAGCGCAACCGACCTCTTGACTTGCCCCGGCGCGGCGTGCCTGTCCCCGGCCTTTTCGCCGGATGGAAAGCGCATCGCCTACGAGCGGCAGACACTGATCCCTGGCCTCACGGGGGCGGTAACATTCGGCAATCCCCAGGTTCACTTGTTAACCCTCGCCACGAGCGAAGATCAACCGCTGGGCGAAGCCGGCGGCCAAACGCGCTTCCCCCGCTGGGGCCTGGATGGCCGGTTGAGCTACCTCGATTCCATCCGGCAGGCGCTCGTCATCCGGGATCTCGCCTCCGGCGCAGTCACTTATATCCCTAACACCTCGGGCGGTAGCGGAACGTGGTCGCCCGATGGGCAGTTCATCGTGTACCCGGAGATTTTTTTCCCGCCCGAACCAACCGAAGCCCTCACCGGGACGGCTGAGACGGAACATACCGACAAATTCTTCAGCCATCTCCTCCGTGTGAAAATTGCGACGAACGAGGCCCAGAATCTCTCCGGCGAGGGAGTTGTGGAAGACGCCTCTCCGGTGTATGCTCCGGCTGGCGACTGGCTGGCCTTTGCCCGCAAGGGCCTGGACGCCTCACAGTGGACGCCCGGCCGCCAGTTGTGGCTGATGCGCGCCGACGGTTCGGAAGCGCACGCGCTCACTGCCGAGCCGTTTTATAATCACAGCGCATTTGTGTGGCGCCCGGACGGCCAGGCGATTGTCTACATGCGTTTCAACGCCGCCGATCTGGCCCAACCCGCCGAAATTTGGGTGATCAACGCCGACGGGACCGGCGCGCGCCGGCTGGTCGCCAACGGATATTTGCCGAGATGGTTGCCCTGAGGAGAGAGCTGCTATGTCTGAATTGACGGTTCGCCGCGCGCCGGATTTCTCGCTCCCCATGGTCGGCGGGGGACGGCTCACACTCTCCGAGCTGCGTGGGAAGATCGCAGTGATCAACTTCTGGTCGGCAGAATGCCCGTGGAGCCGCCGCGCCGACGTGGTGCTGGTTTATCGCCACATCACCTGGGAGCAGAAAGGCGTGCGCATCCTCGGCATCGCCTCCAACGTCAACGAGCCGGAGGAAGAAATCCGTTACGAGGTTGAGAACCGGCACGTGAAGTATCCCATCCTCCTCGATCCGGATCAGAAAGTCGCCAACCTGTACAAGGCCGAGACCACACCTCACTTTTTTATCATGGACCGCCAGGGCGTGCTGCGCTACACTGGCGCGCTGGACGACGCGACAGCCGGCCGCCGCCGTCCAAAGGTCATCTATGTGGACCGGGCAGTGACCGCGCTGCTGCAGGAGAAGACGCCCAACCCGACCGTGACCTCGCCGTACGGCTGTTCCATCATCCGCGCCGCGCCGACGACCGGCACGGCGCTGCAAAAAGTGGATATGTGACTATGCACCCCGAAACGCTTTTGCGCCTCCTCCGCCTCGCCCTGCGCGCGCTGGAAGTCTTCTTGTCCCCGCGCGCTCCCCAGCCGCGCCCGCCCACGCGCGCCGATAAAGTCGTCGAGCGGGTCGCGCCGCTTGCCGAGAAAGTCCTCGAACGGGTTCACCCCGAGTCATCCACCGCGCGCCGGCGTTCGCGGGCTTTCCCCCTCGCCCGCGCGGCCCTCTTGGGCGCTATCGTCGCAGGTGGAACGGCGTACATCGTCGCCAGGCAGCAGCGCCGCGTGCGCGACCGTTACCGGCGGCTGGCCGCGCGCCTGCCCGAAGAACTGCTCGACGTGCTGGCCGCGCCGGGCGGAGGCGGGCGGTTGGAGTTGGTCTATGGCGGCGAGGGGTTGAAAGACCCCGCGACGGGGAGACTGTACCCGGTGATTGACGGTATCCCGGACTTCATCGCCTCCCCCCTCACCGAAGCCGAGTACCTGGCCGGGATACCTGCGCTCGAGAGCGGCGACGGCCTGAAACTCGGCGAGTTGCTCGCCCCGGTGAAATCGCTGGCGCTGGGGGATGACCGCACGGGCAGCGCGGCCCTGGCCGGGGCGGTGGCTTCCATGGCCAGGGTGGATTGGGCGCTCTCGGTTCCGTGCGGCATGGGCGACTACGAAATCGAGATGGCCCACGCCAACCCGCAGGCGCGCATCTTGTGCATAGATCACCGCTGGGATGCACTGCTGGAGACGCGCCGCAAGGCGCGGGAAGCGGGCGTCGCGAATCTCTACTTCGCGCGCAGCGACGCGGCGTTATTGCCCGTGCAGGACAAAGCGGTGGAATCGGTTTGGGCAGCGCACGGCTTCCACGCCTATGCCGAACCCGAACGCGCGCTGACGCAAATCGCCCGCGCGCGTTCGGGTGGCGCGTTCGTCGCGGGCGTCGCGCTCATGCTGGGCGGGCCGCGCTATTACGACGCGCTTTTGCGCTTCAATCCGCGCCTGCCCGGCCTGCGCGATACGCAGACCTTCTTTAGTCTCCTCTCGGCCTCCGGCCTGGGGAACCTGCGCGTTTTCCGGGAGGGCGCCTTCGTGCGGTTTGTGGCCGTGCGGGAGTAGAGACGTTCCGGCGGAACGTCTCCGTCGCTAATCCAACTGCTGGAACGTCTCCGTCGCTAATCCAACCCCTGGAACATCTCAATCCATCCACACCGTCCGGTCTTCCGGCCCAAGTCGCTCGACTCTGCCCGGTTCGGCCAACGGATAGCCCACGTAAATGAAGCCAATCACGTGCTGGTCCGGCTCAAAGCCGAGGAAGGCTTTCACGTCCGGGTCGGTAGCCGCCCGGCCTGTGCGCCAGTAGGTGGCGAGGCCCAGCGCCTGCGCCGCCAGCAGCATGTTCTGAGTCGCGGCGGCCGCCGCGCACACATTTTCGATCTCGACCACCTTCGGCTCTCTGGGCTTGTCCACGCCGACGGCAATCAGCACAGGCGCGCGCAAGGGTCTGGCGCGCTCCACGGCAAGGGCCTCCTCCTTCGCGCGGGGATCGCGCTTCCGCATAGACTGCGCCATCACCGCGCCCAGCCGCTCGCGCGCTGCGCCGGTCATGACCACAAACCGCCAGGGGCGCACCTTGTAATGGTTCGGGGCCTGCGCCGCCGCCGCCAGCATCTTCTCGATCAGCTCGCGCGGCACAGGGTCGGGCTTCACTTTGCCGATGGATTGCCGGAGGTAAATGGCTTCGAAGAGATCCATGTTGAGAGGTTGGAAGTTGGAGATTGGAAGTTAGAACAGCTTGATTATACATCGGCTATCCGTTGAGGCTGTTGCCTCTTTCCTCGCTTCGGGGTAAAGTAAGGCCTCGTCTGTCAAAACCCGATCACGAAACATATGCCCATTGAATATCGTTCCGATCTTCTGCGCCGCACGTTAGCCAACCTGCACCGGGAAGCGCCCGGCGTGCGCGGCTCGGCCGTCATCACGAGTGACGGTTTTGTCATCGCCGTCTTTCCGCCCGGCTGGGACAGCGACATCCAGGACCCGACGGGCGGCGAGAACGTCGCGGCCATGTCGGCGGTGGTCGTGGGGCAGGCCGAGCGCACGATGGGGCGGCTGGCGCAGGGCGAGCTGGAGCGCGTCCTGATGGAGGGCGAGAAAGGCTCGGTGGCCGTGTTCCCGATCACCGACGACTCCGCCCTGGCCCTGTTGATCGAGAAGGACGCCAAGATGGGGCTGACCCTGCACGCCGCGCGCAAGGCTGCCCAGGAGCTCCGCGCCATCCTGAAAAAGGAAAAAGAAGAATAGGCGCGCCGGCAGGCCGCGCGCCTCTTGGGGTGCGACACACCTGGGTGAAGCAGGTGCGTCGCACTTTTTTCTCCCGAAATGACCTCGCCGTCACCCCGCCTGCGCTTTCAAATCGTCGCCGCCACGCTCGCCCGGATGATCGTCAACACCGCCCACCGGATGATCTATCCGTTCCTGCCCGCCTTCAGCCGTGGGCTGGGCGTGCCGCTCGAATCGCTGACCCTCGTCCTCTCGGTGCGCGGCGGCCTGGGCATGACCTCCCCGTTCTTTGGCGTCGTCCCCGACCGTCTCGGACGCCGGCAGGCGATGCTCATCGGCCTGGCGATCTTCTGCGCCGCCCTGGCGCTGCTAGGGCTGCTGCCGTCTTACCCGGCTTTCTTCGCGGCCATCGTGCTGGTCGTCGTCGCCAAATTTATTTTCGATCCTTCGCTTCAGGCTTACCTCGGCGACCGCACGCCGTACGCCCAGCGCGGCCTGGTCATCGCGATCACCGAGATCGGCTGGTCCGGCGCGGCGCTGATCGGCATTCCCCTCGTCGGGTTTTTGATCGCGCGCGGCGGCTGGCAGACGCCCTTCCTGCCGCTGGCCGGGCTGGGCCTGGCCTCCGGCCTCGTCCTGTGGCGCATGATCCCGCGCGACGCGCCCCACCCCGCTCACGCGGATCCACCGGGCGCCCCCGGCGCGGGGCGCCCTCCTAACCGCCTGGCCGCCGTCTGGCTCAATCCCCGCATCCTCGCCGCGATGAGCCTCGGCCTGCTGACTTCGGCGGCGAACGAGTGCCTCAACGCGGTCTACGGCGCGTGGATGGAGCAGACCTTTGGCCTCCCGGTCGCCGCGCTGGGCCTCTCCACGACGGTGCTGGGCGTGGCCGAGCTGGCGGGCGAGGGGCTGGTCATGTGGTTGGCCGACCGCCTGGGCAAACGCCGCTCGATTGCCATCGGCCTCCTCGCCAGCGCAGCGGCCTATATGCTCCTGCCCTTCCTCACTCGTCAACTGGCGCTGGCGCTGGCCGGCCTGTTCTTCATCTTCATCGCCTTTGAGTTTGCGATTGTCGCCAGCATCCCCCTCATGACGGAACTGGTCCCCGAGGCGCGCGGGACGGTGATGAGCGGCAACGTCGCCTTTCACTCGGCGGGGCGCATGCTCGGCGCGCTCGTCGGCGGCTACCTGTTTCGGTTCGGGTTTCTGTGGAACAGCGCGGCTTCGGCGTTCTTTAACCTGATCGCGCTGGCGGTGGTGGTGGTGTTTGTGAGGGAGAGGCAGTGAGAGAGATGGAGGCAGAGGGGCAGGGGAGACTATTCTTCGCCCTCGCCGGCTTGCTTAAGAAAGGCTATGAAATTCTTGGCATCGCCGATCACCCAGCCGTTTGGCAATCTGGCGCATCAGGTTTTCTACCGCCAGATAAATTTCTGCCAGCAACATGGCGATGCTGCGGACATCGTAGATGTCCGGCTCTGGCGGAACGCGCGCTACTGCCTTATCCACTTGCTGTTTGAGTTGTCGCAGGTGGTCAATTTCGACGCCTATCTCACTGATGAGGAACTTAAGCTCTTCACTGGTTGCCATGAGCCAGCAACTTCCCTTCACGCTCGACCAACTCACGGAAGGCAGGGCGCATTGCCTCCAGGCGAATGAGGTCAATCCGCCTGCCCTGCTCGGTCCACAGATCGCCGACGATCCGGTAATAACTTTCGACCGGCATCCCCTCAACAGCCAGGTCAATATCTGAATCTGGCCGCAAGCGACGCTGGCGGACTACCGAGCCGAAAAGAATCACCCGCTTGACCCCATGCTGCTTGACTAACTGCGCGGCCGCCTGTTCGGCTTCGCGGCGGGCTGTTTCAAGCGCTACCTTTTCCTCGGCGGTCAGTGGGCGGTTCAGCCTGCGCCGCAATCCGGCCCGATAGGCGGCCATCTTTTCGGCAGGGATAGATTGCAGGGTCATGCTGTGATTATAGCGCAGATGCCGGGCGCCCCGCTCCAACGTTCAGGACGCATACAAGGGTGCGCCCCTGCCAGAGGGGGCGGGGCGTTCGATATTTGCCTCGCCCTCACCGGGCGAGACGGGGTGCAGGCCTGCCGGTTTTCGCCTCGGCCGCCGTCCCTGGACGGCGCGGCGCTGATCAGCCGCCGTTTAGGTTCGTGGATATATAGAGATTAAGAAAGTGAATTTGACCCGGTGTCAACGGATACGAAACGGATAAACGTAAACGGATTTGCCGCACACTATCCGTTTATCCGATGCTCATCCGTTGACGCCAGACTCAAAAAGCAAATCTTAACCTCTATAGAAACTGTGGTACGCGCCAGGCGTGTAGGTCTCGCCCAGCAGTTCGGCCTGCAGTTGGAGCAGCTCCTGCTCGCGCTCGAAGGCCGCCACGCGCTCTTTACCCCGCTTGCCTTTGCGCGCCGCGCGGTAGGCGCGATACAGCTTCTCAAACGTACACAGCTGAGGGTAAAGGCAGCGATACGTGCGCATGCCGCCGGAGGGTGCAAGAAAAATGCCCGGCCCCAACGTTCCCGCACATTTTTGCGGTACCAGAGGGAGCCGGGCGATTCCATATTTGCCCTGCCACCTACGGCGGCAGGACGGGGCACAACCGCGCTGTCTCTCTTAAGGGCCTCGGCGCTCATCCTTAGATGCGGCGCACTGCTGGCAACGCTTGGCAGTGTTGAGAGGCATGAGACGCCCCCACCGCCTGAAAGCCGTTGTTGTTCCAATCGTTGTTCGGGTGATTGTTGTTGCGAACCGCGACGGGCGCGTTGTCTAGATTGTTGTTCCACGACCCGCCGCGCACCGCCCGCACAGCGGTGACCGGTTGGCCCCATAGTTCAGTCTGACGAGCAGACTGCGACTACCTGTGATATAGCCTAGTTCGTGTCCAAGAAATGGCTTGTAGCCGCTCTGTAGTTTAACAACCTAACCAGCGAAGCCTCTGGGAGTAAGGTTAATGGTGAGACCCATGCCAA
>Ga0209751_10001562_pt1 | contig 23437 bp, 19 predicted proteins | sample RifCSP13_1_FD_184019 | JGI IMG/M metagenome (GOLD analysis project Ga0209751, IMG submission 184019) | Soil microbial communities from Rifle, Colorado - Rifle CSP2_sed 13_1 (SPAdes) (version 2) | ecosystem: Environmental > Terrestrial > Deep subsurface > Rock core/Sediment | place: Rifle...
AAATACTACTGATATGGAGGTTTCACTTTCATATAACATCATTGCATCTTCCATGATTACTCACGAAGGCGAACCTTCCACTGACATGGCAGCCGTAGCCGGTGTCGATTTGGGAAGCAAAAGGACTAAATTGGCACACACTGCACCCAAAGAATTTCCTTTCAAGAATGAATCTGTAGGCATCGCTTGGGCCGGGTCAACGAACAAGTATTTCGCCACGATTTTAAAACCTGTATCGAGTGATTCGGTGGCATCCACGAATGCCCAGGCATTTGATGCAATGGGGGCTCTCTCCAATGAAAAGGCAGATACGGGCGATTTTATGGTTTCTCTCCAAACAAACAAGTTTCGAATTCCACCGCATCAGTCTGTAAAACACAGCTATCTCTATTTTATGGGACCGAAAAAAGAGGATGTTCTGGAACACTACGATACGTTAGACGCCCTTCTCAGTTACGGCTGGCTTACCTCGATAAGCAAGGTGCTTCTGGCTTTTTTAAATGCCGTCCACAAGGTGATTCCTAATTATGGCATCTCTATTATTATATTAACCATCATCATTAAGGCTATGCTATTCCCACTGACAAGGAAGAGTCAGCTCTCCATGTTCAGAATGCAGCAATTACAGCCTATGATTAGTCAACTCAAGGAAAAATATAAACACGACAAACAGAGGATGGGAAAAGAGCAGATGTTATTATTTAAGAAACACGGAGCTAATCCCATGAGTGGTTGTTTACCGATGTTGTTACAGCTTCCAGTATTTTTTGCGCTTTTCCGCACCTTGCAGCTTTCCTTTGAAATGAGGCAGGCTCCTTTCATGTTCTGGATTAACGATCTCTCAATGCCGGATACCTTATTGCTCCTTCCGTTCACCATTCCTTTCCTCGGGAATGCCCTCAATATATTGCCTTTAATTATGACCGGGGCTTCTTTTGCACAGATGAAGGTAATACCCAAGGCTCCTACAGCAGACCCAAAGGCGCAGGCACAACAAAAGATGATGTCATTCATGCCCATTATGTTTGCCTTTATATTATACCACATGCCCTCAGGACTCACAGTTTATTGGACTACGAGCACTATATTCAGCATTATAGAGAGTCTGGTAATTCGAAGATCCTTAAAAAAGATAAAAATCAAACAGTCAGGTATTGCGCCACAGAGGAAATAGAAGTTTTTACACAGTCAATACTATCAATGTGCGTTTCTTTATAACTCTGTGTCCTCAGTGATCTCTGTGGCAAATTATTTATTTTCACTTATGTCCCCCGAAATTCAGGACACCATCGTTGCCGTTTCCTCTCCTTTGGGCAGATCGCTTCATGCGATTATCAAGATCAGTGGTCCTGAAGCTATCCCCTGCATGAAAGATTTTTTTGTGCCTGCCTCTCATATTGATTTAGGAGGGATTCCCACTTATATATCCGTAGCAGGAAGTATTCATATCAAGGAAGAAGGAATTAATATCCCTGCAGTTTTGTATATCATGAAACAACCGTATTCTTATACAAAAGAGGATGTTGTGGAAATCCATACTTTGGGTTCTCCACCGATCTTGGAAATGCTCTTGTCTTCTATTTTATCAAAAGGGATTCGGGCAAAGAGAAATATCCGGCTTTCACAGCCGGGCGAATTCACGAAACGCGCCTTCTTGCATGGACGGATAGACCTTACTCAGGCCGAAGCTACTATGCGCATCATCCGTGCACATACAGACGCTGAACTGAAGGTTGCGGTTGCACAATTGGCGGGAGACGTTTCGCAACAGACCAAGCGCATCCAGGACGATGCGGTTTCCCTTTGCTCATATATAGAGGCAACGATTGATTTTTCTGATCAGGATATCGAACTCATATCTGCAAGAGAAATCATGCACAGGCTGGAGGTAATAAAAAATAACATTTCTCATCTTCTGATCCAACCGGAAATTGGCAAAGTTTCTCTAGAGGGGATTGACACCGTTTTGTATGGTAAGCCCAATGTCGGAAAATCAAGTCTGATCAATGCTTTACTGGGGAAAAAGAGGACTCTTGTGAGCGAAATACCAGGAACGACACGCGATGTTGTTGCAGATATTCTTGAAATCGGGGGCATTCGTTTTAAACTGATGGACACAGCTGGAATGGATGATACAAAACTTGTCCCCGCGTGTTTTAAACAGGGAGAAATTGTTACATCCAGAGCAATGGAAAAGACACAATCCACCTTGGAAAAGGCCCAAATAATATTACTTGTCTTTGACGGAAGCGTCAATATAGACGTACAATTAAGAGAAATGAAACAAGATGATTTGACCGGTACCGTGATTGTTGTTATCAATAAATGTGATTTACTAAAAAACAGTTCTTTCCCTGAATCACCGGCGGAGTTAAAAAAATATCCCTTAATGCATACGTCCGCCTTGACGGGTGAAGGTTTGGAAAGACTTAAAGAAACACTGATAGAAAGTGTCCTGGGAGGTCAGGTAAATCTCTCTGGTGGCGCTCCGATTTTTAATGTGCGTCAAAGGGATGTGTTGCAACGTTCGCTTCAATTAATTCAGCAAACCATGGAATCGGTAAAGAATAATGAAAGCTATGAATTCGTAGCATTAGACCTGCGTACTGCAATAGATATCCTCGGTGAGATTGTAGGAGAGGTTACCACCGAAGATATTTTATCTAAAATATTTTCAGAATTTTGTATTGGTAAATAATAAATAACATGACCAAGAGACCATCATGGGATGAGTATTTTTTGCGAATCACCAGGGAAGTAGCCCAGCGCTCAACCTGTCTACGGCGTCAGGTAGGGGCAGTGCTGGTGATGGAAAAGCACATCCTGACGACAGGCTATAATGGAGCGCCGAGCGGACTTCAGCACTGCTTGGATATTGGCTGTTTACGGGAGCAGCTCAAGGTGCCTCCTGGGGAACGGCACGAACTCTGCCGAGGCCTTCATGCCGAAATGAATGCCCTGCTCCAGGCATCGCATTATGGGATAAAAATCGCTGGCGCTACCTTATATACCACTACCTATCCATGTTCCCTGTGCGCCAAGATGCTCGTGAATGCAGGAATCAAGCGTATCGTTACCCTTACCGACTATCCCGACGCCCTCGCCAAAGAAATACTTTCCATGTCAAATATTAAGGTAGAAATCGTAAAACTGGATAATACTCCAAAAGAATAATTCTAAAAAACAGGCTTTATAAAAATAAATCTTGTTTATCTACTTCATAAAAAACATAGTTGACAACGGCTGAATTATGAGGGTTTTTCTGTTTTTCTAAAAATCCACTTGACAGACTATATCTTGTATGGTATATAAGTTAATTATCAATATATAGAATATCTCTTGGAATTAATAGACATCACAATATAACACATTCACTCTTAACGTTACTTTTATTAAATAGCTCAAAAAGTCGCTTAAAAGTTCTAATTAATGATTAGTTATTATGAAGAATAATAAAAGATTTTTTCCATACGCATTTTTTAATAAAATATCATATGCAATGTTTGTTCTGCAAGGTAGACAACGACAAGGTTGTTAACTCACGCACATCGGTGGATGGCTTGAGCATCAAACGCCGACGAGAGTGTCTGAGTTGTGGTCGCCGCTATACGACTTACGAGCGGATTGAAGAAAATCCCTTGCGAGTGGTTAAAAAAGACGGTACGCGGGAGCCCTTTGATCGCAAAAAGATTCTGAGTGGGCTGTTGAAGGCGTGTGAAAAAAGACCCGTCTCGACAGATACCCTGGAAAACATTGTGAATGAAATCGAAAGGGAGATTTATAACAAATTTGACCGGGAAGTGACTACAAGTTTTATAGGGTCGCTGGTGATGCAAAAATTAAGGATCCTAGACGCTGTAGCATATGTACGCTTCGCATCAGTATATAGAGAGTTCAAAGATATCTCTGAATTTATTGATGAGCTTAAACCGTTAATGACGGGTGTAAAGAAGAAAAAAACCGATGGGGGTAGCAACTCCCGCAATATATCTCTTCAACATTAGACCGGAGGGAAAAGGGGCATGGACACAACAGCAACGATGGAGTATGTGTTAAAACGTAACGGAAGAAAAGTACCTTTTAACGAGAAAAAAATCGCCGATGCCATATTTAATGCGGCGCAGGCAGTGGGCGGTGAAGACCGCGCCCTGGCAGATGAACTAGCAGTTGTTGTTACCATGTTTCTGGAAAAGAAATATGGTGGACAGACCCCCGGTATTGAAGATATACAGGATATTGTAGAAAAGGTGCTCATAGAAACCGGACATGCCAAGACAGCCAAGGCTTACATCCTCTATCGTGATAAAAGGGCGAGGAGTCGCGAATCCCTTCGGGTGAGAAAACAAACCAAGAAACGTGCAGACACGACAGATGTCTCCCTTCTGGTAAACACGGAGACGAAAGACGAAACGTTCCCATGGGATAAAAGAAAGATTGCGGAGGCTCTGGAAAAGGAAGCCGACCTGCCGGAAGAGGTCTCAGGAGAAATTGCGGGCACTGTAGAGCAGAGGGTTTTTTCCTCCGGATTAAATCGTATTTCAACAGCGCTGATACGAGAACTGGTAGATAATGAACTCTTCGAGAGGGGTTTTAACAAGAAACTCGAAAAACAGCAGGTAATCGGTATGCCCAAGTACGACCTCGAAGAGTTGATCATGTCGAAAAATAAGGAAAACAGCAATATCGCCACGAATAACCCTGAGGCTATCAACCTTGCAATTGCCGAGAATACCTTAAAGCAGTATGCCCTTCAGGAGGTATATTCTAAGGAAGTAGCAGATGCCCACATGAACGGGATGGTGCACATTCACGATCTGGGTTATCCGACGCGGGTATATTGTTCTTCCCACTCACTTGAATATTTGAAAAAATACGGATTGTCACTCCAGAATCTGGATACAGAATCGGCTCCGGCAAAACATGCGCGTACCCTGACGGGGCATCTTAACACGTTTTTGGCTTCCATGCAGGCCTACTATGCAGGTGCGCTTGGCGTGGCATATGTCAACATCATGTATGCCCCTTATCTGGAAGGCATGAGCTATAAAGAGATGAAACAAGAGGCGCAGCACCTTATTTTCAGTTGTTCTCAGAGCGCTTTTTCCCGAGGAGGCCAGACGTTATTCTTGGATTTCAATGTTCATACAGGCATCCCGCGATACTTAAGGAACATTCCTGCTATTGGTCCCAGTGGAAAACCTACAGGAAAAACCTATGGGGATTATGAGGAAACAGCCCGTCAGTTCACATTAGCCATGCTGGATGTATGGCGTGAAGGGGATTGCTATGGACACGTCTTTGCCTTCCCGAAGTGTGATTTTCACATTAATGAAGATACCCTCAGCGACCCCAAACAGTACGAACTCCTGGAATATGCATGTCAGATAGCCAGCGAAAACGGTGTCCCCTATTTTATCTTTGACAGAGATGAGATTACGCTCTCAGCCTGCTGCCGTTTGCGTACCACGATAGATGATAATTACATGATCAAGCATCCTGAAAGTATGCGTTTCTGCGGATTCCAGAATATCACCATTAATCTCCCGCAGGCCTCTTATAGAGCAGGGAAAGGCAATTGGGATGCACTGCATAAAGAGATTGATAAAGGTATAGAAATTGCCGTCAAGGCACATCTCCAGAAAAAGAAGTTTGTGGAGAAATTGATGTCAAGTCCCGAAATGCCCCTCTGGGAGATAGGCAAGAATGCCAGGGATGGCCGCCCTTATGTGGATCTGGAGGCATCGACCTATATTGTAGGTATCTTAGGATTGAACGAATGCCTCCAATTTATGACAGGAAAAGAACTGCACGAAGGCGATGATATGATTAAGCAGGGGCTACGGGTTGTTTCTCACATGTATACACGTGTCAAGGAAGCGGGAAAGAAATATAAATTAAAATTTTCTTTAGAGGAATCACCTGCCGAAAGCGCCAGCAGAAGGCTTGCCAAGGTTGACGTGAGGAATTATCCGGAAGCCACGGACATGGTCAAGGGAAATATCGAGAAAGATGAATTCTACTACACCAATAGTGTGCATCTGCGTCCAGATGCGCCTGTGGACATGATTACCAGAATCTTCCTCCAGAGTAAATTTCATACCATGATTGAATCGGGCGCCATCATTCATGCATTTGTAGGCGAACAAAGGCCGTCTCCCGCCAGCATCATGAATCTGGTAATAAAGACCTTTAAAAACACTCAAGCAGCGCAGGTCACGATTTCCCCGGAATTCACCATTTGCAATGACTGTAAGAAGGTTACCCAGAAACTTACCGATATCTGCGGATACTGTGGTTCCAGAAATGTGTACGGCATTTCAAGGATAGTGGGATATTTTAGCCGTATCAATAACTGGAACAAATCAAAGATTGGCGAACTGGCAGACAGACATAAGGGTAATTACAGCGTCAGTGATTTCTTACCAAAAGAGGAGGGTGCATTTTCGGAATCTTGTGCAACAAAGTGTTAAATTTAGGTACAGGAATTTCAAAGTAGGGGCACAAAATCTTGTGCCCCTACAAATAGTATATAGGTTGGGTGAAGCGGAGCGCACCCAACAAAAATAAATGAAAAGATGGGTTCGCTTCGCTTAACCCATCCTACTTTAAATTATGGGATAGCGTGATTGTACCAATCAAGGGATTTATAGAAAATAGCCTCATCGAATGGGAAGGAAAGATAGTCTCTATCGTCTTTTTACCGACGTGCAACCTTCGGTGTCCCTATTGTCATGCCCCTCATCTGGTTCAAGCGCCGAATGAATTGGAATCCATTCCTGTCGATGCCGTAGTTAGCAAGATACGGCAAAATCTTGGCTGGATTGATGGTATTGTAGTCACCGGCGGTGAGCCAACCTCGCACAAGCGTCTCGATGTTCTCCTTAAGGTATTCAAGGACACAGGAATTCTGGTACGTCTGGATACCAACGGCACCAATCCCCATGTGTTAAAGGATTTAATTGACAGAGGCCTTATTGATTGCGTGGCTATGGATATAAAGGCGCCTCTTAATAGGGAGAAGTACGAACAGATTTCCGGTGTGCCCTGCAATATCGAAGATATAAAAAAGAGCATCCGCATTATTATGGAAAGCGGCATTGAATATGAATTCCGTACCACGGTATGCCCAACACAACTCGACGGAGACGATATCGAGGCTATTGCCAGGTCTATTCAGGGCGCCGGGCGATATATACTACAATCTTTTAAGCCGAATCACTGTCTGGATACAAAGATGCTAAATATTGAACCATATCCTGTCGAAACACTCCGGGATTTCGCAACAAGCGCCGGCAAATACGTTGATTACTGCTGTGTGCGTGGTGAAGAAGGAAAGGTTTTACAGAGAAATTGGTAATTTCATTATACATTTTGGTCCCAGCGACCGAAGAGAGGGGGTGATTTGTTATGGCGATGAAGAAGTGTGGAACTTCTGCAAAGACGTCAAAAGGAGCAAGCAAGAAACCGGCAGCAGCACCAGCAAAGAAGACAGGAAAGAAATAATCAATATTTTTAGTACTATTCAAAAACTTGCAAGTACCGACATAATACATACAAAAATTTGTACGTAAGTAATTCCGTTATATTTTATTTGTTGGACCGTGTATGTGTAATGGAAGAGGGGAGTTTTGATTTATCGAAACTCCCCTCTTTGTAGTATCAGAATTATGAAACTAAAAAAACTGGAATTGTTCGGATTTAAGTCTTTTGCTGAAAAAACAGAAATCCTCTTTGAAGATGGAATTACCGTCATTGTCGGGCCAAACGGTTGCGGAAAGAGTAATGTTATCGACGCCGTCAAGTGGGTGCTGGGTGAGCAAAGCGCGAAATCACTCAGAGGCAATGAAATGGCAGACGTGATATTTAACGGGACTGATAAGCGCCCGTCCCTTGGTTATGCAGAGGTCTCTCTGACCATTCAAAACAATAAAGGTCTTTTGCCGCTTGAATACACCGAGGTGTGCATCACCCGCCGTTTGTATACTTCGGGCGAATCTGAGTATCTTGTCAATAAACAAGCAAGCCGGTTAAAAGATATTCGGGAGCTTTTCCTTGATACAGGTTTTAGTGCGAGTGCATATTCCGTGATTGAGCAGGGCAACGTAGAAGCCTTACTGCAGGCGGATTCTCATGAGAGGCGGTTCTTATTTGAAGAGGCCGCTGGCATCAGTAAATTTAAGGCGCGTAAAAAATCCGCCCTGAGTAAGCTTGAACACGTTGAGCAGAACTTACTCAGGGTTGGCGATATTATAGAGGAATTACAAAAACAACTTCGTTCAGTAAAAATCCAGGCATCGAGGGCGCGTAAATATCAGGAATATGTGGAACATTTAAAAAAATTAAAGGTCGGCCTTTCGCTGAGAAACTATCGGGACCTTAAGAGCAAAAAGGTATCTGTCTCAGAGCAAATTGGCTATATTGAAGAACAGAGCAAAAAGACGGTTGAGGATATTGCCGAACTTGAGATGCAAATACATGAGATTGAAGATGCAATAAAACAATTAGCACAGCAGTTAGCGCAGATGCAAACCGACACGATAAATCTTGAGTCACAAATATCCAATAATCAGGACAAAGTAAAATACGACCATGAACGCATCAAAGAGCTGGATACTCAACGCGAAAAATATAGTGAGCAGCAAAAAAGCCTGGAAAATAAGGTATACGAAACAAACAATAAGATCACAGAAACAAAGACGTTGCTGAACACCTTAGAGCAGGAAATTTCAAGGTTTGTTGAAATCCAGAAAACAAAAGAAACAGAACAGAAGCAAATAGTTTTTGAATGTGATTTGTTGTATCAAGGCATTGAAGAGAAGAAATCTGAGGTCATTTCAATCCTTCAAAAAGGATCCAGCCTCCAGAATGAGATTGGCAGCCTGTCCACCGAGAATGACGCCCTGAAAAGCCGAAAAATGCGACTTGCGAAGCGGCAAGAGGAGATTCAAACATTTGTGGAGGCATTGATCTCCAAACATCAGGAAACCACGAAAGAAAAGAACGCGTTGACGGAAGAATTTAACAGTCTAGACCAAAAATTATCTGCCTCAAAAGGTCGTATCCAGGAACTGGTAAATACTGTACGGTCTTTGGATGAACAAATCAATCAGCAGAAGCAACTGCAGAGCAGCAAAACTTCCCGATATGAAGTCCTCATGGATTACGAAATGCGTTCGGAAGGCGTTGGGGCAGGCGCAATGGCCATCCTGGAGGAAGCTAAAAAGAATGATGCTTCGGTAAAAGGAATAAAGGGCATGATCGCCGATCTTTTGAAAGTCGATTTACCGTATGCACTCGCTATCGAAACCGCTCTGGGCGAAAGGGTACAGGGCATTGTTGCAGATACAACCGATAATGCTGTTCAGGCGCTTACTTTCCTGCAAAAGAACCAGAAGGGACATGCAATCTTTTTTCCGTTAGATAGAATAAGTAGTCATGCGACTGTTCCCGAAGAAATACTGCAAAAACCCGATGTCGTAGGTATTGCCAGCAAACTTATAAACAGTACGGAAGAGGTTTGCAAGGTTATTGGTGGGTTTTTAAATAATACGGTTGTCGTAAAAAATCTCAATGCTGCACTGTCCCTGAATGGCCACACCCATACCGTTCGCTGTGTGACACTCGACGGTGAACTACTGGAACCGGAAGGTACACTCAGCGGGGGTATGAGGCAGGGGCAGGTGGGAATTATATCCCGTAAGAGCGAATTGAAGAAGATTGAAGAAGAATTAGCTCAAATTCAGCAAACCCTTGAAAAACTCGAAAATGACAAGCGTATCCTTATTGATGAACTTACAGGGCTTGAAGTAGAAACGGCGCAACTGGCAAAGAGAATCGACCAGGTAAATATCCAGAGGTTGTCCAAGGATAATGAGCTTACTCAGAACGAACGGAAGCGGGAAGAACTTGTTGCAGAGAAAAAGATCAACGAGAACGAGATGGAAGAGATTCACGTGGAATTAGAAAAGGCTTGTGAACGCGAGAAGATTCTGCAAGATGAATTGAGGCATCTCGGCGAGCAGCACAGGCAGTTAGAACAGCAGGTTGAAGAATCATCCATGCGCGTAAAAGAGAAAGAACAATTGAAGAAAAATGTTCAGGATGAAATAACGACCTTAAAGGTCGGCCTTGCCCAAAGGCAGGAAAAGAGAGACGGATTGAGTAATGTCCTGAATAAACTCCAGGTTGAGATCCGTGAGATGCAGGAACAAATCCAGTATATTATAAATGAAAATCAAAACTGCCAGCAGAAAAAACTGAAAGCCGAGGAAGAGATTAAACAACTGGAAATTTTGACAAACGAACTCCAAACGAAGAAAGCTGCATTGGAAGATACAATAGCCTCTCTTAAGACTGAACGGGAGGAACGCGATCTTAAAGTTATGGAATTAAATACGTCCCTTGAGGAAAAACGGGCAGAACACAAACAGTTTGAACAACAACTGCAGGAATTGAAACTCAAAGAAAACGAATACCAGATTCGTATATTGAATATAGAAGATCGTGTCAGGGAGGAATATCAAATCAACCTGCCAAATCTGGATGCTACCACAGGTGAAATCAATTTGGAGTTGATGACCACAACGCAGGCCGAAACGACAGATGTAACCAGCCCTCCAGTTGATTTTTGGGAGGCGGTTTCCAGAGAGATCGAAGAATTTCAAGGAAAGGTCGAAAGACTGGGGAATGTAAATCTCGAAGCAATCAAAGAACAGGACGAACTCGAAATCCGTGAGACTTTCCTTGTGAATCAGAAGGAAGACCTCGAAAAGTCTAAAAATGCCTTGCAAAACCTGATACAAAAAATCAACCATACCAGCCGTGAATTATTCGAGAAAACCTTTAACGACATTCGCCAGAATTTCCAGGCAATGTTCAGGAAGTTATTTGGCGGGGGCAAGGCCGATGTAATTCTGGAGGAAAATGTGGATATCCTGGAGGCAGGAATTGAGATAGTGGCGCAACCCCCCAACAAAGAACTTCGGTCAATTACGCTCCTATCGGGTGGTGAAAAGGTAATGATCGTCGTGGCGTTGCTTTTTGCTGTGTTTCAAGCCAAACCCAGTCCAATCTGCATACTGGACGAGGTGGATGCTGCCCTGGACGAAAGCAATATCAATAGATTTATACATGTCTTAAAAGAATTCACTAAAGGCACTCAGTTCCTCGTAATTACCCACAATAAAGTTACCATGAGCGTTGCCAACGTGCTTTATGGGATTACGATGCAAGAGCCAGGCGTGTCAAAGAGGGTTGCCGTTAAGTTCGAGGATATTGAGCGAAAGGTTGCGTGAAAATTTTGTATATCTCACATTGAAACGAAAATCATAGTAATTTGAGTTGTTAATCATAAAAATAGTTAGCTTAAGTAGCGTCTCGACAATACCGGCTAACTCAAGAGATTCCTCAATGAATATTTTTTGAGTTTCTTTACAGTACTATAGAACGTTCCCTAAAAGTTCCAAAACGGAAACTCCTCTTGTATTCTTTCCATAAATTTGTTAACTTAGAAAATTAATATTATATCATGCGTATTTTATAAAGAATAATTTAAGGAGTAAGAGCTTCTAATGGATGGCTCAGTTACAAATTTAACAGGCACTCTTCCAACCTATAAGAATCCCCCAGTTAATGAAGTTGTGTGTGGGATGCGATTTCATATTCCTGATAAATTCCGTATTACTCATATTGGCCTACTTTGGAATAAATTTCGTTCGGACTATGCAGTTATCCAGCATGCTCCACCCGTAGTATCTGTCCAAGGTGAAATTATAGTAGATACACAATCGGGGATACCTTTACCAAGGGTATGGTTTATAAATGAAACAGATGATCAATTGGTACAATTCCAGGTTGATCGGTTTTATTTCAACTGGCGACGCAGAGGAGGTGTTTATCCACGATATCCTCACGTTATCAAGAACTTTGAGAGTGTATGGGATACGATCGTTAACTTCTTCAATGAATTTGAACTGGGCGAAGTTAAGCCAATTGAGTGTGAACTTAGCTATATTAACCATATTCCAAAAGGGCAAGGGTGGAATACCGTTGATGACCTCCCTAAAATATTTTCGGATTTTGGTTGGAAGCAAACAACGGGACGCTTCTTACCAAATCCAGTAAATGTTGCTTGGCAAATAGGTTTTCCCTTGCAGGAAACAATGGGGCATCTGATTATTAATCTAAAACAAACTAAACGAACCGAGGATAAAGTTCCTTTGTTTGTTCTCGAATTAACGGCTCGAGGATTTTGCGAATCAACTGAAAAAAGTGCTATTCGTCAATGGTTTGACGTAGCACATGAATGGATAGTCCGAGGATTTACTGATGTAACAACTCCTGAAGTTCAAAAATTATGGGAACGAGAGTAAAATGCGTTCGGTAACTTTAAAGAAAAGTGATGAAAGGTTTGAAGTAACAAGAAGATCTGGTATTGCATATGGCAGCAGCTTTCTTACTGATAGTTCTCCGGGAGTACAACCAAACCCAAGTGCTGAAAATTGTGAAAATATCATGCAATTATGGGACCTATTTGATAGGAGTATACATTGTTGGTACAAGAAAAAAGATCCTTTTACACAGTCGGATTTGCTGGAGAACGAAGAAGAAGAAGTACAAAGATTGATTTCTCAGATTAGGATATCACTCTCTCTTCGCTACAGGGAAAAATTGGCAAATAGACTTGTTACATTATTCAAGGATGCAAAAGAAGAGGATACCGACAGTCCTGGTATAGCAGTTAACTCCCTCCGTAACTTTATTAAGTTTCTTCAATTAAATTCCAACCTAAAGTGCCCATCTATTTCTTTATCGCCTGAATATAATATTTATGCTTCATGGAAGGACGAATGTAAGGCATTCAGCGTACATTTTTTACCAAATGGGGATGTTCGATTTGTTATATTAAAGCCAAATTATAGACATCCGGAACGACAAATTAGGATTTCAGGAACGACAACAACTGACATTCTCATGGAAATGCTGTTACCATATAGAGTAAATGATTGGATCTCAGAATGAAGGATGACAAGATACCTAATTATGACCACATTGCACGATACTGCAAACCCATTACAGTCGAAGATGGACAAATTCAGGCCACTGCTTTTATGGTGAGAATGGGTGAAAAAAGTTTATCTGTAAATTGGTTGTAATTTCTTAACTGCTCAAGCAGAGAAAATGAAATTGCTGAACTTCGGAAAATTTATTCGAGAAAATTTAATAAAGTAGGAATGAGTGCAAAGATAGCGGTGCTAAATATTGGTGAAGTCTGCGAAAAAGTGCTAACCAAAAGTCCAGATAGGCGAAAGCTTGAAGTCCTCCATGACCCTATTGAAAACGATCCATCTCACAAAAATGACCCATCTCACAGTGGAATATATAATTTGAAACAAGATGACGAACTAATTGCTGAGTTGATTCTTGAATTAGTCCGTGAAACATACTCCGCACGTATATAGATCCAAAAAAGAGGAGGCATCTTGGCATTCCGCAGAGATGCAATACTCGAGATGAAGACGAATAAAACACTTTATTTATATCTTGTGCTTCCTATCCATACGATGGGGTCGAAAGTTTGGAAAGGTGCATAAAAAATCGTATTTATTTCGACGTTTCATACCGCTATTTCTAATAGAATTCTATCATATTCGATAGAGGGAGTAATCTCCCGTTTTGTCTTCTTTTTTTCGATGAGACCTATCTGTGCAAGGTATTTTACATCCTCAGCGACATTTTTGATATCTCGTTTTGCAATGCTTGCAAGCTGATTTATTGATGAAGGTTTCTTCGCCTTGATTATTTGTAATAACTCCAGTCGTTTAGGGGTTAATGCCTTTCTGAATGCCTTAAAACTCGTAAAGTAAATCCCAGTTTCTTTTTTTACCTTTTCACCCCGATCTATTGCCTCGCAAGTCCTGACAAAATCATGGAGGGATGTTTTTACATCCTTTATACCCACCTTTACTTTTTTAATCCTCATAATTCCCCTTCTTTGTATTTTTCTATATCCCTATAAAAAACCTCTACCAACCCTCTGAGATTGACAAATCCATAAGGTTCCGTCTTATTTCGGTAGTGCCTGTGGTCTCCTTTCCCCTCCGCATTGTCATACCCAATTATCCGTTCATCATCAACAATATAAACAAGAGAGTATTTATAACCGTGCGGCTTGTCTTTTGAAACAGTCACCTTCCATACCTTGATCTCGATAGTATTACCCGGCTCATCAGTAATCTTTTCATGCCTAACTAATTCTGCCTTCACTTTTGGTATAACATACCAATAAGAAGCGATTTGTCAAGCGTAATTAATCTGAGATGATTTGCAACGCGATTTGAATAAGGGCCTCGGGAAAGAATATGTATCAATAGAAATTTAAGAAAATTACCTGGAATTGGCCTGATATCTCTGCCCTATAGGCATCTGGATATAAAATTCCCGCCTTCGGTTACAGAGGAGTGAATTTCCTTTGAGTCTGAAGATGACCGCGTCCAGAAACATCACGTAGCCCAGCCAGCACAACGGTGTTGCCCAACGCTTATTTTATACGTAAAGTGAATACGGTGCTGGGTGAGCAAGCAGAACTCCACAAAACAAATTAATCCGAGTCCTGCCCAACCGTGGGATTTAAACGCGAAAGGATTGTTTTTCATAAGATATGATTCTCTAATCCCGTTTTAATAAACAAGCTATCTCGTTAAACGCTATTATGTTCATTTTCAGGTTAGTTTGTTTTAAGAAGGAAGTCTTGGCTAACGAGAAATGCCGTTTTATTTTTGCCGTTATAGCATACCAAAAAGTTTATTCTCTATGACGAAGATCGATTACTTTTCAATTATCAATAACAACCCGCAATCAGGACATTCTTTCGTGTCAGGACTTACACAATAACCACAGGCGGGGCATTTTCCCTCTGATTCCCATTCCCGGGAAGTTTTGATTTCAGGATACTTTTGCGTATGGTATTCTTCAATGCAATCGTGTGCGGCGTGTGCATCTGTTTTTGCTGTCAAAAGAAGATACCGGCATCCGCACTTTCCAGTCCTGCAACCCGGAGCCAATGCGATTTTAGAAGAAATGCAGTTTCTCGAAAGTAAATCCGATAACTCCCGGATACCTTCTTTCTCTTCTTCGCGGATTGCGACCCATTCGTCGAGAAGATGTGCGGTGACATCCGGTTTATTATCATTCTTTTTCCCGATTTCTTCCGGCATTTCCAGAGGAACACCACAGTCGGCGCATGCTGATATATGCGCATAATACTCTGATCCGCATTCCGGGCACAGTTTTGTTTTCTCAGGAGACATATACAATTATCCGCCGCCGGCTATAGCAGGCACTATGGAAATATGGTCTCCATCTTTTACCGGCGTATTTATGTTGCCTATAAAACGGATGTCCTCGTCGTTGAGGTAAAAATTAACAAATCGCCTGATCTGGCCGTCGTTATCACAGATTCTCTCTTTAATCCCCTTATAATTTGCCTCAAGGTTTTCGATAACTTCTTTAATATTCTTTCCTTCTACCTTCACCTCATCAGCGCCTTTGGTGAGCGTCCTGAGCGGCGTTGGAATACGCACACTTACTGGCATAATTATACCCCCTTCAAATTTTAAAAATAACCACAAAACTTCAGACCGATAAAAAACATTTGGAACCACAGATTTCTCAGATTACACAGATTTTTGATAATGCAATTTCACAGATTATTTATATTTTTATCTGTAAATTCTGTGCAATCCGTGGATAAAAACCCTCAATGTACTGCGGCCATCTTCTCTTCCATAATGGTATCAAATTCGGCAAGGGAAGGATTGATAATCCTGGGAACTTCCAGCTTATTCAGCACAGCCTCCTGGGTTTTCAGCCCATTTCCCGTAACACTAATTACAATGGACTCATCCTTTGGAATCTTGCCCTGCTCAATGAGTTTTTTCGTGACTGCCACCGTCACACCGCCCGCTGTTTCCGTAAAAATACCTTCCGTCCTGGCAAGTAATTTAATGCCCTCCACAAGTTCATCATCAGTGACATCTTCCGCCCAGCCACCGGACACATTAATTGATTTCACAGAATAATAGCCGTCGGCCGGATTGCCAATTGCTATGGACTGCGCAATGGTCTTGGGCTTTACGGGCTTTATCACATCAGTTTCAGCCTTAACGGCCGTGGTTATCGGCGAACTGCCGCTGGCCTGTGCGCCGTGGAGTTTGGTATCCGCACTATCAATAAGTCCCAGTTTTACGAATTCTTTGATGGACTTTTCTATCTTTGTAATTAAAGACCCACCGGCCATGGGAACAACAATATGCTTCGGCGCTTTCCACCCAAGCTGCTCCAGGATTTCATATCCAAAGGTCTTTGAACCTTCTCCATAGTATGGCCTTAAATTCACATTCACAATGGCCCAGCCGTATTTATCAGCAATCTCAGAGCAAAGTTTATTTACAGTATCATAATTACCCTTTACTTTTATCACATTCGCACCATAAATCAGAGTTCCGATGATCTTCCCTTGCTCAAGATCAGCCGGCATGATGATATAACTCTCCAGCCCTGCCTGTACAGCCTGGGCGGCAACCGCATTCCCCAGATTTCCTGTTGTGGCGCATCCTACCGTTTTAAAACCAAACTCTTTCGCCTTTGTCAGTGCGGTAGAAACGACCCTGTCCTTAAACGAAAAGGTGGGATAATTTACGGAATCGTTCTTTACATACAATTCCTTCACCCCAAGGACTTTGGCGAGGTTATTTGCCTTGACGAGGGGCGTAAAACCCACCTGTGCGCCAACCGTCGGTTCTCCATCAATGGGAAGCAGTTCCTGATAACGCCACATCGTCTTGCCACGTGATTCGATCAGTTTTCTAGTCAAAACCTTCTTAATTCCATCGTAATCATAGTCGACTTCCAGAGGGCCAAAACAAAAGCTGCAGACATGTAGCGGCTCTTTTGGATATGCCTTTCCACACTCCCGGCATTTCAGACCTTTTACAAACCCCATCTTTTGCCTCCATTCATTTAATTTAATTGGGACGCAGATTTTCGCAGATATACATAGATGTCATTCATGCGAAAGCAGGAATCCAGTCAATCTGTGTTCCTCAGTGTCCAAACTATTCAGCAAATAAAAAAGCCTCTTTCTATTTTACATAAGATAGGAAGAGGCTTTTCTACGTTCCTATCTTATCTCTTCCCAACAACAGAGACAGGAATTAGCACCAGCATCCTGTTCAGCACATACGCTGGACAAGACCGGTTGCTGTGGCTTCATAGGGCCAGTCCCTCTGCCACTCTTGATAAGACGAACTATGGTGAAATTTTAACTAAAAGTATTTGTTATGTCAATTATTAAACCAAAAAAAGCTTGCATTCTTCTTCATTTTTGTATTATCATCATTTTTAAAGAAAAAACAATTTCCTATCATCCTTTCGTCATTACAACAGCCGCATGGAGCAGACTTATTGTCATTGGATCAAATGGAACAAGAGAATTTTATGCTGATCCATATAAGACGACATAATAACAAGTGCAAAGAGACACAAGTGGCAGTGTATGAAGTGATTATCACGATAATATTTACCATATCAAAGGCATGTTATATGGGCAAAAAACCTGTATTCTGCATATTATGCGGATCAATCTAATCAATGTTATGCCCTGAAAAATATTGACAAATCTATTGGTATGATATACTGTAATACCAGAGGTAAATTATGAGAAAAACAAAAATTGCCATTACATTAGACGAACAATTTATCGAAGACATAGATAGACTCGTTAGTGAGCATGTTTTTCAAAATCGCAGCCAAGCAATACAGGAAGCGGTAGAAGAGAAACTGAAACGTCTTAAACGCACTCGTTTAGCTAAAGAATGTACCAAGCTCGACATAACCTTTGAAAAAGCAATGGCGGAGGAAGGTTTAACTGAGGATTTGAACCAATGGCCCGAATACTAAGGGGTGATATCAGGTGGGCAGATTTAAACCCTGTGCGGGGTCGTGAGCAGGCAGGCTTACGGCCTGTTTTGATTTTGAGTCACGAAATTTTTAATGAACGTTCGGGAACTGTTATTGCCGTGGCTATTACCAGTCAGCCTCAACGTGCAGGGTTTCCGCTCACTCTTGAATTGAAAACAGCAGATTTGCCTAAACGGTCGTGGGTTAAAATAAGTCAGATTCGGACTCTTTCCGTGGAGAGAATTGGAAAAATGATTGCCAAAGCGGATACTGAAGAATTAGAACAAGTCATTGAAGGACTAAATGAAATAATAGGGGCATAACAAATCACTCCACAGGATGCGGCGAAACGACCGCCGCACCTGTGAGTTTTAACGTTAGACACTGCCAGTCCTCGCGCCGAAAGCATGACAAACGTCCAAGAAGCCCAGCCACGAATTCCTGTTATATGCGTCGACCCCTCGTCCGTCGCGGGCGCAGAGCTGTTTGATCCCAACTCATGGTTCGGACACAGCAAGGGAGTAGTTCAATCCTGCTGGACTGAGTATTCAGTGTTGCATCACTGCGTTGGGCAACTATCGGCAATGTGCGGCAATGCAGACAAGCTGTGCGCAAAGAATGTTGAAACCCTTCAACAGCAATGGCAACTCGCCAAGTTCGATCTCGGTAAGGTCGAGTGTTTTGCGCAGCAGCCAGACTTACACATTCGGATCGAAGCGTTTTTCTCAGGAGTGAAGTCCCTACTAGACCTAGTCGTTCAGCTTCTATCCACCGAGCAGGTCGTGGCAGTGGCGATTGATGGATTTCATCGCGATCAAAGCGGCTATGGTGGTAGAGTCCTGAACGCACTAAAGAACAACGCCGTAAAGGCGAAAAAGGACACGGCCGCAAGACTCGATGCGCTAATTTCGGATCACAAGAAGGTGTGGGTCGATCAGGTGATCTTGGCGCGAGATCAACTTATCCATCCCGTGAAGGGCATGCATCAATTAATGTTTCACCTTGAATTCGCGCAGAAGAACGGTTCACTGGTATTCATAAAGGCACACCCGCCCGAAATCGATTCAAAGCCCATCGATCAATTTGCGCAGAACACGCTAGTCCATCTTCTATATAAACTGTACATATATAATATATTTGGTATACTACCTCCAAGAAAGGAGGTAGATATGCCAAAAAGAATACATAACGTTAAATTAAGCGAAAGAGAAAAAGAGGAATTAGAAAAGTATGTAAAACAAGGTAAAAAATCAGCAAGAGCGATAAATAGGGCACGTGTCTTATTGTTAGCAAATGAGGAAAAGAGCGATGGTACCTGTTGTGTCTTGCTCGCTTTCGAACCACACACCGGCTTTCGTTATGTTCAAGTAAGAGAAAGACGTACTGCAGTTGATTATGCCCAATTTATGAAATATTTCGTTGAGTTACATTATCATGCTGCAGAGTGTATTCGTCTTGTTCAAGACAATTTGAATACCCATACTCCTGGTTCTTTTTACGAAGTATTACCTCCTGAAGAAGCTTTTAATCTTGCTCAAAAGTTTGAGCTGCACTATACGCCAAAAAAGGGTAGTTGGCTTAACATGGCTGAAATAGAGTTCTCTGCTCTTTCTAAACAATGCCTCGATCGACGTATCCCAGATATTGAAACCTTAGAAAAAGAAACCCTTGCATGGGCTGAAAAACGTAACAAAAAATGCAAAACGGTAAACTGGAAATTTACGAAAGATAATGCTCGAGAAAAACTTAAAAATAAATATCGTATGCATTCTAATTAAATAGAAGGTGGACTAGGGGGTTGTAAAATAGCCGAGAAAAAACACAGCCCCCTGAATCCCCCTTTATTAAGGGGGACTGCATAGGAATAACTCGTTGAATAATCTTTTATGTGGAAATACTCATTGCTCATAGCACTGTGTGTCCTGAAAGGGTTTATTCTACCCGCCGAGGTGTTGGCGCTAAGACCATTTGTTACAACAGATGCAGATGTGGTTGAAACAAACTTAGTCGAGATCGAATTAGGGGTGTTTGGATTCCATGAACAAAAACATCCGGGTCGTGATGAAATAACCTTGGAGGTGCCAAGCATTCGTTTCAATTATGGGCTACCGTGGGATAGCGAAATCGTATTAGAAACCGTGGGTGAGTTAATTGACAATGAATACAAAGGTGAATTGGGCATAAAGGAGAAGCAATTTGCCAATACTGCAGGCTTTTATAAGAAGGTCTGGTGGCGTGGAAGTGATTGGATACCCAATTTTGCTACAGAAACGGGTATTGTATTTCCCACAGAAAAAGACACCGCTGGATTAGACTTCGAGGGAACTGGCATCTTCTCGTGGTATCTCAACAACTTTACATGCCATCTGACACTTGGCGGAGGCACAGAGAAAGAGCCCTTCGAGCACAACAGACGAGGTCTCTTCATTTATGGCATTATATTAGATGTACCAATTCCCCAATATAAAAAACTTCATGTTGTAACGGAATATAGCGGTGAAAAGGTTGAAAATTCTATTCTGGATCACCAATTATTAGGAGGAATGGTATGGGAAGGACCAAAAGAGATTGAGTATGACATTGCCGGATTTACAGGATTAAATAGCGAGAGTGTGGATTGGGGCATAACGATGGGCGTGACATTTGTTATTGGAAAAACAGTTTATCGCAGAGAACGGTGAGGGGTGTAATGGAGAATAACTTACTTTTATTTTTCCCCACCCCTCAAACCCCTCCCAAGAGGGGACTTCTCAAATTCCCCTCTTGAGAGGGGTAGGGGTGTGTTTATTCATTGCTTAATTAAAAAAGATTGAAATTCCCGAACGTTAAATTAGGCCTTCGGCGACTTTTAACAGTGTAGTGGCAATTCATGAATTGCCACTACATGGTCGGTTAGAAATTCCTGTACATTGAATTATTACAGTAAAACTAAAAAGGTGAGGTGTAATTATGAAATTCATATCTATTATATTCACAGCCTTATTACTATCAGTTAAAGTATGTTCTGCAGGAAATGAGGTAGTCATTTATTCTTCCGAGGACAAGATTTTCTCAGAACCAGTCCTTCAGGCATTCGAAAAGAAGACGGGAATAAAGGTGCGGGCTATTTACGATACGGAAGAGACCAAGAGCACAGGATTGGCCAACCGTTTGATTGCAGAGAAGGATAATCCACAGGCCGATGTATTCTGGAGTGGGGAACCAGTGCGCCCTGTTTTGCTTAAGATTAAGGGCTTAACGACACCCTATGTTTCTAGCGCCGCAGCCGATATTCCAAAGATATACAAGGATACCGAGGGACATTGGACGGGTTTTTCTGCACGGGCCCGTATCATTCTTTATAATTCAAACCTCGTAAGTATGGACGAAAGACCGTTGTCCATATTCGATCTTGCTAAACCAATGTGGAGGGGTCAAGTAGCCATAGCAAACCCATTATTTGGCACCACCTCAGTACACATGGCGGCCTTATTTATCATTTTGGGCGATGAAAAGGCCAAGAAATTTATGAACGATCTGAAAGCCAACGGTGTGAAGATCGTTTCCTCAAACAGTGAAGTAAGGCGACTCGTTGCAAGGGGAGAGGTCAAGGTCGGTATTACAGATACGGACGATGCTAATGTAGCCGTTAGGGAGGGGAGTGCAGTAAAAATCGTATATCCAGATCAATCAGGTATGGGTACCCTTATTATGCCAAATATGGTGTGTCTCATAAAAAATAGTACAAACCAGGAGAACGGGAAGAAATTGATTGATTATCTCGTCAGTAGCGAGGTTGAAAAAAGTCTGGCGTTTGCGATGTGCGCACAGATGCCGCTGAGATACGATGTGCGGACACCTGCGGACGTGCTAACCATAGCTGCAATAAAAGGTATGGACATTAATTACCAGGATGTTGCCATAAAGCTGGACAAGATCGGTGAATTTCTCAAACAATGGGCAGGATATTAAATGCAGAAGAAATTGACGTTGGGGTTTTTCTTTACACTCTTCCTCGTTACCACCGTTTTGCCGATTGTGTGGATGTTTGGGAATTCCATTTATGAAGAGGGAAGATTTTCATTCGTTTATTACAAAGACATTTTTTTGACTCTGAAATACGGAAAGGTTATCTCCAACAGCCTTATACTTTCCTCTATCACAACCATCCTCTCTTCTTTCATTGGCATCCCTGCAGGATTTTTCCTGTCAAAAATAAATCTTCCTCTTAAAAATTTCTTCAAAATTTGTTTTTTTATACCCCTGATTATCCCCTCTTATATTATTGGTATTGCATGGGTAAATCTGCTGGGGAAAACAGGATTTCTGAATAACGTTTTCTCACAGTATACGATGCTCTCACCTGAATCTGTTTCGAATTTTATCTACAGTACCTACGGCGCTTCATTTATCCTATCAATAAACCTCTTTCCCGTTGTGATGTTAGTAACCGAATACGCCTTAAAAAGTATAAACCCGCGGATGGAGGAAAGCGGTCTGGTAGCAGGTAGTGTCTTTCAGGTATTCCGGCAGATTACATTCCCTTTAATCGCCCCTGCCATTCTCTCCAGTATGATGATTGTCTTTGTGCTATCACTCTCCGAGTTTGGAGTGCCGTCATTGCTGCAAATTAATGTCCTCACTACCCAGATATTTACTCAATTTAGCGCCTTTTATAATGAGAAAACGGCCACAGCCATTGCCTTTCCACTCATAGTAATCACTTTTATTCTCATTATGCTGGAGAAAATCTATATGCGTGGAAAATCTTTTGAGATATTGGGAAGAACTTCGTCTAATAGCACGACACAATACAACATCACATGGCTCAATGTGGTTGGTATAACCTTTTGTACCCTTGTTTTAATAATATGCGTTATCATTCCCTTGAGTACACTCATTTTTAATACAAAGACAATTTCTGTATATTACGATGCCCTCCTTCTGGCCAGGAATGGTATTACGAACAGCATTTTGTTTGGGTCTATTGGAGCTACCTTTCTCACCTTTATAGGTTTCTTTCTGGGCTACCTTTCTGAAAATATTCGATCCAGATGGAAAAGCAGTGCGGCAATATTTATTTGGTTATTCTTTGCCGTACCTGCAACCGTGATTGGCGTGGGGCTCATCAAATTGTGTAATAGACCAGAAGGGATATTCCAATTCATCTATGGTTCTTTATGGATTGTGATTATCGGATATGTAGCAAGGTTTTTACCGTTATCCAGCCGTATTATGGCAAATTATCTCAAGCAAATCCCACATTCCATGGAGGAGGCTGGTACAGTAACGGGAACATCATGGTTTCGGGTTTTAGGCAATATTTTGTTACCTTTGCAGAGTTATGGATTAATAGCTACATGGTTGATTTGCTTTATGTTCTGCGTTGGAGAATTGGGTACAACGATACTGGTTTATCCACCCGGACACGAAACGCTCCCCATAGCTCTGTTTACCGTGATGGCAAACAGCCCAGCAGACGTCGTTTCTGCGCTTTCTA
>Ga0209751_10001566_pt1 | contig 23410 bp, 26 predicted proteins | sample RifCSP13_1_FD_184019 | JGI IMG/M metagenome (GOLD analysis project Ga0209751, IMG submission 184019) | Soil microbial communities from Rifle, Colorado - Rifle CSP2_sed 13_1 (SPAdes) (version 2) | ecosystem: Environmental > Terrestrial > Deep subsurface > Rock core/Sediment | place: Rifle...
CGCTCGCCGAGCCCCACCGGTCCTCCGAGCCCCACCGGTCCTCCGAGCCCCACCGCCCGCGACCACCGTGCTGGGACCGGCGCACCTCGGGGGTCCTACCCCGGATGGGTCATTGATCGGTCCCCGCCGAAGGGCTGAAATCTGCCCTGGCTACCGCTAGGGAGACGGAGCCACTTTCCCTGCGAAGGGGTGGTTCCAAACCTCTTTATTGGAGCAAGAGATGAACGCAATCGCGGCCAGCGCGGCAGACCCGCGCGACGCGTCTCGCCGTCGCCGGCGGCTGCTCATGCTGCTGATGGCTGTCCTGGCCGTGCTCAGCGTGGGCGCTGGGCAGCTCAGCCTGGCCCTGTTCACGGACCAGGAGACGGTGAACGGCACCTTCACCAGCGGCACGATCGACCTGGATGGCACGGCGATCGACGCGCTGACCCTGACCACCAGCGCCCTGATGCCGGGCGATACGGTCACCGACGATGTGCTGGTCAGCAACATCGGCACGGCACAGCTCCGCTACGCCCTGTCCACGTCCAGCACGAACGCCGACGCCAAGGACCTGCGCGGTGTGCTGACCCTGACCGTCAAGACGATCGACGTCACCACTCCGGGCGTGCCCTGCGACAACTTCGACGGCACGTCCGTGCTGGCCGCAACGGTGCTCGGAGCGAGCACGGCCGGATTCGGCAGCTCGGCGGCGGGTGCGCAGGCCGGTGACCGAACCCTGAACGCGGCCGCTTCGGAGACGTTGTGCTTCCGGATCAGCCTGCCGTCAGGCACCGGCAACGCCTATCAGGGCGCGACGACCACCACGACCTTCACCTTCGACGCGGAACAGACCGCCAGCAACCCGTAGCCGACGAGCAGAGGAGCTCACACAGAGGGGTGGCCGGCACGCGCCGGCCGCCCCTCATCGTTCTGAGAGAAGCGAGTGATCGCGTGCTGACAGTGTCATCGCTCAACTGGATGCGCCGGGTCGTCCTCGGCCTCTGGCTGCTCGGCGCTGCCGCGCTGGTGGCGGTCATCCTGCTGACCCGCCTGGCGACCACGGTCGTGATCGTCGGAGGCTCGATGGAGCCTGGCATCCAGCTCGGTTCGCTGGTGGTCCTGGAGCACGTCGACGCCGGAGGCGTGCACGCCGGCGACGTCCTCACCATCCGCGCCGACAACGGCGTCCTGATCACCCACCGCGTGGCGCGGGTCGTCGCGTCGCGGGGAACCACCTACGTCGAGCTCCAGGGCGATGCCAACCCATCGCCTGACCCGACCCTGGTTGAGTCCTCGTCGATCGTCGGACGGGTGAGCGTCGTCCTGCCCGTGGCCGGATACGTGGTGGCCATGGCCGCTACCCCCATCGGCCTGCTCAGCCTGCTGGCAGGCCTCGGTCTGCTGCTGGTCGCGAGCTGGCTGCTCGAAGAGCTGGCGGAGCCACTGGTGGAGCGTGATCCTGAGGCCATCCCCGGTGGGCTCGCCGCGTAGGCTGGCCGCGCCGTTCGGCGCGGTCTGCATGGTGGTCTTCCTCGTCAGCGGGGGGGCACGCGCCAGCCTGGCCGTGCTCAGCGACCAGGAAACCGTGCCGGGAACCTTCTCGACCGCCGCGTCGTTCGACACCGTCGCACCGACCGTCACGGCCAGCGTCATCTCTAAGACGACCCCCTACACGCCCGGCTACATCCCTCAGGGTGGGACGTATTACGTGTACGCCAACGTGACCGATGGAGGGGCGGCGCCCAGCGGGGTGGCGTCGGTCACCGCCGACGTGTCGACCATCACCACCGGCCAGACCGCAGTCGCGCTGGTGGCCGGCTCGTATTCGATCGGTGGCGTGTCCTACGGCTACCGCAGCGCATCGGTGACGGCCAACGCCACGTTGACCGCCGGCACGTATGCCTACAGCCTGACAGCGGTCGACGGCAACGCCAACAGCGCGACCCAGGGCGGGTTCAGCGTGATCGTCGACAACACCCGGCCTGCGGGCAGCAATGTGCAGACCACGAATGCCGGCGTGGCGGGCCGCGCCGAGCTGGGCGACACGATCACCCTGACCTTCTCCGAACCGATCGACCCCGAGACCGTGCTGGCGGGCTGGACCGGGGCGTCCACCAGCGTCGTGCTGCGCATCACCAACAACGCCGGCGGCGATCAGGTGACCATCCGGAATGCCGCCAACACCGCCCAGCTATCGCTTGGCGTCGTCAACCTGATCGGCACCGGTTACGTGGCCGCGACGCGCGACTTCGGCGCGAGCGGGACGCCGTCGACGATGGTCATGAGCGGAAGCACGATCACCATCACCCTTGGAACGGCGTCGGGCGGGGTCCAGACCCAGGGGAGTGGCAACAACATGACCTGGGTGCCGACCACCACGCTCACCGATCCGGCAGGCAACACCTGCCAGACCACCACCACGACCGAGGCTACTCCGCTCGACCTCGACTTCTAGCGCCGCGGGTCGCGGGTCGCGGATCGCGGGTCTTTCGTCGCGGATCGAGGGGCGGGGCCAACCGGCCCTTTCTGGCCATACGGTCGCCCCGGGAACGTTAGGCCCGATACATCGGGGTTGCAGCGGGTGCGCCGCGCTTCCTGAGCGTGACCCGTGCCCCGGAGTCCCCCAATTCACGTCCTAGCGTTCCCCCCAGGACCGTATGGCCAACTACACGGCGGGCAGGCAACGGCGCAGCGACGGCGCGGCACTACCCGGACCCGGGTCCTGTTGACCGATCGGGCCGAGCGGAGGACAATGCGCCCATCACCGACCGGATCGGTCGGAATTCAGGCCGGGGCCGAGCCCGGACCGAGACTGGAGACCGATGGCCCTTCCCAATCCGAACGCGACGCACGCGACCCCCGGCGGCTACCGCTATGGCTGGCACGACACCGATAAGCCCCTCCACATCTTCAAGAAGGGGCTGTCGGCGGAAACGGTCATGGCGATCAGCCGGATCAAGGACGAGCCGCAGTGGATGACCGACCTGCGCCTCAAGGCGTATCGGCACTTCGAGTCCCGTCCACTGCCGACCTGGGGCGGCGACCTGAAGGGGATCGACTTCCAGGACATCTTCTACTACGTCACCGGCACGGATCGGGCCGTCCAGTCCTGGGATGACGTGCCGGATTACATCCGCAAGACGTACGACCGGCTGGGGATCCCCGAGGCGGAGAAGAAGTACCTCGCCGGTGTCGGCGGGCAGTACGACTCCGAGGTGGTGTACCACAACATCCGGGCCGACCTGGAGAAGCAGGGCGTCATCTTCCTGGGCACCGATGAGGGCCTGCGCCGCTACCCCGACCTGTTCCGCGAGCACTTCGGCAAGGTGATTCCCGCCAACGACAACAAGCTCGCCGCGCTCAACACCGCGGTCTGGAGCGGGGGCAGCTTCATCTACGTGCCCCCGGGCGTCCACGTCGAGCTCCCGCTGCAGGCCTATTTCCGGATCAACACCGAGAACATGGGCCAGTTCGAGCGGACGCTGATCATCGCCGACGAGGGGAGCAGCGTTCACTACGTCGAGGGCTGCACCGCGCCGGCGTACACCACGGCCAGCCTCCATTCCGCGGTGGTCGAGATCGTGGTCAAGAAGGGCGCCCGGGTCCGATACACCACCATCCAGAACTGGAGCCACAACGTCTACAACCTGGTCACCAAGCGGGCCGCGGCCTACGAGGACTCGGTCATGGAGTGGGTCGACGGCAACCTGGGCTCCAAGCTGACCATGAAGTACCCCAGCATCTACCTGCTCGGGGAGCGGGCCCACGGCGAGATCCTGAGCATCGCCTTCGCCGGTGACGGACAGCACCAGGACGCGGGTGGCAAGGTGATCCACGCCGCAGCCGATACCACCAGCCTGATCACCTCCAAGTCGATCAGCCAGGGCACCGGCCGCACCAGCTACCGCGGCCTGGTCAAGGTGTACGCGGGCTGCAAGCGGGCCAAGTCCACGGTCCGCTGCGATGCCCTGATCCTCTCTGACGAGGCGCGCTCCGACACCTACCCGTACATGGAGATCGACGAGGAAGAGGTCACCATCGGGCACGAGGCAACCGTCTCCAAGGTCGGCTCCGAGCAGCTCTTCTACCTGATGAGCCGGGGCCTGAACGAGGCCGAGGCCAGCGCCATGATCGTCAACGGCTTCATCGAGCCGATCGTCAAGGAGCTGCCGATGGAGTACGCGGTCGAGATGAATCGCCTGATCCAGCTCCAGATGGAAGGAGCCGTCGGCTAACCGATGGCCGTTGCGCTCTCGACCGTGCTCGAGGACGCGGGCACGGGGCGGCTCTCCGAGCGGCGTTCCGAGCCCGCGTGGCTCCGCGCACTCCGCGCCGAGTGGGCGCGCCGCGCCGAGACCGATGCCTGGCCCACCGGCTCCGAGGAGGAGTGGCGCCGCACCAAGCTCGACGGCCTGCCGCGCGATGGCGCCCTGCTCAACGACCCGCCGGCCACCGAGTACGTCATCGATCCGGCGTGGGCGGCACGCGGGGTGATCTTCGGGTCGCTGGGCGATGCGGTGCGCGACCACCCCGACCTGGTCCGCGCCCACCTGGGACAGAGCCGGACCGCCGCGCCGCAGGCTCATTTCTGGGCCCGCTCGCTGGCCACCTGGACCGCGGGAACCTTCCTGTACGTGCCGGTCGGGGTGGTGATCGACGAAGCCCTGACCGCCCGCACCCAACTGCCCGCCGGGGAGTGGAGCCACTTCCCGCACAGCCTGGTGGTCCTGGAGCGTGACGCATCGGCCACCCTGCTGGAGGAGTTCAGCTCCCCGGACGGTGGCGCGACCTGGTACGGCGGGACCACCGACCTGCGGCTGGGCGAGGGGGCGCGGCTGCGCTACGCCAGCCTCCAGCGGCTCGGCGACGCCGCGTGGCAGATCGGGGCGCAGCGCGCCGAGGTCGGCAAGGACGCGGTGCTGACCCTGCTCGACGCCGAGATCGGCTCGGCCGTGACCAAGATGGGGCTCGAGGTCCGGATGAGCGGAGGGGGCGGGACCAGCCGGCTGCTGGGCATCCTCGCCGCGGGTGGCGCACAGCGGATCGACATCAACTCCACCCAGGACCTGCTGGCCAGTCACACCACCAGCGACCTGCTGTACCTGGCGGCCCTGTATGACGAGGCCCACGCCTCGTTCTACGGCCTCACCCGGGTGCGACCGGAGGCCAAGGCCACCAGCTCGTACCAGGAGTGCCGCAACCTGCTCCTCTCCCCGTTGGCGGGCGCCGAGCCGATCCCGGTCCTGGAGATCGAGACCAACGACATCCTGCGCTGCGGTCACGGGGCGACCGCGGGGGCGATCGACCCCGTGCAGCGCTTCTACGCCATGTCGCGTGGCCTGCCGGCCGACGAGGCGGAGCGCATGATCGTGCGCGGCTTCTTCGAGCGGGTGGTGGCCCAGATCGACTCCGAGCCGATCCGGGCCCGGGTGCTCGCCGCGCTCGCCGCGCGGATCGGCAGCGAAGAGTCGGACGACTCCGGTGAGGTGGCGGCGTGACCGCCACCGGCACCGGGTTCCGTACCGGCCTGGCGCTGGCCGACCTGCGCCCCGGGATGGTCCGGGTGGTTGAGGTCGCGGGACGCTCCCTGTGCGTGGGATTGACCACTGACGGGCAGCTGGGCGCGATTGACAACGTGTGCACCCACGATGGCGGGATCCTGGGCGACGGCGAGCTGGACGGCCGAGACGTGGAGTGCCCGCGCCACGGTGCCCGCTTCGACCTGCTCACCGGCCAGGTGCTCCAGCTTCCCGCGGTGCGCTCGGTGCGCGGCTACCAGGTCCTGGTCGAGGGCGACGAAGTCAGCGTGGTGCTGCCGTGAAGCTGTCGATGCGCGCCGAATACGGCATCCGGGTGCTGGTGGCGCTGGCCCGTGCCAGCGACGGGGCGCCGCGTCCCCTGGCCGCGATCGCGCGCAGCGAGAAGCTGCCGCACGCGTACCTGGAGCAGCTCGTCGCCGACCTGCGGCGCGCCGGGATGGTCAGCGCGGTGCGCGGCCAGGCGGGCGGATATCGCCTGGCCCGCCCGGCGGACCAGGTCAGCCTGGTCGAGGCGGTGCGGGTCCTCGACGGGCCGCTGCTGGAGATGCCCTGCGCCGGCCCCGGCGACCCGGAGTCCTGCGAGCGCCCCCAGGATTGCAGCGTCCACGAGGTCTTTGCCCGGCTGCATGACTCGATGAGCGGCGCGCTGGGCGCGACCACCCTCGCCGAGGTTGCCGCCGGAGCGGGCGGCCCACCCTATCCCATCGCCGCGCGGCGTCGCCGCGGGGCGCCCGCACAAGGAGCGACTTCGACACGCGCATGACCGACGAAGTGGTGATCGACGCAGTGGTGACCGATGAGCTGGTGATCGACGACCTGCACGTCTCGATCGGGGACAAGCAGATCCTCAAGGGCCTCAGCCTGCGCGTGGCCAAGGGCGAGGTGCACGCCCTGATGGGGCCCAACGGATCGGGCAAGACGAGCCTGGCCTACACCCTGATGGGCCACCCCGACTACAAGGTGACGGCCGGCACGGTCACCTGGCGGGGCCAGAACCTGCTCAAGCTGACGCCGGATCGGCGCGCACAGGCGGGCCTCTTCCTGGCCTTCCAGTACCCCAGCGCCATCCCGGGCGTGACCGTGGCCAGCTTCCTGCGCAACATCTACAACGCCATCCACCACCCCAAGCAGCCGGCCGCCGCGGAGTCGGGTGGCGGCATGCCCAAGTACACCGGCATCCCGCTGGCGCGCTTCCGCAAGTTGATGGAAGAGAAGATGGCGCTGCTGCGGATGGACCCCTCATTCGCGGCTCGCTACGTGAACGACGGCTTCTCCGGCGGCGAGAAGAAGCGGCTCGAGATGCTTCAGATGGCGGTCCTCGACCCGAGCATGGCGATCCTGGACGAGACCGATTCCGGCCTCGACATCGACGCGCTGCGCACCGTGGCGGAGGGGATCAACGCCACCCTCTCCCCCGAGATGGGCGTGCTGATGATCACCCACTACCAGCGCATGCTGAACTACGTCACCCCGGGGTTCGTGCATGTCCTGCTCGACGGCCGGGTGGTGCTCTCCGGCGGCGAGGAGCTGTCGCACGAGCTCGAGGCGCGTGGCTACGACTGGGTCCGCGAGCAGGTTGGCCTGCCGGCCGGGACCGATGACGCGGCGGATGAGACTGCCGCGCAGCCGGTTGCGGAGCACGTCTAGGATTAGCCCGATGACCGTCGAGGCGCAGCCCACTCTCCCCGGGGCCTTCTCCGGGACCGCGCTGCGCGCCGACTTCCCGGTCTTCGAGCGCCCGACATCCACCGGCGCGCGCCTTGTCTATCTCGATTCGGCCGCCTCCGCGCCGAAGCCGCGGGTCGTGATCGAGGCCATGGCCGACGCCTATGCCCACCACTACGCCAACGTGCATCGCGGGATCTACGAGCTGTCCGAGGACGCCACTGCCCGCTTCGAGGCTGCCCGGCGCAAGGTCGCCCGCTTCATCGGGGCGCCCAGCGAGCGCGAGGTCGTCTTCGTCCGCAACGCGACCGAGGCGATCAACCTGGTGGCCTACTCCTGGGGACGCGCCAACCTGCGCGCCGGGGAGCGGGTGCTCACCACGCAGCTCGAGCACCACGCCAACATCGTCCCCTGGCAGCAGCTCACCAAGGAGGTGGGCGCGCACCTCGACTACGTGGGCATCACCGATGACGGCCGCCTCGACCTCGACGACCTCCGGGCCAAGCTGGCGCTCGGCCCGCGGCTGGTGGCCTTCGGAGCGGTGAGCAACGCGCTGGGCACCATCAATCCGGCGGCCGAGATCACGGCCGCGGCGCACGCGGTCGGGGCCCTGGTCCTGGTCGACGCGGCTCAGGCCGCGCCCCACATGCCGGTCGACGTGACCGAGTTCGACTGCGACTTCCTGGCCCTCTCCGGCCACAAGATGCTGGGGCCGTCGGGGATCGGTGCACTGTGGGGCCGCCGCGAGCTGCTCGACGGCATGCCGCCGTTCCTGACCGGGGGCAACATGATCATCCGGGTCACGCTCGAGGGGGCCGAGTGGAACGAGGTGCCCCAGAAGTTCGAGGCCGGCACCCCGGCCATCGTCGAGGCGATCGGCCTCGGCGCCGCGGTCGACTACCTGACCGAGCTGGGGATGCCCGCTGTGCGCGAGCACGAGCGCTACCTGTTCGAGCACGCCTGGGCCGCGCTGGGCGAGGTGGGCGGCGTGCGCCGCCTGGGGCCCGATGATTCGGCCATCCACGCGGGGGTGATCAGCTTCGTGCTCGACGACGTCCACCCCCACGACGTGGCCACCATCTTCGACCACCACGGGGTGGCGGTGCGGGCCGGGCACCACTGCGCACAGCCGGTGATGGCCCGCTTCGACGTGCCGGCGACCACCCGGGCCTCCTTCTACGTCTACAACGACCTCGACGACGTCGAGGCCCTCGTCGAGGCGGTGCAAGCCACCCAGCGCCTGTTCGCGGGCTGACCTCGTGGACAACCTGTACCGCGACTTCATCCTGGAGCACTACCGCAACCCGCATAACAAGGGCGTGCTCGACCCCCACGACCTGCACGCGGCCGATTCGAACCCGACCTGCGGCGACGAGATGAGCATGACCCTGCGCCTCGACGAGGCCGGCACCGCGATCGCCGACGTGGCCTTCGACGGGCGGGGGTGTGCCATCAGCCAGGCCTCGGCCTCGATCCTGACCGATGGCCTGCGCGGCCAGACCCTCGACGAGGTGCGGGCCATTCACCCCCAGTCGCTGCTCGACGAGCTGGGCGTCCCGATCGGGCCGGCGCGGCTCAAGTGCGCGCTGCTCGCCTACAAGGTGCTGCAGGGCGCCGTGCGCGGCGCAGCAGTGGCCTGGCCGGCCGAAGCCGAGGGGGCCTGATGCGCGAGGTGGCCGCGCCCGAGGCGGTGCGGCTGGCGGTCGACGGCTACCGGATCCTCGACGTCCGCGAGCTCGTGGAGTGGAACGCCGGCCGGATCCCCGGCGCCACGCTCGTGCCGCTCGCCGAGTTCGCAGCGCGCATCGGCGATGTCGCGCCGGATCGTTCGCAGCCGCTGCTGGTGCACTGCGCCCACGGGGTCCGCTCGAATCGGGCGGCGCGGCACCTCGATGCCCTCGGGTATCGCGATGTGGTCAGCCTGCGCGACTCGCTCGCCGGCTGGCGGGCCGCCGGTGGCGCGTGGGAGGGGCCGGTGAGCCTGCTCACCGAAGCGCAGCAGCGCCGCTACTCGCGCCAGCTGCTGATGCCCGAGATCGGCGCCGAAGGGCAGCGGCGGCTGCTCGACAGCCGGGTGCTGCTGGTCGGTGCCGGCGGCCTGGGATCGCCCGCCGCGCTGTACCTGGCGGCGGCCGGCCTGGGCAGCATCGGGCTGGTGGACGACGGGGCGGTCGAGGAGAGCAACCTCCAGCGCCAGGTGCTGCACACCACGGATCGAATCGGGATGGGCAAGACGGCCAGCGCGCGCACGACCCTCGCTGCGCTCAACCCCGAGGTCCAGGTGACCGAGCACCCGGAGCATCTCGACGCGGGCAACGTGGAGCGGCTGATGGGTGACTACCACGTGATCGTGGACGGCAGCGACAACTTCGAGACCCGCTACATACTCAACGACGCCGCGGTCCGCCTGCGCCGGCCGCTGGTCCACGGGTCGGTCTATCGCTGGGATGGGCAGGTCACCACCATCCTGCCCTTCGACGGACCCTGCTACCGATGCATCTTCCCGGCGCCGCCGCCGCCCGAGCTGGCGCCCGATTGCGCCGTCGCGGGCGTGGCCGGGGTGCTGCCGGGGCTGATCGGCGTGCTGCAGGCGACCGAGGTATTGAAGCTGCGCCTGGGCGTGGGCGAGACGCTCGCCGGCCGGCTGCTGACGATCGATGCCGCCGGCGCCACCTTCTCCGAAGTGCGGGTCGCCCGTGACCCGGCCTGTCCGGCCTGCGGCATCGCCGCTGCCGAGCGGGTGCCGCTGCTCCCGGGAGCCGCGGCCCGGGCCTGATGCTGCGCCTGCCGGTGGCGCTGGCCGAGGCGATGCTGGCCCACGCGCGCGCCGAGCTGCCCAACGAGGCCTGCGGCCTGCTGGCCGGGTCGCCCGCCACCGGCGACGCCACGGCGTTTCACCCGGCTCGCAACGCGGCCGCGTCGCCGCTGCGCTTCGAGGTCGATCCCGCCGACCTGGTGCGGCTGGTGCTGGCCATTGACGCGGCCGGAGAGGAGCTGCTGGCCGTCTTCCACAGCCACACCCGCTCGGCCGCCGTGCCATCGCCATCCGACCTGCGGGGTGCCGGCTTCCCGACCGCCCTGCATCTGATCGCGGACATGACCCAACTGCGGGCGTGGCGCGCGAACGAGGGCGGCTGGAGCGAGGTCGAGGTTGGAATCGGCTAGGCTTGCGCCGTGGCCGTTATCACTGCCGGCGCCCGTCCGTTCAGCGCCTCCACCCACCAGGCTCGACTGCGGCATGCCGCCGCCCAGGCGGTCGCCCGCGGCCTCGATGCGCTGCTGATCACACCCTCGCCGGACTACCTGTACCTGCTCGGCTACTCGGCGCCCGCCCTCGAGCGCCTGACCTGCCTGCTGATCCCCGCCCACGGCACTCCGTCGCTGGTCCTGCCCAACCTGGAGCGCCCCTTGCCCGCCAGCGAGCTGGGTGCCCTGGCCGACCACCTCGAATTCCTGATCTGGGGCGAGACCGATGACCCGTTCAGGCTGGTCAAGGCGGCCCTCGGCGACGCACGCCGGGTGGGCGTCCAGGACCAGATGTGGGCCCGATTCGTGCTGCGCCTGGCGGCGATCCTTGACCCGGTGGAGTTGGTCGAGGCCGGTCCGGCGATCAGCGCCCTGCGCCGGGTGAAGGAGCCGGTCGAGGTCGAGCGGCTCCGCGCCGCCGCCGCGGCCGCGGACCGGGCGATGGCGGCCATCACCGCCGAGCGGCTCTCGGGCCGCACCGAGGCCGAGGTCAGCGCCCGCATCTCCGAGCTGCTGCGCGAGGCCGGCCACCAGACCGCGGACTTCGCGATCGTCGGCTCCGGCGCCAATTCCGCGAGTCCGCACCACTCTCCCGGCGAGCGGGTGATCGGCGTCGGCGACGCGGTGGTGCTCGACATCGGGGGCACGCGCGACGGGTATGCCAGCGACACGACCCGCACCGCGTTCGTGGGTGAGCCGCCGCCCGAGTTCCGAGAGATGTACGCCGTGCTCCAGGGCGCGCAGAACGCCGCGGTCGCCGCGGTCGCGCCGGGGATCGCCGCCCGCGAGGTGGACCGTGCCGCGCGAGAGGTGATCGAGGCAGCGGGCTACGGCGAGTTCTTCATCCACCGCACCGGCCACGGCATCGGGCTCGAAGTCCACGAAGAGCCGTACATCGTCGCCAGCAACGCCGAGCACCTGGAGGTTGGCAACGCCTTCAGCGTCGAGCCGGGGATCTATCTGCCAGGGCGCTGGGGCGCGCGGATCGAGGACATCGTGGTCTGCGGCGAGGCTGGCCCTGACCGGCTCAACCTCTCCTCCACGGACCTGTTCCTGGTCGACTAGTCGCCCTCGCCCCGAGCCTGGGCCGGGGAAAGGCGGCCGATCAACTCCCAGAGGTGGACGATGGCGTCCATCCCGCCGCGGTAGTTGGCCAGCGGCATCCACTCGTTGGGGGCGTGGAAGTTGCCATTGGGTGAGGCCCAGCCGACCATCACGCTCGACACGCCCACGCCGGCGGCCAGTGCCGGCACGTACGGGATGCTGCCGCCGGAGCGGTGGTAGAGCGCCGCCTTGCCGAACGCGATCTCGGAGGCCTCGGCCGCGGCGCGGATCACCGGGTGCTCGAGCGGCGTGACGAACGCCGCCCCATTGGAGAGTGACCGCACCTCCACTCGGACGGTGGGCGGCGCGATGCGCGCGAGGTGCTCGATCATCGCCTCCTCGATCTCGCGCGGATCCTGGTCCGGCACCAGCCGGCAGCTGAGCTTGGCGGCGGCCCAGCCGGGGATGATCGTCTTGGAGCCCTCGCCGGTGTATCCGCCCCACAGCCCGTTGATGTCGAATGTCGGGCGGCCGCTGAGCCGCTCGGCGAGCGTGTAGCCGGCCTCGCCGGTCATCGGCTCCGACACCCCGGTCACCCGCTTCCACAGGTCGAGGTCGAAGGGGAGCTCGGCATACGCCGCGCGGTCGGCCTCGCCCAGGTCGATGACCCGGTCGTAGAAGCCGGGCACGGTCACCCGCCCATCGGCATCCACCAGCGAGGCGAGCATCTTGACCAGCACGTTGGCCGGGTTGTCCACCCCGCCGCCGTACTGCCCCGAGTGCACGTCCTGGAACGGGCCCTGGACCTTCACTTCCCAGTACGCGATCCCGCGCAGGCCGTAGCAGATCGCCGGCGTCCCCTCGTCGTCCTGCATGTCGGAGTCGGACACGATGCAGATATCGGCGCTCACCAGCTCCGGGTGCGCGGCGATGAACTCCTCGACCGGCTCGGAGATGTTCTCCTCGTCCCCCTCGAAGATGACGCGCAGGTTGAGCGGCAGGCGACCGACGCCGCGCAGCCAGGCCTCGGCGGCCCTGAGGTGCATGAAGAGCTGGCCCTTGTCGTCGCCGGAGCCGCGCGCGTACACGATGTCGTTCTCGTAGCGCGGCTCGAATGGCGGGCGGACCCACTCGTCCAACGGTTCGGGCGGCTGCACGTCGTAGTGGCAGTACACCAGCACCGTCGGGCGGTCCGGCCCGGCATGCAGCCAGTCGGCGGTCACGATCGGGTGGCTGCGCGTGTCGGCCATCCGGGCATGGTCGAACCCGATCCGGGTCAGCTCATCCACGATCCATTGCGCAGTGCTGCGCATATCGTCGGCGTGGGTCGGATCGGCGCTGACCGATTCCATGCGCAGGAAGGTGTCGAGCCCGCGCAGGTGCGCATCGGCGTTGGTGCGCAGGTAGGCCAGGGCGGTGGTGACATCGGTCGATGCAACAGTCATCGGGACGATGATATGGGTTCACCGATGCAACCGATCCGCCGTCCCCCGCGTCCCGCGGCCGTGACCCACCGCCTCGCGCGCCTGGTCGGCGCCTTCGCCCTGGTGCTGCTGGTGTCCGCCGTGGGCCCGATCGCCCGCGTCTATGCGTGCCGATGCATCGCGGCTGAGCCCGGCCAGGCGCTCGCCAACGCCGATGTCGCCTTCGTCGGCGTTGTGTCAGAGGTGGATACGGTCAGCGTCGAGGATCTGAATCGGTTCACGTTCGCAGTCGAATCGGTGATCAAAGGGATCCCCGGAGACTCGATCATCGTCTCCAGCGGCAGCTCCGAGGCCTCGTGCGGCATGACCTTCGCGGTCGGCGAACGCTGGACGGTGTACGCCTCCGTGGTGGACGATCGACCGATGACGGACCTGTGTTCGGGAACCGTGCTGCTCGAGGCCGGCGCAGAGGTCCCGGTGCTCGCCGGCGCTGATGGCGGCCCACCGCTCCAACTCCTGGCCGCCATCGGAGTCGTGCTGGCGGTCGGCGCCGTCTCGGCGGTCGCGTTCAGCAGGCGAGGGAGCGCGGCATGATCGCGGCGCGCCTCCTGGCCACGCTGACACTCGCTGTCGCAGCGCTAGGCATCGGTCCGGTGGCGACGGTGCTGGCCTGTACCTGCATGCAGTTGGGCGCCGGCGAGGCGCTCGCCAACGCGCAGGTGGCCTTCACCGGCGTGGTGGCCCGCGTCGAGGATCCGAACTCCGGCCCGATCATCAGCTCCGCCGATCCGATCATCTATACCTTCGCGGTCGAAGAGGCGCTCAAGGGAGAGCCCGGCTCGGCGCCCCAGGTCGTCAGCGCCCGCGAAAGCGCGAGCTGCGGGATGACCTTCGCGGTCGGGCAGCGCTGGACCGTGTACGCGGACGTCGGCGGTGGTGGGCGCCTCGAGACGGGACTGTGCTCGGGCAATGAGCTGCTGGCCGAGGATGTGCCGGTTCCCGACCTGGCGGAGCCGGAGGCCGGAGTGCCGATCCAGCTGCTCCTGCTGGTCGGGGTCGGGCTGCTGGTCGTGGCCGCCTCCGCGTTCGCATTCACTCGCCGCTCGCGGGCCGCCTGAGCGTGGGGCGCCTGCTGGCCAGCCTGGTCCTGGCGTTCGCCGCCGGCCTGCTGCCAATGACCACCGTGCTGGCGTGCGACTGCGAGGTCGTGGAACCTGAGGCGCAATTGGCACGCGCGGAGGTGGCCTTCGTGGGTACCGTGACGCAGGTCGGCTGGGAGTTCGAGGGACCCCCGCCGCCCGACCTCCCCGGCGCGGAGCAGCCGGTGACCTTTGCCGTCGAGGAGGCGATCAAGGGTACTCCCGGCTCCACGATCCAGGTCTTCAGCTCGCTCGATTCGGGGATGTGCGGGATCGCGTTCGCGGTGCAGCAGCGCTGGCAGTTGTACGCCGTCGGTGGGCTGGAGGGTCAGCTGACCACCAACAACTGCCTGGGGAGCGTCCTGCTCGGCGAGGGAGTGATCCCGACCCCGGCCGAGGAGCCGATCAGGGTTCCCACCGAGCTGCTGGTGGCCGGTGGCGGCGTCGCGCTCCTGGCGCTCGTATCGGTGCTCGCCTTCCGACGGCGCCCCGCTTAGCCCGCGCTACCGAACGCCCCCACCACGAACCCGAGGAAGAGGGCGATCGCGACCGCCGGCACGAACGAGGCGGCCCGCAGGAAGCGCGGCCAGCCGGCGCCGCTCCGGAACGCGTACAGCGGCACGCTCACCGGGAAGACAAGGATCGCCAGCGACCACGCCATCCGGTGCCGGACGCTCAGATCGGGCCGGTCCGCCAGGTCGAGCCAGTATGCGGCCAGGACCAGGAAGCCGCCCACCGCCGAGATGGCGAAGGTTGCCCAGATCAGCGGGAGCATCCCGGCCTCAGAGGCCCTGCTCGACCCGCCGCCGCTCGCGATCGATGGTCCCCTCCAGGACCGTGGTCAGGAAGCGTTCCAGCGGGCGGAAACGCGGCAGCACAGGCTCCTTGGTGGGGAGGAGCGCCTCCATCCCTGCCCGCACCCGCGCCTCCAGGGCCGCCACCGCCTCCTCGCCCCGCACGCCGGCAGTGGGGATCGGTTCACCGAAGCGGACCATCATCCGTGCCCGAAGCCAGAGCCGGTTGGAGCCGACCACCGTCGCCGGCAGGATCGGCACGCCGGCCCGGGTGGCGAACGAGAGCGCGCCGGCCTTGAACGGCAGGACGGCTGACTCCCGGTACCCCGCCCGCCCCTCCGGGAAGATGCCGAGCACGCCGCCGGCGGCGAACAGCTCGCGCACGGCGCGCACGGCCGAGATCAGGTCGGTGCCGTTGGGCAGGATCGGGATCACACCGCCGTGCCAGACCGCGAGCCGGTTGGGGACCCCCTTCGAGAAGTTCTCGTTGCGCGGCCCGAACCAGGTGATCCGGGGCAGCAGCGGGCTGACCGAGAGCAGGATCTGGCCATCGAACGCGTTGTGATGATTGACCACCAGCAGGAACGGCGGCTCCGGCCAGTTCTCGAGCCCCTCGGCGCGAATCCGCCACAGGGAGCGCATCAGCCAGCGGTTGAGGACCCGCAGCACCCGATAGGCCAGGTCGGGGCGCAGTCGCGGGCTGCGAAACCGCGCATGGACGGCGGGGCTGACCTGGACTTCCACCCCCCGATCCTAGCGTGCGTTCAGCGACCCAGTGCGGCGACCCTCCGGGCGGTCTCCTCTTTCGAGTGGAACACGTCGGTCATGAAGCCACGCAGCGGGCCATCCTCGTCGGGTGGCGGCTCGGTCGTGGGCAACATCGCCTGGATCGCCGCCCGCACCTCCGCGGTCAACCGGTCGCGTCCGGCCTCGTCGGTCGCGGACCGGGTGTCGATGGGGGCCCCGAAGTGGACCGTGACGCGCTTCCCGATCCACACGAAGGTGGTCCCGCTGAAGGCGACGGGGAGGATCGGGACCCCGGCGCTGGCCGCGAAGGCGACCGCCCCCTCCTCGAACGGCTGAAGTTGCGTCTCGGCGAACCCATTCCTCCCCTCGGGGAAGATGGCCAGCACACCCTTCGCCTCGAACACGCGGCGCACGGCACGCACCGCGGACAGCAGGCTGGTCTTGTCGGGGTGGATCGGGATCACGCCGCCGAAGAAGCCCATCACCCGGTTGCTGAGTCCGCGCGAGAAGTCCCGCTCGCGCGGCCCGAAGAAGGTGATTCGCGGCACGGCCGGGCAGATCGCCAGCAGGAGGAGCGGGTCCCAGGCGCTGTGGTGGTTGGGGACCAGGCAGTACGGCGCATCGGGCCAGCGTTCCGGCCCGATCACGCGCACTCGGAGCAGGGCGTGGACCAGGAAGCGGTCGAGCGTGCGCATGACCCGATAGCGTTTCGAGTCCGCGACGCCGGGTTGGCGAGGGGGGTCGCGGCGCGGGTTGAGCGCAGCGTCCACCGCCTCACGCCTCCAGTTCGCGCCGGGTGGGATCCACCCGGACCAGGGCCAACGCGGCAGCGGCCATGAAGATCGCCGCCACCACCATCGCGGCGCGCGGGCCGGCGGCGGGATCGGTCCGCCCGACGGTGTCCATCACGAATCCGGCGATGATCCAGTACACCGGGCCGGCGCCGGCCGTCCCCGCGTTGAGGATCCCCATGTAGCGGCCGGTCGTCTGCTTGGGGATGACATCGGTCATCAGCGCCCAGTCCACCGACAGGAAGGTCCCGCTGGCGATCCCGAACGGGATGAAGGCAACAATCACCAGTTCCGGGCTGGGCGCGATGGCCACGCCCAGCAGGCCGACTGTCCCCAGCGCGCACGCTCCCCAGATCATGTTTCGTCGGCCGAAGCGATCCGAGAGGCGCGCCCCGGGCAGGGCCGCGGCCGCCGTCGCGATCCCGACGATCACCGTCGTCCAGAAGACCCAGCCCCCGGCGGCGTCGGGGTCGAGGCCATGTGAGCGCTGGAAGAGGAAGAGCCCGTAGGCGATGACGTTGATGGCCCCCAGGAAGAGGAGGCGGACGAGCAGCAGCCAGAGCACGTTCCGTTCGCGCAGGATGTCGGCGCCCCAGGCCGAGAGACCCACCTGCAGCCAGGATCCGCGGCGCGGCGGGGCGCCGGTCCCCTCGCGGACCGAGCTGATCAGGACCACGGCCGTTGCGAGCTCGATCAGGCCCAGCCCGATGGTGGGCAGCAGCAGGTTGTGGAGCCCGCCCGCCTGCGCCACGCCGGTGCCCACGATCTGGCCCATCACGATCATCACGCCCATCAGCCCGCTGGCGGTAGCCACTTGGCGCGCCGGGACGAGGTCGGGGACGTAGCCCTGGAACGGGCCCTGGGCGAAGTTGCTGCTGAACTGGAGCAGGACCAGGAAGGCGATGATCGAGACGTAGCCCTGCGCCGTCGCAAAGCCGATCAGGAAGACCACGTCCAGGGTGGCCCCGATCACGATGTACGGCTTGCGCCGGCCCCAGCGGCTGATGGTGAAGTCGCTGATCATGCCGACCGTGGGCTGGACCACGATCGCCATCGCCACTGCGGCGGCCTGGATCAGCGCCAGCAGGACGCCGGCGTTGGCCGGGTCGATGGCGTCGATCCGCGCCGGCAGGATGATCGAGTTGATCCCGCCCCACAGCGCCTGGATCCCGAGCCAGTAGATCGACAGCTTGAGCAGGTGCGAGAAGGGGAGGAGCTCGCGGTGGTCGGTCGCGGCTCCGGCCACCGGCATCGGGCTGTGGGTCATGCGCGGCATCCTGCTCTCTCCCGACTGCGGCCGGACTGCGGTATCGGCGTCGGACGCTAGAATCGGCCGGTGATCGATCCCATCGCCTTCAAGATCGGCCCGCTGGCCATTCACTGGTACGGGATCATCATCGCCTCGGCGGTGCTGGTCGCCGGCGTGCTGGGAACCGCCGAGGCGAAGCGCCGCCGCGAGGATCCCGAGGTCGGCTGGTCGATGCTGATGTGGGCCCTGATCGGCGGCGTGGCCGGTGCGCGGATCTACCACGTCATCCACCAGTGGGACTTCTACTCGGCGCACCCCGACCTCATCCCCCAGCTCTGGAACGGTGGGCTGGGGATCCCCGGCGTGATCATCGGCGGGGTGCTGGCGATCGCGATCTACTGTCGGGTCAAGGGGCTGCCGGCCTGGCGCTGGCTCGACATCTTTGCCGTCTCGACGCTGCTGGGGCAGGTGATCGGCCGCCTGGGCAACTTCGTCAACCAGGAGCTGTATGGACCGCCAACCGATCTGCCGTGGGGACTGACCATCGACGCCGCTCACCGGGTCGGCCCCTGGACCGACCTGCTCGCCTACCCGGTCGAGACCGCGCGCTTCCACCCGCTCTTCGCCTACGAGGCGCTCCTCAACCTGATGGGCGTGGTGGTCCTGCTCTGGATTGCGCGCCGCTTCGCAGCGCGCCTGTTCGATGGCGACATCCTGCTGCTGTACCTGGCCTGGTACGGCGCGGTCCGAACCGCACTCGAGTCCTTCCGGGTCGAGAACTGGGTGGTCGGCGGCCTGCCCACCGCCGTCTGGCTGGGGATCGCCGCGGTGGTGGGCGGCCTCGGCTTCTTCCTGCTGCGCCACGCACGGGGCTGGGGCGTGCCGGGCGCCTGGATGCATCGCGAGCCTCCGCCCGAGCCAACGCTCGACGCCCCGCCCGCTGACACACCGCCACCAGCCGACGCCCCTGCGGAGCCGAGCCCTGGCTGATCGGCACGGGATCCTGCCCGATGTCACCGCCGCGGTCGGCGACACCCCGCTGATCGCCCTTGACCGGCTGGCCGCCGGCCTGCGACCGCGGGTGGTGGGCAAGCTCGAGTCGATGAACCCCGGCGGCTCGGTCAAGGACCGGATCGCGATGCCCATGATTGAGGCCGCCGAGCGCGCCGGGCTGCTCAAGCCGGGCGGCGTGATCGTGGAGCCGACCAGCGGCAACACCGGGGTCGGGCTGGCGATGGCGGCCGCGGTGAAAGGATATCGGTGCATCTTCGTGATGGCCGACAAGCAGTCCGAGGAGAAGCGCGCCCTGCTGCGAGCGTACGGCGCCGAGATCGTGGTCTGCCCCACCAATGTTGATCCCGAGGATGAGCGCTCGTACTACAAGGTCAGCGACCGGATCGCGCGCGAGACGCCGGGCGCCTGGAAGCCTGACCAGTACACCAACCCCGCCAACCCCGACGCCCACTTCGCGACCACCGGCCCGGAGATCTGGGAGGCGACCGGGGGGCGCGTCACCCACTTCGTGGCCGGGCTGGGCACGGGCGGCACGATCAGCGGCATCGGGCGATACCTGGTGGAGCGCAATCCCGGGGTGGTCGTGGTTGGCGGAGACACCGACGGGAGCGTCTTCTCTGGTGGCCCGTCGCACCCGTACCTGACCGAGGGGGTGGGCGAGGACTTCTGGCCCGAGACCTACGACACCACCGTCTGCGACGTCATCGTGCAGGTGTCGGACCGGGATGCGTTCCTGACCGCGCGCCAGGCGACCGCCGCCGAGGGGATCCTGATGGGCGAGTCGTGCGGCACCGCCCTGTGGGCCGCCCTCCAGGTCGCGCGCGAGGTGGACGACCCCGAAGCGCTCTTCGTGGTCCTGCTGCCCGACAGCGGGCGCAACTACATCGGCAAGCTCTACAACGACGCCTGGCTGCGCGAGGTCGGGCTGCTCGGCGCCGACGAGCAGGTCAGCGAGTACGACTGGCGCGCGACGACGCCCGAGGTCGTGGTTCGACGGGACCGGGCATCCGACCGGCGCTGATCACCCGCGGTGATCACGATGACCGGTTTGGGGCTAATTCGTGCCCGTTTGATCACTGCCAGGTCATATCTGGACCGCTGGAGGATGCCCATCGGTCATTCTGATGACCCCGGGTGATGGGGCCCCGATAGGCAACTCCCCCCCGGCGCAGTACCCTTGCCCCTCACGCACAACGGAGCTGCAGCCGATGACCCGCCTCGCCCAGCCACCCGCGACGGACACCGCGGCGCAGCCTGCCGCCGAACACGTCAACCACTGGATCAACGGCCGGCGAGTAGCCGGCACCTCCGGCCGCAGTGGGCCGGTCTACAACCCGGCCACCGGGGAGCTGGCCCGCCGGGTGGACTTCGCCTCGGCCGAGGAGGTCGACGCTGCGGTGGCGGCCGCCAAGAAGGCCTTTCCCGGCTGGCGCGCCACCAGCCTGAGCCGCCGCACCGAGATCCTGTTCCGGATCCGCAACCTGGTCGAGCAACATCGGGCCGAGATCGCGGCGCACCTGACCCGCGAGCACGGCAAGGTCCACACCGACGCGATGGGCGAAGTGTCGCGCGGCCTGGAGAACCTCGAGTTCGCGACCGGCGTGCCCCACCTGCTCAAGGGCTCGTTCAGCGAGCAGGTCTCGACCGGGATCGACGTGTACCAGATCCGCCAGCCGCTGGGCGTGGTTGCCGGCATCACGCCGTTCAACTTCCCGGCCATGGTCCCGATGTGGATGTTCGGCAATGCCATCGCGTGCGGCAACACGTTCATCCTCAAGCCTTCCGAGAAGGACCCATCCGCATCGGTCTACCTGGCCGAGCTGCTCGCCGAAGCCGGCGTGCCGGATGGTGTCTTCAACGTGGTCAACGGCGACAAGGTGGCGGTGGATCGGATCCTCGAGCACCCCGATATCGCCGCGGTCAGCTTCGTCGGCTCGACGCCCATTGCGCGGTACATCTACGAGACCGGCACCAAGGCCGGGAAGCGGGTGCAGGCCCTCGGCGGCGCGAAGAACCACATGCTGGTGCTGCCCGATGCCGACATCGAGATGGCGGCCGATGCCGCCGTCTCCGCCGCCTACGGCTCCGCCGGTGAGCGCTGCATGGCGATCAGCGTGGTCGTGGCGGTGGGCGACGTGGCCGATCCGCTGATCGATGCCATCAAGCAGCGCCTGCCCAAGATCAAGGTCGCGCCCGGCGACGAGCCCGGCGCCGAGATGGGGCCGCTGATCACCCGCGAGCACCGCGACAAGGTCGCCTCCTACCTGGACAGCGGCCGCTCCCAGGGGGCGGACCTGGTGGTCGACGGGCGCGAGCATCCGCTGTATCGGGATGGCGAGGGCTTCTTCCTGGGCGTCTCGCTGCTGGATCGGGTCACGCCGGACATGGACTGCTACCGCAACGAGATCTTCGGCCCGGTGATGGAGATCGTCCGTGCGGATTCGTACACCGATGGCGTGCGCCTGATCAACGACAACCCGTACGCCAACGGCACCGCCATCTTCACCCGCGACGGCGGGGCGGCGCGCCAGTTCCAGTTCGACATCAACGTCGGGATGGTGGGCCTCAACGTGCCGATCCCGGTCCCGGTGGCCTACTACTCCTTCGGCGGCTGGAAGAACTCGCTCTTCGGCGACCTGCACATGTACGGCCCCGAGGGGATCCAGTTCTACACGCGCGCCAAGGTGGTCACCGCCCGCTGGCCCGATCCGGGAACATCGAAGGTCGACCTGGGCTTCCCACGCACCCGCTGAGGGAGTCCCTTCGGTCGGTTGGCCGGTCTGGGGCCCTCGCTGGCCACCTTGGGCCGCTGCCAGCGCCCCCGGTCTGCCGCTGGCAGTTGGGAGCGGCCAGGTTCCACGCTCAGCCGGCGCCGAGGTAGCGCGTCCAGGGACTCAGCGGGGGCATCGGTTCTGGCCTAACGTTCCCCCCACGCCAATTTGGCCAACAACTGCGGCTGCCGCGGCCGGCGGCGACGCCGATGACCGGATCCATGCGGGCGAATCGGGCCTGTCACAATGCGCCCCGTGACCGATCGCATCGAGACGCTGGCGGTGCACGCCGGGGCGGAGCCGGATGAGCTGAGCGGCGGCGTGTCGCCCGCCATCCAGATGAGCACCACCTTCCGCCAGGACGGGGTCGCCCGCCCACGCCATGGCTACGAGTACGGGCGCAGCGACAACCCCACCCGTCGCGCGTGGGAAGCGGCGATCGCCGCGCTGGAGGGCGGGACCCACGGGATCGCGTACGCATCGGGCCTGGCAGCCACTCAGAACGTGCTGTACCTGCTGGAGCCCGGCGACCGGCTGGTGGTCAGCGACGACGCGTATGGTGGGACGTGGCGGCTCGCCGACAAGGTCTGGAAGCGCTACGGGGTGGAGGCCGAGGCGGTCGACCTGCGCGACCTCGACGCGGTGGCCGCCGCGCTGGGCGGCGGGTCCGGCGCCGGGCCCCGCGGGAAGCCGGCGCGGATGATCTGGATCGAGACCCCCACCAACCCGCTGCTCAAGGTCGTCGACATCGCGGCGGTCACGCGCCTGGCGGCGGCAGCCGGGGCGCTGAGCGTGGTCGACAGCACCTTCGCCACGCCCATCATCCAGCGGCCGCTGGAGCTGGGCGCCGACATCGTGATGCACTCGGCCACCAAGTACCTGGGCGGCCACTCCGACGTCATCGGCGGGGCACTGGTGACGAGCTCCGGCGATCTGGCGGAGCGGCTGCACTTCCACCAGAACACGGCCGGGGCGGTGCCCTCCCCGTTCGACTGCTGGCTGCTGCTGCGCGGGATCCGGACCCTGGCGCTGCGCATGGAGCGCGCCTCGGCCAACGCCGCGGCCATCGCCGCGTGGCTCGCCGCTCGGCCGGAGGTCAGCCACGTGTATTTCCCCGGCCTGCCCGACCATCCCCAGCGCGAACTGGTCGAGCGCCAGATGCGCCTCCCCGGCGCGATGCTCAGCTTCGAGCTCCACGCCGGCGAGCCGGCCGCCCGGCGGCTGGCGGAGGCGACCCGCCTCTTCACCCTGGCCGAGTCGCTGGGCGCGGTGGAGTCGCTCATCGAACTCCCGGCGGCGATGACCCACTTCAGCGTGGTCGGCACCGCGCTGGCGGTTCCGCCCGGCCTGGTGCGGCTGTCGGTGGGGATCGAGGCCGCCGACGACCTGATTGCGGACCTCGCCGCCGCGCTCGCCGTCGCCAGCCGCTGATCCGGGCGTGACGACACCGGAACGGCTGCCCGAGGACGGGCCGACCCAACTGGTCGAGGCCGCCGACGGCCGGATGGTGGAGCGCCTGTCGGGCAGCACCGCCACCCTGCTGCTGGTCTGGCTGATCGGGATCGGAGCCGGGAGCGCCCTGCTGGCCGCCTGGGGAGTGGCCGCCGCCCTGCTCGACGTGCGGCTCAGCGCCCGCGACCTGCTGGGTGAGACCGGCTTCTATCTCGGCCTGCTCGGCGCCTCCGGACCGTGCGTGCTGTGGCTCACCGGCCGTGCCCAGGGCCACTCCCTGGGCTGGTTCATCCTTGCGGCGCTGCGGATCGGGTTGGTGATGGCGGCGATCCTGATCGGGGGCGGGGCGCTGGTGCTCGTGGTCATGGGCGGCGGGATCGGTTCGGGCTTCGCGGCCGTGGCCGTGGCCGTCGGCCTGACCGTGCTTGCGGCGGGGCTGTCGGTGATCTGGGCGCTGGCCGTCTGGTCCGCCGATCGCTGGATTGCCCGCGCCCGCCTCGCGGGAGAATCGGGTCCGCCGAGCTAGATCTCGTAGGTGCCCTGCGGCTCGGC
>Ga0209751_10001567_pt1 | contig 23388 bp, 18 predicted proteins | sample RifCSP13_1_FD_184019 | JGI IMG/M metagenome (GOLD analysis project Ga0209751, IMG submission 184019) | Soil microbial communities from Rifle, Colorado - Rifle CSP2_sed 13_1 (SPAdes) (version 2) | ecosystem: Environmental > Terrestrial > Deep subsurface > Rock core/Sediment | place: Rifle...
GTTCGAGACGCCTTCGCACGACCGGACGAAGGCGTTCGTGTCGACGATCCTGAGGTGATGGATGGAGGAACGCCCGCCTGCCGCACTTCGGAGGCGTTCGCTCGCGACCTTGGACACGATTGCAGCGATCGGCATCACGGTCGCGATCCTCGCGGCATTCGTGTTCCTCGTCGCCGGGCGTCGGTCGCTCGACTTCGCGTACATGGCTCGGACCTTCGGCACCCTGCTCCCGGGGCTCGCCCTCGCGATCGCGCTCACGGGGGCTTCGTTCCTGATCGGTCTCCCGATCGGTTTTCTCACGGGCTGGACGCGGACCCTCCGCGGAGAGCCGTGGGCGAAGCTCCGGGCCCGGCTCGCGCCCCCGCGGGAACCCGTCCCGACCCCTCGGATGATCGGCGTTGCCCTGTACGCCCTCTCTGTGCTCCTCATCGCCTTCGTGAAGCGCGTGGCGCGACGGATGGCCGACGGTTACGTGGAGCTCATGCGCGGCACGCCGCTCTTCGTGCAGATCTTCTTCGTGTGGTCCGTTTTCATCGTCTACTTCCCGGGCGGGGACCCGACCCTGACGGCGCTCGCCGCCGGACTCGTCGCGATGACCGTGAACACGGGCGGGTATCAGGGAGAGATCTTCCGCGGGGGCCTCCAAGCGATCCACGCGGGGCAGCTCGAGGCTGCGCGGGCGATCGGGCTCTCCCGATGGGGCGCGATGCGGAACATCGTCCTCCCGCAGGCGGTCCGCCTCACGATTCCGCCGCTCCTGAACGAGGCAATCGCGCTGTTCAAGTCGAGCTCCCTCCTGTTCTTCATCGGCGTCCACGAGCTCACGTACCTGTACCGCCAACTGGGCTTCCGAGAGGCCCGTGTGCTCGAGCTCTTTACGATGGTGACCGTCCTCTACCTGCTTTTCACAGTCTCCCTCTCCAGGGTCGTCTCCTTCCTCGAGCGGCGGTTCCGGATTCCCGGGTTCGGCATAGCACCTGCGAGAGGGGGAACGCTGACGACGCGGAGGCTCGCCCGGAAGACTGCTCTCTGAAGCGCGGAAGTTTCTTACGCCGCCCCGGGATGCCTCGCCGTGGTCCGGACGTACGCGGAGGCCGGCGTCGACATCGACCGGAAGCAGCGGCAGATTGATGCGCTCGTCTCCGCCCTGAAGTTCAAGCGTAAGGGGCTCGGGAAGCCGCTGGGAAGGATTGGCGCGTTCGCAGGGCTCGTCGAAATCGGCGACCGGGTCCTCGCCCTCACGACGGACAGCGTCGGGACGAAGATCCTCGTGGCGGCGGAGACGAACCGCTGGGAGACGATCGGGATCGACTGCGTGGCGGTGAACGTGAACGACATGATCACCGCGGGCTGCGAGCCCGTCGCCCTCGTAGACTACCTCGCGATCTCGAAGTACGACGAGGAGGCCGCCCGCGGGATCGGCATCGGCCTGAACCGCGGCGCGGAGATGGCGAACGTCACGATCGTCGGGGGGGAGATCGCCGTCGTCCCGGAGATCGTGAACGGCTACGACCTTGCCGGGACCTGCTTCGGCGTCGCGCGGAAGCGGGACGTCGTCGACGGGAAGCGCGTCCGCGCCGGGGATGCCGTCATCGGCGTCGCGAGCACGGGTATCCACTGCAACGGCCTCACCCTCGCGCGGCGCGTGTTCGCGGAGGCCGGCCTCTCCCTCCACGATCGCCTGCCGAGCGGCAGCTCCTCGATCGGGGACGCCCTCCTCGAGCCGAACGCCATCTACGTGCGTCCCGTCCTCAAGGCGGTCCGCCGCCACGAGATCCACGGGATGGCGAACATCACGGGCGGCGGCCTCCGAAACCTCCTGCGCCTGAAGCCGAGCGTGCGGGTGCGCCTCACGGACCCGATGCCGCCGCAGCCAGTCTTCGGAGCGATCCAGGAGTTGGCGGGGATCTCGGAGGCGGAGATGTATCAGACATTCAACATGGGCATGGGGTACGCGATCGTCGCGCCGGAGTCCGAGGCGAAGGGGATCCTCCGGGACCTGAAGCCGTTCGCCGCCAAGGTCGTCGGCGAGGTCGCGCGGGGCCGCGGCGTCGCCCTCCCCACCAAGGGTCTCGAGTACGCGAAGTACTGAATCGCCCCGACCCCCGCGCCGTGCAATCGATACCGACACCCCCATACCTTTTTATCGGGACCCCGGCTTCCGCGCGTGGGGAACTCGTGGCCGCACCGGCGAAGTCGGCGGGGGAGGACTCGGCCGCGACCGTCGCGGGCGCGGCAAAGGCCGCCGTGGACGTGGAGGCGTCCGGAGAGATTCCCGCGAAAGCCCCCGGGGAGATGACCAAGGAAGCCCGGCCCACTCTGGCGACCGCCGCGATCTTCCTGATGACAGGCACGGGTTTCCTCTCGCTGGGCCTCGGCGTGTACTTCATGATCTTTGGCGGGAGCCTGCTCGGAGGGATCATCTTTCTCGCCCTCGGCGCCGGGTACGCGTCCGGGGGCCGCGCGCTCTATAAGGGCGAGAGCTGGGGCTGGGGCGCGGGCGTCTTCGCGGGCGCGTTCTACTTCGTGTTCGGCTTCTTCCTTCTCCCCTGGGCCGCGATCGCGATGGCCCTCGCCGCGGTCGTGATCGTCCTGCTCGTCGTCGTGCGCGAGCACTTCGGCGTCGTCCGGTACGACGCGGCCGCGGAGGAGCTCAAGAAGACGCAGCTCAAGGAACAGCGGACCCGGAACCCGGAGGGCCTCCACTGCCCCCACTGCGGGAACGTGTCCCTGTGGGTCGCCCCGGACGGGTCCGCCTACTGCGACAGCTGCAAGACGGGGACCATCTCTATTCGCCCCGCCCCGTAAGAGGGAAACTGTCTTCTACGGCCCACCGGAGTACGCTCCGTGGCGGAAGCCGAGGTCCACGACAAGGTCTGCACGCCCGCGGAGGCGATTCGCGCGCACGTGCACGAGGGCACGCGGTTGCGCTCCTCCGGCATCGGCCTCCGGAAGCCGTTCGCGTTCATCTACGAGGTCCTCCGGCGGCGGACGCCGCACCTCACGTTCATCCTCTCCGGGTGGACCGAGGACGCGGACATGCTCCTCGGGACCGGACAGCTGGACCGCCTAGAGGGCTCGTACCTGGGGCTCGAGGCGCTCGGCCTCGCGAACAACTACCGCCGCGCGATGGAGAAGGCGATCCCGAAGCGGCCGGAGATCGAGGAGTACTCGAACTTCGGGATGACGATGCGCTTCATGGCGGCGTCGATGGGCCTCCCGTTCATGCCGATCCGCTCGCATCTCGGGTCCGACCTCCTCCGCGTGGAGTCGTTCCGCCACCCGAAGGCCGTCGTCCTCGACGACCCGTTCGGCAGCGGCGCGAAGGTCGCCCTCCTCCCCGCGTGCCCCGCGGACGTCGCGCTGATCCACGCGCAGCGCGCGGACCGGGACGGGAACGTGCAGGTCTGGGGCCAGCTCGGGGACGACCTGTGGGGCACGTTGGCAGGGACGACGATCCTCGCGTCCGTCGAGGAGATCGTGGACTCCGACGTGATCCGCCGAGACCCGAACCGGACGCTGCTCCCCGCGTTCCGCGTGGCGGCGATCTGCCCGACGCCGTTCGGCGCGCACCCGTACCAGTGCCAGGGGTACTACGACCTCGACATTCCCTTCCGCCGGATGTATGCGGACCGCGCGCGGACGCGGGAGGGGTTCCTCGCGTTCATGGACGAGTGGGTGTACGGCGTCGACGGGCACGATGCGTACCTGCGGAAGCTCGGGACAGAGCGGCTTGGGGGGTTGCGCGCGAAGCCAATCCTGAGCGACCCGGTGAGCTACGGATACTGAGGGGTCGAGATGACGGACGGGGCACGAGACCGGTTTCTGGCGACGGTGGAGACGCTCGCGCTGAAGATGCTGCCGACGCCGCTGCGCCAGGTGAACGTCACGACGGCGAAGGTCCGGCGGGAGTACCGGTTCGCGGACGCGCGCGGATTCCGCGTCCTCGTGGAGATCACCGCCAAAGGCGCGGAGGTCGGTATCGGGCTGGAGGGCGCGGCGGGCGAGAAGATGTACGCGAACCTGGAGTCGAGCCGCGGCCTCCTCGAGCAGACCCTGGGAAAGGGGCTCCAGTTCCGCGGGGAAAGAGGCGCGCGGTGGATCGGGGAGTCGCTTCCCGTGCCGGCGATGGACGCGCGGGTCGCGGATCTCGTGGCCCGTCGCCTCGCGACGTACATCCTGTACTTCAAGCCGATGATGGACGACCTCGGGAGCCGGGCATGACGGAGTACTCGCGGACGGAACTCATGGCGGTCGCCGCCTCGCGGGAGATCCGGGACGGGGAGATCGCGTTCATCGGGACGGGGCTGCCGATGCTCGGGGGGATGCTCGCGAAGGCGACCCACGCACCGAACGCGATCCTGATCTTCGAGTCCGGCGTCGTCGACGCCCGGCCGAAGCGGACGCCGCTGAGCATCGGGGACGCGTGCCTCGTGCCCGGCTCCGCGATGCTGTGCGGGCTCACGGAGGTCTTTGGACTCATTCTCCAACCGGGTTACGTGGACGTCGGGTTCATCGGCGCCGCGCAGATCGACCGCTTCGGGAACCTGAACACGACGGCGATTGGCGACTACCGCCAACCGAAGGTCCGCCTCCCGGGCAGCGGCGGGGCGAACGACATCGGGTCGCTCGCGAAGCGGTTCATCGTGATGATGTCCCAGGACGCGAGGAAGTTCGTCGAACATGTGGACTACGTGACCACGCCCGGGTACATCGACGGCCCTGGCGGCCGCGAACGCGCCGGACTCCCTCGCGGCGGTCCGTCTGCGGTGATCACGAACCTCGGCATCTACCGATTCAACCCGACAACGAGGGTCATGGTTCTCGACTCCTACCATCCGGGCTTGTCGGCCGAGGAGATCCGCAGGAACGTGTCGTTCGAGTTGGAGATTCCACACGAGGTTCGGGAGACGACACCACCGACTAGAGAGGAACTCCGTGTGCTTCGCACGACCTGCGACCCCGAGGGAATCTTCCTAGGCGAGGGCGACTAGGCGTGGGTTTCCTGGCGGATGGGTCCACGCACCTGGCTCACACCGACAGCCGCAACTCCCATGGCGATCAGAGCGATTCCTGTCGCATACCACTCCAAGTTGACCACAGGGCAGTAGAGGAGCCCACAGGTGAGCAGAAACGAGACGGCGACGAACATGGCACCGGCCACGAGCAGCGCGAATCCGCCCAGCAGGAAGACCCATCGTGGCGATCTGTGACCGGCCCCGACGACTGCAAACCCAACCGCGACGAGGGCGATGCCGGGAATAAGCCACGGCCAGAATACCACAAGATACTCCCGACATCCCCCGGGATCGGAACACTCAATCAAGCGGAAGAAGGTAAGACTGAGGAACGCCAGGACCGCTCCTGCGACGATGAGTGCAACCCCGACCATCATGAAGGGGCGTCGGTCCACGCGATGGGTATCCCTTGTGAATGCCTTGAACTTGCCTCCGAGAGAACCTTCTTAGGTTGCACCGGGTAATCGCGGGCGGGGACCCTCACGCCACGCCCAAGGAAAACTTCACCTCCGCCGGAGGAGCGCGCTGTTCGTGACCGAACGCTCTCCGGCCTGCCCGTCGACCTGGTCTATCCAGCGCGAGAGGCAGACGCGGAGCGGCTCGGTTTTCCAGGCGATCCCCCATTCACGCGCGGCGTCCACGCGACGATGTACCGTGGCCGGCTCTGGACGATGCGGCAATACGCGGGGTACGGGACCGCGGCGGAGTCGAACCGCCGGTACAAGTACCTCCTCAAGCAAGGGAACACGGGGCTCAGCGTCGCGTTCGACCTGCCAACGCAGATGGGCTATGACAGCGACCACGCGATGGCGAAGGGCGAGGTCGGTAAGGTCGGCGTCGCGATCTCCTCCCTCCGGGACATGGGCGCCCTCCTCAACGGGATCCCGCTCGACCGCGTGAGCACGTCGATGACGATCAACGCGACCGCGATCATCTTGCTCGCGCTCTACGTGGCGGTCGCGGAGGAGCAGAGCGTCTCCGCGTCGAAGCTCCGGGGCACGACGCAGAACGACATCCTGAAGGAGTACATCGCCCGTTCGACGTACATCTACCCGCCGGAGGGCTCGATGCGGTTGGCGGTGGACCTGATCGAGCACTGCGCGAAGAAGATGCCCGGGTGGAACCCGATCAGCATCTCCGGCTACCACATCCGCGAGGCGGGCGCGACGGCCGTGCAGGAGGTTGCCTTCACGTTCGGCAACGCAATCGCGTACGTCGACGCCGCCAAAGCGCGCGGGTTGGCGGTGGACTACTTCGCGCCCCAGCTCTCGTTCTTCTTCGCCGCACAGACGGATGTCCTCGAGGAGATCGCGAAGTTCCGCGCGGCGCGCCGGCTCTGGGCACGGATCATGAAGGAGCGGTTCGGCGCCAAGCACCCTGCGAGCCTGGCGCTCCGGTTCCACACGCAGACCGCCGGAGCCGCGTTGGCGGCGCAACAGCCGCAGAACAACGTCGTCCGGGTCGCGCTCCAGGCGTTGGCGGCGGTCCTCGGCGGCACGCAGTCCCTCCACACGAACAGCATGGACGAGGCGCTCGGGCTCCCGAGCGAGGAAGCGGTTCGCGTCGCGCTTCGGACCCAGCAAGTCCTCGCCCACGAGTCCGGGATCGCGAACACGGTCGACCCCGTCGCAGGCTCGTACGCGATCGAGGCGCTCACGGACACGCTCGAGGCGGAGGCGGAAGAGCTCCTCGCGAAGATCGACGGGATCGGCGGCATGCTGCCCGCGATCCGGACGGGGTGGGTCCAGCGGGAGATCGCGGAGAGCGCGTACCGGTATCAGAAGGAGGTCGAGGCGCGGGAGCGGCTCGTCGTCGGCGTGAACGCGTTCCAAGAGCGGGAACCCGCGGCGGTCAAGGTCCTCCGGGTCCCTTCGGCACTAGAGCGGAAGCAGGTCGAACGGCTCCGCCGGGTGCGGAAGGAGAGGGATGCCGCCAAGGCGACGCGGGCGCTGCGCGACCTGACGAACGCCGCCAAGCGGGACGGGAACCTCTTCGCGCCCGTCTTGTCGTCCGTGAAGTCCCTCTGCACGCTCGGGGAGATCAGCGACGCGCTCCGCGAGGTGTTTGGGACGCACGCTCCGCGGGACGAAGTGTAGCGCAGCTCGGTCATCCACGAGGTCCGCGGCCCCGACGCCCTGCGGGTCGTCACAGGTCCAGAGCCGAGGCAGGAACGAACCGCCGCTTCTGAGGGTCCACGGAGAAGCCGAGGATCTCCAGCGCGGTCGCCCCGAGGAGGGGACGCTCTCCATCGTCCGCGAAGGCGACGGGGACTGGGGCCTTCCGCCCCTCGAGCTCAATCTCCAGGTAGCCGACGCCACGGTGAAGCTTGGAGCCGTCTCCAATCTCGAACTCACGCTCGAACGAAACCCGGACGCCGACGGCCTCGAGCAATCGACGCGGCAGCTTCGTGAACGTGGCGCCGGTGTCCACGAGGACCGGGATCTCCTGTCCATTCGTGAGCCGGATCGTGACGGTGAACGTCCCCACGGTCCATGATAGGCTCCGGGAAGCCTAATAGTCTTTCGCCCTGGATCGCTGAACGTATCCCCTCATCGCCCCGAAGGAACGCGAACCGCGTTGCAGGTGGGACGCAAGTCGGGACGAGGTTTAAGCGAGCGCGTTCCATCCCGAGCGCGTGAAGGTCGACCATGTCGGGATCGCGGTCCGGAACCTCGAGGCGGCGCTGCGGCCGTACGAGGCGATCGGGCTGCGCCCTACGCTCACGGAGACCATCCCCTTCGAGGGCGTCCGGGTCGCGTTCCTGCCCGTCGGCGAATCCCACTTCGAGCTGCTTGAGCCGCTCGCGGCGGAAGGCGTGATCGCGAGGTTCATCGAGAAGCGCGGGGAGGGGATGCACCACGTCGCGTTGGCGGTAGAGGACATCCTCGCTGCGATGGACCGCGCGCGCTCCGCGGGGTTGGCGGTGATCGACGCGCAGCCACGGCAGGGCGCGCGGGGACGGAAGGTCGCGTTCGTCCACCCCAAGAGCGTCGGCGGCGTCCTCCTCGAGTTCGTGGAGAACCCGCGGTAGGCCTCTCCGCTCCCCTCGGCGGCTCACGGCAATTACGAAACCTCTTTATCGGGACGGCGATTTCGGCGGACCGCATGACGGCCGTGGGCGCGGCGGTCTCCCTCGCATCCGCGATCCTGAGCGCGTTCTTCGCCGCGACGGTCGCGCGGCAATTCCTGGAGCGGCGGAAGCTGCATCAGGCGATGTGGACGGTCGGGCTCCTCATGTTCGCGGTCGTCGCGATCGTGCAGCTCATCGCGGAACTCTCCGGCTGGTCCGACGGCCTGTTCCGGACGTGGTACGTTCTCGGCGCGGGCGGGCTCGTCGGCTTCCTCGGCGCCGGGTCCGTGTACGTCGTCCACCGGAAGCTCGGGCACGCGTTCGCCGCGTACACGATTGTCGTCTTCGCCGCGTTCCTTGCGTTGGCGGCGGTCACCCCGACGAACCCGGACGCGATTGCGGCGTGGTCCGCGAACGACGCCCCCGTGAGCGGCGCGGGATGGGCGGCCTCGGGGCCGCGCGTCCTCTCCCCACTCCTGAATGTCCCCGGCGCGGCGGCACTCATCGGGATCGCTCTCCTCGGGCTCCTCCGCTATCGGCTCACGTACAACGCATGGATCGCAGGCGGCGCCGCCGTGCTCGCCGTCGGGACCGCGCTCTCGCGGTTCAACGTCCCCTCCCTGATCTACGGCGCGGAGCTCGCGGGGATCGCGCTCATGTTCGTCGGCTTTTTCCAGGCGATCGAGTGGGCGAAGGAGCACCGCCAGATCCAGAAGATGGCCGAGGCGGCGGAGTCGAAATCCTCGGAGGCGACGCCGTCCGCACCGGAGACCCAAGCCAAGGCGAAGTGAACGTTCTTATCGCCGCCACGGGTTGCGGTCGGACGTGGACCAGATCATTGGTCGCGAAATCCTAAGGTTTGACGCGCTCGAGTCCACGAACGACACCGCGAAAGAATTGCTGGGCACGAAGGCGGGCGAGGGGACGGTGATCGTCGCCGAGCGACAGGTCGCGGGCCGCGGCCGCCACGGACGCGCCTGGGCGTCCCCGCCGGGCGGGCTGTACTGCTCGATCGTCCTCAAGCCCGCAGAGAAGCACGTGCAGATGCTGAACCTCGTGAGCGGCATGCCCGTCGTGAAGGCCCTCCGCCACTGGTCCGTCCTGGCGGTGCTGAAGTGGCCGAACGACGTCGTGTTCCAGGGCCGGAAGATTGGCGGGGTCCTCTGCGAGGGCGTCTACCGCCACGACGAGTTCTGGGTCGTCGCGGGGATCGGCGTGAACACGAACGTATCCCTCGACCGCTTGCCGGAGGACGCGCGTGCCACCGCCACGAGCCTGAAGAAGGAGACCGGGGTCGAGGTCTCGAACGACGAGTTCCTCGAGTACATGCTCCGGGACTACGACAAGGTGTACAAGGCGAGCCGGTCCGGGGCGCGGAACGTCCTCGCGCGGGACTACATGGCCCTCTGCTCGACGATCCGCCAGAAGGTCGAGGTCGCGACCGCGGACGGGAAGGTCCGCGGGACGGCGGTCGAGGTCACGCCGCAGGGGGCGCTCGTGCTCCTCGATGAACGAGGGACACGAATCGAGGTCGCGGACGGAACCGTCACGGGCCAGTAACCCGGCACGGGACAATCATTAAGGCGCCGGTTCGCGCATCCGGGGCCGCTCCGTGGAGGAGGAGAGGTGTCGCGGCGAATCCGGGCCACTGCATCGGGGGGTGTCCTCGCGACCCTCGTCGTCCTCGGCACCGTCTTGCTCGCAGCCCGTGCGCAGACCGCGGATTCGGTTCCGGACTCGCCGGCTGGCGGAACCGGAACCAGCGGCGGCGACCCCGTCGACGCCCTCGCCTCTCTCGTTCCGTTCCGGACGCACTCGGGTCCGATCGACTACGTTGCGGCGGGCGCCGCGATGCGGAACCAAGGGTACGGGACGATCACCGTCACGTGGCCCGGCCCCCTCGTCGCCGCCTACCTAGTGTGGGGCCTAATGGACGGCATCCCGACGTCGTACACCCGGGGGAGGCTCAACGGCGTCTGGATCGACGGGACCGTCGTGGACAGCTCGCCGCTCAATCCGTGCTGGATCGGCGGCATCCACACTCTCGCGGCGGACGTCACGGCACACGTCCTCAACGGACCGAACAGCCTGACGGAGTTCCCGTCGGGCATCACCACCGGCGAGGACCCCTGGGTGAGTCCGGAGACCCTGCCCATGCTCGAGGGCGCCACCCTCGTCGCCATCTACCAGACCGGGGCGTCCGCGCAAGAGGTCACGCTCTACGTCGCGGCGAACACGCTCACGGGCGCGGGCGCGAGCCTGACGGACACCCTGCCCCACGCCGCGGCCTCCTCGACCTCGGCAAAGACCACGTTCATCGTCTCGGATGGCCAGCTCCCGGGCAACGACGCCCGGTGGAACTCGATGATCCTCGACGCGAACGCGTTCCCAGGCGGGGACCCGAAGGCCACCCCGACGCCGTGGTCGTACGGGAACCTGTGGGACACGAGGACGTACCCCGTGGCGGTGCCTCTGGGCTCCACCTCCGATTCTGCGACGATCTCCGGCGACGGGGACTGCCTCACGTGGCACGGGCAGGTCCTCCGCGTCGACCGGGCGCCGAACAACCCGCCCGCGCTCTCCTGGACGGGGTGGCCCGGGTTCGTCGCGGACGGCGTGGACCCCGAGGTCGGCAACCTCCTCACGACGTTCTCATACCGGGTCACGTACGCGGACGCGGACGGGGACGCGCCCGCGTGGGTCGCCCTCCGGATCGAGAAGCCGGCGGCGACGGAGTGGCGGACGTTCGCGATGGCCTTCCTCGCGTGGGGCGGAGCCCCTGACGATTACGTCGCGGGCGCGATCTTCGGATTCGACGCGTCCCTCCCGCTGGGCGCGGATTTCTGGTATTGCTTCTCGGCCCGCGACGGACAGCAGAATGCGTCGGGACCGCCAACCGCATGCACTGACGCCCCGGACGTCGTCGATGGTCCCCCCATGGCGGTGGCGTGGGCGTCCCCCGCGGCCGCGTTCCTCGGCGAGCTGGTCGCCTTCGACGGGTCCGCGTCCACGGACGATCTCGGGATCATCTCCTATGCATGGGACTTCGGGGACAGCGCGACGGGCGCGGGGGTCACGGCGACGCACGGATACGCATCGCGCGGCACGTTCACCGCCACGCTCACCGTGGTCGACACGGGGGGACAAAGCGACTCGGATTCCGTGGAAATCGACGTCGTGAACCGCCCTCCGCGTGCGGACGCGGGATCGGACGCGACCGCCGCCAAGCGCGCCCTCGTGAGGCTCGACGGCACCGCGAGCCTCGACCCCGACGGGGATCCGCTCACGTTCCTGTGGAGCCAGTCCGCCGGGCCTCCCATCGCGTTGGCGGGCGCGGACACGGCGACCCCGAGCTTCACGCCGATCCGGAGGGGAGCGTACGCGTTCGCCCTGGCCGTCACGGACGGATGGGGCGGTGCGGCGAGCGACGCCGTCACGGTGGTCGTCGAGAATCGCGCACCGATCGCCGATGCCGGTCCCGAGGGGGCGGCGCAGAAACGCACGGTCGTCACCCTCGACGGCTCTCGCTCCTCGGACCCCGACGGCGACGGCATCGCGTACGCATGGACGCAGACCGGCGGGCCTGCCGTCGTCCTTGCAGGCGCCGACACCGACGCACCGACGTTCACGCCGACGTCCGTGGGGACGTACACGTTCCACCTCCGCGTGGACGACGGCGACACGGGATCGTCCGAAGACACGGTCGTTGTCACGGTGTGGGGCCTTCCGCCCGTCGCACGATTGGCGGCAGCTCCCCCGACCGCGCCGGTCGGCGCGACAGTCAACCTCGACGGAGGCGACTCTGCCGATCCCGACGGCATGATCCTCGACTACGCATTCGACTTCGGCGACGGCACGAGCGCGGGCGGTGCGGCCGGAGTGCGGAGTCATCAGTACGACGCGCCCGGCACCTATGCGGTCACGCTGATCGTGACGGACGACGACGGGAACGTGAGCACGGCGCGGGTCCTCGTGCAGATCGGGGGGTCCGTCTCGCTGAACTGGAAGCCGCTCGTGGCGGCGATCTTCACTGGAGTCCTGTTGGCCGCGGGCGTATGGTCCTCCCGGCGCAGGCCGTGGGGGGGCCATACGGAAGGGAGGGCCGTGGTCGTCGCGTTCGCCGTCACGAGCCTGCCCTTCGTTCTGGCGGAAGCGGCGACGGGCGTCGTGTCCCACCTCACCGGCCTCCTTGCGATCCCGCCGCTCGTCGGCTTGGGCACGGCCGTGGACGTTGGAATCCTCGCCACGGGACTGGCGGTTCCCGTGTACCGCGCTCGGAAGCGGTGACGGTCGGCGAGCCGCCCGTCCACGCCATCCAAAGCGATCGGCGGTCGGGCTGGCTGTCCTTGGCGGCACGTGGTCGATGATCGCCCTTCGTCAGTACGTATCATGCCCACCGCTTTTTGATGTAGACGGAGGCTGACGGTCGCTGGCCGACCTCTTGGTTCGGAGAGGGGGAGACGATGAGCATGACGGGGATGCGTTGGATTGGCAAAGTGTGCATCGGCATCGTGGCGGCATTGTTGGTGCTGCCCGGGGTCGTGAGGGCAGCCCCTGTCGACGACGGGTGGGCCGATGGGTCCACCCTCGCCACGGGGTCATGTCTGACGACTGGGGCGTGGATTTCCAACAAGGTCCATCGATCGCCTTTGTCCCTTCAGTCTGGCGATCAGGTCGTGTCCCACTTCAACGCAAGTTGGAGTGACACTCGGCACGCGCCTGCCGCTGCTGCAGTCCACTCCTTCCACCTGCAGTCGGCTTGGACGGTCGAGGAGACATACCATTGGGACGATTGGTACAATGTCACGACGTACGGGGACGCGTCCGGTAGTACTTCGCTGTCGGTCACCACCGGTGAAATCTACTTCGAGTACAACATCGTGGTGACATGGGTAGCGTCCGTCACGACAACAGCCTGTGGTACAGAGAGCGCTCAAGACCAGGCGACCATTGTGATTGACCTGCCGTGAGCGCCGTCGGTCAGTGCAACAGGATGCCGGAGGATGTCCACCGTGCCCATTTCCGCCGGGGGGTCGCCGCCGAGCACAGTGGCACGGATATCTTTTTCCAACGCCCGCCATTCTCTTGGCCCGAGGGCTAGATGCCTTTGAGAACTGGAGGGACGGTCGCCGTCTGCGCGGCACTCGCGCTCTTGGCGCTCCTCCCGGCCGCGGGCCCGAGCGGCCCGATTCCGAGTCAATCGTCCTCCCCGGACCCGATCCTCCTTAGCGGCACGCCCGTCCCGGGCCTCATCGTTGGCGACGTCACTTGGGACGTGGCGGGCAGCCCGTATCTGATTACGAAGGACGTGACGGTCGATGCGAACGCATCCCTCACGATCATGGCGGGGGTCGAGGTCCGGTTCGAGGGCGTCTGGACGTTGACGTCCGACGGCACGACCCGTGTCCAGGGGGCGCCCGGGAATCCCGTGAGCTTCCGGCAGAACCGAACAGACGCGCAGGCCCAGTTCATCATCAGGGCCTGGAACCGCGGGTCCTTGAGCCTCGTCCGCGCGGTGCTGGATGACGGCGCGGTACTCGCGAACGGAACCGTGCGCCTCGCGGTGGACGGGCTCGACGTGCGTTGCGGCGTCTCCGCGTGTGGCAACCCTCTACATCTGCAGGGCGTGTCGGACGTGGCGCTGCGCGACGTGACGGTCGAATACGCGTCCACCCCGCCGGGGACGTGGGGGCTGGAAGGGCACGACACCAAGCGACTTCTCCTCGATGACTTCTCGATCCGGGGCACCTATGGCGGAATCTCGGTCCATGGATGCGACGCGTGCCGGATCTCGAACGGTACCCTGAGCGGGCTCTCGCCCACAACCTATGGCCTATACCTCCAGGGAAATGACTCCTCGATTCTCAACCTCCACTTCCCCTCTGGCTCGAGCACCCAGATCCAGGCCGACGGCAACCGAAACGGGGTCTACGGGAATCGCCTTGAGTTCGCCAGGGACACCGCAGTGTCGGTGGGCGGGGACGGGATTGTGGTCGAGGGGAACGTCATTAGAGACTCCGGTGGAAGCGGCATCTATGTCTACCGCACGACGGACGCCCTGATCCGGAACAATCAAGTGTCTGGCGCGCGAACGCGGGGTATTATCGTGACCCACGGAGCCCAGCCAGCGTACGGGAGCACGGTCGTCGGCAACTACGTTGAGGGGTCGGGTTGGGGCATCATGTCTGAGCAGACGCAGGGGCTCATCCGCGGGAACACGTTGCGGGGGAATGGCGTCGGCGTCGAGCTGCGGCTTGGGTCGAACGAGGTCGACCACAACCACTTCGAGTTCAACACGGTCCAGGCGCGGGACACGGTCCCCGGCAACGCCTGGGACGACGGCTACCCCTCCGGCGGCAACTGGTGGTCCGACTACGCGGGCGACGATCTCTACAGCGGTCCGGGGCAGGACATCCCCGGGTCCGACGGGATTGGCGACGCTCCGCAGCCCGTGCCCACGTTCGGCGTGGACCGCTACCCGTTCTACTCCGCGCCCGCGCCGGGCGTCCCTCAGGAGTTCACCGCGAACGCCCAAGTCGGCGGCATCGTCCGGCTCACCTGGCGCCCCGCACCCATGGCCGATTCCTACTATCTGTACACGGCGAGCGCTCCGACCGGGTTCAACTTCGGCGCACCGATTCGGCTCCCCAACGTGACGGAATGGGTCGACTTCGCCGCGACCACGCCGGGGCCGCACTACTACGTCCTCCGCGCGCACAACACCACGGTGGACCGCACCGGCGCGACAAGCAACACGGCGGGCGCGTGGACAAAGGCGTTCCCGGCGGGGCGGTCGACGCTCTCCCTCCCCTTCGTCCGGTATCCGTGGGTGGAGTACACGGACCCCGGCTGGGTCGACACGGTGGGGGAGTTCGCGGCCGCCACGGGCGCCACGTCCTTCGCATACATGGAGGCGGGGCGGTGGCGGTATGTGCCCGGTGATGGGGATCCGAATCGACCTTTGATCCTCGGGGAGGGCTACTTCGGTGACTTCTCCGGGCCGACGTCCATGACCTTCGCGGGCCTGCCCGGAGCGATGATCGACTACGCGGCGTGGCCTCCGTACCCGATTGCGGGCTTCGACCCCGCCTCCACCGCGCGCCAGATAGCCGCCGCAGTGGTCGGCGACGACGTCGTCGTCACGTGGGTCCAGATCGCGGAAGTCCCACCGGGGAATGGAACCTACGAAGTGTGCGCGTCCCGCACGCCCGCGGGTCTTCGCGGGTACCCGGGCGCGGGCTGTCCGCTCCTCGCCACGGTGCCCGCCACGACCGGAGCCACGCTCTCGTACACGCACGTGAGCGCATTGGCGGCGAGTTCCTCATGGTACTACCAGGTCGTCCCCGTCCGTGCCGCGTACCTGAAGGGTGCGAGCACGTATAGCGTCGGCGCCGTCGCGACGACGCTGGCCCCCGGGTATTCCGCCATCGGCCTCCCGTTGCAGCCATTCGAGAACGGTACGTACGTCGCCCGGAATGTCTCCTCCCTCTCTGGCCCTGGCTCGGCAGGCGTCGTCTGGTTCGACCCCGCCCGCGGGGACTGGGTCGCTCACGCTTCGTGGATGGCTGCGGGCACGTACGACGCCCCGTTCACGATGGTCATGGCGGTGCAGGTCGATGTCGCGGCTCCGACGCGGATCGTGTTCGTGGGCGTGTAGCGCGCTCCTCGTCGCGCTCGCCGCCCTGTCCCCCGCCTCCGGCCCGGCCCGCGCCGCGACGGACGACCAGAACCTCACGGGCCTCATCGATCTCGCTGACGGCACGCCGCTCTCCGCGACCCCGTGGGCGGACAACACCTCCTTCGCCGTGTACGTGAACCACGGTGGGGACTGGGCGACCGCGTGGCGGTACCCCGCATCTCCGTCATGGTACACGACGTCCGGCGGTGCGTACAGCATCGTCCTGCCCGCGGCGCAGAAGGACGTCTCCTGGGGAAACGGAGACCCGTACCGCGTCGAGTTCGACGTCTCCGCGATCGCGGGCACGCCTCGGATCGAGAACGCGACGAGCCACGGCACGGGGGACCCGGGCGAGTACTCCCCCGTTGGCTCCACGGAAAACGCGATCATATGGAGCGCGACGGACAACTGGCAGCGGTGGGACGTCGTCCTTCTCGCCCTCCCGGACCTAGCGGTGGACGACGCGGACGTCGTCGTCACCCCGCCGGGCCCCGTCGCCGACGGGACCGTCGTGACAATCGACGCGACCGTGCGGAACCTCGCCATACGGGACGCCGCGGACGTGGCGGTGCGGTTCACGGACGGCGTGCCGCCAGGCACGCCGATCGGGAGCGACCAAGTCGTGCCCCTTCTCCTTGGCGGCGGGTCCGCGGTCGTGTCCGTCCCGTGGACCGCGTCCCCCCCGGGCCTTCATACGGTGTGCATCGCCGCGGACCCGGACGGCCTCATCGCGGAGACGGACGAGGCGAACAACGTGGGGTGCGTCGACGTTGCCGTCGTCTCTCCGCCGGAGACGCGGCCCGACTACGCGCCCGTCCTCCCGCAGCCGCCGACGCCCGTCCGCGCGGGCCTCTCCCAGCCTCTCTCATTCTCCCTCGGGGTCCGGAACGGTGGGAACGCGACCGCCTTGGCCGTCTCGACGCTCGCGTTCTTTAACGAGACGACGCCCGCGGCGCCGTTCGCCACGTTCCCGATTGCGCCCCTCGCGCCCTCGGAGACGTCCGCGCGATTCACGGCGCCGTGGACGTCCCCCGCCACGCCCGGCACGGTCCGCGTGATCGCGGACGTAGACCACGAAAACGACCTCGCAGAGTGGGACGAGGCGAACAACGCCTTCGCGTGGACGGTCACCGTCGTCTCCGGTCCCGTAACGAACTTGGTCGTCGGCGCGCCGAATTACACCGCCGCGGAGACGTACGTGACGTCCGCGACCCCGCTCTCCTTCTCCGTCCTCGACCAGAGCGGCGCGGGCATCCGGAGCACGACGTACCGCGTGGCCCTCAGCCCGTGGGTCAACTACACCGCCACTGGGCCCTTCACCCTCGCGGGCGAGGGTCCGCACGTTGTGGAGTGGTCTAGCGAGGACTACGGGGGGAACGTGGAGGGGGTCTCGTCCGCGACCCTCATCGTGGACGACACGCCGCCGACGACGACCCTCACGATCGGAGAGCCGAAGCACCTCGTCGGCGGGACGTTCGTGAACGGGACGACGCCGATCGCCCTCGCGGCGGCGGACGGCGGCGCGACCCCGGTCGGGCTCGGTCCGACGTCGTTCCGCGTCTGGAGCGGCGCATGGTCCTCGTGGGCGACGTACGGGTCGCCCTTCGTGTCGAGCGGGGCGGACGGCGTCCGCCATGTGGAGTACGCCTCCACGGACCTCCTTGGAAACGCCGAAGCCGTGCACAACGAGTCTCTGGTGCTGGACGCGACGCCGCCCACCACGACGTTGTCGCCCGCGTCCGGGCCGTACACGGCGGACACGACGTTCACGTTGCCCGCTACGGATGCGGGCAGCGGCGTGAACGCCACGGAGCTCCGGGTCGACGGGGGTCCGTGGTCCCCCTACGCCGGCGGCTTCACGCTCGCGGTCGGGGGCCACACCGTCTCGTACCGCTCGACGGACCACCTGGGGAACCGGGAGGCAGAGCGCAAGCTCGACCTGACGGTCGAGGGCTCCCCGCCCGCGAACCCGGGCGAGACGAACTGGAAGCCGCTCGTGGCCGCCGCCTTCGCGGCGATCCTCGCGCTCGCCGGTGCATGTTCCGCGCAGCGCGCTCCTTGGCCCACGGGATCCCGCCGCCGCCTGCGTGCGTTCGCGTTCACCGCACTGCCCTTCGTCCTTCTCGAGGTCACGACGGGGGTCGTATCCCTGTTCACCGGACTACTCGCGATCCCGCCGCTCCTTGGAGCCGGCACGGCGGTCGACCTCGGCCTCCTGGTCGCGGGAGCCGTGTTCTCCATCTACCGCGTGCACAAGTGGACACCGCCAGTGTGACGAAGTACATCGGATTCGTGGACCGTCGGTGAGCCGCCAATCCAGCGTCCGTCGGCTCCAACCGGACAGGCTTGCGCGTGCCACCCGGATCCGCCCGTTCCCGTCCCGGACGGGGAACCCGGGAGCCCGTCGCCTTCAAATACCTTGGAAGCGCGCGGACCAAAAAGGGGATGCCGTCCGCCGCCCACTCCCTCTCGCTCCTCGTCCGGGACGTAGAGACAGAACATGCCGGGAATGTCGTACACGGAGACGATCGGCTTCATGGACATGGTGCTCGCATCGCTCGAGAAGCTCCGCGACGTCCTCGAGAAGGGCGGCGTGGACGCGGACCGGCTGATCGAGATCGTCCGCGGGCTCCGCGACCGCGCGCTCGACCTCAATGCGAAGCAGGAGGCGCACAAGCGCGGGCTCGTCGCCACGACCGCGGAGCTCGAGGAGGTCCTCCACGAGGCGTACGATCGCGCGAGCGGGGCCCTCGACACGATGATCGCGTCCGTCGGCAAGACGAGCGACGACGCGAAGAACCTCCGCCGGATGCGCAGCAACGTGCTCCGGGAGCGGCAGACCCGGAAGGCCGCGCGCGGGAAGCCCCCCGCGTAACGCTCGGTCCACTCCCGCGATTGAATGAGCCGCGCTCGCACCGTCACGAGCATCCGTTCGTCCCCGGCGGACGTTGGGACCATCCGTGACGACCCGTTGACCTCGTTCCCCGGGTCTGTGACCAGGCTCGACGAGACTGTGACCCCCGGTGAGGGGTCGATCGCCACGGTCGCCAGAGCACCGGCGCCTCCCAGATCCTCTCTGACGGTCGTCGGAGCCTCACGGAAGGGCAGAGTGGGCCTTGGTACCGACGTGGGAACGTCCGTGACCGTGGTCACGACCCGTCCGACCGAGGTCGGGACATCCGTGACCAATGTCAGGATCTGCCCGACCACCGTCGGAGCCTCTGTGACGGACGTCGGGGGCCTCGCGACCGTGGTCATGCGGTCCGCGACGGGAGTCGGATGCACCCTGACCATCGTCGGGGCCCTCCTGACCGTTGTCGCGACCTCCCCGATCGCGGTCAGGACCTCTTCGACCGTCGTCAGGGCCTCCGTGACCGCCGTCAGACGGTCCCCGACGAGCGTCAGACCCGTCCCGACTGCCGTCGTGCTGGCCTCGACGACCGGCGGAACCTCGCTGACCATCGTCAGGCCTTCTCGGACCACGGTCAGGACCTCGCTGACCCTTCGCGGCGAGGCCGTGCGGCCGCTCCACAGACGCGCCCTCGCCGGCCCGAACCTCGCTCAGACCGCGCGCGGGTCCGGGAGGGACGGATGCCGGAACCGGAGACCGGTGACGACCAAGCCCGGGACGAGGATCCCCACGTCCACCGCCGTCCCGAAGCCGAGGAGGGGCGGGATCGCGAGCGCGCCGGTCGCGAGGGACACGAGGCCCGTCACCGCCTCCGCCGCCGCGAACGGGAGGACCGTCACGAGGAACGCCTCCGCGACCGCGCTCCGCGTCCGCCGCCCCCGCCACGGTCGGCGGTAGGCCGCGAGCAGCCCGACTGCCACGAGGACGCCCGCGAAAACCGCCGCGATCATCGGCTTGTAGTTCGGCCCGGACCCACCCTCCACGACGAAGGACCGCGGGGGCTCCACGTTCCTGACGTTGTCGATCGCGCGGTACTCGATCCGACGGGCTCCTTCGGGGATCCGGAAGTGTGCGTCGTAGACGATCCAGCCGCCGCCGTCCGCGCGATACTCCGTGCGCGCAACGCCGCTCCCCGCGTCGGTCGCGAGGAGGGACACGGAACCGCCGGGTCGGAGCGCCATCGGCCCGGGCGGCACGAGCGTCGTTGGCGGCGTGTTGTCCACGACCACGTCGAGGACGGCCTGCGCCCCGTTCCCCAGGTGATCGGCGGCGCGGAGCTCCACGCGCGCGGGGCCGTCCGGTCCCGCAACCCGAAACGCTACCTGATACATGATCCACGCGGAGTTCACGACGCGGACTTCGAGGGACGCAAGGCCCACAGGAGTCATACCCGCGTCCGTGGCGGCCGCGGAAATCGGGGTGGCGGACGTCACGAACAGGGACGCGCTCTGATGCCGCGGACTCCCGACGTCGAACGCCAGCGTTGGCGGCGTATCGTCTACGCGAAGCACCGCGGACTGCTCCGGTTCCACGCTCCCCGCGTTGTCCTCGCTGAACCAGGTGACGACGTGTTCCCCTTCCGTCGACAGCGTGAACGGGCCCGCGTAATCGACCCACGGGCCGCCATCAACGCCGTACGCCGTTCGCCGGATCCCGACGCCGCCCATGTCCGCGACGGAGAGCGTGAGGGGCGACACGGACGTGACATACGTGGTCCCGCCCCCGTACTTCGGTTCCCCCACGGCGAGGCTCGTGGCGGGCCCCGGCGCGACGACGACGTCCCACGTGTACAGGTTGTTCGTCTCGTCCCACTCCGTCACGGCGTCCCCGTAGTCCACGTCCGCCACGATCCGGTACGTGCCTAGCGTCCAGGGAGCAACCCAATTGGCGGCGAGCGGCGGCGAGGTCTGACCCGACGGGACCGGCGCGATCGCGGTCCCCTCGAAGGGAGACGCGGGCGTGGACTCGTTGTACAAGGCGAGCACGGACGGACCGTTCGCGGTCCCGTTCCCTTGGTTCGCCACCGCCACGGAGAGGCGGACGACGCTGCCCGGATCCGCGCGAACGACGGATGGCGGCTGCACACCTGTCGGGACGTAGTCTGGCCGGAGGATCGGCCCCGCGACATCGATCGTCCGGCACGCGACGTTGTTCCCTTCGTCCATCTCCTCCACGTAGTCCGGCGGGTCCGCGACGACACAGATCTCGTGCGTGCCAATCGCCTCCGGCACCCATCGGACGCTCGCTGGCGCGGACGCGGACGGTTTCAATGGCGCCAGGGAGAACGCGTCCTCCCCGATCGGCACGCCAGTCCCCGGTCGCCCGTCGTAGAACCGGATCGCAAACGTGCCCGCCGTCCCGAGGCCGACGTTTCTGACGATCGCGTCGAGGACCACCTCCGTCCCTGGGGACGGCGCCGGCGGAGTGAATGCGAGCTCCGTGGGAACGACGGAGAGGTCCGGGAGGGCCGTCCCGGCGACCGGTGCGTATCCGGACCCCGCGGCGGGGTACCCGATGAACACGGACACGGGGCGGTCGCTCCGGATCCGCGCGAAGTTCCCCACGCCGCCACTCGGGTCGATGGACACGTACTCGTTCGGGGCAAGCGCGTACGTCGCGACGAGGGTCCGGGACGACGCGTTCCACGCCTCGACCTGCGCGCCAGACGACTGCGCGAAGACGACGAACGTCCCGCCGGACGAGCGCGTGAGGGTCAGGAAGTCCGTCCCGACGCGCGTCCCCGCGGCGTCCGAGGCGACGTCCATGTTCGCGAAGCTTGACCACGTCTCGAACGAGGAGGCCGTGATCGGCTTCGTGGACGTGATCTCGAAGTACGCCCGGTCCCGCCACGTGGCCCAGTCGAACCGGTACTCCGCCATGTCGCCGTCCCGCAGCGTCCCCGTCCAGATCAGCGCGCCCGTCTCGAGCGCCGTCACCGTGATCTCGGTGTCCTCGTAGTACGCCATCATCTGCAGCGGACCGTACGGCTCGACCCACCCGTAGAAGTGCGTCCCGGAGAACAGGCCCGTCTCCGACGGGATGTAGTATCCGCGGTCGTTCACCTGGAGGAGGGAGACGTTCTTCGTCGACCGGACCTCCACGAAGTAGTAGAACCAATTGTCCTCGCGGTGGTACTGCCCGCGGTCGAGAGTCCCGGACCACAGGAGCGTCCCCGTCTCGTTCCACATCTCGACCGCCGTTCCGTCCTCGTACGCGAACACGATCGTGTGGAATGGCTGGAACGGGTCGATGTCCGGGTTCCCTCCCGTGTAGGAGTAAAAGTGCGTCGACGCCCCGAGGCCGAACGCGTCCACGACGAAGTCGTCCGCGCCGACGCCGATCGTCTCCGGCATGTGGCGGTAGGAGTCGCCGACGAGGACGGAGAACCGGTTCGAGGCGCACGCGGTCATGTAGTGCGCGAAGTAGCCGAGGAACTGACCGTAGCGCTCGCCCTCGTCCAGAGTCCCGCTCCAGACGAGCGTGCCCGACTCGTCGACAAGGCGGAACACGGTCCCGTCGTAGTAGCTGAAGAGGACCACGGTCGGCCCCGTCCAGAGGTTCGCGACGAACGGGTAGCCGCAGGCCGGGAGGACCCCGAGCGGATCCGGCTCGGAGGCGTCCGGGGTCCGCGGCGGGTCCGTCGAACCCCCCGCCAAGCTCCACGGGATCGCGAGCACGAGCGTTAGGAGAATGGAAGCGGTCCCGCGGCCGGGGAAGCGAGGCTCCCTCCTCACGGCCGGCGCATCCGCACGCGGCGCCTTAAGGATATGCCGGACCGCGCGCCGGAACCTATTTCGTCGGCCGACCCCTTGCGCCGCCTGGGTGGGTTTCGTGGACCGCCGCGCCGCCGCCAAAAGCGTGACCTCCATCGTCGTGTCGATCTTCGTCCTCGTCCTCCTCTCGGTGCCAATCGGGATTCTGCCGCCGCTCGGCGGCCTCGCGAACCCCGGCGGCGGGATCTGGGGGGTTGCGGACCAGGCGGAACACCCCGCGCGGCTCGAGCTCTCGTTCCCGGAACTCCGCGGCACGGTGACCGTCCAGCGGGATACGCTCGGGATCCCGCACGTCTTCGCAACGAACCTTCACGACGTGTTCTCCGCGCAGGGCTTCGTGACCGCCCAAGACCGGCTCTTCCAGATGGACATGCTCCGGCGGGTCGCGAAGGGCGAGCTCGCGGAGGCGTTCGGCCCCACCGCGGGCGGCACGGACCTCGTGGAGACGGACGCGTTCATGCGCACGATCGGGCTCGCGGACCTCGCACGACGGTTCTGGGGCGGCGCGGACCCCACGAGCGACGAGTCCGTCGCGATCACCGCGTACGCGGAGGGAGTGAACGCGTACCTTCGGCACGCGGGCGTCGCGGGCCTCCCGCTCGAGTTCAAGCTCCTCGACTACCGCCCGCGCCCCTGGGCGCCGGAGGATTCCCTGTCGATCGGCCTCTTCATGGCATGGAGCCTGAGCGGGACGTTCGAGGACGCGGAGCTCGCGCTCCTCGCGGACGGCTTGGGCGCCGCGGCAGTCGACGAACTGTTCCCGATCCTCGGGCCGTACCAGCGGCCGGTGGACCCGAGGCCCAGCACACGCGGCGGCGAAGGAACCCCGTTGGGTCCGCTCTCCCGCATGGCGCTGCAGGATCTCGTCGAGCGAAAGCGCGCTGTCGACGCGTTCACCGGCGTCGGACCCCTCCTCGGGAGCAACAACTGGGCGGTCC
>Ga0209751_10001570_pt1 | contig 23369 bp, 22 predicted proteins | sample RifCSP13_1_FD_184019 | JGI IMG/M metagenome (GOLD analysis project Ga0209751, IMG submission 184019) | Soil microbial communities from Rifle, Colorado - Rifle CSP2_sed 13_1 (SPAdes) (version 2) | ecosystem: Environmental > Terrestrial > Deep subsurface > Rock core/Sediment | place: Rifle...
CATGGTCGCGGTCCTCTGGATCCTGGCGGAGGCCCTCACGGACATGGTCGCCCCGCAGGCGGCCGACGTCCTGGGCGACATCGCGCTCGTGGTCCTCGGCGACGCCGGCCGCATCGCCATCGGCGCCCTGTTCGGATGGCTGGGTGAAAGGGCGAAGCGAGCGAGGATCCGGCTTCGCCGGTCCGAGCGAGACAACTAGTGATCGAGCGGAGCGAGGCGGCGAGGCCCGGCCGCCGCGATCAGCGAGGCCGGGTCGAGCGCGTTCAGCGGGTCTTGAACGGATACGGACAGAGGTCGATCACGGGACAGCGCGGGCACGCGGGGGTCGGCATGCACGTTCGCCTCCCATGCAGGACGAACGTCCACGTGACGCGCACCCAGTCCTTCTTCCGGTAGAGCGCCCGCAGACCCTCCTCCGGCCCGTCCGGCCCAGGCGCCGCCAAGCGAAGCCGCTCGGCCACGCGGGCGACGTGGCGGTCCACGGCGATGGCCGGGACGCCGAAGGCGGCGCCCAGCACGATCGCCGCGGTCTTCCGGCCGACGCCGTGAAGGCGGATCAGCGAGTCCATGTCGGAGGGGACCTCGCCCCCGAACAGGTCGACGATCCCCTGGGCCGCGCCCTTGATCGCCTTCGCCTTCTGACGGAAGAACCCGGTCGCGTGGATCTCGCGCTCGAGGCGCGCCTGAGGGACGCGGAGCCAGTCCTCCGGCGTCCGGTACTTCCGGAACAGCCCGCGCGTCACCTCGTTCACCCGCTCGTCCCGGGCCTGGGCCGCGAGGATCGTCGCAATGAGCAGCTCGAGCGGCGTCGTGAAGTCGAGGGTCGGCCCCCAGTCGGGATAGGCCTTCGTCAGCCGGGCCAGCACCGTCCGGCCCCGCCGCCTCGTCGCCTGGTCCCAGGCCGGCTGGCGCCGGGCGGTGCGCCGCCGGCCGGGTGTCCCGCGGGACGGCCGTCCTTTAGTAGGAGCGATCGGGCGAGCGGCCCTCGGCATGCGGGGCCGCACGATACAGGCCGCGTTGACCCCGCTCGGGTCCGCCCCTACGCTCCAGCGCGACCGGCGGGCGTCGGTCGGCGCGCGGCCTTGCGCGCCACGGGGGGAGCTGCCCACGACACCCAAGTCCGCCGCGACACATTTCCGCGAGAGGGAGGAGCCCATGCGCAAGCGCACACTCAAGGCGACGGCGATGCTCGCCGTGGCCACGCTCGTCACAGCTGCCTGCGGCGCGCTCGGCCCCGCTGGCGGCGGCGGCGGCGCAGGCGGGACGATCAAGGTCGTCTCCAGCCTGCCCATGACCGGTCCGTCGCTCGCACAGACACAGACCATCATCAACGCGATCAAGATGGCCTTCGAAGAGGTCAACTACAAGGTCGGCAACTTCACCATCGAGTTCGAGGCCCTCGATGACGCGACGCCGGCCGCGCAGAGCTGGGAGGCGGCGAAGGAGGCCGAGAACGCCCGAGCGGCGGCCGCAGACTCCAAGGTCGTCGTCTACATCGGGACGTACAACTCGGGCGCCGCGGCCATCTCGATCCCGATCCTGTGCCAGGCGGGCCTGGCCATGATCTCGCCGGCGAACACCTACCCGGGCCTCACGAAGGCCGGGAAGGGCGAGGCGGGCGAGCCGGACAAGTACTACCCCGGCGGCTGCAAGCGGAACTACTCGCGCGTCGTCCCGGCCGACGACCTCCAGGGCGCCGTGGGCGCCAAGTGGATGAAGGAGCTCGGCGGGAAGAAGGTCTACATCCTTCACGACACCCAGCTCTACGGCAAGGGCCTCGCCGACGTCTTCCGCGCGACGGCGAAGGAGATCGGGCTCGCGGAGGCCGCCTACGAGGGCGCTCCAAAGGCCGACAACTTCCGCGCGCTCGCGAACAAGGTCGCCGCGTCGGGTGCGGACTTCGTCTACTACAGCGGCCTGACCGACCAGAACGGCGGCTTCCTGCTCCGCGACCTCAAGGAAGCGAAGTCGTCGCTCAAGTTCATGAGCGTCGACGGAGTCGCTGAGAGCCAATTCATCGAGCAGGCCGGCGCCGCGGCCGAGGGCGCGTACATCACGTTCGGCGGTGTCCCGTCCAGCGCTTACGAGGGCAAGAGCAAGGACTGGGCGGACAGCTTCACCAAGAAGTACCCCGGCAACAAGGCCGAGGTCTACACGATCTACGGCTACGAGGCCGCGAAGGTCGTCATCGCCGCCCTCCAGAAGGCGGGCGACAAGGCCAACGACCGGGCGACCGTGCGCGACGCGATCATGGGGACCAAGGACTTCGAGGGCGTGCTGGGACAGAAGTGGTCCTTCACCCCAGAGGGTGACACCACCATCACGACCATGGCCGGCATGCAGATCACGAACAAGGACTTCAAGCTGCTAAAGCTCCTGAAGTAGCTCTTGGGAGCATCCACGGCTGACCGCAGAGGCGGCTCCCGCAGGGGAGCCGCCTCTGCTGGTCTCTGTGGCGCTAGTCTTCGCCGCCAATGCAGGTGGTCTGTCCCGGCGGCAGCGGGGAGCTCGTCGCCGCCGCGCTCATCATCGGCCTGAGCAACGGAGCGCTCATCGCGCTCATCGCCCTCGGCTACACGCTCGTCTACGGGATCATCGAGCTGATCAACTTCTCGCACGGCGACCTGTTCATGCTCGGCACGTTCGTGGCGCTCACGGTCCTCGCCGCCCTCGGCCTGGAGGGCGGCGCGGCGGAGACGCCGTGGCTGGCGCTCATCGCCGCGATCCTCGCCGCGATGGTCTTCTGCGGGGTCCTGAACATGCTCGCGGAACGGATCGCGTACCGGCGCCTGCGGAACGCGCCGCGGCTCGCGCCGCTCATCTCCGCCATCGGCGTGTCGTTCATCTACATCAACATCGGGCTCTTCTGGCGCGGACCGTCGCCCATCCCGTTCCCCGACCTCCTCCCGGACTTCGAGTTCGTCCGGGCTATCACGGGCGCGGACACGCTCATCACCTTCACCACCAAGGACGCGTTCATCATCGCCACGGCGATCCCGCTCATGCTCGGCCTCGGTTGGGTCATCAAGAACACGACCATGGGGAAGGCGATGCGCGCCGTCGCGCAGGACCGCGAGATGGCGCTGCAGGTGGGTATCGACGTCGACAAGGTCATCTCCTTCACGTTCCTCCTCGGCGGCCTCCTGGCGGGGGCGGCCGCGGTCATGCACGGGCTCTACAACGGCAACACCGTCTTCACCCTCGGCTTCACCGCCGGACTGAAGGCGTTCACGGCGGCGGTCCTCGGCGGGATCGGCAACGTCACGGGCGCCGCGCTCGGCGGGTTCCTGCTCGGCATCCTGGGCGCCATGACGGTCACCTGCTACGGCGGCGAGTGGGAGAACGTGGGCGTGTTCACGCTGCTCGTCGTCATCCTCGTGTTCCGCCCGACGGGCCTCCTCGGCGAGGAGACGCCGGAACGATGAAGATCCTCGGCCGGCTGCCGGTCCCACGTCTCCCGGACATGAGCGACGCCGACCAGAAGCGCGCGGCGATCTTCCTCGGCGCCCTCGCGTTCGCGATCGCATACCCCTTCATCGAGGGCATGTTCGGGCTCCGCCTGCAGACGAAGCTGATCCCGGTGCTCCTCTTCATCGTCCTGGCCCTCGGGCTGAACGTCGTGGTCGGCTTCGCCGGGCTGCTCGACCTCGGCTATGCCGCCTTCTTCGCCATCGGCGCGTACACGGTGGCATTCATGACCTCGAGCGAGAGCCCCTTCGCCTTCACCGATACCTCCCCCATGAACTTCTGGCTGGCGATGATCGTCGCGGCGATCGTCGCCGGGATCTTCGGCGTGCTGCTCGGGGCCCCGACCCTCCGCCTCCGCGGCGACTACCTCGCCATCGTCACCCTCGGCTTCGGCGAGATCGTGCCCCTCGTCATCCGGAACGCCCATGAGGTGACCAAGGGCACGCAGGGCATGAAGCCGATCGGCTTCCCCGAGCTCCCCTTCGTCAAGTGGGGGTTCGCGACCGAGCCCTGGTACTTCCTCGTGCTCGGGATACTGCTCCTCTCGATCTTCCTGACGTCGCGCCTGCAGAGATCGCGGATCGGCAGGGCGTGGATGGCGATCCGCGAAGACGAGGTCGCCGCATCGTCGATCGGCATCAATCCCGTCACCACGAAGCTGTTCGCGTTCTCGCTCGGGGCCAGCTTCTCCGGGTTCGCCGGCTCGGTCTGGGCCAGCTACCTCCAGGTCATCTCCCCGGACCAGTTCCAGTTCTCGGTCTCCATCTTCGTCCTGCTCATGATCGTCATCGGCGGGATGGGGAACATCCCCGGCGTGATCGTCGGCGGCCTCATCCTCGGCGGCTTCGACCGCGTGCTGACCGACGCGATCTCCGGAGCGCTGCGGACCCTCGGCTCCACGTTCGACATCGCCTTCCTCCGGGAGGCGGATATCTCCCGGGCTCGGACGCTGATCTACGGGACCGCCCTCGTGGCGCTCATGCTCGTGAGGCCGGAGGGCATCCTTCCGAGCGCCCGGCGGAAGATGGAGCTGCACGCCGCCGAAGAGGACGAGGGCGAGGCGGCGCAGCAGCGCGAGACCCTCTTCGAGTCGCAGCGATGAGCGGAGCCGACGGCCTCATCCTCCGGGCGCGCGACGTCACCAAGCGGTTCGGCGGTCTCGTCGCGGTCGACGACGTCGACTTCGAGATCCCCCGGCGGAGCATCGTCAGCCTCATCGGCCCGAACGGTGCCGGGAAGACGACCTTCTTCAACATGATCGCCGGCCTGTACAAGCCGACGAGCGGGGCGATCGAGCTCGAGGGCCGGCCCATCGCCGGCCTGCCACCCCACCGGATCACGTCGCTCGGGATCGCCCGCACCTTCCAGAACATCCGGCTGTTCCACAACATGACCGCCCTCGAGAACGTCGAGGTCGGCCGGCACGCACGGATGGTGGCGACGCCATTCGAGGCGATCCTGCGGACGCCGCGGGAGCGGCGGGAGGAGCGGAACACGGAGGCTCGGGCGCGGGAGCTTCTCGAGTTCGTCGGTCTCCGCGGGTCGGCCGACGAGTTCGCCAAGAACCTGTCATACGGAGACCAGCGCCGGCTCGAGGTCGCGCGAGCGCTCGCGACCGACCCGAAGCTGCTGCTCCTCGACGAGCCGACCGCCGGTATGAACCCGCAGGAGACGGCGAGGATGACCTCCTTCATCCATCGGCTGCGGGACGACCTCGGGCTCACGGTCCTGCTCATCGAGCACGACATGCGCGTGGTCATGGGCATCTCGGAGCGCGTCACGGTCCTCGACCATGGTGTGAAGATCGCCGAAGGGAGCCCACAGGCCGTGCAGCGGGACCCGAAGGTGATCGAGGCGTATCTGGGAAGGGCGCGCACGGCCTGATGGCACTGCTCGAGCTCGAGAAGGTCGACGCCTACTACGGCCATATCCAGGCCCTGCGTGGCATCTCGATCACGGTCGAGAAAGGCGAGATCGTCACGCTCATCGGCAGCAACGGCGCGGGGAAGACCACGACGCTGCGGACGATCTCCGGCGTCGTCCGGCCGCGGGCGGGCAGCGTGACCCTCGACGGGCGGGATCTCGCCAGGGTCCCCGCGAACAGGATCGTCAGCCTGGGCATCGCCCACTCCCCGGAGGGCCGGCGCATCTTTCCGCGAATGTCGGTCAAGGAGAACCTCGAGATGGGCGCCTACGCGCGGGGAGCGGTCGACCTCACCGAGGACTTCGACCGCGTCTTCGGCCTGTTCCCCCGGCTCAAGGAGCGCATCACCCAGGTCGCGGGGACGCTGTCAGGCGGCGAGCAGCAGATGCTCGCGATCGGGCGGGCGCTCATGGCCCGGCCGACGTTGCTCCTGCTCGACGAGCCGTCGATGGGCCTCGCGCCCGTGCTGGTCGAGCTCGTCTTCGAGACCATCAAGGACATCAACCGGCTCGGCATGTCGATCCTGCTCGTCGAGCAGAACGCCCTCATGGCGCTGACGGTCGCTAAGCGTGGCTACGTGCTCCAGACCGGCAGCATCGTGCTCGCGGATAGCGCGGAGGAGCTGGCGAAGAACGAGATGGTGCGCAAGGCCTACCTCGGCGAGGAATAGCGCGCATAAGGGGGGTGCCGGCGGGGGGCCGCAGCCCCCCGCGTAGAAAGAAGGCGGCTTTGCCGCCAGACTCGCGGGTCGTGGAGCTGCGCATTCCCGCCGACGTCGCGAAGGTCATCCACAAGCTGAGCGACGGCGGCCACGAGGCCTACGTCGTGGGCGGCTGCGTCCGCGACGCGATCCGTGGCGTCGATCCGGCCGACTGGGACGTGGCGACCGACGCGCGGCCCGAGGAGATCCAGCAGATCTTCCGCCGCTCGCTCTATCTGAACCGCTTCGGCACGGTGGTCGTGCGCATGGACGTGCACGAGATCGAGGTGACCACCTACCGCGTCGAGTCCGAGTACAGCGACCGCCGGCGGCCCGACGCGGTCGCGTTCACGACGTCCCTCCGGGAAGACCTGGCGCGGCGCGACTTCACCATGAACGCCATGGCCTGGACGCCGCCGCCGGAGGGCGGCGCGAAGGGCGGGCTCGTGGATCCGTTCGGCGGCCAGGCGGACCTCGAGGCGCGCATCGTGCGCGCGGTCGGCGACCCGGACGAGCGCTTCCGCGAGGACGCCCTGCGGTTGCTTCGCGCGCCGCGGTTCGCGGCGGTCCTGGGGTTCACCATCGAGCCGGCGACGGCCGCGGCCATCCGCCGCAACGCCGGCCTCGCCGCGGGGCTCTCGGGCGAGCGCGTCCAGCAGGAGCTGCTGAAGATCCTGCGCGCGCCGGTGCCCTCGGTCGGGTTCCGCATGCTCTCCGACCTCGGGATCCTCGAGGTCATCGCGCCGGAGCTCGAGCGCTGCCGGCACACGCCGCAGGAGAAGGTCGCCGCCCAGGACGTGTTCGAGCACTCGCTCGCCACGCTCGACGCCGCCGCCGCCGACATGCCGAAGGGCGTCTCGGAGGAGGAGGACCTCGTCCTCCGGCTCGCGGCGCTCCTCCACGACCTGGGAAAGCCGGACACCCACGACGACGGGCACTTCCACCAGCACGAGTTCGTCGGCGAAGCCAAGGCCCGCCAGCTGCTGCGCCGCTGGAAGCTCCCGAAGGAGGTGGTCGAGCGCACGACCCACCTCATCCGCCATCACATGTTCTGGTACCAGTCGGAGTGGACGAGCTCCGCGGTCCGCCGGTTCATCCGGAAGGTCGGTCTCGACCGGATCCGCGACCTCTTCTTCCTGCGCCGCAGCGACAACATCGGCAGCGGGGCCCGGGTGCCGCGCCTGCGGGAGCTCGAGGAGCTTTGGCTCCGGGTGGAGGAGGAGATCCACCGCGCCAACGCCTTCTCGAAGCGCGATATGGCCGTGGACGGCCACGACGTCATGGCCGAGCTCGGGCTGCGCCCCGGCCCGGAGGTGGGGCGGATCATCGATGCCCTCTTCGAACGCGTGCTGGACGAGCCCGAGCTGAACACGCGGGAGACGCTGCTCCGGCTTTCCCGCGAGATCCACGGCGGCGGCACGCCGAAGGGCTGACGTGCGCCCCGTCGGATCCCGACGCTCTCGCTAGGTATTCCGCCAGTCGAGAACGGGGCTTCGATACGCGCCAGAGCACGGGTATGCTCCCGCGCAACTAAATACACGTGGCTTGCCGGATCACCTTTTGCGTAGGGAGAGGGGTGCGGGAATGGCCATCGCAACGACCTCACGGAGGACGTTCCTCCGGCTGAGCGGTATCGGCTCGGCGGGAATAGCGGCCTCGCAGCTGAGCGGCCTCGGGTTCAACACGGCGTTCGCGGCGAAGCGCGCGGCCACGCGAAAGCTCGAAGGCACCAAACAGACGGCGAGCATCTGCCCGTACTGCGCGGTCGGCTGCGGAACGATGGTCGCCAGCAAGCGCGACGACCGCACCGGCGCGGTGCGGATCGTGAACATCGAAGGCAACGCCGACACCCCGCACTCCACCGGCAGCCTCTGTCCGAAGGGCGCGGCGACGTTCCAGCTGGCCGTGAACGATCTTCGCGTGACGCGCGTCATGCGTCGCAAGCCGAACGCGACGGACTGGGACGACGAGGAGATCTCCTACGACGCGGCCCTCGACCGCATCGCCGAGCTCGTCTCCAAGACGCGGGAGGAGACCTTCGTCGAGCGCGAGCCCGGCACGGGCAAGCTGATCAACCAGACGACGGGCATCTTCGCCCTCGGTGGGTCCACCAACGACAACGAGGAGAACTACGTCCTCGCCAAGGTCGCGCGGATGATGGGTATCGTCAGGATCGAGAACCAGGCCCGCATATGACACTCCGCCACGGTCCCCGGTCTGGGGACGTCGTTCGGGCGGGGCGGATCGACCACCTTCCTGCAGGACATGCAGTTCAGCGACTGGATCGTCTTCATGGGCTCGAACATGGCCGAGTGCCACCCGGTCGGGTTCAAGTGGCCCATGAAGGCCAAGGCCAACGGCGCGACGCTCATCCACGTCGACCCGCGCTTCACGCGCACGAGCGCGATGTGCGACATGTACGTTCCCATCCGTTCGGGCACCGACATCGTGTTCCTGGGCGGCCTCGTCAACTACATCCTGAGCGAGAAGAAGTACTTCCTCGAGTTCATGATCAACTACACCAACGCCGCGACGCTCATCAACGCCGACTTCAAGGACACCGAGGAGGGCGACGGCTTCTTCTCCGGGTATGACGCGAAGACACGGACCTACAGCAACGCGACCTGGCAGTACCAGCGCGGTCCAGCGCCGGCGCGCGTGCCGGAGGCGCCGGCGGGTGCGCAGGGCCAGAGCGTCAAGGGCGTCAACTTCGCCCAGCTGATCGCGAACCGCCTGCCGGGCGTGCCGAAGGAGGACCGCAGCCTCCAGGACCCGAACACGGTGTTCCAGATCCTGAAGAAGCACTACGCCCGCTACACGCCCGAGATGGTGGAACGGATCACCGGCTCGCCGAAGGAGCTGTTCCTGAAGGTGGCGCAGGTGATCACCGAGAACTCGGGCCGGGACAAGACCGGCGTGTTCACCTACGCGGTCGGCTGGACCCAGCACACGACCGGCGTCCAGCTCATCCGCACCGCCGGGCTCATTCAGCTCCTGCTCGGCAACGTCGGGCGGCCGGGCTCGGGTATCAAGGCCCTCCGCGGCCACGCGCAAGTGCAGGGCGCGACCGACATCTCGACCCTCTACAACGCCCATCCCGGGTACCTGAACACGCCGAACGCGCGCCGGGCGCACGACACGCTGCGCGACTACATCCTCACGGAGACGCAGCCGACCTCCTTCTGGTCGAACACGCCGGCGTACGTGGTCAGCCAGCTGAAGGCGTGGTTCGGTGAGGCCGCGACCGCGGACAACGACTACGGGTACGACTGGCTGCCCAAGATCACCGGCGACCATAGCCACCTGCCGACGTTCGTGGAGATGTCGGAGGGCAAGATCAAGGGCATGATCCTCACGGGCCAGAACCCCGCCACCAGCATCAACTCGACCTTCCAGCGGAACGCCATGCGGAACCTCGAGTGGCTGGTCGTCCTCGACCTCTACGAGACGGAGTCGGCCGCCTTCTGGAAGGCGGTCGCGGGGTCGGATCCGGCGAAGGTCGCGACCGAGGTCTGGTTCATGCCGGCCGCGCACATCGCCGAGAAGGACGGGACGATGACGCAGACGTCCCGGATGATCCAGTGGCACGACAAGGCCGCGGACCCGCCGGGGCAGGCGCGCAGCGACCTGTACTTCTGGTACGCCCTCGGCAAGAAGCTGAAGGCCCGGTACGCCAGCTCCACCGCGACGAAGGACCTCGCCATCAAGCACATGACCCTCGACTACGACCCCGACCCGGCCGACGTCGCCGAGTGGAAGCACAAGGACGAGCCGTCCGCGCTCCGGATCTTCAAGGAGATCAACGGCTACGAGGTCGCGACCGGGAACGTCCTCAACACGTTCGGGGCGCTCACGGCCGACGGCAAGACCGCCGCCGGCGCCTGGATCTACACCGGGGCGCTCCAGCTCGTCGACGGCAAGGTCGTCAACCGCGCCCGCATGACCCCGGGCAAGAACGACGGCTGGGTCAGCCCCAGCTGGGGCTGGGCGTGGCCGGGCAACCGCAAGCAGCTCTACAACCGCGCCTCGGCCGACCCGGACGGCAACCCCTGGTCGGAGCGCAAGAAGTACACGTACTGGGACGCCACGGCGAAGACGTGGAAGAACGTCGGCGGCGACGGCATCGACTTCGCGCCGACCAAGGCGCCCGGCGCCGCCGCCAACCCGACCGGGATCGGCATCGCGTTCCACAGCGGGCGCGACCCGTTCCTCCTCAAGACCGACGGCAAGGGCTGGCTCTTCGCTCCCATCGGGACCGTCGACGGGCCCATGCCCACGCACTACGAGCCGTGGGAGTCACCGGTCAAGAACCTTCTCTACAAGCAGGACCGCAACCCGGTCGCGAAGTTCTGGGACGTGACCGGGAACAAGTACAACGAGTTCGGCGGCGTGCAGTTCCCGCACGTCATCACCACCTACCGGCTCACCGAGCACCACCTGTCCGGGGCGATGACGCGCTGGCTGCCCTGGCTCGCGGAGCTCATGCCGGACCTGTTCGTCGAGATGCCGCCGGAGCTCGCGGACGAGAAGGGCATAGCCAACGGCGACTTCGTGACCGTCACCACGGAGCGGGGCAGCACGGAGGCCCGCGCCCTCGTCACCCGCCGCCTCCGGCCCCTCACGGTGGACGGCAAGCGCGTCTACCAGATCGGCATGCCGTGGCACTGGGGCTACATGGGGATCGCAACGGGCGACGTCGCGAACAACATGACGTCGCTGGTCGCTGATCCCAACGTGACCATCCACGAGGCCAAGGCCTTCACCGCCGACATCAGGAAGGGGAGGGCACGGTAATGGCCACCGCCACGAAGGGCATGTTCGTCGACACCACCCTGTGCACCGGATGCAAGGCCTGCCAGGTCGCCTGCAAGCAGTGGAACGAGCTGCCGATGGACGACGAGACCGCCGTCCGGGAGCACCGCGCCTTCACCGCCAACTCGTACGACAACACCGGCCACCTCAGCGCGAGCAACTGGCGGCACGTGAAGTTCGTCGAGCAGTTCAGCGAGGACCGGGTCGACGCGCGCTGGCTGATGATGAGCGACTCGTGCAAGCACTGCGAGCAGGCCGGATGCCTCGAGGTCTGCCCGACCGGAGCGCTCTACCGCACGCAGCACGGCTCCGTGGACATCCACCAGGACGTCTGCATCGGGTGCCGCTACTGCGTGGGTGCGTGCCCGTTCGGCGTGATCGACTACAACCAGCGGACCGGCCGCGTGAACAAGTGCATCCTCTGCCAGGACCGCCTGGAGGACAGCCAGGGCACCGCGTGCGCCAAGGCCTGCCCCACCTCCTCGCTGACCTTCGGGAACGTCGACGACCTGAAGGCCATGGCCGCGGAGCGCGTGCGCGCCCTTCACGCCCGGGGCCAGACCGACGCGTACATCTACGGCTGGGACCTCGGGAACAGGGGGACCATCACGCAGGGACCGAACAAGGGCGCGGCCGTCGCCGACATGGAGGTCGTCGGCGGTCTCAACGTCTTCTACCTGCTGCTCGACAAGCCGGAGGTCTACAGCCTCCCGAGCTCGCCCCAGCTGCCTCAGCGGAACATGAACCCGTCGGCGGGCGTGGCGCTGATCTCGGCGGCCGTTCTCGGCGTGACCGGGCTCGCCGCCTTCCGCCGGCGCCGCATGGAAGCCGTCGCCGCGTCGTCGGAGGTGAGCTCATGATCACCAACTACGTCATCGAGCCGCACTGGGCGAACTGGATACTGACGCTCGAGATGTTCGCGGCGGGGCTCGCGGCGGGCATCTTCTTCTTCATCGCGCTCGCGAACATCGCCGGGGACAAGGAGGACCGCGAGGTGGCGGCCCGGCTCGGCTTCCTGCCGGCGCCGCTCATGGTCGTGGTCGCGGTGCTGCTCATCGTCGATCTCGGCCAGCCCGGCCGGTTCCTGAACCTGCTCTTCACCAGCCCGATCGCGGCCGAGCGGCCGGGGCCGTTCATGTTCAACCCGAACTCGCCCATGAACTGGGGCACGTGGATCATCGCCGTCTTCGGGATCATGACCGTGGTGCCGTTCTTCGACGGGCTCCTGCACACCGGACGCCTGCGGATCCTGCCGGGCCTGGTCGAGACCCTGGCGCACAACCCCGTGGGCATGGCCGTCGCGGCGCTCTTCGCCCTGGCCACGGGCTCGTACAGCGGCGTCCTGCTGAACGTCTCGAACCAGAACGTGTGGGCCGACACGTACATCCTGGGCGGGCTCTACGTCGTGTTCAGCGCGCTCTCGGGATTCGCCGCGGCGGCGATCGTCTCGGACCGCATGCGCGCGACGCGGACGGCCGGGGCGGCCCGGTCCGGCCTGCTCGCGACCGCGGCCCTGGCGGGCGTGCTGGTGGCCCTCTTCGTCGCGAACCTGAGCGCGCTCGGCCAGGCCGAGCCGCTCATCTCGTCCGGGACCGCGCTCGTCGCTCCGGTGTTCTGGATCGGCGTGGTCGGCCTGGCCATCCTCTACCCGATCGTCACCATCGCGGCCGGGCCGCGGCTCGCGTTCTCCCGCGTCTCGCTCTCTCAGCTCGCCGTGGTCGGGACGATCGTCCTGGTCGGCGTGCTCGCGTTCCGGTGGTCGCTGCTTCACTCCGCCCTGGCGGCGGTGGCTCACTAACTCGAGCCCTTTACTGCCCACTCGCAACGAGATCGACGAGGCCCGCGCCCGCTGGCGAGAGATCGCCGGAGGTGACGCGGGCCTCGGCCCTATCGCCGCCTTCCACGACCAGCGCCTGGCCGATCTGGCGGCGGGGCCGGCGCCTTCGGTCGACGTGGAGCTCACCACGGATGAGGCGAGAGAAGCGATCGACAAGGGCATCCCGCTCCTGCAGGCCGGCCGCGTCGGCGTCGATCCACATGCGGTGGAGGACGAGCTGCGGCGGCTTTCCCGCAACCTCGCTGAGACGGCCGAGCTCGGCACCGCGGCGCAGCGCACCGCCGAAAAGCTCGGCGCCGAGACCGTGGACCTCGCGCCTCTGCTCGGTCCGGCGCTGAGCGCCGAGCGCGCCACCATCGAACGGGCCGCGGGGGACCTGGGCGTCGATGCCGACGCGCTCGCCGAGCTGCTAGAGCTCGCGCTCCAGCCCTTCCTGTGGGAGGCCACGGCCCGGCTGGGAGCGCTGACGGACATCGACCGGTGGGACCGCGGCTACTGCCCCGTGTGCGGCGCCTGGCCCGGCCTGGCGGAGCTCCTCGGGCCCGAGAAGCGCCGCGCGCTCCGGTGCGTCCGCTGCGGCGTGATGTGGAGCTGGTTCGTCCTGCTCTGTCCCTACTGCGGGAACGACGACCACCGGACCCTCGGCGTCCTCCAGGAGGAGGGCTCGCCGTCGCGCGTCGACGTTTGCCGGAGCTGCAACGGGTACGTGAAAGCGATCCCGTCGTACACGCCGTCCGCGGCCGTGATGCTCGCGGCCGCGGACGTGACGACGATGCACCTGGACCTCGCCGCCGGGGAGGCCGGCTACAAGCGTCCCGGGGACGTCGACGTCCGGACCGCGGGGATCCCGCGCCTCGTCCGTCAGCGAGCCTCGTACGCGCAGGAGTGAGCTAGGAGGGCGACGTCTCCGGCAGCCCGGTGCTCGGCGACCTCTGGGTCTCGGGCTCCTCGTGCGGATACATCCCGCGGCCGTTCCCGCGGCCCTGCTCCGGCAGGCGCTCGCGCACCCGGTCCACCTCACGGACCAGCCGCTGACGCGCCTCGCCGGCCGAGAAGGGCGAGAGCACGAGGGCCATGAGCGCGCCCACGATCACGCCTGCGACGATCCCGCCGATGAGCGCCAGCGTGACCGCGCCCTCGCTGGGAGCGCCGATCGCTCGGCGCGCGCTCTTCTTGCCGGTGCCGAGAAGCTCGTTCGCGCCCTTGGTGGCGATGACGCGAAGCTCGTCGAGCAGCTCGACGACATCCTCCCTGTTCACTTCCTTGAGGTCCTTGATGTCCCTCAGGTCTTTCAGATCCTTCACTCGCATGTCACATCCTCCAGTGGCTCGCGTCCTCGCCCTCAGGTGCAGAGCCGATGCCAACTAGGTGGCGGCGGGCTGCTCCTGGCCCAGGGCGGCCTCGATGAAGCGGTCGATGTCGCCGTCGAGCACCCGCTGGGTGTCGCCCACCTCGACGCCGGTGCGGTGATCCTTGACCAGTGTGTACGGGTGGAGCACATACGAGCGGATCTGGCTACCCCAGTCGGCCGCGCGCATCGTCCCGCGCAGCCGAGCGGCCTCCGCCTCCTGCTCGAGGATCCGCTTCTCGAGGAGCTTCGCGCGCAGCATCTTCATCGCGGTCTCGCGGTTCTGCAGCTGCGACCGCTCCGTCTGGCACGCGGCGATCAGGCCGGTCGGCAGGTGGGTCACCCGCACCGCGGTCTCGACCTTGTTGACGTTCTGGCCGCCCGCGCCCGCGGAGCGGTAGGTGTCGAACTTGATGTCGTCGGGCCGGATCTCGATCTCGGTGTCCGTCTCGACCTGCGGCATCGGATCCACCAGGGCGAACGAGGTCTGCCGGCGCTTCTGGAAGTCGAACGGCGAGATCCGCACGAGACGGTGCGTCCCGCGCTCGGTCTTCAGGTACCCGTACGCGTACGGACCCTCGACGGACAGGGCCACGCTCTTCAGGCCGGCCTCCTCGCCGGGGGTCTGATCGAGCAGCTGCGTGCGGTACCCGCGCCGCTCCGCCCACCGCAGGTACATGCGCATGAGCATCTCCGTCCAGTCCGCGGCGTCGGTCCCGCCGACCCCCGCGGAGATGGTCAGGACCGCGTCGCGCTGGTCGTAGAGACCCCCGAGCTGCGCCTCCAGCGCCGCGCGCTCGACCTCGGCCGAGAGGGCGCCGTACTCGCGCTCGAGGTCGCCCGCGAGGGCGGCGTCCTCGCCCGAGAGGGGCACCAGCTCGGACAGATCGGTGGCTCGCCGTCGGAATCCGTCCCACCGGGCGAGCCGATCCCTCGACGAGTTGAGCCGGCGCAGCGTCAGGCGAGCGCGGTCCTGGTCGGCCCAGAGATCCGGGCGGGCGGCGTCGGCCTCTAGCCGCTCGACCTCTTCGCGAAGCTTCGGGAGGTCAAAGGAACACCGCCATGCGGTCGATCCGCTCGCGGAGGGACGCGAGCGCGCCCGGGTCCACCGACATGGCTACAGCCTATCGAGGACGAGCCGGAAGCTTTGCTTCCGAGCGAGGACGAGTGACGGATGTATGAACGTAGTTCTTATCGCTTCCGGGGTCGGTCGAAGGTGGTCGTCATCGGAGTGACGGCCGGGGCCAGCTTGCCCGCGGAGAACGAGATGAAGGTCACGCACGGACAGTAGGTGTTGCGGGGGCACCGGGGGCAGTCGCCGTCACAATCGAGGGTCGCGCCGTAGCTGCACTTGAGGCAGTTGTCCTCGCAGGCGATCCATTCCTTCACGGAGCCGATCCTCTCTATCACTGCCGGCCAGGACACCGAATGGATACGGTCCCGGGCCGCGCTCCCCACTTGGGCTGTGCCGCTTTTCGTACGCAGTTTACCGGCCGGACCGGGCGAATGGAAGACCCGGCCGTAGCATGGGCGGATACCGAACACCTGCACCAGACCGCGTCATTGGCGGCGCTCGATGGCCAGCAAGGCGGGGAAGGCGGCGAGCGCATAGGCGAGACCCAGGATCTGAGCCTCCTGGAGGCCCCCCAGGAGAACGGGGTCGAGCCGCAGGAACGAGCTGGCGACCCGGCCGGCGCCGTAGAGGCCGAGGACGAGCAGCCATGCCCGCCCCTCGGGCTGTCGACCGCGGACCCGGCGCCAGTAGGCGTAGGCGAGCGCGGCGATGACCAGATCCCAGAGGGCGTCGTACACGACGACGGGATGCACCGGCGTGGCCTGTCCGAGCGTCTCGGGATGCGTGTAGCGGACGCACCACGGCAGGCTCCCGCAGGCGACGGCGTGGTGCTCGCCGTTGATGACGTCTCCGATGCGGCCGATGGCGAGCCCGATGACGATGCCGATCGATGCGACGTCGAGCATGAACCCGACCGGCAGGCGCAAGCGGCGCGCGGCGATGACGCCGGCGATCGCGGAGCCGATGGGCGCGGCGGTCACGGCGATGCCGCCGCCGGCGAACGGGATGCGCCAAGGATCGCCCGCGAAGTCCTGCCAGTTGTCGACGACGTGGCCGATCCGCGCCGTCACCAGGCCGCCGAGCAGCACCGCGATGGCGTACAGCCAGACCCGGTCGTCGCGGACGAGCGAGCGCGACAGCCGGACGGCGACGATCGCCGCGACGAGCGAGCCGACGAACGCGAAGACCGAGTGCCACGCGATGCGCGCCGGGCCGAGGACCAGGTCCGGCGAGAACGGGATCTCTATCAGGTCTGCGGCGATCCTTCCGCCGGCGCGGTCGCGGCTGGACGGCGGCGCGGGACACGCAGGATGCCCAGCTGGACGAGGCCGAGCGCGACGGCTGCGACCGCGAACACCGCCAGCGCGATCAGCTGGTCCTGGCGCAGCCCGATGATCGGCGTGGGGTCACCGACCCGAAGGAAGCCGAACGCGAAGCGGCCGACGGCGTAGGTCAGGAGCCAGAGCCAGAAGATGCGGCCCTCGGGGCTGCCGAGGCGCCGCCGCAGAACGAGCACCATGACGACCCCGAGGAGATCCCAGACCATCTCGTAGGCGACGGGCAGGTGCACCGGGCCCTCCCACGCGGCGCCGCTGAACGGCCGTCCGTGGATCTCGGGACCCTGGCCGAGCGTGGCCGGGTTCGTGTAGGCCACGCAGATGCCGGGTCCGTCACCGCAGGGCGGCGCCAGGTGCTCGCCGTTGATGATGTCACCGATCCGTCCGAGGCCGAAGCCGAGCCCGATGCCGGCCGCCGCCGCGTCGGCCGTGGCGCCGATCGGGATGTCGCCGCGGCGCAGCGCCACCACGAGACCCGCGAGAGCGCCCCCGATGGCCGCGCCCCACACGGCGATCCCCCCGGTCCAGATCAGCGGTATCTGCTCGAGGTGCTGCGAGTAGAAGTCCCAGCGGTCGGCCACGTGGAAGATGCGGGCCCCCAGGATCCCGCCGATCACGCCCCAGGTGGCGACGCTATAGGCGGCATCCTCATCGACGCGGCCGCGCAGCAGCCTGATCGCGAGCCAGACGCCGAAGAAGATGCCGACCGCCGTGAAGATGCCGTGCCACGCGAGCGTGAGCGGCCCGAGGTGGATCTCGGGGTCGAAGGGCAGCTCCACTAAGGGAGGGACCTACCGGCCATGGCACTTCTTGTACTTCTTGCCGGAGCCGCAGTAACAGGGGTCGTTCCGCCCGATCTTGGTGGCCGTTGCGGCCCCCGGCCCGGCGGCCCGCGCTCCCGCGGCGACCGCCGTCGCGGCACCGGCGGGCCGCCGCTCGAGGCCGGCGCCGCTGGCCGACCCGACGGCGTGGCGGTGCTGCCGCTCCTCCTCGCGGGCCTCCTCCTGTGCGAGCGGCTTCACGCTCACGCGAAGGATCATCTGAGCGGCGCTCTGGGCCAGGCGTCCGTTCAGCTCCTCCCAGTACCGGTGGGCCTCGTTCTTGTACGCGACGAGCGGGTCCTGCTGGCCGTAGCCGCGCAGGTGGATGCCCTCGCGGAGCTCCTCCATCTGCGTGAGGTGCTCGACCCAGTGGGTGTCGATCGAGCGCAGGAGCACCCAGCGCTCCACGTGGCGCATGAGCTCGGGACCGATCTCCTGCTCCTTGGCGTCGTAGGCCTCATCGACCAGCTCCCGGACGCGCTCCAGCAGGTCCTCCGCCTCGAAACGCTCCGCGGATATGTCGCGCGCGAGCAGCGCACCGAGCGCGGCACGCAGCTTCTCGAGGTCGCGCTCCTCCTGGTGGACCTCGGCCTCCGCGGCCGCTAGGGCCGCGGCCTCCTCGTGAAGGAACTCGGCGACGGTGTCGCTCACGTCGCCCTGCTCGAGGATCTTCCGCCGCTGCGCATAGATGACGTTGCGCTGCTGGTTCAGGACGTCGTCGAAGTCGAGCGCGCGCTTGCGTATGTCGAAGTTGCGCGCCTCGACCTTGATCTGCGCCTGGGTGATCGCGTTCGTCACGAGCTTCGACTCGATGGGCATCGAGTCGTCGAAGCCGAGGCGCTCCATGAGCCCGGCGACGCGCTCGGACGCGAAGATCCGGATCAGGTCGTCCTCGAGCGAGGTGAAGAAGCGGGTCGACCCGGGATCGCCCTGGCGGCCGGCGCGGCCGCGCAGCTGGTTGTCGATCCGGCGAGCCTCGTGCCGCTCGGTGCCGATCACGTGGAGGCCGCCGAGGCCGGTGACGCCCTCCTCGAGGAGGATGTCGACGCCGCGGCCGGCCATGTTCGTCGAGACCGTGACGCCGCGCTTCCGCCCGGCCCCCGCGATGATCAGCGCCTCGCGGTCGTGGTTCTTGGCGTTCAGGACCTCGTGCTTGATCCCGAACCTGGTCATCTCGTCGGACAGCCGCTGGCTCTTGTCCACCGAGGTCGTGCCGATGAGCACCGGCTGGCCCCGCTCGTTGCGCTCCTTGACGTCGGCGATGACCGCGGCCCACTTCCCCTGCTCGGTCTTGTAGACCAGGTCCGAGAAGTCCTTGCGGATCATCGGCCGGTGGGTCGGGATCACCGTCACCTCGAGCTTGTAGACCTTGAAGAGCTCCTCGGCCTCGGTCGCGGCCGTCCCGGTCATGCCGGCGAGCTTCTCGTACATGCGGAAGAAGTTCTGGATCGTGATCGTGGCGAACGTGCGGGTCTCGCGCTGGATCCGCACGCTCTCCTTGGCCTCGACCGCCTGGTGCAGGCCGTCGCTCCACCGGCGACCGGGCATCTGCCGCCCGGTGAACTCGTCGATGATCACGACCTCGCCGTCCTTGACGATGTAGTCCTTGTCGCGCTTGTAGAGCGCCTTGGCCTTCACGGCGTTGTCCAGGTAGTGGATGGCGTCGCCCTGGCCGGTGTACAGGTCCTTGACGCTCATCAGCTTCTGCGCGTTCTCGATCCCTGGCTCGGTGAGGGAGACCGCGCGGTGCTTCTCCTCGACGATGTAGTCGACACCCTCGCGGAGGCGCGCGGCGGCACGGGCGGCGGCGAAGTACGTCGCGGTCGCGTCCTCGGCGGGCGAGCTGATGATGAGCGGGGTGCGCGCCTCGTCGATGAGGATCGAGTCCGCCTCGTCGACGATCGCGTAGTTCAGCGGGCGCTGCACCATGTCCCTGAGCTCGACCACCATGTTGTCGCGCAGGTAGTCGAAGCCGAACTCGCTGTTCTGCCCGTAGGTGATGTCCGCCTGGTAGGCGTCGCGCCGCGACACGTCGCGCCAGTTCCGGTGCCGCCAGTCGACCGCCTCGAGCACCACCGAGGGGTCGTGCACGGCGCTCTTGTCGTGGGCGATGTAGGCGACGCTCATCCCGAGCGCGTGGTAGATGGGCGCCATCCAGCCCGCGCCTGTCTTCGCGAGGTAGTCGTTCGTCGTGACGAGATGCGCGCCCTTCCCGGCCAGCGCGTTCAGGTACAGGGCGAGCGAGGCGACCAGGGTCTTGCCCTCGCCGGTCTTCATCTCGGCGACGTGCCCGCGGTGCAGTGCCATGCCGCCCATCAGCTGGACGTCGAAGTGGCGCTGCTGGAGCGTGCGCTTCGCGGCCTCGCGGACGGCGGCGAAGGCCTCGGGCAGCAGGTCGTCGAGCGCCTCCCCCGCCGCGAGCCGCTCGCGGAAGAGCGCCGTCCGGCCGCGTAGCTCGTCCTCCGACATCGCGGCCACGGCCGGCTCGCAGGCGTTGACGCGCTCCACCAGCTTGCGGAGCCGCTTGAGCTCGCCCTCGTTCGAGTCGAAGAGGCCGCCGAAGAAGCTCACCGGATGGGCGCTATCTGACCCTCAGCGGCAGCTGCACCGTCGGCGAGGTGAACAGCGCGCCGATCGACTCGCCCTCGTGGATGCGGCGCATCGACTCGGCGAAGAGGGGCGTCACTGAGAGCACGCGGATCTTCTCGTGCCGCGGCGTGGGGATGGGAACGGTGTCGGTCGTCACGAGCTCGCGGATCCCGCTCGCGCAGAGGCGCGCGGCCGCGTCGCCGGAGAGGACGGCGTGGACGCAGGCGACGACGATGTCGTGGACGCCGCGCTCCTGCAGCGCATCGATCGTGTTCATCACGGTCATGCCGGTGTCGATCTCGTCGTCGATGATGATCGCGCGGCGGTAGCCGATGTCGCCGACGATGTCGACGATCTGCGACTCGCCGGTGTTCCCGAGACGGCGCTTCTCGATGAATGCGATCGGCAGGCGCATCCGCTCCGCGAAGTTCCGGCCCTTCTTCGCGAAGCCGAGGTCCGGGACGACGACCACGGCGTCATCGCGTCCCGCGTAGTCGGCGCCGAAGTAGTCGATGAGCGGCAGGAAGGCCGTCAGCTCGTCGCCGGGGATGCTGAAGAAGCCCTGGATCTGCCCCTGGTGGAGGTCCATCGTGAGGAAGCGATCGGCGCCGGCGAGGCCGACCAGGTCGGCGAGCAGCCGAGCGGTGATGGGGACCCGCGGCTGGTCCTTCTTGTCGCTGCGGCCGTAGGCGAAGCGCGGCATGACCGCGGTGATCCGCCCGGCCGAGGCGCGCTTGAAGGCGTCGAGCATGATCAGGAGCTCCAGGATGTGGTCCGAGACGTTCGGGCCGGCGAGGGTCTGGACGATGAAGACGTCGTGCTCGCGCGCGTTCTCCTTGATCTGCACGAAGATCTCGCCGTTCGGGAACTTGAAGACGTCCGCTCGCCCGAGCGGTACGTTCAGCGCCTCGCAGACGTCCTTGGCGAACTCGGGATGAGCGTTGCCGGTGTAGACGGACAGTCCCCGGAACATCAGGCTCTCCCCCCTCGAACGCTTCGCCGGCGCAGGGGTCTCCTGCAGGGGAAGTGTACCCGTTAGGCTCCCGGCGAATGCTCGTGCGAGCCGCTCACCGGGTGCGCTGGGCGCTGTTCTGGATCCTCCTCGCGGCCTGGTCGGTCGGGCTGGTCCTCGGGCTCGGTGGCGGAGCCCCGAACCTGCTGCTGCTGCTCGCCATCGCCGTGCTCGTCTACGAGCTCCTGGCGGTCGACCGGCCCGCCTGAGCCCCCCCGCGCACGCGCGTGCCCGCGAGGAACCGATCCTCGGGCAGGCCGGCATCGCGGATCATCGCATCGGTCCGGTCGAGCGGGCCCACCTCGCCGTGCGTATCGGTCCCGACGGAGAAGAGCGCGCCGCGCTCGTGCGCGCGCACGAGGAAGGCGCGGTGCGGCACCCGGTAGGCCTCGTTCACCTCGAACGCGACGCGCTCCGAGCCGCAGAGCTCGATCAGGCGCTCCTGCCACTCGACGGGAAAGGCGTCCTCGGGGTCCCCGAGCGCGGCCAGCGGGGAGAACGTGGGGTGCCCCAGGATGTCGATCCGGGTCTCCTGGACGCCCTGCCGCACCACCTCGAGCGTGCGCTCGAGGATCCGCCGCCGGATGGCCTCGTCCGCGAAGCGCGGCGCCTCCGAGAATGGCGCCTCCGGCGCGAGCTGGCCCTTGAGGAAGCGGCCGGCCTCCTGGAACGCGATCCACTCGCCGCCGAGCTCGATCTGATGCACCGCACCGATGACGTAGTGCAGGTCGTCCCTCGTGCTCGGGCGGAGCGGAGGCGCGACGCCGAGGTCGTACTCGAGGCCGACGCGCAGCCCGAGGCGCGCGGCGTCGTCGAGGTAGCGGAGCACGTCGTCGTCGGTCCGCAGGCGGGTGCCCCACGGGTAGTGATCCGAGACCCCGTGCGGGCGCACCGCGACGCTCTGCGCCCGGTCCTCGAGCGACAGCCGCCCGTCGCTGCGGTCGGTGTGGACGTGGTGGTCGAAGAGGCTCACGTGTCCTGCTCAGGGTGGCCGGCCCACGCCGCCTCGACCATCGTCCAGAGCACGCCGGAGACGAGGGTGTGCCCGCCGAGCAGGACCGGGTACCGCGCGTCGCGCGCGGCCCGCGTGAACTCGCGAAGCGGGCCCGGCGCGAGCTCCTCGGACCGGAAGAGGTCTGACGCGAACCGCTCAGGCGGCGCGGGACGCCACCCCAGATGCGCGAAGAGGACGCGCGTGTCGAACAGCATCCCGTCGCCGAGCTCGCCGATGAGCTCGAAGAAGGCGCGCGGCCCGACCTTCTCGTAGAGGAACCCGAGCGCCGTCCGGGCGCTGCCGGAAGCGTCGCGTCCCGCGGACTGCATCCCCCGCTCCTCGGCCAGCATCCGGACGCGGCAGGCGGTCTGGGATTCGAGGTACGTCCACACCGGCGCCCCGACGCGGCCCGCCACGACGAGCTCCCGCTCCGGCGTGGTGACGATGCGCATGAGGGCATCGATGCGTCCGCCGAGGTCGGCCTCCCAGGCGTCGAGGCTAGCGAGCTCCGGCGGGCACGCGGGGTGGCGCCGGAGGACCGTCGCGTCCGCTGGCGTGTCGACGTCGAGCAGCGTGGCGCTCGAGCGCTCCAGCTGGCGGGACGGCAGCCCCGCCTCCTGATGCAGCAGCCGCGGCAGCGGGTTGTCCGCGGGGGGCAGCGCGATGGCGCGCAGCGCGCTGGTCGGCGTCAGACCGACGAGGTCGGCGGAGTAATAGTTGTTCGACAGCACGAGCGCGCCGGCGGCCTCGAGCTCCTCGCGCATCGCCCGGAGCTGCCGGGCGCCCAGCAGCGCGCCGGCGCCGGCGCCGATGGCGCACACGCGGTCGAGCTTTCGCCGCTCGACGATCCGTACGAGCTCGTTGCCGTAGTGGAACGGCGCGGTCTCTTCGCGGTCGATCTCGGCGCCGGCATCCTGGAACACCCGGCGGGCCTCGTCGTCGCGCGTGACGCCGACGACGGGGTCGAAGCCGGCCTCGAGCGCTCGCCTCAGGACGACGGCGCCGATGGCGACGCGCACGGCGTCGAGCCTGCGCTCGACATCGCTCTGTCCGGAGCGGCCGAAGAAGACGAGGAAGCCGGTCACCGCGCTGACGCTACACGCGCGGTTCCGCGGCGGCGCCGCGCGGGTCCTGCCGCGGCTCGGGGCGCGCGCCCGCCTGGCGCTGAGGAACCTCCCTCCTCCATCGATGCTCATGTATCTCGTGCGTTGCGTCGGGGGCCCGCCCCTCAGCGCCTTACGGCGTGCGCGCATCCCCTTTCGCCGCGTCACCCGCGCTGCGCCTACTGGCGAGCCATCCACGGTGCGCCTTCCTGAGCGAGGCGGACGGCGCGAGGGCGTGTCCAGCGCGTCACCCGCGGTGATCCTCGTAGCAAGGAGGGCCGCAGCGCGCGAGCGAAGGAGGAAGGACCCGGCCCGCACAGGTACCGCCAGCAGGGAGGAGCGGGCCGGG
>Ga0209751_10001571_pt1 | contig 23369 bp, 12 predicted proteins | sample RifCSP13_1_FD_184019 | JGI IMG/M metagenome (GOLD analysis project Ga0209751, IMG submission 184019) | Soil microbial communities from Rifle, Colorado - Rifle CSP2_sed 13_1 (SPAdes) (version 2) | ecosystem: Environmental > Terrestrial > Deep subsurface > Rock core/Sediment | place: Rifle...
TCGGGCAGATAGTAGCGCCGATCACTGCATTCCAGAGACTTCGCGGTTCGCATGGCCACACCTCGCAACCTGTATCGATCGCGAAGTATGCCACTTGGTCTTTAATGTGCTAGTTTTGCCGTGTTGCGTTCGGGGCATAGACCACGCAAAAACTGAATGTCAGACCAATCCCAGAGGCGATATCTGTTGTCGTCGATATTATTCGGAACGCTATTCCATGCATCCGGGGCCAGGTCTGTTGCGCATCGGAAATGTATAAAAATGCTCGCGGCAAGTAGAGGCCAGAATACAAAGGGCTTTACGTCCCATCTTTGTGTCAGGCTGGGAAGACGGTCGACAACCGGGATCAGGAAATACGCGAAGAAGGGGAGCATATCCGTAAAGAACCTGGGTCCAATAGACCAGCCGCCGTACCAGTGTCTGAACGTCGATATTGAAATCCAATGAAGGATCAAGATAACGACCAGGTATGCGTCAACCGTTCGCCAATCGGCTCGCTTCAGCCTCAAGGCCATCCCGACTATGCTGAGTGCGAGAACAGGTGAAAAAACGAGAAGCCCACGTGATGGGCTGACCAGATTGCCCACCAACGCTTCCAGCAAGGATGGATTGTTGCCCAGTCTCTCTGGCAGATAGTATGGCGGGAGCGCAGCACCGTATACAGCATAGTTGTAGAGAAGAAACGGCAGGATGAGCAACAATAGCCAGAGTGTATACTTGACGAAGTAACGTCGAGCGACGAGCAATATGTAGATCGAGAATACCAAGACCGAAATACTGTTCGTCGGTCGTATGACGTATGCAAATGCTAAGGGTATTGCAGCAAACTGCGCAAGCCAGGGTTCATCGCTTGAGAGTACGATCAGGTATAGCGCAATGGATAAGGCGAGCATGGATAGACCATGCTGCCATAGCCCTCTGCTCGCCGTAGACCATGCACTCGTCGCGAATGCAAAGATGAGAGCCAGAATGACCGCGCGAGGTGGACTGAGGAATCTTAGAGCGATGGCAAAGATGAGCACCGCATTTGCGGCAACGACGATCGATGCGATGACCTTCTCAACTTCAAAGATGGCTTGATCCGGTGCGTGTTGGCTGAGGTAGGCGCTGAAACTCGCCTGTTCAAAGAGAGGAAACAGGTTCTCGACAATCGCAACAAAAGGCACTGCGATGAACGGTGTCCCGATGGGGAATCTGGAGTAAATGTGGCTTCCCACTCGCTCTAAACGATAGTCGTCGGGCGACATGAGGTGAGCATATTCGTCTAAGTCAGTATTGCCCACTTTGAGGATGCTTGCTGCGACGTACAGAGACCATAGGGTGTCGCCACGGGATGTAACCTGGCTTTTGACATAGATGGCCAGCGCTGCAAGAAAAATCAAGAGCGCCAAGAAAGCTCGAGATGGGATTTTCACTTTTCCCATCCGCCCGCCGCACATCCCCGCACCGGGCTTCTCAAGGATACTTGCATCTGCAGGAAGGCCAAGCTGTTGAGCTCGCCGATTTCACCCGACCAAGAGCGCCGGATGGCGCTGCTGCCACCGCGACTGGCGTCCCGTGCGAGGACGCATCATATTCAGCGACGGGATGAGGCTACATTGTCCCAGCCGCTTCGCACCTCATCGTTGCCAGTGACGCGCGTGCTGGTAGGAGACTGCTGGCAGAACAGCAGGTGATGTCTCCCCATGGAGCATCACAGCTACATCTACGACTTCGTGTTGCAACGACCGTAGCTTTGGCCGCACCCGTTGAAGATTGAAAGAGAGAGTACATCAGGCCTGAGATGAGGCTTAGGATATGCTCACTAAGAGCTCTTCGGTCTCCCGTATTTTGCGTTCTATGCTCAACCTCTTATAGCACTCAAGTGCGTCCAAAAGCAGTTGCCGAGCAATGCGTGCTCTTCCATCTCCAATCTCGAGTCTTGCCAAGTTGAGAAGATTGTCAGCTATTAGGTTGAGATGACCTATCTGTTTTAAGTGAGCTAACGCTTCCTGCCATAATGTTCTGGCTTGATTAATCTCGCCCCGATAATATGCTACATTACCCAAGACGGTCAAGAGGTCGGCTATACGCTCCATGTCGCCGGACTTGCGAGCATCTGAGATTACCTCAATACACAATTCCCAAGCCAGATCCGCGTTTCCCTCTTTGAGTAACACGCTGGCAAGGTTCGCAGTAGTAAGATAAACAGCGAATCTGTCTCCCGTTGATTGGAAAGATGCAAGGGCTTCTCTCGTTAGCTGTTCCGCTTTGCTGAGGTTGCCTCGCTCTTGGAAAACACGCCCTAAAGCACGTTTGGCTGCCGCAATGCCCTGCTCCTCTCCAAGTCTTTGGAAAATAGCTAATGCCTCGTGTGCATACTCTTCTGCCAAATCAAGTTCTCCTCGATGACGAAGGATCCAGCTTATGGGCCATGTCCTGAAACTCGCCGCGCTCGATTCCCTGCTGCATTCACTGGCCAAAGTTACTACCCGTTGAGCAATTGCCAATGTGTCATTCCAGTAGCCACGAGTTACCATGAAAAAAACGAGATTCTCAAAGATGTTTATTGTTTGATCCGACAGGCGTTGATCTAAGCACCATTGAAGTATAACCAGAATATTCGAAAGTTCGTGATCTAGCTGGTCAATTCTGGAGTGAACCCAAAACCTCTTCCGCTCTTTGGTGTAGAGTTCATAATAGTGGGCGAGGCGCCCACGGGCTGCGCGTTGGGCATCTGGCACATCTTTCAATCGTGCTGTCGCAAATGCGCGCGTTAATGGGTGAATACTGTATCGGCGGTGGGATAGTTCTAAATCATCGGTGGCATCTATGATGGACATCTCAACAAGCTGGCCTAGGGCGGCGTCCAGAGCATAATGATGGACATCGCTTGCCGCCTCAATCCCTCTATGTGAGGCTGATGTCGCAAAGATCGGCATGGCAAGGAGAACCTGCCGAGAATCTTTCGACAGAAGAGCCCAGGAACGGGCAAACATTGTATCAAAGATGCTACTTCGGGCTTCGTGAAGTGCCGCTAACACTAACTCTAGGGACTGCCCTTTTTGTTTGATTTGCCCAAGCGACCACCTAATTGCCAGAGGACAACCACCAGTTGCCTGGAAAAGGGATGTCAGTACTCGACCGTCTGCCTGTTTCACAGATGCCAAACCTAGGCGTCTCCCCTCACTATGGACGAGAGCCAGACATTCTGTTTCGGTTAGGCCCTTAAGGGATATGGTTCTGGCTTGACTAAGCTTTTGTTCGCGAGTAGTAATCAATGCCTTGGATGGTTCCGGCAAGTTGAGCAGGAAGTCATACAGGCCAGCGTCTTGAATGGTTTCGAAGTTATCGATGATTAGCAGGTAGGGCTTTTCCTGGAGAAGCTTCTTAATCGAGAATTGCTTCTCGGCGGCTGATTGTCTGACAATGCCAGGGCGTTCCAAAGTTTGCGCTACAGTGTCGAGCAGAGTGCTCAGTGTTTGCTCCCGATCGCGGGCGCTGACCCAAACGAAGCCGGAGAAGCTAACAGTCGTTCGCGACGATTTCTTCTCCTGACTGGCGTTTAGACACCTGTATGCTACCTCCAGAGCTAATGATGTCTTGCCGATCCCGCCGATGCCTTCAATAGTAATCAAGTGAGAACGCGAATTGAGCGCTTCATGGACTTGGGCTGTCTCTGCTTCTCTTCCTATGAACTCACCTCGTGGTGGCAAGTTATGCGGAATGCCGGGTGGAGCGAGCAGAGCGATGGTTTCGGTTTTGGGGGTTCGGGTTAACCTTCCACGACGTTTTTGCAGGTAATCCAACACTTGTATAACACCTGCAACGATGCCAATGATGACACCTATGCCGCCAATGAATGTCCAAATATCCATGTGCATTGCTCTATTTCTGCGTTGTGCGTAAACCAAGTCGCGCTGGGGATAGTACAGGCGGCGGCCTAACGGCGGAGTTCACCTGCCGCCGTGACGCGCGAGATGCGTCCGCAGGCGAGATGCGCTGCACAGCCAGAACGACGGCAGGCTGGACACAACTGACGGCAAGTACTCTCCCCAAAGATGCGACACAAGCGCCAGGATACTTGGAACGCGGCGCGGCAGGCGGCGATACTGCTTTAGAAAACTCACTCCAAGTTGCTCAACTTTCAAGCAACTTGATATTTCGCGCTTGAGGTCCATCTTTAGTTTGCTCTATTGTAAATGAGACCCTGACGCCAATCATGTTGGCAAGTCCCATGCTAGATACGGGTGGAACAAAATGGGCTTTATGAGCAAACACAGTTTGCCCTGGTGCATCGTCGCGCTCAATGAAACCATAAGCCGCATTCCTGGGTACATAAGAAATCCTGCCAGTTGGCCTATGATCGAATAGCTCTGCCCGTAGCGCCTCGAAGCGTTGCCTCTCTTCTTCTGTCCGCGGTCGCGCTCTTTCACCGATCTGGTAATAGTGCTTTGCCTCATTCAGTCTACCAGCTCGCATCAATCCTCGTGACGCATGATAGCAAGCGTGAGCTGTCTTCTTCTTGTCCTTTGCCCGCCTAGGGTTCGTCACGATCGCCTCCTGAAAGAAGGGAAGCGCAGATTCGACGTCTTCGGTCTCTAGCAACATCATCGCAAGTTGAAAGGCTGTCTCCTGTAACGTGTCTCGGGCTCGCGTGTCGCTTCCGGTCATCTGCACTGCATAAGTCGCATGATCATAGGCATCTTTCGCCTTGTAGAGCGCAGCATCGACCTGCTTGTCCTTCCATAGTTCCTGTGACCATCTGCGTAGATTATCTGCGATAGCGGTATGAGTGATGACTTCATGCTTATAACTTCTCAATTCAAGGGGGACAGATAAAGCTTGCTGAAAATACTGATCCGCTTCTTGATAGTTACCACTTCTCTTCTCGACTTCCCCAAGCCCTCCAAGAACGGCACCATCGTTCGGCGATAAAGTGAGCGCCCGTTGGAAGTAGCGTCGTGATCGCTCCAACCAGCCACGACGCTTTTCAATATTGCCCCATACGAACCACAGGGTAGGGTCATCAGGTGTCAAGCTCGTCGCTTTCTCCATGAGCTCAGTTGCGCTGTCGTGATGACCTTCGACGCTTTCCACCGTTGCCCAATTGCGATATATCCTGGAGAAATTCGGTGCAATTTCAACGGCTCGCTTGAAGGCTTCCACAGCGCCGTTATAGTCCCCGATCTGGGAGCGTTGGTAGGCCGTCAAAGCCCATGATGCAGCTATTCTTTCCTCATCAGTGGTAGCTCCAAGATCCTGCAACGCGTATCGATATTGTTTTCCAGCTCTGGTAGCCTCTTCCATACGACTGCTGACCAACTCCATCCTCGCCTTTATCGTGCGCAGGGTTTCGGGCTGAGATTGTATCTTTGTTCGTAGATAACCAAGTGTCAGCGGTAGCAACGAGTACTTGGTAACGATTGTATGGTCTGCACTTTCCTCGTGTCCCTGAATAATCAGGGAAGCAAGAGTGAGATCTCTTAGAGCCTTGTCTAGCTGCTCTGCCTGTAGACCGGATACATGCGTCAACACGCCGCGAGTCAGAGGTGTGTCACTTGCAGCGAGGCAACAGAGAACCATCCTGGCGTTCTCAGAGAGAAGATTGTCGTAGATGTGTTCAAAGCAGAAACGGGCTATGTCACCACTAGTTGACACTAGGCTCTCGATTAATCGGTCGAGATCTTTTCCTAACGCGACCTGACCCACTACCCACTTGATCGCCAGTGGATAGCTCGACATCTTCTGGGCGTAATTGTATAGAGTATCGTCTGGTAGCCTGACTAACGCCTCAACTCCCTTCTCTCGTGCGACTGTCCGTACCAACGCAATGGCATCTGCCTTGGATAGTTCCTTGAGGGCGTAACGTCTCTCAACTTCTCCCAATCCCATTCGGCTGGTAATGAGAACTTTATTCGGTCGCGGAATGTCCTTCACAAACTCAAAAATTCGCTCGTCTTGAATGGTCTCGAGGTTATCGACAACCAGTAATATAGTGGACCCGTAAAACTAGACACTGAAACAGGCCGTGTTAAAGTGTACAATTACGGCCATGCGCAAACGATATACCGCGGCCTTCAAGGCCCAAGTCGTGCTCGAACTCCTCAAAGAGGAGAAGACGATCAACCAGCTCGCCGCCGAACAGGGTGTGCATCCGACCCAATTGCGAGACTGGAAAAAGCAAGTCCTGGACGGGCTGCCGAACGTATTCGAAGCGTCGCCCGAAGCGGCGCGCCGGGCCGTGGCGCAGGAGCGTGAACGGGAAGAACTCTTTGCCCAGATTGGCCGGCTAACGACGCAGTTGGCTTGGCTCAAAAAAAAATCTGGCCTCGAACCTCCCGAGAGCTGAGCGCCGCGCCTGGGTGGACTGGCATGATCGCGAACTGCCCGTGACCCTGCAAGCCGATCTGCTGAGCCTGAACCGCAGCAGTTTGTACTATCGACCCGTACCGCCATCCCCGGAAGAACTGTGGATCAAGCGGCGTATCGACGAACTGTATACCGCGTGCCCGTTTTATGGGTCACGCAAGATCACGGTCGAGCTGAACAAAGAGATGCTGATCAATCGTAAGGCGGTCCAGCGCCACATGCGGGAGATGGGGATCGCGGCCATCTGTCCCGGCCCGAATCTCAGTCAACGCCGTCAGGATCATGCGATTTTCCCGTATTTACTGCGCCATCTGACGGCGGCTTACCCGAATCATGTCTGGGGCATCGACATTACCTACGTGAGACTGCGGGCCGGCTGGCTCTATTTGGTCGCCGTGCTCGACTGGCACTCCCGCTACGTCGTCAGTTGGGAACTCGATCAGACTCTGGAGCTGCCGTTTGTGCTCGAGGCGGTCGAGCGGGCGTTGGCGCAGGCGACCCCCACCATTTGGAATAGTGATCAAGGCAGCCACTTCACCAGCCCGCAGTACATCCAACGGCTGCAGCAGGCCCAGGTGCAGATCAGCATGGATGGCAAAGGCCGGGCACTGGACAACATCTTCACCGAGCGCCTCTGGCGGACCGTGAAGTACGAAGAAATCTATCTGCATGACTACGCCTATCCCAAGGAAGCCCGGCAACACTTGGCCCAGTATTTCGACTTCTACAATCACCGGCGGATCCATCAGGCGCTGGACTATCTGACACCCGCACAGGTTTACCTTGGAAAGGAGGCCCACCTCAATTAACGTGATTCGCGCTCGGGCTGTGGATATGTGGACAACTGCAACAGCCCAGTTGCCCACATACCCACAGCCTCTACTGCGACTTCGACCCCGTCAGCACCAACATTCACAGAAAGGATAAATGCACTTTAAGAATGGTACTTTTGGTGTCTAGACAATGGGGTCCACCTTAGTATCCGATCTCGAAACGTCTCTTGGGTGAGAACCCCATGAGGTACAAATGTAGAAAACGCATTTTTGTAGAGAACGATGTCTAGTAAGTCGGGTATATCTGTTTCCTCAAGTAAGTCTGCTGGATCATCTGGATGAGCGGATGAAACAAGAGGCGATCTGTCTTCTGCTTTCTCCCAAACACCAGAAGGGATACGGGCCGGCCAGTCCTTTCCAAAGTTTAGGAGTACATCTCTGATCCAGCTTCGTAATGCCTCCTCTAATCTGGAGTAGATGGTATAGCCAATGTCTTTTCTGTCTAGCTGCATGGTAATTCCTCAACTTGTGTGTGGAGAGTCACGGCCATCGCGGTAGGACAGCCAGTTACCCAACTGCCCCTTCATCGATCCCGGCGTGCGGCCGCAAGTCCCTCACCAGGCTCTTCAAGGATACTCGCTTCCACAGAAAGCTCAGGTCGTCGGAGTCGTCAACTTCACCTTCGGTCTCTCTTGGTTGCTGCGGCAGCTACCCCGAAAACTATTACCGCAAGCACGCCTGCTACCGCGAGGCCTGTCTTGAGAGCCTCCTTATTCTTTTGCACCTTCCACTCTTTGTAAAACGCGGGGAAGTCGGGCTTTATCTTTGAGATCTCAGGGAGTCGTGCCTGTTCCTTATTCTGCTGAATGATTAGGGCCCCTATCGCAAAACCTCCCCCAATCAGTAACATCCACGCAAACGCTGAGCCAAAGTTAGCCGAGTTGCCTAACTGAGAAAGCAGTATCAAAATCATAATGAGAGACCCTATGATCGAGACGGGCATGGCTGCTTCACGCACCTCCTTCTGTAGTTGCTCCGCCGTCTGGAGGTAGTCCTGGTATATCTGCCGTGCCAATTCATCATTCAACTTGCGAGCGGCACAGATCGCACATAGCGTTCCCGTCGAATGGATGGAACAATAGAATCGCCCGCAGCTACCTTCATATCCTGTACACTGCCCGGTTACGGCTTCATTACAATCAGTAGTGAAACATGCAATGCCTCCGGCTCTTGCGATCCTGGTTCTTCGTGCGGTTGTATTCTCTTTCTCATTCATGCTTGTACCTCCATACAGAAAGACAACGCCATAAGTGGGCTTGTATCCACAAGTGCCTTGGGGTGCGACTCGGTGGCCTGACAAATAGGGTTAAGCCACCACCAGGAACACAGCCCATAGCAGCGTGGCGGTGAACCCGTATATTGGTTCGTCGGCTTCAACCCGGAGTTGGACGAAACGCGTCAGGCCCCGGCGCTGTGCTATGGGGATTGTATCCCGTCCTCGCCCGATGCGGCCCGCGCGCTCCGAGAAAACGCGGACATTCCGTGTGATTCTTCCACTGCGGGCGAGTGATTCGCATTGTCAACGCTCGTCCAATCTTGACCACGTAGAATCTTTTCGCATAATCGTTCCAAGGCAGTTCCCTTACGAAATTCCTGCGTGGGCCGCCTTCTTAACCAGTATAGTGCAGGTCTCCCTCGAGTCAATCGGAGATTCGTGACACATGCGTTTCAGAATAGTAACGGACGTAAGCAGAGCAAGCGTCCTGAGCGCAGCGGAATCGAAGAGCACTGGCGGAGCGGTCTTCGACTGCGCTTCGTTCCCCAACTGTCAAACCATTTGCTAACAATTTGTCAGTCCGCAGGCGTTGACAGGCACACTCACAGTGGGGTATAACATAGCCGTATCCCTCTGCTCGTCCGCCTCAGAACGTAACCGCCTGAGGTTGCCTGCTAACCAATGAAGGAGCTTCCCATGAACCGAAACTATCGTCGTCGCACTGCTATCCACATCGTGACGCTCGTGGCGCTGCTGCTGTCATTCGCGCCACTCGCCTCGTCGCCGCGTATGGCTTTCGCAAGCGACACACCCGATCCGGCCAGCGTCACCGTCGCTGGCAGCTTGCAAAGCGAGCTCGGCTGTCCCGGCGACTGGCAGCCTGAGTGCAGCGACACGTTTCTGACCTACGACGCCACGGACACCGTCTGGCAGGGCACGTGGACCGTCCCCGCCGGCAACTGGGAGTACAAGGCCGCGCTCAACGGCACCTGGGACGAGAACTACGGCGCGAACGCCCAGCCAAACGGCGCCAACATCGGCCTCAACCTGGCGAGCGCGACATCCGTCAAGTTCTACTACGACCACAAAAGCCACTGGATCACGGACAACGAGAACTCCGTGATCGCCGTCGCGCCGGGCAGCTTCCAGTCGGAACTCGGGTGCTCGGGCGACTGGGACGCCGGCTGCCTGCGCTCGTGGCTGCAAGACCCGGACGGCGATGGTATCTACACCTTTTCGACCACCGCCCTGCCGGCGGGCGGCTATGAAGCCAAGGTCGCGCTCGACGAGAGCTGGGATGTGAACTACGGCCAGGGCGGCGTGCAGAACGGCCCGAACATTCCCTTTTCCGTCCCGTCTGCGAACTCCACCGCCACGTTCAGCTACGACGCGGTTTCGCACGTCCTGTCCATTCAAGTGCTGCCGGGAACCACCGCCACGCTGGTGGGCAGTCTCCAATTCGAGTTGGGCTGCGGTAGCGATTGGGATCCGACCTGCACTGCCACGCGCCTGACTTACGACGCCGATGACGACGTCTATCAGCGCGTGTTCACGATCCCGGCGGGCAATTACGAGTACAAGGTCGCCATCGACGACAGTTGGGCGGAGAACTACGGCAAGAACGCCCGACGCGATGGCGACAACATTCCGCTGTCGGCGGATGGCAACCCGATCAAGTTCTACTACGACCACAAGAGCCACTGGATCACGGACAACAAGAACTCCGTGATCGCCGTCGCGCCGGGCAGCTTCCAGTCCGAGCTTGGCTGTTCGAGCGACTGGGACCCCGGCTGCCTGCGCTCCTGGCTGCAGGATATTGACGGCGACGGCACGTACACCTTCGAGACGGTGGCACTGCCCGCTGGCAGTTACGAAGCCAAAGTCGCGCTCGACGAAAGCTGGGACGTGAACTACGGCCAGGGCGGCGTGCAGAACGGCCCCAACATCCCGTTCTTCGTGCCCTTTAACGGCGCCAGGGTCACTTTCTCGTACAACGCCGCCACGCACGTCCTCACCATCTTCGCCGGCTTCCAACCGGACAACGACGTCGCGTGGGATGGCCTGCGCCACGACTCGCGCGACCTGCTGTATCGTACACCCGGCGGCGCGGTTCCGGCCGGCACGCCGGCCACGCTGCGCCTGCGCACGTTCCACAACGACGTGACCGGCGTGAAGGCGCGCGTGTACGACCTCAACACCAACAGCCAGCAGATTCTCCCGATGACGATCGCCGCGACCGGCGTGTCCTGCTACCAGGCCGGGCTTGAGCAGTTCACGTGCGACTTCTGGGAAGTCACGCTGACCCACGGCTCGCCCAACAACCTGTGGTATCGCTTCATCGTCAGCGACGGGGGCGACACCGATTACTACGCCGACAACACGCCGGCGCTCGACGGCGGCCTGGGTTACGTCACCGACGACGTCGTCGATCAATCTTACGCGCTCATGTTCTACGACCCGGCGTTTGTTGCGCCGGCGTGGGCGCCCAACGCCGTGATCTACCAGATCTTCCCGGATCGCTTCCGCAACGGCCGCCACGACAACGATCCCCAGACCGGCGACATCCGCTACGACGATCCGGTACTCAAGCTCCCGTGGGGCACGCTGCCCGAAGGCTACTGCCGCAATTACGCCGACGGCGCGACTAACTGCCCGTGGCGCTTCGACGACACGCCGCCACCGTCCAGCCCGGACAAAGAGCAGCCGCGCGGGCGCGACTACTTCGGCGGCGATCTCAAGGGCGTGGACCAGTACCTGGATTACCTGAAATCGCTGGGCGTCACGGCGATCTACTTCAACCCGATCTTCGACGCCGGCTCCAACCACAGCTACGACACGCAAGACTACTACAGGATCGATCCGTACTTCGGCACGCAGAAGGACTGGGAAAACCTGGTCAAGCACGCCAAGCGGCGCGGCATTCGCATCATCCTCGACGGCGTGTTCAACCACCTGTCGTCCGACAGCCCGTTCTTCGATCGCTACCATCACTACGAGACCGTCGGCGCGTGCGAGTCGGCCGATTCGCCATATCGTGACTGGTTCAATTTCCGCGCGCCCGCCGGCAACGAGCCTTCCCCCTGCGCGCCCTCGACGCCGGGCGGCAGCGACACCTACTACGACGGCTGGTTCGGCTTCGACAGCATCCCGGTCATCGACAAGACTTTGCCCGAGGTGCAGCAATACTTCCTGACCGGCAAGAACAGCGTCAGTCGCTACTGGCTGAACCAGGGCGCTTCGGCCTGGCGCATGGACGTTTCGGGCGACCCGAGCTTCCCGGCCGGCTATTGGGAGACGTTCCGCCAGGTCACCAAGTCCACCCGGCCAGACGCGCTGCTCATCAGCGAGACGTGGCAGAAGGACTCCACCCTGCTGCGCATGCTGCGCGGCGACCGGCTGGACACCACGATGAACTACCGCCTGCGCGACGCGGTGATCGGCCTGCTTACGCCCGGCCCATTCGACTCGAAGGGCTTCGCCGACAGTGGGCGCATCCTCGCGCCGTCCGAGTTCGCCGCGCGCCTTGAGTCGATCCGCGAGGACTACCCGGACGCGGCGTACACCACGCTGATGAATCTGCTCGACAGCCACGACACCGAGCGGCTGCTGTGGGCGCTCACGCCCGGCGCGGAGACGCGAGCCGAGAGAGAGTTCGACGCCGCGAACCTGGCCGAGGGCAAGCGTCGCTTGCAAATCGCGTCGCTCATCCAGTTCACCGTGCCCGGCGCGCCGACGGTTTTCTACGGGGACGAAGTCGGCCTGACCGGCGACGACGACCCGGACGATCGGCGCACCTACCCGTGGGCTGACCTGGGTGGCTCACCCGACAACAACCTGTTCAGCCACTACCAGACGCTGGCCTCGCTGCGCCGGCAGAACCAGGCGCTGAGCGGCGGCGATTTCCATGTCCTGCTGGCCGACGACGCATCAGGCGTCGTGGCTTACGGGCGCAAGACCGGCAGCCAGGCGGCCATCGTGATCGTCAATCGCAGCGATGAGGAACGGACAGGCGCCATCCCCGTCGCCGGTTATCTGCCGGATGGCGTGGTGCTGCAGGCAGCGTACGTTGTGGGCAGCGGCGGCCCAAGCAGCGTGACCGTCGCGAATGGGCAACTGGTCGGAACGATCGGCCCGAAGAGCGCCTTGCTGCTCCTGACCGGCCCGATCGACCTCCAGCCCCCCGCCGCGCCTGCTGGCCTCCAGGTGACGAATGAAGGTAACGCTCAAGTCAGCCTGGCGTGGAACAGCGTCCAGGGAGCGACAGGCTACAACGTCTACCGCAGCCCGCTCAGCGGCGGCGGTTTCGTGAAAGCCAACCCATCCCCAATTACCAATCCCCAATTCACCGATACCGGCCTGCGCAACGCACGCACGGTCTACTACGTCGTCCGCGCGCTCGATAGCGCCGGCAACGAGAGCGCGCCGTCGAACGAGGTCGCCGCGCTGCCGCACCACACCATCGGCTGGGCCAACCTGCAGTGGCCGCCGACGATGAATCACATCATCAGCGCAATTGACCGCACCGACGACGCCTACGGCCAGGTGTGGATCGAAGGCGTGACGAACCAGCCCGGGCGGGCAGAGAGCCTGCGCGCGCAGTTAGGGTTCGGCCCCTCCGGCAGCAACCCGGCAGGCAACCCCGCCTGGATGTGGGTGGAGGCCGCGTTCAACGTCGACGCCTTCAACAACGACGAGTTCGTCGCCAGCATGCTGCCGGAAGCCGTCGGCACGTACGACTACGTCTATCGATACACCACGACCAACGGCCGTGACTGGCTGTACGCCGACCTCAACGGCCCGATTCCGGCGGGCAACTTGCCGCCGAATCCTGGCAAGTTGACCGTCAACGCGAGCGGCGACACGATGGCTCCCGCCGTGCCGACCGGCCTGCACGTCGTGTCAGCCTCGCCTGCCGGTATCGAGCTGGCCTGGGACGCCGTGCTCAGCGATCCGTCGCTGTATGGCTACGACGTGCGCCGCAGCAGCTCGCCCGGCGGCCCGTACACCACGCTCGCGCTCGTCACGGGCACAAGCTACGTCGATACCACCGTCGTCGAGAACGCGACGTACTACTATGTGGTGCGCTCTGTCGATACGTCGTTCAACCGCTCGGCGCACTCGGACGAAGTGCAGGCGACGGCCGCGCCGCGCACGGTGACCGTCGAGTTCAACGTGACTATCCCGGCCTACACGCCGGCCGACCGCTTGGTGTACATCGCCGGCACCCTCAACCGGCTCGACGGCGGCCTGCCGGAGTGGAACCCCGGCGGTGTCGTGCTGACGCGGGTGACTGACAACCTGTGGACAATCACGCTCACCGGCAAGGAAACGACCCAGATCGAGTACAAGTACACGCTCGGCTCGTGGGACTTCGTCGAGAAAGACGCCTTGTGCGGCGAGATCGCCAACCGCCAACTGACGCTGAGCTACGGCACGAACGGCACGCAGATCGTCAACGGCAATGTGCCCAACTGGCGAAACAGCAACCAGTTCGGAGGGCCGTGCGGCAACTGACCGAGACGTCGGAACGCGCGACGCGGGAGCCAGTTGAGCTCCCGCGTCGCATTTTTCGACTCTTCCAGATTTCGGTGGTCTCCCTGCCTCTATAATATTACCAGGCGGCTCAATATGGATTTCAAGGCGCTCTGTCAACGAATGCCCAACGAATAACCGAATGAGCTGCAGTGCGCTGAAGAATTCGTTTATTCGTTGCCAATTCGTCGACAGTTTACCTGACACCGCATGTGTCTGCGTCCGAAAACCTTTGGCTGCGGCGGAGTTGCGCTAAGGTTTTGGAGTTTGAAATTTGGAGTTTGGAGTTTGAACTTTGGACTTTGGATTTATGGATCTATTTCACTTATTCGCCAAACGCTCACTTCCCCGGGTCGAAGGCACAATCACCGTGCGCGGCCTACACGCTCCCGTCGAAGTTATTCGCGACCGGTGGGGTGTGCCACACATCTACGCCGAGTCGATCGAGGATGCGCTCTTCGCGCAGGGCTTCGTCCACGCGCAGGATCGACTGTGGCAAATGGACGTGAATCGGCGCGCCGGGCAGGGCCGCCTCAGCGAAATCTTCGGCAGCCGGACGCTCGACCTCGACCGCTTCGCGCGCACCGTCGGATTTACACGTGCAGCGCAGGCCGAGCTTGACGCAGCCGACCCCGAGTCGCTGCGCCTGCTCGATGCGTACGTCGCCGGCGTGAACGCGTGGGTCGAACGGGGGCAGCGGCCGGTCGAACATCGATTGCTGCGCGCCGGAGGTGTCGAGCCGTGGACGCGCCTCGACACAGCCTCGTGGGGAGTGCTCCTGGCGTGGGGACTGTCGTGGAATTGGGAATCGGAGCTCGAACGGCTCGCGCTGTGGAAACGGCTAGGCCCGGACGAGGCAGCCGCGATGGAATCCGAATATCCTGACTCGCAGGCGTCCATCCTCGCCGAAGCGGCCGGCGTCGAAGACACAGGCGCGCATTTGCTCGACGCATATCGCCGGCTGAGCAGTTGGCTGCTGCAATCCGGCGGCGGCGCCGGCAGCAACAACTGGGTGTTGGCTGGCAAACGCACGGCGACCGGCAGGCCGATGCTGGCAAACGATCCGCATCTGCGCCTGACGCTGCCGTCGATCTGGTACGAGAACCATCTCGTCGTCGCGCCCCTGCAGGTCACTAGCGTCGATCCTTCAGTTCCTTCAGTTCCTTTAGTTCCTTCAATTCCCGCAGATTCCTCAAAGGTGAGGAACGATCCTCCTCTACACGTCACCGGCATCACCCTGCCCGGCGTGCCAGGCGTGATCCTCGGCCACAACGAGCGCATCGCCTGGGGCGCGACGGCGACGATCGCCGACACGCAGGACCTGTACCTCGAGCGCTTCGACCCCGACGATCCGTCCCGTTTCCCACAGGTGTCAGGTGTACAGGTGTCAGGTGCACAGGTTCAGATGATCCGCGAATCGATCCGCGTTCGCTTCCGGCGCAAGCCCGTCGAGCACGTGGTGCGCGTCACCCGCCACGGGCCAATTATCGACGATATCTGCGGAGTGACCGTCGGGCGTTCGGCGGAGGCGGATGGCGTCGGTAGTAACGACTTTAGTCGTTCTACAACGGCGCGACTGACCCCACTCCGCTTTGCTACGGGAGCAAGTGAGTCGCAACTACCTTCGTCGCCCGCGCGTGCTGGCGCGACATATCACCTTGCACTCAAGTGGACCGCTCACCAACCCGGCGGCTGGCTGCGCGCGCTCTTCGCGCTCAACCGCGCCGCCGATTGGGAATCGTTCAAATACGCGCTGCGAGGATGGCACGCACCGGTCGTCAACATGGTGTACGCCGACGTAGACGACAACATTGCCTACCGCGTCGCCGGTCGCATCCCGATCCGCAAGAGCGGACATGGCCTGATGCCCGTCGCCGGATGGACAGACGACCACGAATGGGTCGGCGAAATCCCGTTCGACGACTTGCCAGAACTTACCCCGCAAGACGAGGCGCACGCAGCCAACAATCCGACTACCCGACTACCCGACTACCCGACCACCCGACTAACTGACCACACCATCGTGACGGCAAACAACCGCATCGCCGGGCCGGAGTACCCGTATTTCATCAGCACCGAATGGCTGAACGGCCACCGCGCAGCGCGCATCCGCGAGAGGCTCGACGCATGCGAGCGCGTCTCGATCGAGGACTCAGTGTCGATCCAGATGGACGTGAAATCACAGGACGCAGCAGAGATCGTCGACCACCTGCTGGCGCTCCGGCCGCACACCGAACGCGAGGCGGGCGCGCTCGAGCGCCTGCGCGCGTGGGACAGCACGCTCTCCGCCGAGAGCGTCGCCGCATCCATTTACGAAGTCACGCAGATCGAGCTCGTGCGCCTGCTATTCGCAGAGAAGCTTGGGCCGGCGTTCGGCGGCTACATCGGCGACGGGCAAACCGAGCTGTTCGTCAACGTGAACTTCACCAACATCGCGCTCAGGCAGGTGAGGATGATGTTGGGGACGCGGATGAACGCGGATGAGCGCGGATATGAACTTCTGCGCGATGCGCTTCGCGCTGCGTTGGACAGGCTCACCGCGCGATTCGGGCCGGACATGCATGCATGGAAATGGGGAGAACTACATCGAGTCGAACCGGCGCACGTGCTGTCGCAAAACGGGCTGCTTCGGCGTTTGTTCAACCGGGGATCGTACCCCGTCGGCGGCGATGGCGACACGCCACTGCAAGGCGCCTTCCGTCCGGCCTGGCCGATCGAATACGCCATCGTCGCGCCGTCGTACCGGGTCGTGTACGACGTGGGCGACTGGGATCAATGCGTCGCGGTGCTGCCAGGCGGGCAGTCGGGTCACCCGGCCAGCCCGCACTATTTCGACCAGTTCTCCTTGTGGCTCGCCGGCAAGGCGCGGCCGATGCTGTGGAGCCGGGAAGCGGTCGAGCGTGAGGTGGAGAGCCGTATGCGCCTATTGCCGCAGAGGCGCTGAGAGACTTCGGAAGTCTTCAAGCGTCACCTCGCCTGCGGAGCTACTCAAATCGCCGAGCATTATTGCCTGCGAGAAGAGCCTTGAGACTTCCGAAGTCTGAATAGTACCTGAGGCAGGATTTGCAGTTGAGATAACCCGGAGTATCATTTGAAATGGGTTTGTATCGCCCATTCTGTGGCGGGTTGTAAACAAACGCGGTACACTTATGACAAGCTGGGTTTACACTACTTTAACGTGAGTTCGGGAGATGGAGTTCTTCGCACCACTCATTGGGCTTGCCAAGCGATTTAGGGGATTCTTATTCCTTATCGCTTTTCTCGTACTGGTCTGCGTGGCACTATTCCAGTACGCATTCTCACAAGGCGCATTTGACCAACTCATAACTGGCATTCTCAACTTAGAGAAAGACCAGTTTTATTCGATCACATATACCTTTTTGTGGATGGCCTTCATTTTCATTGTGCTTGGGCTGTTCCTCTCTTTTGTTCGAACACGGCCTCCACTGTCCACTGCGCTTGGCACGATACACGTGTTTGTTCACGAAGCGAATAATCGTGCGTGGGGCATCCCTGGCGCAGAAGTTACCTTGGTGTTACCTGGCTCCCCCAACTTAGGCACGACGGTCCAGGGGGCAGTGAGCCTATCCTTTCCGTCCGCCTTCGCGGGTCGCCCATGCAGTATTGGTGCGCGCAAATCTGGCTACCGATCGCCTCCCGCCGTCGAGATTGTGCTGAAGCACGATGATCAGTTCTTTATTCCACTCGAACGAGAAGGCGATCGGGTCATACACAATTCGGACTTCACTGGCGCCGATCCGTTCGTCGTTGGGCCACCCGTCCAGCCCGGTAAGTTCGTAGACCGTGGGAGTGAGCTGCGCTCTATTCTGGGTCGCCTCCTCAATCAAGGTCAGTCCACGGCTATCGTGGGCCAGCCTCGTATTGGCAAAACCTCATTGCTTTTGAAACTCGAAGATGAATTGAAGAGAATGGATCACTTTGGCGACGGCCTTCGGTGGCTGATCGTATCACGCCTTGATCTGCAATACTTTGATGATAGTGAAACGCCGTCAAGCTTCTGGGATAAGGTCTTGAGGCCCCTGCGCGAGCGTCTCGGGAAGGACGCGACAGCGCGGCGGTTGTTGAAGGTCCTTGCTCTGGAAGGTTACTCCCGTGATTCTTTGAAGAGTCTATTTGATTATTTGAAAGAACAGGGGAGGCTCGTGCTCCTCCTGGATGAATTCGATAGCCTGCTGTCGAAGAGACACTTTCAAGATTTCAGCTTTTTTGCTAAGTTCCACGTCCTCGACGCTTATCCTAGCTTTGCTTACGTGACAGCTTCTCGCTTATCGCTTGAGGAACTGACCCGGAGGTGTAAAGAACTTCGGGGGGCAGGTGGCTCTGAGCCTTTTAACACTCTAATCCAAATTCAGTTGGGCGGATTCAGCCTGGAAGCTGCCAACACTCTTCTGGACTGGGCAGACAAGGCATTGTCGATCGACGATCGGCATTTTATCCATCGCGCTGCGGGCAGTTCCCCCTACCTGCTTCAGGCGATGGCCTCTGCCCTATTTAATATCAAAGGCGAGGATCGCCATGCGCGGGCGGCGGATCTTTTCTTTGGGATGATTCCTACACATTTCTCTGACGTATGGGATCGACTGGACGATCGCACACGGGCCATGGCCATGATTCTATGCGCAGCGGAATTTGGCGGTCAGGATATCTGGGAAGCCCTTAACACCAACGGGATCGAACGGACGACTGCAATGGATGAAGAGCTGCAGCGATTAGCCACAAGCTGCCTGGCTGCTCGGATCAGTGACGGCCGGAAAAACGCTTTCACCTGGCAAGGTGAAAGGTGGGCTAGTGAATCATCCGCTTTTGCATGGTGGATACGTGATAAGAAAATTGGATTTTCCTTTAGCGAATGGCTGGCAAACTCGCCTCACCGCCTTCTGTTAACCCTGCAGCAATCAGAACGATTCGAGGATGCGATGCGTCATCGGTTCGATTGGGCGTGGGGCGGGATCCAGGCGTCAGCCCGCGCCCTCTACAATGAGTTGAGGTAATTGCTCAGCCCGCGTCATTGCGAGCGTTTTTTGCGAAGCAATCTCCTGCACGGACAGCCGGCTCGCTCAGGGCGGCGGAGATTGCTTCGTCGCAAACGACGCTCACCTGCCCCGCGCTTCTCAGCGGGGTCGCAATGACGGCTGAGTAGCTATGAGTTGAGGAAGTGAGCGACATACGTCCTATCAATCCTTACGTAGCGGGTCCGCCCCTCTCCGAAGAAAAAGGTTTCTTCGGACGGCAGGGCACACTCAAGTGGGTGGAGCAGGAGTTGCGAAACCTGGCTACCAACTCACTGGTGCTATTTGGCCAACGTCGCATCGGTAAGACGACGCTTCTTCTGCAGTTGCGGCGCCTTTTACCTGCGGATGCGTTCTTGCCGATTTATTTTGACCTGCAAGACCAGGCCCAGCGCCCATTGGGTCAAGTATTGGCCAGCCTGGCTGAAGAGACTGCACAGTGGGCTGGTGTGGCGGCATCCCATCCAGACGATTTTGATGATGAGGGACAGTTCTTCCAGAATATTTTTCTGCCAAAGATCCATACGGCACTGGGTGAGGGTCGTCGCGTCGTGTTTCTCCTGGACGAGTTTGACGTTTTGGACCAACCGGCCAGAGTTGAATTGCATGAGATGGCAGCGGCGAAGACGCTCTTTCCTTTTGTCCGCCAGGTGATGATCAATGCCCCCTACGTAGCGTTCGTTTTCGTCGTCGGTCGGCAGGCCGAAGACCTTTCAATCGACTATAAGTCTACCTTCAAGACTTCCCTGGCTCATGAAATCTGGGTCCTGGACCACGAGAGTGCAGTCGCCCTGGTGCGGCAGGCGCAAACGGATGGATCCCTCACCTTCCTTGACGAAGCGGCGGCGCGCATTTTGAGCCTGACCAGTGGTCATCCATACCTGACTCAGTTGATATGCCAGCGGATCTGGGAGCGCGCCTACACGGCAAGGCCTGTCAGCCCACCTATCATCGGCGAGCCTGAGGTCGACGCGGCTATCCCTCTGGTACTGGAAGCGGGTGGTCCAGCACTCGAATGGCTCTGGGATGGGCTAAGACCTCAAGAGAAAGTCTACGCTTCTGCGCTGGCCGAAATCGCCGAAGAAGGAACAACGATCCCTGAGGATCAAGTCATCCAGGCGCTTTCTCAGCATGCGGTTCGGCTGCGCACTCAGGAAGTCGTGAGGGACGCCCCGCATCGTTTAGTACAGCGTCGCATCCTCGAAGAAGCGGGAGAAAGGGATTATCGGTTTGCCGTGGAACTCTTTCGCCGCTGGGTAGGAAAGAACAAGCGTCTTCGAGATGTCAAAGATGAATTAGATCGCTTAGATCCCCAGGCAAACGAGCATTTTAGAGCCGGCTACCAGTTGTTTATTGCATCCAAATGGGACGAGGCCGTGCCCTATTTCCAGGACACCCTGAGAGAAAACCCTCGCCACTTTCGTGCCCGATTCTGCTTGGGGATAGCGCTCCTGGAGCTCGGCCGGGCCAACATGGCCGTCAGTCAGTTGGAGCAAGCTTATGAACTGGATCGAGATGAGGCCCGTTATGAGCTTGCTCGCGCATGGGGTGCCCAGGCGCAGATACATCAAGAGGCGGGTGAGGAGGAAGCGGCACTGTCTGCCTGTGAGCGAGCGCTCGAGATTTACCCGAATGAACACAGCGCCAGAGAGTTACGCTCCTCGATCTGGTCCAAGCGCGGCGATGCAGCGCTTGAGCAAGACGATCTGGACACCGCGCTCAATTATTACCAACTCGCAGGCAACGAAGAAAAGGCATCCCAGGTACGCGCGCTCAGGCAAGGCATGTTGGAGAGAGAAGCCGTCGCTTACGAACAACAGGGACAGTGGGCTATGGCGATAGCCGCCTACCAGCGGTTGCTGGACAGGACGGAGGACGAGAATCTCCAGGATAAATGGAAGACAACGCTTAAGCGGATTGAATATCGATTCAAGGACGAATCCTTGAAGGCAAGGACAGACAAGTGGTTGCCCGGTTCCGTTTTAGATGACCGATACAAGATCATCGGACGAATCGGGGTCACGGCGCGCTGCGAGATTTACCTGGCAGAAGAACTACAGCCTCCCCGCGACACGGTGACGGTCAAGCGTCTCAAACCAGACCGGGTAGCCGACGTCGATGCCCTCGCGCGCTTTGAGTGGGAAGCAACCGTCCTTCGACGACTTCGTCATCCGGCCGTGTTATCACTCTACGACATCAAGATCGGCGGTGGAGAGTATTATTTCGTCACCGAGTTTGCCGATCGGGGAAGTCTCAAGGATTATGCGGCGACCAAGCCCGATCATAAACTCGCACCGCTAGTGGCGCTCGAGATCGCAATCGCCATAGGCCACGGGCTCGACACAGCGCACAAACAAGGTATCATCCATCGCGACATCAAACCCAGTAACATCTTGCTCTTTTCGCAGGCCGACGGTGGGATCATCGCCAAGCTCGCCGATTTCGGCATCGCCCGTATTCCGGACAGACGTCTCACTCAGACGGGATGGTTTGTGGGCACCCCGCTGTATGCATCGCCTGAACAACTCGCCGCCGGATTGGTGGACGCCCGATCAGATATATACTCGTGGGGTGCCGTATTCTTCGAGATGTTGACGGGGAAGGTTCTGAAAGAATTGCTTGCCGACGGCTCTACCGACAATGCGGTGATGCTGGATAGATTTCCCGAAACGTTTTTTATCGAGAATGGCGTGCCGCAGCAGTTTGTCGCCGCGTTGCAGAGAGCCTTGCACACCGATCCGCGCCGCCGCTATCAGACGGCTCGCGAGGCGCTGGATGACCTGGAATCGATCAGACGGGCGCTCAGTCGTCAGGCTCAGGGTGCCATAGAACATGAGGAACCGCCGTATGGACAGACGCTCGAAGCGAAAGCACGAGCGTGGCTGCGCCGAAACCGTGCAAGGCTGGCTTTCTCCGGCGCCCTGCTCGTTATTCTTCTGGTTCTAGCTGCCATTATTGGTCCACTGTGGACGACTGGAATTGTGCCTAAAGTAGACACTCCCACCTCCACCCTGTCAGCAGGAGCGCATACGCTCACATCGACGACAACGCCTACCCTTACACCGACCCCAACGCGTACTCCATCGCCGACACAAACGACTTCGCTAACCTTCACACCTACGGCAACCGTCACGCCTGCATTGCGTCGCACCCCAACACGCACTGCGTCACCCACACGGACATTCACACCGGCGCCGCTTCCAACTAAGCTGCCCCTGCTAGATTCACCCACACCGGAAGTTCCACCATTCCCTACGCGTGTGCCAAATCCTACGGCTACACTTCCACCTTTTGACACACGTACGCCAACACCATCGTCCTCGACACGCTGACTGTGGTGTTCACCGCAATCTCATGGCGCGGCTCTTAACCGCAACCAAAAGATTAACCACGGATGACACGGATGACATGGAGGTTGACACGCCGCCATCTGTGCTATCCGTGAAATCCGTGGTTAAAGATCGTCGCGGTTGGCGCAGTTGTCGCAGGGCAATACTATTAGTACTGTGGGGTCACAACCCAACCGGATTCCAACACTACTGTGATATGCTAATACGGCAATGAGGAAGGTAGCGTTCTCATCTGCCGTTTTGATCATCGCACTCTCGTTTGTCCGCGTTACGTTTGCCCTGATGGTCCATGCGTCACAACCGGCATTGGATTTGGCTTCGCGTGACGTAACTACTCAGCCTAACGTCATTGCGAGCATCTTTGTGCGAAGCAATCCCCCGGCCGGCCAGCCCCCGACTGCCTCTATCGGGGGTTCGTCGCAACAGACGCTCACCCGCCCCGCGCTTCTCAGCGGGGTCGCAATGACGGCTGAGCAGTTACATGGTAGTTCTCTTTCAGCTGAACTCCCCAATGCCCCGCCTAACTCAGTAGATATTACCGGACGGACGACAGGCTATAATGATGTAAGTTATGAATTCATTGCCACTGTCCGACCGAAAAGCACCACGCGACCGGTCACGTTTACCTGGCAGGTCTCAGATTTAGGGAGTTTTACACGAATCGTCGCGGATTCTCTGTACGATACACGAACATTCACTTGGGCGACGCCTGGAAACAAGATCATCACCGTCGTCGCCGACAACGGTGAGAAAACTGTCGACGACGTTCAGGTCATCACGATTCAGCCCCAGCCGCTTGATGACGTCGCGATCGATGGCACGCAGGCAGGCACGATCAACACCGCATACAATTTCTCAGCCATCGCCAGTCCACCTAATGCTTATAAGCCCATCACCTATACCTGGTCTCCAGCGCCGAATTCGGGTCAGGGGCCTGTCGTCACTTACACCTGGACGACCACGGGCATCAAAGTATTCTCCGTAGTGGCTACGAATGCTGCCAACAATGCCGTTACGGGCACTCACGTTGTCGCCATCGATTTCTCTCCCAAGAAGG
>Ga0209751_10001573_pt1 | contig 23329 bp, 28 predicted proteins | sample RifCSP13_1_FD_184019 | JGI IMG/M metagenome (GOLD analysis project Ga0209751, IMG submission 184019) | Soil microbial communities from Rifle, Colorado - Rifle CSP2_sed 13_1 (SPAdes) (version 2) | ecosystem: Environmental > Terrestrial > Deep subsurface > Rock core/Sediment | place: Rifle...
GGTGGTGCAGAGCTTGTCAATAAGTGGATAGATCTACATGAAGTAGGCAAGAAAAAGACAGAGCTTATACAAATCGCAAAGGAGGCTGGCTTTGTATGACGGAAATGACTGATATGCGTACAGTATATGGAGAGACATTAATCAAAGTTGGTGAAGAAAACCCAAATATTGTAGTCGTTGGAGCAGATACCACTGATTCGTTAAAGACAAGACCATTTGGGAAAAAATTCCCAAATAGATTTTTCAACGTTGGAATTGCGGAGGCAAACTTAGTTTCTGTTGCGGCGGGTCTTGCAAATGAAGGAAAAGTAACATTTGCAAGCACTTATGCAATATTTCTGCCAGGACGGTGTGTAGATCAAATACGAAATGCTATAGCCTATCCATCACGTGATGGAAAACTTGGATTAAATGTAAAGATGGTAGTATCACATGGTGGACTTAGTGTTGGAGCTGATGGAGGGTCGCATCAACAAATAGAAGACATTGCAATTATGCGGGCAATTCCAAACGTTAAGGTTTTAATTCCAGCTGATACGATTGCAGTTGCCAAGCTTACTTGGATAATTTCACAAATGTATGGACCATTTTACATGAGGATGGCAAGATCAAAAACTCCTCTTATCTATTCAGAAGCTCAGGATTTTGAGATTGGAAAGGGAATAGTACTACGAGAAGGTTCTGATTGTACCATTGCAGCTTGCGGAATTACTGTGCAGATGGCACTAGATGCTGCTAACTCTCTAAAACAAGAAGGCATTTCATGCAGAGTTTTGGATTTATTCTCCATAAAACCAATTGATGCTACTCTTTTAGAAAAGGCCGCTCGTGAGACAGGAGGGATTGTAACTTGTGAGGAACACAACGTGATGGCAGGCTTTGGATCTGCAATATCTGAGGTAGTTTGTGAGACGTATCCTGTTCAAATGAGGCGAATAGGAGTGTGGGATAAATTTGGTGAGTCAGCAAGAGACAACGAAATTCCACTTTTACTTCAAAAATATGGCATAACATCAGTTCATATAGCTAATGCGGTTAAGAATATTCGGAGCAAAACCAGATGAAAATATTCCTGGATACCGCAAATATTGCTGCAATTAAGCTGTACAACGATATGGGTCTTGTTGATGGTATTACTACCAATCCATCACTTTTAGCCAAAGAAGGTGGCGATCCACAAAAAACAATGGAGGAAATAGTTAGAATAGTCAAAGGAGATGTTAGCTTAGAAGTTGTAAGCACAGAAACTTCTGGGATGCTTGATGAAGCACGGAGGCTGCGCAAATATGGTAACAATGTAGTTGTCAAATGCCCAATGACTGCAGAGGGCCTGAAGGCCTGCAGAATTCTGACAAAAGAAGGAATTCCAGTTAATGTTACGTTATGTTTTTCAGTAAACCAAGCTATTTTAGCAGCAAAAGCAGGCGCAAAATATGTAAGCCCATTTATTGGAAGACTAGATGACAATGGTCAAGATGGTATACATCTGATCAAAGAGATGCGTGAAGTTTTCAAAAATTATGCATTTAGCACACAGATTTTGGTTGCAAGTGTTAGACACACTATGCATGTTGTTGAGGCTGCAAAGATTGGTGCAGATGTTGTTACATTGCCACCAGAGGTTCTTGGTAAAATGCTAAAACACACCCTAACTGACGTTGGTCTGAAGAACTTTTTAGCAGACTGGGAAAAACTCAAGAAGGAAAATCCAAGTATCAGAATTTGAAATATATCCAGGATTCTGCCTAACTATTGCATCTTTACTTGAATTAATGCACCGTTGACATTAGTAATTAACACACCACCTCCTAGATATTGGTTTGGCATGGTAAATCCTGTAAATGGATGAGTGCCTGTTACTGACCAAAGCTGGTTTTGTGTGTCACCACCACTACCACTTGTAAAACCAAGAATGCCTGGCATACTAGTTTGTGGTATTGCTCTTAGTGTTACTGCCTTTTTGCAGTTATAAGCTAACCAATACAACGCGTTATCATTTAATGTAGCACTGATTGGTGTTGTTTTTAGTCCTGTTGAAGAAGTATCAATATCTGCGCTGGCTACTATCAAGTTATTTGGGTACAAACTTCCGTTGTCGTCATATATAGCCACACTGCATTTTGATGTTGCTAAAGCTGCTGTTACTTCAAACTGTATTGTATCTATCGCGAAACCTTTGCCAATAATAAAGGGTTGAGCTCTTGTAACATTTGGCGTAACGATCAGTGTAGTTGATGTACTACCATGAGAATATGTATCTGAACTGTACCATAACTGACTTCTATGATAAGCACTTGCATCTTTTGTGCCACCGCTTGCAATAACAGTAACATCTTTTGAAACTGAATTTGCAAGATAACCATTTTCAAGTGACGCTACAAATTTTACACCCTGACCAGTAATTCCTGAAATTTTATAAATCCACTGAAAGTATGCGGTATCCCCATTTTTCAACAGTGGATATATAGTTGGCTCAGGACCTGACATAGGAGTAGCAGAAGCACCCTGTGGAGTAACGACAAGCTTTGGTACAAAGTTCGTTAACGCACCAATATTGGACATATTATTGGTGACCGCAAATAGTAAGGTGGTATTAAATCCGCTGGGAACATTATCAGGTAAGACAAAAAGCTGTAGATAGATTGGTTCTTGACTTACTGAATTTACCGAAAACTCTCTTGCGTTTCCACGTGCTGTTGTTAATCTAATATCATATCCCTGTGTATCTAATGCCGCAAGTTGAAGATCCTGTCCTACCCTAGTCAGAGTTTGTCCTGGCGCTACATCTTTATTTATATCAAATTTTTGAGTTCCCCAAGAAGGATCCGTCTTGTTTTCAATCCACAGCCTTGTAATGCTGAGAGGAAGTTCTCCTGTGTTTTGAATAGTAATATTGAATTTGTTGCTGTCCCTATTTACAGTGGTGATCTCAAATTGCTCACGGTCACGATTTCTATCTTCTTGGCCTTTTTCAATAATAGTTTGACCAAATTTATCCAACTGATTCATGCTGTAGGTCACATAAGTTGCGACACCTACAAAAACAATCATGAAAAAAACAATTCCCACAAGTGTACTTAGGCCTCTTCTACTTTTCATCAATTATTCTCTTTCCTATAACACATTGTAACTTCATCTATGAACGCCTTACTTTGAATTTGTAAAGGTACATGTGGTCACACCTTTAGGTACTGTAACTGTTATAGCAGTAGAATTAGGCAACGTGTATCCATTATCACATTGCCTGCCAACAAGAGTCCATCCACTAGGAACTAGTTCATTTATAGTATACTCGCCTGGATCCAAAAAGAAGACGCCTGTCCTCCCAACTCCGTTGTTTCCAAGCTGAATAGAAGTCTCTATGCGGAAATTAGATTGGGTTGTATGACGTTCTGCAAAGAAAAAGTCAAAATTATAATCATTTCCTACTACAAGCCCAAGCTCTGCTGCCTTACTAGCATTCAGAATAACCCACTTTGATTTTACTGAGTGTATACCACCTATGTCGACAGCAAGTTTGTTGTTAATGAAAACCCATACGTCATCATCTCCAGTAAAATTGAATATTTCATCCCCTTGATACGTGAACGTATTGTGAATCTCATAAGTAAAATGGAAATTATGGGGACCGTCGGGCGGACCTTGTGGAGCTGGAGATGGTGTGTTACCAAATAACTCGCCGTCTATAGGGAAGAATTTCTTGCCGATAGCTGCATCTTGTGAACTGTCGTAAAGCCACCTAGGCGGAGTCGATCCAATTACTTTAGAAAGGGTAATTGAATATGCTTTCTTTTTGTTTATTGGATCGTCTCGGTACCACTTATCAAAATTGGTCTGGTTAGTGTTACATGGATTTGGTCCTGCATACACAGGTTTTTGATCAATTCCTAAAGTAGTCAAAACCATTCCCGGCCAAAGACCACATATTGGGTCTAATTGAAAATCAGGATGGGCTCCCATAATACCAGGACCTGTACCATTGAAATCACGAATCGTGCCAGCGAGCACAAGACTGCCATCAGGATTAAGTGTCACACCAGAAAAGCCAGCAGTTTGGATATTGAACAGCCCCAGATCTCCATTGTAATTAAAGCTACCATCACTTAACATAGATACCTTATAGATAATCAGCTTGCCTTGAGCAGAAGGTTCCACATGCATTCTAAAGATTGAACCTCTCTCAGTTGTTACAAAAAGATCAATAGGATCTCCAAGCCAATCATATTGAATATCAATATAGTATATTTCGTTAGGATGAATTCCAACATTAGTTATTGGTGTGACTTCACGATTTGTACCCTCAATCTTTATTTCTGTAACAGTAAGACCAATAGTTCCCGTATTCTTCAAACCAAGCTTAAGTTTCTGTTCTGCAGTCTTATACCAAACATGTTCTAGTACTAAAGATTCTTTAATTTGATTAATGACAGTAGAATATTGTGATCCCAAAACTTGTTCTCGTGCATTTAGATTGGCCTGAGACCATGAAACAGCAGTGGTACCCATTATACCAACAGCAGAAAGCATAATTGCGCCAGTTACAACGGTAGCCAATCCTCTTCTACGGTGATTAAATCGGTTCATCCTATCTTTCAAACAGGGAATTCTCATGAGATCACACTTCCAAAAATGGAAATGAGAGTATTACCGTGCGTGTGTGATGTAAGATAACTTACATACTGCGGTTTATATGTTAAAATGCAGAGAAAAGATTTGTAGTACACCTATTTCAAAAATGTATCTATAATAAAAGAAAGATGCGTAGCAATAATACTAAATACTTAAAAACAAGATTTCAATTTTTAAAATTTAAAATTCTATAACCTCTTAAAATCTTCCTCCACTGTTTGTTACTTCTTAGAACACACACTTCTCTAATAATCATGATTTCCAAAAATGGAAATAAGCATCATGAGAATTGGTAATAGCCTATACAATAGATTTTCGTCTCGTTATCACCGTAGGAGGGGATTGGCTACCGTTGTAACTGGCGCAATTATGCTTTCTGCCGTTGGTATATTGGGTACCACTGCTGTTTCATGGTCCAACAGCAATCTTGTTACACATCAAGAAATTTTGAGCAAATCAATATCAGATAAGACAAATAAAATTACCGAATTTATAACAATAGAAAATGTTTGGGCAGGACAAAATACAATGATACCTCCGCCAAACAAATTTCTTAACGTTACGTTAACTAATACTGGAAATATTGGTCTTACTGTTACGGAGATAAAAATTGATGGCATCACCAGCAAAGTTACACCAATCACCGATGGTGAAATTGTTCCTGGAAGATCATATTCTACAATAATATATTATGAATGGAATACTAACGATGTTCTTAATGTATATGTAACAACTGAACGAGATTCGATCTTTAGAACACAAGTTTTCGCACAATGAAATGTAGAAAAGGATTAAGTACAATAGTAGGTGTAATGTTTGCTATAATTGCACTTCTATCTATTGTAAGCTATATTACATACAGCATGAACACTTTGGATAAATTTAACCAGTCTATTTTAGTAACAAATCAAGAAAATATGGATCGTGGTAATGAAGAATTCAGAGTTGAAAAAGTTACTCTTAATAATAACAAGTTCAATATCACCGTTCAAAATGCTGGAAATCTTCCCATTAACATTAATAGATTATGGGTTGAAAACAAAACGCATACCGACGACTGGATTTACAAATACGATATAAACGAAGCGGTGGCTCCAGGAGGAGAGACCTCAAATATAGGCCAGAACATTCCACTTACCTCATTAGATTCCCAGTCGTATAAAATAATGCTAGTAACAGAAAGAGGAAATTCACAACAATTTACTGTAAACTCAGCCAGCTCCGCCCCGCTAGAAATCCAATTGTTAGCCTTCCCGCCTACAGTTTCTAGTGGATTTACAACTGGACTGGTTATGCTAGTAACGAATAACGGTTCAGGCACATTGTTCAACTTGGCTCCTCAGACACCAACTAGATACTTGCCACAGCCGGGACTTGCTACATGTGAACTAGGTCCGGTGAGCCCGCCAAGCTATGATACTTTGCCACCTGGCGGTACAGCAATCTTCAAGTGGGACTTGACAGTGTTAGGAAATGCCCCTGATTATTGCACCTATACCGCAGAACTCCAAAATCCATATCCTGGAAATACTGCAGAGGCAACGGTAACTTTAAAAACTTTAAAGATTACTGCCACTGATTTTGCTACACATGCAGGAGTACTCTCAATTAACTATACGAGTTTCCGATGGTCACAAGGTGGTGGTGACTGGCATCATGACTGGAATGTACCAAAGGGTTCAAACACAGTTTTTTCTCTGGATCTGAACAATAACAATGTTACAGGTACTATCTGGTTATCGAATGCCACAACGCTAGTTTTTTATTCAGTTAGTAGTTCAGCTCAAGTTCCATTCTACATTGTGAAAAACGTTAACGAGGTCCCAACACCTCCAACGATTTCGCAGCCTTATACTTGTCCACCTGTTAACGATTATTGTATAGATATACCTCGAGAAGAAAAAAGAACTTTATACTTTGCTGCAAAGAATGAAGGAGGCAATATGGTGGGCCAGTTCTCAACTGAGATTCAGTATACGGGTTTCCTAGTTATCTTTGGAAAATATTCTGATGCTCAAAATGACGCCGGATCCCAATATGGCCAGAACATTCCATACATTGGACTTCTTGTTAACTAGCAACAGAAATTTCATGCGAAATATTTAAGCCATTTTTTATATGAACAAATACAATATTACTCCTACACTTCATTTGATAAGGCTAACTTTACGTTTACCACTTAAAATCTGCTTGTTTTAGCAGCTGCAGAGAGATGAAAGTTTAAGGTGATAGATTAAAGGCGAGTTGATTATCAGTTTAATGTTTGCCTATCCATTGATACCTATATTCTTCGTCAAATAATTCAGTCTTGATTTCGTTTGCTTTTACAGATGTATTTAGATCTACATTGAAAAATCCAAGGCTGCCTTTGTACGGAATTGGTATTCTGAGTTCCTTTGGATTTTTTAGCAAAAAGCCATACTTGTGATGCAAAAATTCTTCAGAAGCAAAATGTTTTTTGTAATCTGATTTGAGTTCAGCTACTGAATTATACACTTTGACATCATAAATCTCTGCTTTGCCAACAATAACACCACTTCTAAGTTTTGTTTCATCCATATCCATTTTAATACATACATTTTTTTTGATCTTAAGAGGTGCATGTACAAGAAATTCACCTCTAAATTTTGTATTCCATGTTCGAAGCTCTATAGTTTTTTTTCCTTTAACAATTAGGTCTGCATATGGTTGCGATACTGACAAACACTTCATATTAATTTCGTCCCAAAACATTCAAAAGAATTGTTCCAATCTATATACAACGATTGTTTGAGCACTACTTTTGGAGGTTAGGTCCTTAATTTAAAAATAGTCTTGGGGAAACGGTTCAATGCCGCTTGACTTGAATGGTTGAAGAAACAATCTAATTCTTAATTCTTGCAAAGGAATCGTTCAAAATCTTGTGCAGAGTATGGTGCCACGCCTCAAATCCATCAGGAGTCTTTGGGAAATTATAGTAATGCTCTGTCAAAATTTTGTTTTGTTGCGCTGTGAATCTAAGACTATCGGCAAGCTTTTTGTTTAAAGCCCCATGAATCATCATGCCGAGTTTTTCAACTGTTCCAAAATCTGGATGCTCACCTTTACTTATAGCTTCTACATCCAGCTTGGACAAAAAGTGCTTCATACCATAGTCGATCTGCTCATTAGTCAGAGTCTGTAATAATCTTCTAAAAACCTCAAGACCTGCAGTTTTGTATCCATAATCATTTATGAAATCTATATTGTACTGCCACAAACCTCTTTCAGTGACATCTCCAGCTTCTATGGCTGCCACTGCATCCTTCCCAATTATTGTCGCTGCAACTATTGCAGGACCAATTCCTCCCGCATCTAGTGGTTTTGGCATCCATGCCGAATCGCCCACAAGTATGAATCCATTTGCTACAAGGCAATCATTTTGTCTCCTAACGGAAACCTGCCACGTGCCAGTTGCGTTTACAGAATCGCTTGGATCATCAGAAAGTCTTGGATTCTTTATTGCTTTGTTGATCTTAACATAATCATTAATCAACTTCGTCAGATCATCCTTTCTACCTAACCGCTGATTTCTTTTTTGTAGTTCCGCGTGTTGTACACCTAGACCTATGTTTACTTTGGTTTTGCCTTTTGGAAAGACCCACGCATATCCACCAGGCGCAATGTCCTGATCTAGATGTATAATACAATAGTCAGGGTCAAAATCAGTCTTGTCTTCTATCCCACTTTCAAACTTCATAATATGTCTTCCTGTAGCTTCCAAATCGTCACGATCTATTTTTTTCTCAATATTTGATTTTATGGAAAGCCCATTTCTGAGCATAGATGCAACTCCAGTGGCATCTACTACTACTTTTGCAGTCTTCTTGTAGGGTTCATTTGTTGTAAGATCTGTTCCTTCTACACCAATGACTGAACCATTTTCATATAGCAAGTTTCGCAACGCAACAGAGTACTGCATGTTTATTCCCATCTTTTTTGCATCCCGAAGCTGGCGTTGTGGAAGTTCTTGTCTGTTTAGCATAAAACCATCTCCATCAAACGGTATGGAGGTTTTTCTGTCTGGCGAAAATGCCATGACACCCTTTACTGGATGTTCAATCTCTGGACTGCCCCAAGCTATTTTTATTCTATCTGTCATATAGTCAACGGTATTTTTCCCAACTGCATCGCCACAGATCCAACCATTGATTGTTTTTTTGCCTAACATTGGTTCTGGGTTTCTGTCAATCACCAATATCAATAATCGTTGTTTGGAGTAAAATGAAGCAGATTGAGCAGCAATCATTCCAGCAAGTCCAGCTCCAGCTACGATAATATCATAATCTGTTTTCACAGCGAAAAAACAGGATCCACTCTATTTAAAAGAACCGTGCAAAAATAGATCGAGTTTGGGTCGGTTCGTCGCGGCTTCTTCACAGCAATTGCTCAGACTGGAGCGGCTAATATCACCTCATTCCCTTTCGTTGTTGTTACTCAAATACTATTAAACGCTGCTTCGTAGCGACTTGAGAGTTCCTGACACAGTTACAATTTCGCATTCTCCTTCAAGTTCAAAAATGATATTTGAAAGTTTGTCAAGTTCACATGAAACTATGGCTTGACTGCCTACATTTGAGATTACATTTATGTCTGAAAAATTGCTAAAGTCTAACACTTTTTCCAATTTTAATAAGACATACCTTTTTTTCTTCCTCATGGCTTCAAAACTTCCAAATAAGTTTTGATAGTCTCGTCCTTTTTGTATACAGGAATAGAAATTTTGATCTTTACTGCATCATTTTGTTGTAAATTAACTGATTTTCTTATAATCTCCTGCTTACCAACTCTCAGAAATAAAGATGAATCTTCAAAATGTGTATCAATTTCTTGCAAAAATTCATTCAGCTGAAGTTTTGAAATTCTTGAAATTAGTCTTTTAATGAAGTATTCTGCTCTTTTTTTGCTGAGCCTTGCTTTCAACAATAAAATTGGATTTCCAAAATGACCAGTTAGTTTTTCTTCCACAAATTCTTGCTCCTTTATTTCGAACAACTCATATATGGAATCCAAAATCTTTTCCTTATCTTCTGTCGCATGTATTATGACCTCGAAAATGATCTCTATCTGATTTACCATACTTTTTTGAGTTTGTATGAATAATAAATCTATTAGGCCTGAAGTAAGGCAATCTCAGCTTCTGCAGTTCTGATAATCTTTGCTTTCTCTACACCAACATGTCTTACATGGATTATTTTTTTGACTGCAGCCATGATGTCAGAGTTTATTTTTCCAAATGCAGTGGCTTGAACAAACTGGTCAATTGTCATTTCAGGTATAGTTTTTGACATTACATCTCGCGCAATCAATCTTAGTGCATGCTTACGAGAGGTATTCAATTTTTTCTGTGTTAATGCAATAATTTTAATTCGGAAAATGTGACCGTCCTTTGTTTTATAATCTCCTATAAAATTAATGAGCGAAGAGCCTCGCCTTACAAGGCTTCGCAAAAACTCTTTTGCATATTCATATCTTTTGAAGATGGTTGTTGCAGTCTCGCCTTCTACCTTGTTTATCTGAAAATAAAGCTTGTACTGATGTTGTGAGGGATCTCCCTTTATAATATCAAATAAGGTAACTTCTACAACACGACCTATGGCACTTGCATCATCAGTTATGGGAATGTATGCTATTGGAACATTGTTAAATGCAGAAGGAGAAAGTACCGTAACCCATTTTTTCTCTCTCCATTTGTCCTTTACCCTTGTTGTCTTTTGACGTGCCAACTATGATCGACGTTTGCAGCCAAAATATAAGTTGTACGACATTTAGATTGTGTCTTTACCAAAATACTTTTGTAAAATCTTTGGGACTGAAACGTGACCGTCCTGTGTTTGAAAATTTTCTAGTATTGCAACAAGGGTTCTTGCTGTAGCTACAAGTGTGCTGTTTAGTGTGTGAAGATACTGAGGTTGATCGTTTGTTCTTTCACGGAATCTAATTTTGAGTCTTCTTGCTTGAAAGTCAAGACAGTTGGAGCATGAGACAATCTCACGATAGCTGTTCTGACCAGCCATCCATGCTTCCAGATCGTAAGTCTTTGCAGAAACTTTTCCAAGATCTCCACTTGATAAGACCACTATTCGGTAAGGTAAACCAAGATTTTGGTAAAACTCTTCAACTACAGAAAGCATTCTTTCATGTTCCTTCCACGACTCATCTGGTTTAGAAAAGACTAACTGCTCTACCTTTTCAAACTGATGTACACGAAAAATTCCTTTTTGGTCTCTTCCATGTGCGCCCGCCTCTTTTCTAAAACAAGGGCTAACTCCTGCATATCTGAGAGGCAGGATCTTTCCTTCCAAAATTTCATCAGCATGCATTGATACCAACGCATGTTCTGATGTACCAATAAGATAGAGATCATTGCCTTCAATTTTGTAAATTACATCTTCAAAATCCTCTGTAATTATTGCACCCTCCATTGAGTTTCGATTTATCAAATAAGGTGTTTGCACAGGAGTATAGTTTTTTTCAGAAAGAAAATCCAATGCATAATGAATTAGAGCTTGGTTTAGTTTGACAAGATCGTTTTTCAAATAATAAAATCTGGCACCCGCAACCTTTGCAGCTCTCTCCAAATCAATAAGGTCAAGGCTTTGTGATATGTCTATATGATCTTTTATTTTAAAATCAAAGGTGGGAGCTTTTCCCCACCTTCTTATCTCTTTGTTTGCAGTTTCATCTTTACCTATTGGCACTGTTTCATGGATCAAATTAGGCATTCTAAGTGCAAGTCTTACATACTCTGATTCTGTTTTAGTCTGTATAGTTTCAAGCTTAGAAAGAGTTTCAGAAACCTCTCGCATATGATCTATGAGATCTGTAGTTTCTTGGCCCAACTTTTTTTTCTGTGCAATTTCTGAAGAGATATCATTTTTTTTCTTACGTAATTCATCAGTTTTTATGATAAGATCCCTTCTTTCCTTGTCTAACCTTATCAGATCGCCAAGTGCAAAATCAATCGATCTGTCTTTTAACATCTTTCTTATTTTATCAGGATTTTCTCGAAGAATTTTTGGGTCAAGCATCAACTAATCACTCTGAGTACAATCTGTGCATGTTCAAGGACTTCATCTATAGTAGAGATTAATGTTCGTATATTTCCACTCCCTTGAAAAGTAAAGACAAGTGAATTGTCAATATTTTCAATCTGCATGGAAAGGTTTTCTGGAAAGTCCACATTATCTGGTGCTAATGCTTTTAGTATTGCATCTGATTTTTTTGATGTAAGATTATTTAGAAAGATCTGAACCTTGCATTCTAGAGACATTTTCTTCTAAACAGTCTAAAAACTCGTCCAATTTGTCTTTAGTTATTCTAGCTCCTGCTGCCGCATTGTGACCACCACCTAATCCAGATACTTTGGTAGCACAAGCTCTCATAAGTAAGCCAAGATTTACTTCGGATTTGCAACCCGTAGATTTTCGTGATGAAAATTTGATCGTACCTTCGTCACCATTTGTACGAAGTATGACAATCTTGCCAGTATTTTTTTGTGAACCGCCAAGAAGTGAAGAAACTGCCCCTGTCATGTTTTCTGGCACCACACCTTCTGCGTTTATCATTAAATATTTCCCATTGTCTACGACTCTCCACCGCTCACCAGCAAGTGTGTTCATGTATGTCCTCAAAAGTGTACGGTATTCCAAAAGGATGTTTTCCCCTTCTCCTAACATCTTGGTTCTATCTCCAATACAAATGGCAACACCTACTCCAGCCTTGCGAATCCTTCCACAGGAATTCAACATGGTGGAAAACTCTCTAGCGTCACGCAAAAAGCTGCGCTTGTCCTCACCAGAAAGTGTGTAAGTGTATCCTACCAACTCATCCATTATCTCTGTTGCATTCTTGCTTGATGTAAACTTGGAAATAGATTGAAGAAGTATTCTTTTTTCATCCTCTGTAAGTTCGGCGAGAACACGCCATCTACTTCCATCTTTTAATTTGATTCCTGAAGAATTCAATAATGAAAGACATGCATCGCGGTTCCAAGTGAGGCCTTCTATAAACGGATGTGATGTAAAAGCTAGTGCATCTGGAAGAGATCGTGTCTCCCTCCCTACAAGCAATACATCTAGATCAATTTCAACTTGATTATTTTTTTTAGCAGTAGAAGCAATTTCTAAATTAATTCCTAAAAATGATTTTTTTTCTCCCTGATCTTGTCTGTCTCCAAGTGCAGATACCACTGCAATCCATGCAAGATCAGTATTTTCTTTGTGCAGAGCTTGTGAAACAAGATAAGTCATCCCACCTGCAGAAATTTCAGTACCGCCATCTATGTTGTACTTCCACGCATTAATGACTCGCTCGTTATCAAATTCTTCTTCTGGAATCTGGTGATGATCAACAACAATCCAATTATTATCTAACGCAGTATCAAGGTCTTTTGCAAATCCACCGCCAAGATCTGTTATGATGTGAAGTTCTCTAGAATCATTTTTCATTTTCTCAACTAGATTATGATTAAAGTCATTTACAGTACGGACCGTGCACCTAGCACCGGATCTGATAAGAGATTTTGTTACTATACTTCCAGATGTTATTCCATCACAATCAAGGTGTGTTATTATTGAAATATTTTTGCCAGATTTTATACAATCAGAAACTTTATCATGAAAGTATGAAAGGGCACTGTCAAACTTGTTTGTCATTACTCAAGTTGAGCAATGACTGACTTATATTTCCAAGTTTTGGGTATGCGCCCTGTTTTTTTATAATACGAAGAAAGTCTGTGAACCTTTGCTTCTAACAGCTCAAGAGAACGCACATTTCGTCTGTCTGAGGTATGTGTCTTGAGATGCTTTTGTAACCCAAGAGCCTTTTGGACAATATTGTTAAGATCTTCTGGCATCTCTGGCTTGATTCCCTTCTGCTCAAGCACCTCGGTTATAGATTTTTTTATAACAGATCTAGTAAGAGGAATTGCATATTGATCACGCAGCTTTATTCCTATCTCGCTTGTTGTCATACCATCTTTTGTATACTTTAGAATAAGCTCTTCAATCTCAGCAGGAGTTTGCTTTATCCATTTTGGTGAAGGTGATGAAATTGGTCTAATTGAGTGTGATTGTCCATGTCTATGTGAGTGAAGGCGTCCCATGAGTCGCATGGTTTTGGGGCAAAACATAAACGTTACTTCGGTTTTACAAAAATCCTTTTCATTTGACACAAAAGTTAAATATCAAGTGTAATCATTTTGTGACTAGGTGTATGTTGTGAACAAACCTATACTATTAGGAACTATCACGCTGGTACTGTTTGTAGCAGCAACTACGCTTCCAATGGCCGCTGCCCAGTACGCCGGGGCAGGTAGTGGAGGAGCCACGACATTAGAAGAACAACTTGAATTGGCAAAGCGAAAAGTTGCAGCAGCAGAAAAGAATCCTGCCTCAGGATCTGGTACTCCATACCTTGATGCATCAGGTGTTGTCGGTGCTTCTGCCATCGCAGGCGCAGTATTTGGTGGAATCGCGATTGCCTTTGTAGTAAAGGGCAGAAGTGGAAGATTCAAGTAACAAACTTTTTCCTACTTTTTCTTATTTTATTTATCAATCATTAGATATGGTTGTGAGATTTTTAAGTTGAGACAGAAATGTATATATCGTACATGAATTGTTCTGATACATAATGAGCGCTTTATTTGGTATGCTCGTAGGTATTCTACCCAACTTTGCTGGCCAGATAGGTCCAGCTTATGACCCTCTGTTCTATGATGTGATGGTCTACATATTTGGAACCATGATGTTTGCAGTATTCCTTCTTGGCATCATTGCATTCTGGCTGAGAGTACACGGCTTGGGTGGAGTACAAGTTCGAGAAAGATGGGTAGATGAACTTGACAAGCACTTTGAAAAAGAAGGCATCGGTTTGATACCCGACAACGGAAAATACTGGTAAACTTCCATTCTTTTTCATTATTTTTCTAATTTTATTTGTAATTTAGATTTTATTTGCAAGCCTAGGATTCAGGTGGCAGAAAGTCATGTTCTTTTGAAGTGTCCGCTCCTTTAGTAACAAACTCTCCTTTGTAGTTATAACCATCTTCAATTTTGGTATGGATAAAGTCAGGCGATTCTATTCCATTTACAAGAATCCTTGATTTTGTTTCATCCATATCGCGCAAAGGGAACTTCCATATCCAGAGAAACTGTCCTATCTCAAAGTCGTATTTTTCATCCCACTCTGCATATATCACTCCATCATTTGCAAGTGTGTAAAGTGATTTCTGACAACCTTCTGAAAAACCAACATTTGCAGGCATGTCTGCCTTTTTACCATCCACAATGACTTCCAAAGTTGCAGAAATTTTGTATTTCGTATCACGATTGTTTATGCATTGTTTGAGTGGATCATCTGCGCTTAGAAAACCTATTACGCCAAAGCTAATGAAATATGCTACTAATGCTACAGCTGCAGTTATGATAAGAAATCTGATGGTCTGTTTACGCTTTGCAGGATCTCCCATGCCTGGCCAAATCATAGCACCCATCTGATGGTTGAAGTTATAATGATTTTGTACGTGTGAAAACGATCTTGACTTGCAATTGCTACCGCTAGTTCTAGTTATAAAATGAAAAGGAGGGGGGGATTTAGATCACTTGCCACGGTCGAGTTGCAAATGTGACTACATAGCCAACTGCAATGATTATCGACTGGTATGCAATGTTTGCATACGGAACTGGTTTCACGATCTTCTCGCCTACTACTACCACTGTCTGTCCTGGACCAAGTCCTGGACCTACACCAGCAATATTAAGCTGAGTGTGCACGTGATAGACTGCAGGCTCGAGTGCCTTGACTGTCATAGAATAATCGACTACCCCATTTCCTGGGATGTCAAAGACATTTCCAGGCGGATCTCTTGCCATGAACTCCCATCTGTTACCCGCGTTTGCAGATTCAGCGAAAACAGAAAGCCATGCTCTTAGGTCTCTTTGTACTAGGCTTACAAGCGTTCCCTTCACTGTCAAGGTTTCGCCTGTCTCGAGAGATTGTCTTGAAATGGTTTCGTCTTCTATCCTAACAAAACGACTCTGCAGTTGTGCCTGTACACCGTGTGCTTCAGCCTGTTGAAGCATTTGACTCAAAGAGGGACCTACTGCTCCCAGTGCTACAATCACGCCAAGTGCTGTTACGATTAATTTTTTATTTACCATAGTCATCCCGTAACTATTCCATGACAGAAAGACCAACGATATATGTTTTGCCCTTCTCACGATGCTTTAATCCGTCAATTGAAAGAAAAACTAAGCTCAACACTGATGTTAAACATGGCAAGTAGGTTTTCCTGGTATCATCATTCTTGGTATTTTTGGCAGGCTAAACATAAAAATTTCTAATAATTACATCTAAATAACTCAGAAAATTAGCCAAAATCTGCCTTTCTATGGCTCATGCTTTATATGTCAAACTAACATCACAAGCAACATGGCACAAATGCCAGCACTGATTCCAAAAGAAGTCGAGATCCAAAGACTGAAAAAGATTTGGATGATCGTCATATCAATGGGATCTACAGCTGCATCAGTGGAAGTCGACAACTTTGTCGATGGCTCACTACATCAAACTTCTATCAGAGATAGTGCATTTACACCAGCACATTGGTGGTTATATAGCCACTTTGTAGCTCTGCCACTAGGTTGGGGTGCAGTTTCTATCTATGATAGAAAGGTACCGGTCCTAAGGGGTCCAAACAACTCCATGAACACTGGTCTTAAGATGACCATCCTTGGTTATCTGGCTACGATGTTTACGATCGGTGTCAACGAGATGTGGCACTTTTGGTTTGTAGAGGAAATCTTCGCAGTACCAAACCACTGGATGTTTAATATGGGTGTAGTCGTGGCCTTTATGGGCGCTCTTGCCTATGTGGTTAGAGTATACGCACGACTGGTCGAACTTGGCGCTGAAACACCAGGTGAGAATCCATATGTTGCTGAAATGTACAAGATGGCCCTAGAAGGCAAACTGTACAGTAGATCCATCCCATAGAAAAATACGCGCAAAAAGCGCAACTTTTTTCTCCTTTTTCACAATATCTAGTGTAAGCAATTTTCCCATCTCAATACAGGAAAGACTTAAAAGTATACGGATTATTATATTGCCAAATGACCTTACCAAAAGGATTTGGTTCTGGCGGCGCTGGTAGTTCTGACGTCAGTAAAATGATTGGTAGACCTATACAGAACTACTTGGGCATCTTCACTGCATCATTCATTGCTGCTTGGTTAGCAACATTTGGTGGAACTGCAGTTGGGTATTACTACTATCCATGGGCATATCCTGCATCAAGTGGACACTTTGCATTTATAGTACTAACCATCATTGAAGGCATCGGCTATCTCTTCTGTGTCAAAGTAGGAGAAGAAGGCTCTGGAAAGAACAGCAATGGTGTAGTAGCTGGTGTATTGGCTGCTGTCGCTGTAGCAACCGTACTGATAGCTGCGTTTGTTAATGGATAAAAATATCCAATTCACATTTCTTTTATCATTTTTACAATATACTGATAAGTGAAAAATTCAAAAAACACACATAAAATTTTATATACCTCACCCCTTCACTACTGGATAATGGTCTGGCTAAGACGTTGTACTCACTACTTGTTTATTGTAGTGGTTGCAGTCAACTCTACCTTGTTGACAATTAACGCTGGAGACTACATATTCTATACTGACTGGGCATGGACATCCTTTGTGGTATTCTCAATATCACAGACGCTTATGCTAGGAGTTGGTGCAGCATACTACCTGACGTTTACTGGAGTTCCAGGAACAGCAACATACTATGCACTGATAATGACAGTGTATACGTGGGTTGCAAAGGGAGCATGGTTTGGATTAGGATATCCATACGACTTCATTGTTACACCAGTGTGGATTCCGTCCGCAATGCTGATGGATTTGGTATACTGGGCAACAAAGAAGAACAAGCACTCGCTGATCTTAATGGGCGGTGTGCTAGTTGGATTGTCTCTGCCACTGTTTAACATGGTAAATCTCTTACTGATCGCTGATCCGCTTGAGACTGCATTCAAATATCCAAGACCAACTTTGCCTCCGTACATGACTCCAATAGAACCGCAAGTAGGCAAGTTCTATAACAGTCCAGTAGCGCTAGGTGCTGGTGCTGGTGCTGTACTGTCAGTTACGATGACAGCGTTAGGCTGCAAGCTGACTACGTGGACATACAGATGGATGGCAGCTTGGTCCAAGTGGGACTAAATTTCCCCCCTCCTTTTACTTTTTGATTTTGTAGCACGTTATGTTAATACTAATTTTTACGGCTAGCTTTCAATAATTTTTAATCAGAAGCTCAGAATGACCAGTTCTCTTTTTTGAGTCAGAATTTATGAAACGATTTGAGTTTATCTTAATTATGTTATTTGAATAGGATAAGAACAGATCCAAAACTTCTTTTGACTTTGAATTCGAAAGCATCACCTTACATCCTCTGGAATCCAATTTTTCAAATTCGGCAAACAACCTCTCTTGGTCTTTATAGTCAAAGTTGTCGTTTGTATAACTTGTAAACTTTGCAGTGTGGCTTATTGGTTGGTATGGTGGATCAAGATACACAAAATCGTTTTCTTGAGCTACTTCTAGTGCCTTTGTAAAGTCTTGACATTTTATTGAGATATTTTTTGATTGTATGGCATGACTTACTGCTAGAAGATTTTCTTTGTTAACTATATTTGGATTTGAGTACCTGCCAAGTGGCACATTGAATTCTCCCTGGCTATTTACTCTGTACAATCCATTAAAGCAGGTCTTGTTTAGAAAAATGAGTCTTGAAACCTTATCAATCTGATTTTTAGGACTACTTTCTCTTACTTTATAGTAATACTGTTTAGGATTTTTGAAATAATTTTTTGAATGATTTTCCAGAGCTAAGATCAGTTCTTCTGCTCTATCACGAATTGTAACATATGATAAAATTAAATCAGAATTTAGATCTGACACAATGCACATGAGTTTTGGATTTTCAGAAATGAGATGAAATAAAACTGCACCTCCACCCAAAAATGGCTCAAAATATGAATCAAATTTTTTTGGTATGTACTCAGACAAAATAGGCAAGAGTTGTCTTTTTCCGCCAGCCCATTTAACAAAGGGCTTTGGTACAAGTGATAGAATTTGCTTGTATTGTTGTTTCAATAAGGAATGATTGCAAAATTTTATTTCGCATCATATGACAACAAAAGATCACACGCTGAGCAAATTTTTTTATCAAAGTAGATGAGACGGAAATAGTCTCTCATAATTGAAGGATCAAAAGCTCCGAGCGGGATTCGATCCCGCGACCTTTACCTTACCAAGGTAACGCTCTACCAGGCTGAGCTATCGAAGCATGACAAGTTCGCTTTACTGAATCCTTATTAACCTTACTTGCTTTTGAAAAAATTTTTTTATAAAACGTTTAATTTCCACAACTTTCAGCTAATAAAATGCAGGAGTCGCCGAGCCTGGCCAAAGAAGGCCTAGCCTTTGGACGCGCGGGACTTAAGATCATAAAACATGGGTGATCCCGTCTCTTAGGGGTTCGTGGGTTCAAATCCCACCTCCTGCACTTTTTTTATTTTTGGTGTTTTATTCCACGTGCATTTAGAACTTCGTAAATATCAGGAAGAGAAAACACAAAGCCTATGTGGAAACAATCTTTTTCTTCACATAACATACAGTACAACTCACCATTTTGAATCGCAACCTCTGCAATTCTATTTTTGATATTGTCCTTAACTACAACTCTGTTGTCATCTACAGCAATCTTCTCTAGCTTAGGTGCATATCTTGCAAAGATTTCATCCTTTTGCATCAGATCCTCCATCATATAGGTAATGTATCCTGCGAAGCTGTTGATACCTTTCATCGCAAGGTCTTGTTTGTTCTTTTTGTAAACATCGTGGAACTTGTTGTATACAACTTCTGAAACTGTTATTGACTTGAAACCTGCTTTTGGCATTTTACTTATATCTTACCGTACTTTCAAGTACTCCAAGTATTTAATGTTTCTGGGATTAAATTTCTGATCAATCCAATGGTAGATGCTAGTACATCATAATATGGTTCTTCAAAAACCCGAAATCTTATTTTTAAGTATTTAGTATTATTGCTACGCATTTTTTATTTATTATAATTGCTTTTTGAAGTGTGCGCTCGTAACAGACTACAGACCATGCCAAAGTACCAGACCAACAGGTGTGGTCTGCATCTACAACCCCCCGTTGGTTTAGTTTTTGGTAATGCTTTATACGAGAAGAACATTTTTCAAAACTCGTGGCACGTAGCTATCAAGTTGAGAAGATAAAGGAAAAACTAATTGATGTTTTACATGATTCAAAGACAGGTCTTTCTGGCATTGAGCTAGCTAAAAAGCTTCGAATCAACAGAATTACCATGACAAAATACCTTAAAGTCTTTGCAGCAGAAGGCCTTGTAAGGCAAAAAAATGTCGGAAGTGTAAACCTGTGGTTTATGGAAGAAGGAGTGGAACAGCTCCGTTTTCCTGCAGACTTCTTTCAGGTTAAAAACAAGTACCTACAATATCTCCTTTCAGGTGCGCACAAAGAAACTCATAGCATACTTAGAAATTCACTTCATTCTGGAGCAACCCCAGCAAAAATCATCACAGAGGTAATTGTTCCTGCCATAAAAGTCGTCCAAGATTCATATAATAAGGGAAAGATTAGCAAATCAGAAAAAAACTTTCTTGATGGAATAATTTCAAACTCTATACAGATTGTTAATCTGACTGAGGTAGAGAATAATCCTAAAAAGAATGTGGTAGTTTTCTCTACGGATTTTCAGGGAACACTTTTGGCACAAGCGGCTTCTGCGGCCTTTCATGTAGGAGGATGGAAAGTATCACAACTTGGAGACATGTCTTCTGCAATAGATGTCATGTTTGATATTGATCTGCAAAAATTCCTAAACAAGATATGGACCAAAAAGCAAGGTCTAATGATAATTGTAATATTTTCAACAGTAGAAGGCGGACTAAAGTTTTTTTCGGAGGCAATCAACACAACCAAGACAAAGTTTGGCAAGACTTTACATCTAGTTCTTTGTACAAACATTGCAAAAAAGACAAAGGTCAAGGCAGACTTTGTATCAGAGGATCTGGAAACTGCGTTGCAGTGGTGCCAAACCGTTTACGAAAGCTCGCAGCTTTAGCGACTCAAAATTTTTAATATCTTAAAGGGAACTTTTGCAAAGTCAATTCCCGTATCAGCTGATACTAGCATGACATGTTCATCAAGTGGAAAGCTCATCACTACAGCCTTTTCTCTATATGACATTGCAAACTTTACTGGTCCTAGTTGTTTATCAAACTCGCGTCTCATCTTTGTACGTAAAACAAGCTCCATAAACAACATCTCATCATCTTTTGTGTCCTCAAGTGGCTTCTTGCCTTCCTTCATACCTCCAGCAATAAGTCTACCCTTATCGTTTATCATTCCTGCAAATCTTATCTTCGAGTCTACATCCATGACCTTTTTGCATAAGGCCTCAAAGTCCATGAGGTCTTCTCCTATGAGAGAACATGTAATCTCTTGCTAGATTGTATATCAACAGCATCAGTTTAAAAGACGATCTATTTATTGAGATCTTTTATCTATCATTGACATGGTAGCCCAATCAGATTATAAAAAATCAGTAGAGTATTACAAACACCTTTCGTTATTCTGGACAGACATAGTCTATCTCATGGCAAGCAAGCCGTCTGCATTAACATCGGCAGGACCAATGCGAAAATTTGCTATGCAGGCCAAAAAACTTTCCACAGAAATGATAGAAGCAAACGAGGATCTAACAGAATTTAACACAAGACTTGCCGAATACTACAAACAGCTTTCAGATACGTGGATTGAAGCACAAAAGAGAGTCAATAAAAAAATCCCTGAAATCCCACAAGACATGGAACATCTTGAAGCATCAAAGCGTGTATGGATTGATATGTTTGAGAATGATTTTACGCAACTTTTTGACTCGGAGAAATTTGGTGAAAACTTTGGTAAATTAATATCAAGTGAACTTGAACTATCAAAACACTGGAACAAGATGCTTTCTGTCTTACTTGAAACAGCAAACATTCCGACTAGAAATGACATGGACGAAATTTACAAAGAATTGCATTCATTACGAAAACGAATAAGCAAGCTAGAAAAAAATGGCCACCAAACTAAGGTGAAGAATAATGGAAAATGAACTCAAAATAGATCCTAAGCTTGTTGCTGAATTTTTTAAATTTAACAAAAATATGATTGAAGCACCAAAAATGGTGCCAGCTCCTGATGAAATAAATCTTGAAATGACACCTTATGATGTTGCATATTCTGAAGATAAAATCCGCTTACTTCATTTTAACTCTCCAACACAAAAACAATACCAAACTCCACTTGTTATAGTGTATGCGTTAGTAAACAGATACCATATTTTGGACATACAGCCTCACAAAAGTTGGGTTAGAAATCTCCTAAACCAAGGATATGATGTCTACATGATAGATTGGGGAACGCCGTCTAATATTGATAAATATCTTGGTTTTGATGACTATGTAAACGGCTACATTGACAACTGTGTAGATTTTGTTTGTAATGAGGCCTCTGTGAACAAGGTATCGATGCAGGGATACTGTACGGGTGGTACTCTGGCTACAGTCTATGCAGCACTTCACCCAAATAAGATCAAAAACCTGATTGCTACTGCTCCGGTAATTGATGGTAAGCGTGACACAACCGTTGTTGGTAATCTTGCCAAGCATATGGATGTGGACAATATGGTAGAAACAATTGGTAACATGCCTCCAGAATTCATGTACTATGTTTTTTCTGTTCTCAAACCCTTTGAGCAGGGAATAGAAAAGTACATTAACTTTTTCAGAAACATTGACGACAAAAATTATGTTGATAGCTTTTTGCGTGTTGAAAAATGGTTAAACGACACACCACCAGTTCCTGGAGAACTTTTCAGACAGTGGATCAAGGGCATATACCAAGATAACTTACTGATTCAAAACAAAATGTATGTTGGTGGGAAGCTTGTGTCACTTAAAAACATTACAATGCCAATATTTACACAGGTAGCAGTAGGGGATCACCTCGTCTCTCCAGAGTGTAGTATGCCCTTACACTATGCTGTCGGAAGCGAGGATAAGACTCTCAGAATCTATCCTACAGGACATGTTGGTATGATAGCAAGCTCGTTTTCACAAAAAAATGTACTTCCAGAGCTTGGTGAGTGGCTAAAAGAAAGATCTAATAAATAAAAAAGGAAAGCTCCTTACACTAGTTTCGTGTAGGTGTGCATGCAGAGATCCAAGATTGCAGTATGTTCTCGTTTAGTTCAGCGAATGCTTTTGCATTATCGTTGAATGTTTTGACATTTTGTTTTGTTGTGTCAATTGCAGCTAATACTACTTTATTTTGTACTGTTCGTGCCTTGATCATTTCTTCAGTTGTATCGTTTATCAACTTTACCACAACTGCTGGTACGTTTGTGTTTATTCCAGCTTTTGTTGCAAATTCTTGCTGTAGTGAAATAACTGATTCTATTGCGTTTTTCCACGCTGCAGTGTATTCTTGCTGAAGATTTGTTATAGATTGTAGGTACTGCGGTGTTGTCTTTTCTACTTCATCAAAGTACTTGTCTATGTTCTGTTTGAATACTGTATAGATCTC
>Ga0209751_10001574_pt1 | contig 23325 bp, 29 predicted proteins | sample RifCSP13_1_FD_184019 | JGI IMG/M metagenome (GOLD analysis project Ga0209751, IMG submission 184019) | Soil microbial communities from Rifle, Colorado - Rifle CSP2_sed 13_1 (SPAdes) (version 2) | ecosystem: Environmental > Terrestrial > Deep subsurface > Rock core/Sediment | place: Rifle...
AAAGTTGATGACATTTTGGGTGACAGGTTGAAAAGAGCTGCGGCGCCGAAAGAACCATACACAGGGAGCCAAGACGAGACAGATAACGGTTCCAAGGCCCGCAAAGAGCATGGCCAAGAATACGGTCGCATCATCGACGTTCAGGTCCACCGCTCGAATCTTCTCCATAAGAACCATGAGGAGCAAATTCAGTGCAAGCAGTCCCCCGTAAGCAACCACGTGAAAATTAAGGAACGGGATGCCCGCCGGCAGTTTTCGAAAGGTCAGGGTAGCTAAGACATAGGCTATCCCTAGGACCGAGGCCGGAATTACGAACGAAAGAAGATCCGAGAGTCCCATTCCTATCAACCTAACTTCAATGAGACGGTCAAGACTGTTTTTGGGTCAGGCGATAATGCTCGTCGCAGATCACTTCTTCGACTTTGCCCGTCTTTCCGTCCATCACGAGTTGGGGCGGTGTGGATGCGCCGGCCGGTGACGGGAAGATCAACTTTTCCTTCGCTCGGCCCTGTCTCTTGTACAAGACGCTCCCCACGGGTTCCGGCATAATCTTGAGTACCTGCTCTCGTGTCATGCCGAGTCGTATCTGTCTACAGGTTTCGACAGGGCGGGATTTCTTATATGCGGTTCTACCCCAGTTCAGAGCGATGATCGCGGCGATGACGGCCGCGATTCCCAGGGGGACTATCCAAAGAAGGGGCGAGCGTTGCAGGTCGAGTCGCAGGCGTCTATACCAATTCACGAGCACCTCCTGTCGGGGCGTATCTGGATCGCCCTCAAAAGCCGCCCCCGCCGCCCCCGCCCATGCCGCCGCCCGAAGAGCCCCCGCCGCCAAAGCCGGATCCGCCGGAGCTGCGCGGCGCCGAAGCCATCGCCGAGGCGGCCTGGGTCGACATGCGGCCGAGGTCGCTGACGAAGGTGCGGGGGTGGAAGCTCGCGCCGTCCGGTCCCCGGTACCATTCCGGGGCCTGGCGATAGATGTGCTCGAAGGCCCGCACCCAGTTCTTCTCCACGCCTAACGCCATGGCGTAGGGGAGATATTTTTCGAACATCTCTGGTGTCTTGATCGTCCGGTCGAGCCGGTCGGCCTCGACCCGGCTGAGGAACTCCTCGAAGCCCAGCACCCCTTCGAGTGCCCGGCCGCCCAGGACCGTCCGGGCGGGCATGAACCAGCCGAAGCCGATGATGATCAGGCCGGTCAGAATAGCAGCCGCAAAGAAGCTGCCTGGGGCGAGGCCGAATATGCTACTCATCATACCGCCGGCCCAGAAGGTAGTGAAGCCCACGATGATCCCGGCGATGACATAGACCTGCTTGATCTTGTCGGGCCGATGGGTGTAGTAGCGGCGGTGAAGCAAACGCTCGAAGATGCGATCGCGGATGTCGGGGAGGTCTTTATAGAACTTGTTCTGGAGGTCCGACAGCTCCACCGAGGTCAACATGCCCTTCCGGAAGAGCGCGTTGAGCAGTTTGTACTCGTGGGGGAGCAGATCGGTCCACTCCTCCTGCTTTTTCCGGAGGTGAAAGACGTATTCCTTGCCCGACCACAGCCCGAGCAGTCGCTCCTCCTCTTTCTCTTCGATCAGGAGGTAGCCGCGGACGCCGAGGTCCACCAGCGTGGCCGTGATGTCGCGCATGTCGGGCGAGTTGTCCACCAGCGTGCCCAGCTCGGCCGGCGTCAACCCCTCGGGCGGCTCGTACCGCGGGGCGATGGGGCGCCGCCGCGGGTCGCGCCCGCGGGTGTACCAGAGCCAAAACATCAGGCCGAACGCGCCGAGGGGAAGCAGAAACACCCAGTTGCTGCGGAGGAAGAGGAGCGCCGTGGCCGCCGGACCGGGCTCCTTCACCAGTCCCTTGTCAAAGCCCACGACGACGGTCATCCCCTCGCGGAAGGCGAGCGGCCGGCGCATCCGGACCCGGACTTCACTGTGGGTGATCTCCACGTCCGCCCGTTGCTCGCGGGAGCCGTAGGCGCCGGTAAAGGCGAGGGCGCGGAGCCCGCTGGCCCCGGGCGGGAGCCGGACGCGGGCAGCGGCGGACGTGATGGGGACTTCCCATTCGTCGCCGGTGACGTTCCAGTACAGCTCGTCGTGCGTCTCGAAGAACTTCAGCGCGTTTTGCACCCGGTAACGCAGGATCACGGTGCGCGTCGCGTCGCGGGCGTCCGGCACCCAGATCTTGAACTTCCGGTAATGGCGCTCGCGGCTCTGTTCAACCTTCAGCGGGGTGCCGCGGTCGTCGGTGACGCTCGTGACATCCAGCAGCAGCGTGTAATTGAAGCCCTGGGGCGTGCGGTACTCGACCGGGATCGTCCGGAAGATGCCGTTCCACTCGCCGGTGAAGCGGGGCTGGATGGTTTCGGTCACCTCGATGTGGCCTTCCTTGAAGACGAACACCTCCACATCGAAGCGCTCGATCACCAGGGAACGCGCCGCGGCGTCGCGCGGCGCGGCCGCCGCGAGCAGCAGCACGAGAAGAAGAAGGAATGCACGCCGGACCATGGCCCCCTCCGTCCGCCGGGTTACCGCGCGCCGGTCTCGAAGCTGACCCTGGGGACCTCTCGCTCGGCCGCGGCGGTCAGCTCGAAGAACTCGCGGGGCCGGAACGCGAAGAAGCCGGCGATGAGATTCGAGGGAAACTGCGCGATGCGGGTGTTCAGGTCGCGCACGACGGCGTTGTAGTAGCGGCGGGCGTTCTGGACGGCGTCTTCGATCTGGTTGAGTGATCCCTGCAACTGGACGAAGCTCTCCACGGCGCGCAGCTGCGGGTAGGCCTCGGCGAGGGCAAAGAGGGACTTCAGCGCCTGCGTGAGCATCCCCTCGGCCTCCCCCTTGGCAGCCGGCCCCTGGGCGGCCATGGCGCGATTGCGGGCGTTGACCAGGTCTTCCAGCGTCTTCCGTTCGTGGCCGGCGTACCCCTTGACGGTCTCGACCAGGTTCGGGATCAGGTCGTAGCGACGCTTGAGCTGGACGTCAATGTCGGCCCAGGCGTTGTCACACTGGACCCGCAGGCGCACGAGGGCGTTGTAGATGGCGACTACGGCGATGACGACCGCGCCGAAAACGAGCAGAAAGATCCACATAGGCGCTCCCTCTCCTTCACACGATGATGGTCGAAAAATACTGTCTGGTCAGACGCACGCTGCTCGGGTGTTGGGGCATGGTCGTGCAATTTGCGGACCATCGGCCTCCTGCATCGCACCGCCTACGCCGGCAATGGAAGGATGTCCTGACGACGGCGAACCATTGTACGGACGGCACAAGGCGCACGGCCAACTGGTCCTGTCGTCCTGCCTGCCGCCACCCGCCGGGCCGGAGTACAGTCACGGCCCCAGCCCCCTCGGCCCCTCGCTCCGAGGCTCCCGCGGCGACCCTGGTCGGCGGCTTACGGCCTGGGTCCCTCCGTGTTCACGCTCCGTGCAAAGCACATGGGCACGGCGCGCGCCTCGGCTTCCCAGGCCGTCGCTCGCCGAGGGGCCCCGCCGCTCCCGCCCATGTCGCTCGGGGCCTGCAGGTGCTTGTGCCGTAGAGGGACCTGATCGCCGGTCCGCGGGTGGCGGCGGCTAGTGCCCGCCCGCCCGGAGGAGAAATGCGCCACCGCCAGCCAGTCCCCCATCTGATGATTGATTGGTGCGTGAGTTCTCCGAGGACGGACGGGCACGCCGCCGACAGGACCCGCTAATCCAGGTTGGCGTAGGCGGTTGGGCTGATCCGGGCCGGAGACCAGCGGCCATCTGGTGGTGGATCCGCCGGTGAAAAGCCTAGAAGGACATGTGGTACCGCGCGTTGAAGGCGATGTGGAGAATGATCGGGGCGAGGAGTGTGGATCCCGGCTTGTGGACGAGTAGACCCAGGACGAAGCCGACGAAGAAGTACCACGGGAGCGCGGTAAAGGAGAGGTGGCACGCCGCAAAGAGGAAGCTGGTGAGAATGATGGCCCGATCGGGGTTGTAGTGCCGGGCGAAGATGCGGAAGGCCACTCCACGGAAGAACAGCTCCTCGACAATGGGAAAGAAGAACAGGCGCCCGGCGAAGACGACCTGTGACTGCCCCCACAGGTCGGCCAGGTTCGCGGCTGCCTCCGCGAAGCCGGTGCGCGCCGCCACCAGCGAGACAAGCACGTATCCGGTGGCGAGGAGGAAGCTGAGCGTCGCCTTGCCCCACGCGTCCTTCCCCGGAATACCGACCTCACTCCACGTCAGTTTATACCAGTATCGCGTCAGGAGGACAACGATCGCCAACTGGTAAGCCGGAGACGCCAGATAGATGATGCGGGCGTCAATGGCGCTGCCGTTAGACACGGCGAGAAGTAAGAGAGTTGCCGGCAGGAGCCATGCAACGTAGGTACACAACACACCAGCGGGAGACAACTGGAGGGGCTTTGATGCTGATGTCGAGGTCCCTTTATCGGAGTGGCCGCTCGTCATTCAACTCTCCGGAAACTCCTCCGGCACCCGGTCTACCCTTTCTTGGCCCCACTAGGCGGGGCGCCGGAATCTGAACATCAAAAACCGTCCTGACTTCTTCACCTGCAATTTTCAGACCCCGATAGGTCCAATACCCCCGTTTATTGTCATCCGACATAACCTATTGGTATATAAGGGAAATAATGATTTTATTGGCTTGAATGATTAAGGCTTGACAAGAAGAACTTCAAGTATTATGTTGTTGTACTGACCGGTCGGTACAAATAAGATGGGGTTCGATGCAGACGGAAACCACGAGACTCAAGGACACGAAGGAACAGATTCTACAGACTGCCTGCCGGCTTATCCATCGGCGGGGATTTAACAGCACCAGTCTGGAGGAGATCCTTAGGGAGAGCGGGGTTGGAAAGGGCAATTTTTACTACTACTTCAAGAGCAAAGACGATCTCGGGTTTGCCATCCTGGACCGCCTGGCGCTGTGGACCAGGGAGGAGGTAGGCCGGGGGATCTTTGGAATCCGGGAGAACCCGGTCGAAGAGATCTTTGACCTCTTTGATTTTCTTCTCTCCATGCAGCGGGAGGCCGGGTGCATGGGCGGATGCCCCCTCGGGAATCTCGCGTTGGAGCTGAGCGACATCCATGATGGGTTCCGTCAACGCATAGAGGAGATCATTGGCACCTGGCAGAGCCAGATCGCGGATGCCCTGAGCCGGGCCCAGGCGAAGGGACACCTAGCCCACAACGTGCAGGTGGAGCGGCTCGCAGGGTTCATCTTTGCGGGGATCGAAGGGGCGATCCTGCTGGCCAAGGTTCGGAGGGACGTTGCCGTCCTCGAGGGGTGCCTGGAGGAGCTGAGGAAATATGTCCGGACATGTCTCACCTAAGCGGGTAAATGGCGACAGGCCCAACGGACACTCTCTGCAAGAGAGGGACGACATGAACGCCACTATCGTGGAATACACCGACGAAAAGCCACCCATCAACCTGTATCCCCAGCGGATTGTTTCTCCCACGCGCGGTAATACCTGCTGCGCCCTAAACATGGAGCAGATCGGCGGGATCCAGCGGGAAGAGAACCGGTCCTATTTTTACCGGCGGTGCCGGGTCTGCGGGTACACCGTCCGCCACTTCCTGTCCGCTCCGCCCCCGGATGGGCCGAGCAGCTCGTGGGGGAATGAGTCCGCTAACCTGTTGAAGCTCGTGGCGTGACGCGCCTCGCGGTACCTCTCCACTCCGCCGGATCCGCGAAGAGCGGCTGAAGGCGCAGGAGGAGGCGTGCGAGCGGAAAATTCGAGCGCTCGAACGGGAGCTCGAAGAGCGGTTCGGCTAACACCCGACTCCAAACGCCCGACACCCAATCGCCCCCAGAGGGCTACCGGCATTCCGAAAGCCTCCTTCCGAGGAGCCTGATTCATCGCGCAATCCCCGTGGGCCGCCTGCCGAATGCCCCCGGCGGCGCGATCGGCCGCGTTTCGTCCCCTCCCCCTGTGGAAATCTCTTCCCGATGGTCGGCGCCCGCTTTCTGCCGAGTGCTTCCGCGGTCACGCAAATGTATTGACACCAAAGGGCCCGTGTAGTATGTACCGACCGGTTGTACGATGAATTGAGAGATTGAGAGAATGGAAGGTCACGCCGCGTGTTCGAGGAGGAGGGGCTATGGCGAAGAGAAGGGGGAAGAAGGGAAAGGCGGCTCGGGCAAGCAGGCCAAAGCGGGCGGCCGCGGCGAAGGGAAAAAGACCAGCGGTGAAGCCCAAAGGGAAGGTCAAGGCCCCCGCCAAGAGGGGGCCGGCCCCGGCTGCGGCCTCTGAGATGGCCAAGCTCCGGGATGAGGTCACGCACTGGCAGCATCTCCACAGTCAGCTCCAGGAGCAGGTCCGAGCGAAGGACAGCACCATCGGCAAGCTGATGGCGGAGCTCATGGAGTTGAGGCGGAGCGTGGAGGAGCTCCGGGCTCGCGCCCAGCCGAAGCATCCGTGATCACCTGACTCTTCGGAATCGTGGGGTGCCGCTGAAATCGTAGCTCCGGGAGTCCCTCCGCACCTGTCTGGAGGGAGTGTGCGAAGCCTGTCGCCCGTGCCCCTGGGGAATCGCACGCGGGACGTCTCCCCGGCAGCCACGGTCCGTCCCTCGGCACTCTGGACTAGTGATTTGATCGTCCTCCCTCTCCGGAAGGCGCGCCCGTCGCAACACCCCATGGTTCTCTTTCCTCTCGCGGAGCCCTTGCAGGGGCGGAACCGACTCCTCCCGGGTATTGGCGCAGTTCGTCTCGCATCTGGCGAAAGTTTCCCTCCCCAGTATTCAGCGAAGCCGACGTCACAGGGACGGTGGGAATCCGTCCCGCCGCGCCACAGGCCGTGATCGTCTCGGAGGCATCGTGAGGACGAGATCGTACGACCTCAGCGGACGCGAGCGGCGAGCGGTCACTGCCGGGGTCATGGTCGGGATCTTCCTCGGGGCCATGGAGTCGACGGTGGTGGCCACCGCGATGCCCACGGTGGTCGCCAGCCTCGGCGGACTCGAAGTCTACAGTTGGGTCTTTTCGAGCTATCTCCTCACCTCCACCGTCACTGTTCCGCTCTGGGGGAAGCTCTCCGATGTGTACGGGCGCCGCCGTTTTTATCTCCTCGGCATCGGGTTGTTCCTTTCAGGGTCCGTGGCCTGTGGCCTGTCGCACAGCATGACAGAGCTCATTCTCTTTCGCGGATGGCAGGGACTGGGGGCCGGCGCCGTCTTGGCCCTGGGTCTCACCATCATCGGCGAGATCTATCCCTTCGAGGCCCGCGCGCGCATGCAGGGACTGTTCAGCGGGGTCTGGGGAGTCGCGAGCATTCTCGGTCCTTTCCTGGGTGGTTTCCTCACGGACCATCTCTCGTGGCGGTGGGTTTTTTTCGTGAATGTCCCGATAGGGGTGCTCGCCGCCTTCATCATCGGCCGCTTCCTCCGGGACCCCGAGGCCGAGCGGCCACGGTCGGCAGCAGTGGATGCCCTGGGCGGATCGGTTTTGACCGTAACCCTGGTGTTGTTGCTCTTGGGCGTGATGGGAGCCGGCTGGACGGGTCTCGGGCGGCTCGCGCTCGTGGCTGTTGCGGCGGTCGGTCTGGTCGTATTCGGTCGGATCGAACGGCGGGCCGAGAATCCCATGATCCCCCTGGGTCTTTTCAAGAATCGGATATTCCGCGCGTCCTTCGTCACGGGCTTCTTGGCCGGCATGGCCATGTTCGGCGCCATCTCCTTCATCCCCCTGTTCGTTCAGGCCATCCTCGGTACCGATGCGACCGCGGCGGGAAGCGTGCTGACCCCCTTTATGCTGTCGTGGGTTCTCTGTTCGGTCTTGGGCGCTCGGCTCCTGCTGCGGTACCGCGTCCGGGCCATCGTTGCTGCCGGCGGCGCAGCCCTCTGCCTGGGATTCCTCTTCTTCGCGCGGCTCACGGTCGGGAGCGGCCGGCCGGAGGTGATGATGGGGATGGCGCTCGGAGGCGCGGGGATGGGGTTGATGATGGCCCCCCTCCTGATTGCCGTGCAGAGCACGGTGCCGCGGAGCCAGCTAGGTGTTGCCACATCCGTCACGATGTTCTCCCGCACCGTTGGGGGAGCCGTCGGGGTGAGTCTCCTCGGTGCCGTGATGACCCGGATCATGCGGGGTCAGCTGCTGAGCCTCGTTCCGGATCAGACCGAGGCGAATTTCACTGCTGTGGTGCAGAATCCGGAGGTCCTGCTCCAGCCTGGGGTGCGGGCGACGCTGGCGCCGTCGCTGCTCATCGGGCTGCGGGAGGCAATGGCGAAGGCGCTCAATGGGGTCTTCGTGGCGGGGCTCTGCATCGCCCTACTGGCCTTGGCCTGCGCCTTTCTCCTGCCCGATGGGCTCGTACGGGACCACGCCTTGTCCGAGGAGCCGGGGGCACCCACAGGGGGATGAGATGGGTCTGATGGGAGGCGTCGCCCGGCCCTTCGGTGCGGGATCCCCTGAGTGGGAGGAGGCGGGACTGGTGGCGGCGGTCGTGGACAGGGTCTGCTGCGTGCAGGGGGGGCAGCTCTATGAGGTGACACGCCGGCGCAGCCTCATTCTTACTCTCTGTGTCCATGAGGGCCGTTTGTACGATGGCGGACGATACGCCCAGGTCTATGAGACGGCGGCGGACAGGAAGGTCGCCGATCGGGACGACTGGATCTTGACGCTCTGTTCGCACGGCGGCCTCCTCTACGATGGGGGCAGTTCCCGTCGGATCACCGAGACCCTGACGGGACGCACGGTTGCGGAGCGCCCGGCGGTGATTCATACCCTGTGCTCCTTCCGGAGCGGTCTTTTCGACGGCGGAAGTTACCCTGGGATTCACGAGACCCTCACCGGGCGGGAGGTCGCGCGGCGCACCGGCGAGGTCCTGGCGCTCGCCGGGCACGAGGAGTCGCTCTTTGATGGGGGAGGTGACGGCCGGATTCACGAGACCCTCACCGGTCGAGCCGTCGCGGTGCGAGAGAGTGCGGTGCTCACGCTCTGTTCCCACGGGGGCCAGCTCCATGATGGGACCTCGGAAGGGGCGATCTCCGAGACGCTGACCGGCAGGAAGCTTGCGGACCGGGACTTTCCGGTCACCGCCATTTGCTCTCACCGAGGCCGCCTGTATGACGGCGGGCCGTACGGCTTCATCTATGAGACACTGCGGGGCCGCATGGTGGTCGGCGGGATCAAGGCGGTGACGGCCATGGTGAGCGTACCCCCCGACCTCTTCGAGGTCCTGTGGGCACGCGCCCAAGGCCGATGACCGATGACCGACGGGGGTCTTGGGTCTACCGAACTCCTAACACCGGGCCCCCCGGATGACCCGCTGAAGGATCGCGGACGACTGACAGCAGATGGCGTGTTAGAGGAATGGCATAGGACTTGCTCTTTGGCCTTGTGCGGTGAACAGGAGTTTGTCGAACGTTGGGGTTTCAGCATCCGGCACAGGAGCGGCGCGGTGGCGAAAAAAGGGGGGGAGGAGCGGAGGCGGCACCGGCGGTATGACTATGCGGGGACTATAAAATACCGGCGACTGGGACCAAACACCGCCGGCCGGATCCGGAATCTGAGCGAGGGGGGCCTGTTGGCCGAGCTGCCGGAACTTATGGGGCCGGGGTCGCTGCTGGATGTCGACGTTGGGCTGGGCGACCGCTCGATTCACGCGGAGGCCGAAGTCGTCTGGTCGCAGGCAGCGGCCGAAACGTCCGGGGGGTCTTACTTGCATGGAATCAAGTTCACCCGACTTGAGCTTCAGGACCGGCTGACCCTCGCCGTGTTCATCGCCAAGGTCTACGGCGGCTGATTCGCTCGCCGACTACCCAACACCCTATCCCTGATACCCCCCGAGACATTCCCCCTTGCCATATGACCCTCGGCGCTCCGGGCTTTTGTGTCCCCCCGCATTCTGGAGGGGATTCTCCGCAAAACAGGGCCCCCGTGGCTGCGGCCCACATGGCGCTTGTGTGAGGCGGGGGCGGACCTTGACGGGACGCGTGTGCCCGTGGTATAGCGGAAATACCCCCGGGGAAGTCGCTCCCGGCAAGCGACACCGGCGGGGGTGCCAATGTGGACCCGTGCCCTCCCCGAATGGAGCGGGGGGATACCTTGTGAGGTGAGTCGTGGCCGATTTCGAGGAGAGAGAGCCATTCCAGCGCGTCGGCGTGGAAGAGGCCAAGGCACTGATGGCGAAGGGCTTCAAAGTCATCGACGTGCGAGAGCCCTTTGAGTGGGCCCAGGGCCGTGTCCCCAACGCGGCGCACATTCCGCTCAACACCCTGCTGGCGCGCGCCCAGGAACTGCTCACCGAGGACAACCTGATCTTTGTCTGCGCCGAGGGAGTCCGCAGCGCGGTGGCCTGCGAAGTGGCTGCTGCGGTCGGGCGCAGCAATCTGTACAATCTGGAAGGTGGGACGGTCGCCTGGGCCCGGGCGGGCAATCCGCTCGAGCGCTAGACCCTTCGATGGTCCGGCCTTCCCGCTCGCCCATCTCTCATTGACAGCGTCGGGCAGGGCATTCTTCCCGCCTGCAGTCCGCTCCCGAGAGGAGATCGATATGGAGTTGTACCAGGTGATCATCCTCGGCTCAGGTCCGGCCGGATACACGGCAGCCCTGTACGCGGCGCGCGGGAATCTCAAGCCGCTGCTCCTGACCGGAACCCAGCCCGGTGGACAACTCACCACGACGACCATGGTGGAGAACTATCCCGCCTTTCCCGACGGCATCATGGGGCCGGAGCTCATGGAGCTGATGCGCAAGCAGGCGGAGCGCTTCGGGACCCGGATACTCCAGCGTGAAGCGACCCGGGTGGACCTCGGGGCGCGCCCCTTCACCGTGGAAGCCGAGGGGGAGCGTTTCCGCTGCCGGGCGCTGATCATCGCGAGCGGTGCGTCGCCCAATTTGCTGGGGCTGGAGTCGGAGCGGCGGCTCATGGGGCGGGGGGTGTCGACCTGCGCGACCTGTGACGGCTATTTCTTCAAGGACCAGGAGGTGGCGGTGGTCGGCGGCGGCGATTCGGCTATGGAAGAAGCGCTCTACCTCGCCAAGCTGTGCAGCAAGGTCACCGTCGTCCACCGGCGGGAGAAGTTGCGGGCGTCGAAGATCATGCAGGAGCGGGCCTTCGCCAATTCCAAGATCGCCTTTCAGTGGGAGCAGGCGGTGGAGGACATCCTGGAGGATGAGACCGCGGGGGTAAAGGGGGTCCGCCTCAGCCATGTGAAGACCGGGGAGCCGTCCGAGCTTCGCTGCGACGGTGTCTTCATTGCCATCGGACACAGCCCCAATACGTCGCTCTTCAAGGGACAGGTCCGCATGGACGCGCGCGGCTACATCCTGACGGAGCACGGCACCAAGACGAGCGTCCCCGGGGTCTTCGCCTGCGGGGATGTCCAGGATCACGTCTATCGCCAGGCGGTGAGCGCCGCAGGGAGTGGGTGTATGGCGGCGATGGACGCCGAGCGGTTCCTGGAGACTGAGGGGGACTAGAACACCTCAGTGCTGAGGACTGAGGACTGAGGGCCGAGTGAGAATCGCCCTGCAATACGCCTCAGTCCTCAACGCTCAGTCCTGACATGGATGACTGCTGATGGCACCGATGACGACGCTCCTGCAGCTCGTGCTCGATGAGCCGGGTGAGGGGGTGTCTGTCGAGGCGGCGCGGGGGTTGGCCGACCTCATTGACGCGCTCGAGATCGGTCCCCGACTACTGCAGGTTCACGGCCCGCCACTCGTGCGAGCGGTGCGGGATGCGATGCCGGATCGGGCGGTCGTGTGCTGGGCCGAGACTGCCGATGAGGCCACGGCGCTGCTCGAGGCCGGGATCGCGGGCCTCACCATCCCCGTCTCCCTCTCGGATGGGACCCTCAAAGCAATCATCGCCGTGGGCCGGAGGGCCGGGCGGAGGGTCCTACTGGACCTCAGGGGTGGGGCGGAGCCAGAACGCGTGATGGCCCTCAAGCCGGATTGCGTGAAAGTCCCGGTCGAGGTGAACGTGCGGGAGGTGCTGGAAGGACTGCGGCCCCTCGACCTGCCGGTCGCGTTCAGCGGGGACTGGAGCGTGGCCCAAGTGCCGTGGCTCCTCGTCTACCGCCCGGTCGCCCTGGTCGCCGGACCCGTGGTTGCGACCGCTCCCGAGCCGAGACGGATCCTCGAGGCCGTCCGTGCCCGGATGGCGATTACGCCGACGATGAGCCGTTTCTACTAGCAATCAACGGTCAGCCGTCCGCTGTCAGCAGTCCGCAATGGAGCAATCGGTTCGAGTCATTCCGAGCTGACAGTCGACTGCCGACAGCTGGTGTGGAGCTGCCCGATGCGCTGGGTGAAGCTGGACGAGGTGAGGCGGTTCTCCTCCGAGAAAATGGTCAAGGCCGGTCTCTTCGAGACCGATCGTTTCTTCTGTGATCTCTACTGTTGCGAGCCGGGACAGGCGCAGAAGCCGCATGTCCATCCCGATGCGGACAAGGTATACGTGGTCTTGGAGGGCCGCGGCACATTCCGTGTGGGGGACGAGGAACGAGACCTCGGGACGCAGACCGCCGTCCTGGCGCCTGCCGGGCTCGAGCATGGGGTCGTGAATCCCGGCCCCGGCCGGCTGATCCTCCTCGTCTTCATGGCTCCAAAGCCCAAGCATTGAGGATCCAGTGCCCCGTGGCGTCCCGTGTCCCACGGCGGTCGCGCACTCGCTCTCCTCAGCCTCGTCCCTCCGGGACGGTCGCCTTGCGAGGACGCGGAACTTGTGGTAGCCGAGGCAGCATGCGCGCACCCGGAGAATCCGGTGGGGGGCAGATCATGCTGACGGCGGGCGATCCGGCCCCCGACGTCGTTCTGGAAGCGACGGGCGGGCAGCAGGTGCGTCTCAGCGAATTTCGCGGGAGATGCAACGTGCTGCTGGCTTTCTACCGGCTCGACTGGACGTCCACCTGAACGCAAGAGGTCCAGACCCTCCAGGAGCGCCTGGCGGACCTGGAGCGGATGAACACCCAGGTGCTGGGTGTCAGCGTGGACAGCGTCCCCTGCCACGAGGCATGGGCGAGAGCCCTGGGGGGGCTGAGCTTTCCTCTGCTCAGCGACATTCACCGCCGTGCGTGTCAGGCCTACGGGATTTTCATCCCGGATAGCAACATCGCAGAGCGGGCAATCTTCCTTATCGACCGCGAGGGGATCATTCGATTCGCGCGGGTCTATGGACGGAAGGAGCTCCCCGATCTCGATGAGATCCTGGCCCGGCTTGACAGGCCGGGATCTGAGCGCCCGTAGGCCACGACGGTCCGATCTAGGAGGGGGACGTTGACGGTCCTCGTCGTCCATTACCACGAAATCGCGCTCAAGGCTCGGAACCGGCCGGTCTTTGTGAACCAGCTCGTGCGCAACCTCAAGCGGGCCACGGGCGATCTGCCGGTCCATCGGATCCGAAAGCTGCCCGGGCGGATCCTGCTCGAGCTGGCCGCCGAGGACGCGGCTGCGGCGGTTGCGGATCGTGTGCGGCAGGTCTTCGGCGTGGCCAACTGCTGTCCGGCCTATCGGTCGGCCTTGAATCTTGAGGCCCTGCAGGCGACGGCCGAGCGGGCCCTCGCGGGTCGGACCTTCGCGCGCTTCCGGGTGACCGCGCGCCGCGCCTTCAAGGCCTTTCCCCTCACTTCGCCCCAGGTGAACGAGACGCTCGGGACCTTCATCCTGCAGCGGTTTCCGGCCCGCGTCGATCTGAAGAACCCCGAGGTGAACCTCTACGTCGAGATTCTACCCGCGGAGGCCTTCGTCTACCTGGACAAACTTCCGGGTCCCGGGGGGCTTCCCGTCGGAGTCTCCGGCCGCGTTCTCGCCCTCGTCTCCGGCGGGATCGACTCTCCGGTCGCCGCCTTACGCATGATGCGCCGGGGGTGCGTCGTGAGCTTCGTCCACTTCCACGGGGCCCCCTTCCTCGATCGCCGGACCCAGGAGAAGGTCCGCGAGATCGTGAAACTCCTCACCCGCTTTCAGTACGCGTCGCATCTCATCCTGATCCCGTTCGGCGAGGTGCAGCAGGAGGTGGTGGTGAACACCCCGGCTCCCTACCGGGTCATCCTCTACCGCCGCCTGATGGCGCGGATTGCGGAGCACCTAGCGGGTCTCGAGGGGGCCGGGGCCCTCGTCACAGGCGAGAGTCTGGGGCAGGTGGCCTCGCAGACGCTGGCGAACCTCACGGTGATCGAGGAGGCGGTGCGGCTGCCGATCCTCCGCCCGCTGATCGGCATGGACAAGGACGAGATCTCGGCGCAAGCACAGGCCATCGGGACCTACGAGGTTTCGATCCGGCCGGACCAGGACTGCTGTACCCTCTTTGTGCCCCGGCATCCCGCGACCCGGGCGACGGTGGAGGAGATCGGACGGGCGGAGCTCACCCTCGATATCGGCCGCTTGGTGAAGACGAGTGTCGAGCGGGCCGAGCGCGAGGTGTATACCTTTCCCGAGGGAGCGTGACGACGGCCGAGCTGCGGCGGGATGCATCCCTCGTCGTCCTCGGACGGTGCACCTCAGGTGAGACGTGATTCAGCGGACGGAATGATGCGGAAGGGGGGGAAATGGAGAAGGTCTTGATCGTGCTGGCCGGCCTCGCCATCGGGAGCCTCATGGCGGCCGGCATCGTGGGCTTTTTGGCGTTGTACGGGACGCTCCCCCTGCACGTGCACATCGCGTTGGCGATGGTGGGCGCGATCCTCTCCATCGCCGCGAACGCGGGAACCATCATCTATATCGTCTCTCGGAGGGCGTAGGACCCCTCGCCGGCCGGGTCGCTCGCCCCTGCGGCACCCCCCTCAGACCTTGTCGTCGAGTCGCCCCTGCATCCCCTTCGTCCGCAGTCGGACCCAGTCCTCGAATGGGGTTGCCTCGCTGACCAGGGGGACGTATTCCCCTTCAATGTATCGGTGGTTGAGGACCACGGGGATCCACCGGATCCAGTCTTCTTTATCGGAGATCGTCTGGGCCTTGAGCGTCCCGGTGTCCACATCCATCTTGAACCCGGTGGGGATCGCCGAGAGCATTTCGAAGGCCTCCTGGGAGATGGCGACACAGTGCGTCCCCAGGGAAACATCCGAGCGTTCCTTGGAGAAGCCCTGGATCGATCCGTCGTCACCGTAATAGACGTACGCCATCACCCACTCCAGATCAGGCGCGATCCTGCCCGATTTCGATCTTCGCTCGTCGCTTCAGATCCTGGACCCACATTCCCCAGACCTGGAGCCGTTTCTCCGCCACAAGCTGCTGCTTCCAGGTAGCCTTCTCCTTCTCGAAGGCCTCACGCGGCGCACCGTCGCGACCCACGAGGTGGACGAGGAACACCGACTTTCCCCCGCCGACGACCGGGCTCGACTCACCCGGCTTCAGCCGGAGGACGGCCAGATGGAATTCGCGGCGGTCCGGGGGATCCACGACGTCGGCACCGAAAACGAAGGGCCCAGGCCGTTTCGGCTGTAGGCCCGAATCTTGCAGAGTCTTCTCCCACGAGGCGCCCGCGCGGCTGAGGGCAGCCTGGAGTTTCTCCAGCCGGGCCGTGTTCTCTGCCGAGCGCGGGAGGCTGACGTAGAGGACGCGCGCTTTCTCTTTCGCGGCGCGGAACGCCTCCCACGCCTCGGCCTCGGAGACCTTGGCAGAGGCGTGGATCAGCGTGGTCAGTTTCTGCCGGAGGAGAGCCTGGCGAATCGCCTCCTCGTATCGCTCCGGCGTGACCCGATTCATCTGCAGGAGGCGGCGGTAGCGCTCGGGGCGGAATTGTCCCTCTTCGGCGAAGAGAGGGTTCTCCATGACGGCAGCGGCCAGCTCCTCGCGGGAGACGCGGAGCCCGAGTCGCTCGGCCTCCTGGAGGAGCAGTCGCGAGGTGATGAGCTCATCGAGGACCCGGTGTCGCACGTCCAGGTCCTCCATGAGTTCCTCGCGCCATCGGTCGCCGTAGAGCTGGCGGAGGAGCTCATGCTGTTGCTGGTAGGCCCGCTGGAACTCTGGCCAGGAGATGCGTTCGCCGTTGACGACGGCGGCCATGATCGGCTCGCGGCCGCTCCCCGGACCGGCGGATTCCATGCCCCAGACGAAGAAGATCGTCGCGATGAAGGCACCGATCACCAGCCACATGGTGATCCGGATGACGTTCTTGCGCATTGCACCAATCATCACTCGACCCCTGGTGACCGCGTCACCTGATAGAAGGATAGCGGAGGGTTCGGTCCGGCTGCAACAGTTTTTTCCCGATCCGGGGTCGTGTGGCGAAAGCCCTTGTGTTTGCTGGGGTGCTGTGCTAATCATCGATCCGCGTCGGGTGCGAGCGAGAGGAAGCCGGCGGTAGCAGAAGGGAGCCACGCGCATGCTCTTGGACTGGATCTACGGCATGTTCTCCAACGACCTCGCCATTGACCTGGGAACCGCCAACACGCTCATCTACGTCCAGGGGAAAGGCATCGTGCTCTCCGAGCCGTCGGTGGTGGCGGTGAAGAAGGGAACCAACCAGGTGCTCAAGGTGGGGCGGGAGGCCAAGGAGATGGTCGGTCGCACGCCGGCCTCCATTGTCGCCGTGCGTCCCCTCCAGGATGGGGTGATCGCCGACTTCGACCTCACCGAGCAGATGATCCGGCAGTTTATCGTCCGGATCCACAACCGCAAGGCCCTTGTCCGCCCGCGCATCGTGATCGGCGTCCCCTCCGGCATCACCCAGGTGGAAAAACGCGCGATCCGGGACTCGGCGGAGCAGGCGGGTGCCCGCGAGGTCTATCTCATCGAGGAGCCGATGGCGGCGGCGATCGGCGCGAATCTGCCGGTGCAGGAGCCGTCGGGGAATATGGTGGTGGACATCGGAGGGGGAACGACGGAAGTGGCGGTGATCTCCCTCTCCGGGATGGTCTACAGTCACTCCATCCGCATCGCCGGGGACGAGATGGACGAGGCGATCATCCAGTACCTGAAGCGGAAGTATAACCTGCTGGTCGGTGAGCGCACCTCGGAGCAGATTAAGATCCAGATCGGCTCGGCCTATCCGTTCAACGAGCCGCGGAAGATGGATATCAAGGGCCGGGACCTGATGGACGGGATCCCCAAGACGCTAACCGTGACCGACAGCGATATCCGGGAGGCCCTCCACGATCCCATTTACGCGATCGTAGATGCGGTGAAAACCGCGCTCGAGCGGACCCCTCCGGAACTCGCGGCGGATATCGCCGAGAAGGGGATCGTCATGACCGGCGGCGGCGCGCTGCTGCACGGCCTGGACACCCTCCTCGGACTGGAGACCCATCTCAAGATGACCATCGCCGAGGATCCCCTGTCCTGCGTCGTCCTCGGGGCGGGCAAGGTCCTGGACGAGCTGGACTTCTTGAAAACGGTCTGTCTCGAGAGCTGACGGAGCACCGATGACCGGTGCCCGCTATCGGTGATCGGCCAGTGGGTCATGCGGGGTATCCGGTGGCGGGTCCATTGAGTTCATTGGGAGTGTTGGGTTGAACCCGGTCCGCGGTGATCGGTCATCGAAGGAGTGCGACGGGATGCGATGATCGTTCGCCTGGTTACACGATACCGCCGCACGGTTGTCCTGACGGGCGTCATCCTCTTCTCCTTCCTCCTGATGACCATGGAGGTGCGCCGCGAGGAGCACCTCGTTCCGTTCCTCAAACGGCTCCTGTTGGAGTCCGTCACGCCCTTTCTGAAGGCGACGACCTATCTCAAACAGACCACCCGAGATATCTGGGAAAACTACGTGGACCTCCGCTCCGTCCGCCCGGAGAATCGACACCTCCAGGAGGAGATCGAGGCGCTGCGGTCCCGCCTGCGGGTGCTGGAAGAGACGGGCCGGGAGAATCAACGCCTGCGCGGTCTCCTCGGCCTGCGCGAGCGCGAGCCCGTCACCGTCGTGCCGGCCGCCGTCGTGGCGAAGGATGCCACCAACTGGTTTCACACCCTCCTCATCGACCAGGGGGCCCGCCACGGAATTGGGCGGCACATGGCGGTGATCGCCCCAGGCGGGTTGGTGGGTCAGGTGGTGGACGTGAGTCCCTCGAGCGCCCGCGTACAGCTCATCACCGATCCGATCAGTTCCGTCGGGGTGCTGCTCCAGGGCTCACGGGTGACCGGGCTCTTGGTCGGCGGCCAATCGGGCCGATTGCGAATCAAGTACATTCCCCTGCGGGCGGAGATCCCGCTGGGCGAAGGCGTCATCACCTCGGGCCTCGGAGGCGTTTATCCGAAGGGAATCGTCATCGGGAAAGTCGTTGCGGTCGAGGGGCGGAGCGGAGCCCTCTTTCAGGAAGCCACCGTGGAGCCGGGCGTCGACTATTCGCAACTTGAGGAGGTCCTGGTCGTGACCGGGCAGGATCGCCGTTCGCTCCGGTCCGAGGGGAGGGCGGAGTGATCGCGTTTGTCGGCGGACTGCTGGCGGTGGTGGTTCTCCAGACGACCGTCACCCCCCTGGTAGAGTTGGGGCGGGTGCGCCCGGACCTCTTCCTCCTCCTCCTGTACGTGGCGAGCTTCAGGATGAGTCCGCCGCAGGCCTGCCTCGCGGGCTGTCTCCTGGGTCTGTACCAGGATGCCCTCTCCGGCGCCCCCTTGGGTCTGAATGCCTTTTCTCTGAGCCTTGTGGGCTATCTCCTCGTGGTCGCCCGCGAGGAGCTGGAAGAGGCCCGGGTCCTCCCTCAACTGGTGCTCCTCCTTCTCGCCGGACTCGGGTCGGGCCTGATGAGCTTCGGTGTGCTGGCCTTCTTCGGAATGGGGCGGGGCTTCGGGGAGTCCCTCCTGTGGACCATGCTGCCCGGCGCGGTGTACACCACCGTCATCGGGGGACTCCTCCTTTTCGGAACCCGACTGGGCCGGGTGGTCGAGGTCAAGCTGTGAGCCAGCCGTGGCTCTCTCCGGCCCCGCTGATTCAGCGCAAGATTCGGCGGGCCGCCATGGTCGTGACGGCCGCTGTCGTGCTGCTCCTGATGCGGTTCTGGTACCTCCAGGCGCTGGAGGGCCGGCACTACGCCACCTTGTCCGCCCACAATCGACTTCGCCTGCGCCCCCTGGAGGCGCCCCGGGGCTTCATCCTCGATCGGACAGGAGCAGTCATGGTGGAAAACCGCCCCTCGTTCAACGTCCACGTGATCCCTGCCGACGTCCCGGACGTGGAGGAGGCGGCGCAGGCGATCGGCCCCCTGCTGGGTCAGGCATCGACCGAGGTGGCGGCGAGGATCCGCGCGGGACGCGCGCAACCGTATGAGCCGGTACTGCTCGCCCGCGAGGTGGACGAGCGGACCATGGTCGCCATGGAAGAGCGGAAGATGGATCTGCCGGGCGTGAGCCTCCAGGTCCATCCGATCCGCTCCTACCTCGACGGCGATAGCGCCGCCCACTTCCTTGGGTACGTGAGCGAGGTGAGCCAGGAGCAGCTCCACCGCGAGGAGTACCGGGACTTTCAACCGGGCGAGATGGTCGGACAGGCGGGCGTGGAGCAGGTCTTCGACGCCTTTGTCCGGGGGATCAACGGGCGGGAGGAGATCGAGGTGGACGCGCGCGGTCGGTTGGTCCGCCTCGTGGATCGCCTCGAGCCCCAGGCCGGGTTCAATCTGGTGCTTACCCTTGACAAGCAGTTGCAGGCGGCGGCGGAGAAGGCCTTCGCGGGCAAGCGCGGGGCCGTCGTCGCCATGCATCCGCAGACGGGAGAAATCCTGGTGTGGGTGAGTCGCCCTTCGTACAATCCGAATCTCTTCGCCCAGCGGTTGAGCCGCGAATCGTGGGAGAAGCTGTCGACCAATCCCTCCCATCCCCTTCAGAATCGTCCGATGCAGGCCCAATACGCCCCGGGATCGATCTTCAAGCTGGTCGTCATGGCCGCGGGGCTCGAGACCGGTGCCATCACCCCCGATACGACCTTCTACTGTCCCGGCCACTTCACGTTGGGGGATATGACCTTTGACGACTGGGAGAAAGCCGGACACGGCTGGCAGAACCTCATGCAGGCGACGGCCAACTCGTGCAACGTCTATTTTTACCAGGCGTCGCTGAAGACGGGGATCGACTCCATCGGCTGGGTGGCGCGGGAATTCGGTCTCGGACAGAGGACGGGGATTGCCGTGGGGGATGAAGCCATGGGGTTCATCCCCACCCCGGCCTGGAAACGGCGAACCCAGAAGGAGCCGTGGTATCCCGGCGACACCGTCATCACCGGCATCGGGCAGGGGAAGATCCTGGCGACCCCGCTCCAGATCGTGACGATGATCTCCGCCATCGCGAACGGAGGGACTATCCACCGTCCGTGGATGCTGAAGCGCGTGGAGTCGTGGGGAGGCGAGGTCGTGGCGGCGTACGGCCCGGAGGTGGTCCGGAAGGTCAACCTGAAGCCTCAGGTCCTTGAGGTGATCCGTCGGGGAATGCTCCGGGCGGTCGAGGAGGGGACCGGCCGGCCGAGTCGCATCCCGGGCGTCCGGGTAGCCGGAAAGACCGGCACGGCTCAGGTCGTCAAGAAGGATGCCGGTCTCACTGGGCAGACCAAGGATCATGGCTGGTTCACGGCCTTCGCCCCCTACGAGGACCCGGAGATCGCGATTGTGGTCATCGCCGAGAACGCCGGTTTTGGCAGCGTGGCTGCGGCCCCCGTGGCGCGCGCGATCCTCGAGGCCGCCTTTGGCCCGGCGCGGGACAGGACGACCGTTGCGCAGGGCACCGGCCCCGGTGGGCGCGAGTAATCTGGGAGCGCGACCGTGTATTTCGATCGGCGGATGCTGACGACCTTCGACTGGCACATGGCGGGCGCCACGCTCACGCTCGTCGGGCTCGGGATTCTCACCCTCTGGAGCGGTAATCTGGGGTCTCCGTCTGCCATCCGGCAGGGCCTGTATCTCCGTCAGACTCTCTGGCTGGCCTTCGGAATCTTGGCGCTCCTTGCGGCGGTCCTCGTCAACTATCGGACTCTCGCCCGATTCGCCTATGTGATCTACGGAGTGCTCCTCGCCCTCCTGATCGTGGTCGCACTGGTAGGAGAGGTTGCCTACGGTGCACAACGGTGGATTCGCATTGCCGGATGGACCCTGCAACCCTCCGAGTTCATGAAGTTGGCGCTCATCCTGACGCTGGCGCGCTACTTCGAGGATCACAAGGAACGCCTCGGCGACCTGCGCCTCTTGGTCGTCCCCACGCTCCTCGCGGTGGCCCCCGTGCTCCTGATCCTGAAGCAGCCGGATCTCGGGACGTCAACCCTGCTGTGTCTCCTCACACTGGCGATGTTGCTCGTGGTGGGCCTTCGCGGGAAGCACCTGCTCGCCCTTGTCCTGGCCGGAGCGGCCCTTGCGCCGCTCCTCTGGTCCTTCCTCAAGGACTATCAGCGCCAACGGCTCCTGGTCTTCCTGTCTCCGCAGCTCGATCCCTTGGGGGCTGGCTATCACATCACGCAGTCCAAGATCGCGGTCGGATCCGGTGAGCTGTTCGGGAAAGGACTCAAGGCGGCGAGCCAGAGCCAGCTCCAATTCCTTCCCGCGAGTCACACCGATTTTATCTTCGCGGTCTGGGCGGAGCAGTGGGGATTCATCGGCTGTCTCGTGATTCTGTTCCTCTACTACTTCCTGACGACCCGCGGTCTCGAGATCGCCAGCGAGGCCAGGGACCTGTTCGGGGCCCTGATGGCCTTCGGGGTCATGGCGATGATCACCATTCAGTTCGTTGTGAACAGCGGAATGGTGCTGGGGGTGATGCCGGTGGTCGGCATTCCCCTTCCCCTCTTGAGCTACGGAGGCTCCTCCCTGGTGGTCACCTGCCTTGGGATCGGCCTCGTCATCAACGTCCGCATGCGCCGGTTCCTCTATTAGCGCGGCGATGGCGGGACGATCCCGAAACTCCGATTGACAAGGGACTGGGTGCCCATTAGGGTATCGTCGGCTGTCTGCCCCCTGATGTCCTTGGGGGCAGCATCTGGACGCTGGACGCCGCGGTTCGCCGTCGAACCACACAGGGTCCCTGTGCGCACCGCCATGGGGGCCCGTTTCTCTCACCGGGGTGCTCCCTTCGTCGTGGTGGAGGGCGTCGGACCACCCCCCGGCGGGAAAGAGTACCGAGTGGTCCTGGAGCCGGGGCTCTGCCGCTGCGGCACGGGGCAGTTGGTGTCGGCCAACCAGGGACGACCTGGAGTGGGGGATCTGACGGCAGGCCGGGAAACACGGGGGGGCGGAGGAGGGGATCATGAACAAGCTCCAGGTGGTGGAGGCGGTGATCAAAGGTGTCGGGGACGCGATGAACCTCGTGGACAGCGATGCCCGGCGCCATGGGACGGATCCCAATGTCTTTGCCGAGGGTCTGCTGGATGGGTTGACGAACTGCCTCGCCATCGTGGCAACGAACACGACCTACAAATATCCCTCCCCGGCTCGTCAGCCCGCCGCCGGCGAGGTGGACGCCGCGATGGGCCGCTTCTACGAGGGGATCAAGAATGCCACGATGGCGTTGATGCGCGTCGAGCGCGACCGCATCGGAGGCAACGGGGTCGCCCGCTCCTGACCCCCGAGTCGGAGAGCCGGCGTCCGCCAATCACCGGGGCGATGGATCGACCCTTCGACATCATCACCTTTGACTGCTTCGGAACGTTGATCGACTGGGAGAGTGGAATTGCGAAGGCGTTCGCCGACGCCGCTGCCGCAGAGGGGGTGACGCTCGACCCCGCGGCGGTCTTCGCGGCCTACGCGGCGCTCGAACCTGGCGTCGAGGCCGGCACCTACCGGAGCTACCGCGCGGTGCTCACCGAGACGGCGCGCCGGGTGGCGACACGGCTGGACTGGCCGCTCGACACGGGACGGGCGGGCTTCCTCGCGGACAGCCTGCCGGATTGGCCTCCCTTTCCCGACACAAACCCCGCGCTCGAGCGGTTGGCTGCGCATGGCTATCGGCTCGGCATCCTGTCCAACGTCGACGACGATCTCCTGGCCGGCACCCTGCGGCGCCTGCGGGTGTCGTTTGATCTGGTGGTGACCGCTGCGGCCGTCCGGTCGTATAAGCCGGACCCGGGGCACTTCCACGAGGCCCGCCGCCGCATCGGCGGGCGGCGGTGGCTCCACGCCGCGCAAAGCCTCTTTTACGATGTGGAACCGGCGCTGGCGTTGGGAATTCCGGTGGCCTGGATCAATCGCCGCGGCGAGGCGACGGCGGGCGCGCGCCGTGCCGACCGTGAGTGCAGCGCGCTGGGCGACCTGGCAGACTGGCTGACGGCATCGTGTGTCCACCCATCGGAACGGACGGCCCCATGGGGCGATGCCCGCGGGGCTGCCGGGCGGAAAGGACGCCAGCGATGAAAGCACCGCAGACAGGCATTGATGAAAAGAGGACGGGCACGGCGGGGGGAGCTTTCTGCCGAGGTCTCGGAACTGCCGGCGTTGCGCTCTTCGTGATGACCGCCTTTACCCCCGTGCCGAATGTCCTGGGCCGGTGGTCC
>Ga0209751_10001575_pt1 | contig 23319 bp, 23 predicted proteins | sample RifCSP13_1_FD_184019 | JGI IMG/M metagenome (GOLD analysis project Ga0209751, IMG submission 184019) | Soil microbial communities from Rifle, Colorado - Rifle CSP2_sed 13_1 (SPAdes) (version 2) | ecosystem: Environmental > Terrestrial > Deep subsurface > Rock core/Sediment | place: Rifle...
GGCCGCCGGGTTGGGCCTGGCCGGCGTCATCGGGCTGTATGGCTGGCCGGTCGGCTCGCGTTGGGGGACCGATATCCCGGCACCCACCGACCTGGCGCCGCGCATGACGGCGCCCGTGCTGGGGTTGTGGGGCGGGGCCGACGCGGGCATCCCGGCGGAAGACATCGCCGCCTTCGAGGCCGCGCTACGTGCGTCGGGGGTGGAGCACCAGAACGTGACCTACCCCGGCGCCCCGCATGGCTTCTTCGATCGCAAGGCGGCCGACTTCGGCGATGCGGCGGCTGACGCCTGGGAGCGGATGCTGGCCTTCATCACCGCGCACACCGGCGCGGCGTGACCGCTCGACTCGCCACGGTGCCGGCGCGCATCGTCGGCGCGCTGGCCGATCCGGAGCACCTCGCCGGCCTGGTGCTGACCCTCAGCGCGCTGGTGGTCTACTGGCTGACCGGGCCGACCGGGCGCGGGGGTGACTCGTTCATCCCGCTGGCGGACGCGTTCCTGCACGGGCGGGTCTCGATCTTCCCTGACCTGCCCTGGTTCGAACTCGTCCCGGTGCCGGGCGGCAACGGGGCTCAATACTCGCCCTTCCCACCCGTGCCCGCGGTGACGCTCATGCCGCTGGTCGCCCTGGTCGGGGCCTTCGGCGGTCAGAGCAGCGGCATCCCGGCCAACGTGATGTCCGCCATCGTCGGGGCCGCCAATGTGTGGATGGCCTGGACCCTGCTGGGCCGGATCGGGGTCTCGTTCCGGCCGCGCCAGGTGCTGACCATCGGCTTCGCGTTCACCACCCACTGGTGGGTGGCCGGGATGGCCGGCACGCATGTCTACGCGCAGGTGGTGGCCACCTTCTTCCTGCTCATCGCCCTCCTGCTGGGCGTCTCGCGGCGCTGGCCGGTGGTTGCCGGACTGGCCCTGGGCCTGGCGGCCGGCAGCCGGCTGCCGACCGGCCTGGCGCTCCCGCTGCTGGTGGTCCTGTACGCCGATGGCTGGCGCGTCACCCGCGGCCAGCTCCTGCTGCTGGCCGGGCTGGCCCTGCCGGCGGGGCTGATCGGCTGGTACAACCTGGCCCGGTTCGGCTCACCGGCGGACTTCGGGTACGCCCGTATTCCATCTGGCGAGTTCGGCCTGGTCACCGATGAGCCCTGGTTCCGGCACGGCCTGCTGTCGCCCCTCTACATCCCGCGCCACCTGTACGCCATCTTCCTGCAGAGCTTCGACTTCGCCAACGCGTTCCCGTACCTGAAGCCCACGATCAACGGGCTGGCCCTGACCCTGTCGGCTCCCTTCCTCTTCTTCGCGGTCCGGGCGCGCGGCGCGCTGGTGCCGGCCACCTGGCTGGCGGTGGCGCTGGTCATGGCACCCGACCTGATGCACGGCTCGTGGGGCTTCGCCCAGTTCGGCTATCGGTTCATCCTCGACGCCGTTCCGCTGCTGCTGCTGCTGCTGGGCTGGGCCTACCGGGATCGGGCGTCGGGCTGGCTCATCGCCGCGGTGGCCGTCGGCGTCGTGATGCACGCGTACGGCATCTTCGTCTGGAACGTGCTGGACTTCGTCGGGACCTGACCTAGCGCGGCGCCTCCGCGGGCCCGAGATGGTACGGAACGTCGACCACGATCGTGTTGCGCCGGGTGAAGAGGCGCAGCTTGAGGCGCAGGGTGGTCTGGTTGTGGAGCAGGTTGTCCCACCAGTGCCGCGGCACCACCTCGGCCAGCACGACCACGATGGGGCGATCCGGGGCCTGGGCCTGCAGGGCGTCCATGTAGCGCAGCAGCGGGCCGATCAGCGCCCGATACGGGGACTCGACCACCACCAGCTCGGTGGCGCCCGCCCAACGCTCCCAATCCTCCCGCAGCCGGGCCGCGTCGAGCGGATCGTTGGTGATGTGGATGGCCGTGGCGTTGGGCGAGATCAGGCGCGCGAACGCGATGGCGCGGCGGGCCGAGCGATCCAGGCGGGCGACCGGCACGATCACGATCGGGTCCGGCGCCTCCTCCGATTCGGACGCGCCGGTCTCCAGCGCCAGCGAACGGTCCATCGCGCGGTAGTGGCGGCGGATGGCCATCAGCAGGACCATCAGCATCGGGACCAGGATCACCACCAACCACGCCCCGCTGGTGAAGTTCGAGGTCCCCACCACGAGCATGACGACCGCCGTGGTGGCTGCGCCGAGGCCGTTGATGACCAGTCCCGGGCGCCAGCCGGGCTCGCGCCGGCTCCACCACCGAACCGCCATGCCGCCCTGTGACAGGGTGAAGGCCAGGAACACGCCGAGGGTGTACAGGGGGATCAGTCCCGCCACGCTGCCCTTGAAGGCGACCATCAGCACGATCGCCATCCCGGCCAGGGCCACGATGCCCGTGGTGAACGCCAGCCGTTCCCCGCGGAAGCCGAATTGGCGGGGCAGGAACCCGTCGCGCGCCAGGAACGAGGAGAGGCGGGGAAAGTCGGCGAAGCTGGTGTTGGCGGCCAGGACCAGGATCAGCCCCGTCGCGACCTGCGCCAGCACCAGCAGCCAGCCGTCGCCGACCAGGTGGCGGACCATCAGGCTCAGCAGGGTCTGCTTCTCGGACGGGTCGGGGACCATGCCCAGGCTGGTGACCAGGAACGCGATGCCCAGGAAGAGCACCGCAAAGATGCCGGCCGCCCAGGTCAATGTGGTGCGAGCATTCCGCCATTCGGGCGGCTTGAAGGCGGGCACGCCGTCCGAGATGGCCTCCACGCCGGTAAGCGCCACCGCGCCCTGGCTGAAGGCACGCAGCACGAGCAGCAGGCCCAGCACCTGCGTGCCGCTCTCGACCGCCAGCCACTCCGGCGGCGACTGGTAGGGAGGCAGCGCCCCGGTGAACGACAGGAAGACCCCGTACCCCACCAGTCCGAGCATGACGACCACGTACAGGTAGGTGGGCGCCATGAAGATGGAGCCCGATTCGCGGATGCCGCGCAGGTTGCCGAGCATCAGGAGCAGGACCATCACCGACCCGATGGCGACGCGTGCCGGAAAGAGGTCGGGGATGATGGAGGTCAGGGCGGCCACGCCGGCGGAGACCGAGACCGCCACGGTGACGACGTACCCGATCAGCAGCGCCGCGGCGGCGAGGATGCCCGCCCGGTCGCCGAGGTTGTCGCTGGCCACGATGTAGCTGCTGGCGCCCTTGGGGTAGGCCTTGATCGTCTGCCGATACGAGGCCGTGACGATGAGGAGCATCAGGATGATCAGCCCCGCCAGGGGCAGCGCCAGCGTCAGCGCGCCGGTCCCGGCAAAGGCGAGGACCCGCATGATCTCCTCGGGGCCGTAGGCGGAGGAGCTGATGTTGTCGCTGCTGAACACGGCCAGGGCCTTGACCTTGGTCAGCCGCTCGTGCTCCTCGCGCTCGGACGAGATCGGTCGCCCGATCAGCACGTTGCGCATCGTGCGCAGCAGGCCGCGGACCCCGGAGCGGGCCTCGATCGTCTTCTCCGAGGCGATCAGCTGCCCTTCGCGGCCGCGCTCGAACTCATCCTCGAACGGTCGTTCGATCCGGACGTAGGTGTCTCCCGGCCGGCGACCCGGCTGGCGCTTCCGAACCTCGAGCAGCGGGTGGACCGGCGGACCGCTCGGAGGCGGGGTCCCGTCGGGTCGTCTGTCTGGCATCGGGGCGTATTAGAGCACCGATGGGCAGCCCGGATCAGGTCGCCGCGCGGCGTATCGGTCATCGGTCGCCACGATCATGGGAGCCGCTTCATCGGGGGTGAGGCGGCGAGTCGCCCCATCGACCCCGCTGACCGTCTGGATGCTGAACTCGCCGCCCGGGTCGAGGGTCGCCTCCCGGCCGCCCCGGTGAGCGGTACCATCCGGTCGACGCCATGGACCTGCGATTGCTGCCGTACTCCCCCGAGCGCGACGTATACCGGCTGCTGGGCGTGGAGCCCGGGGCCGATCGAGCGACCATCACCGATGCGTGCCGCCGCCTGTCGCGCACGTTCCACCCTGACCGCAACGGCTCGCCCCGCGCCACTGAGGAGATGCAGGTCGTGAACGCGGTCCGGGCCCTGCTGGCCGATGGACGCGCGCGCGCCGAGTACGACCACGCCCGGCGTGCGTTCCAGGACAGCCTCCGCCTGGAGCCGGCGCGTGGCGCGGCGATCCTCGCTCCGCCGCGGCCGCGGCCGCGATCCGCAGCCTGGGAAACGGCCGCGCGGGCCACGCTGCGTGCCTTCCTGGCCGCGTTCTCTTCTCGCCCGCCCGACCGCTGTACCGGATGCGACGAGCCGACGGCCGCGGAGCACCGCTTCTGTGCCTGGTGCGGGCAGCCTCAACGCCCCATGGCCGCGCCGGTCGGGGCGGCGGCGGCTCGCTAGAGCGAGGCCGGGTCCGGTCGCTCCGGGTCAATCCCCAGGGCCGTGATCGCTGCGCTCAGCTCGTCGGCGTCGGCCTGGCCCGCCTGGCGGAGACCCTCCAGCGCGCCGAGCGCGATGTGCTCCGGGCTCACCTCGAAGTGGGTGCGCAGCGCCTCACGGGTGTCGCTGCGGCCGAAGCCGTCGGTGCCGAGCACGACATATGGCCGATCCACCCAGCGCGCGATCATGTCGGGCACGGCCTTCATCCAATCCGTGGCGCCGACCACCGGGCCGGGGGCCTCGGCCAGCGCGCTGACCAGGTACGGGACGCGCGCCGGCTCAGCCGGGTGGAGGCGGTTCCAGCGTTCCACGCCGAGCGCATCCCGGCGCAGCTGGCCGAACGAAGGCGCGCTCCACACGTCGGCGGCTACTTCGAAGCGCTCCGCCAGCAGGTCGGCGGCGCGCAGGGCCTGGTGCAGGATCGAGCCCGACGCCAGCAACTGGACGCGGCGTCCCTCGCCGGATGCGGTTCGCAGCCGGTACAGGCCGCGCAGGATCCCCTGCTCGACACCCAGCGGCAGGGCGGGTTGGGCCCAGTTCTCGTTGTAGATGGTCAGGTAGTAGAAGATGTCCTCGCCGGCCTCGGTCATGCGTCGCATCCCGTCGCGCACGATCACCGCCAGCTCGTAGGCGAAGGCGGGGTCGTAGGCCTGCAAGTTCGGGATGACGCTGGCCAACAGCTGCGAGTGGCCGTCGTCGTGCTGCAGCCCCTCTCCCGTGAGCGTGGTCCGCCCGGCGGTCGCGCCCATCAGGAAGCCGCGCCCGCGCGCGTCGGCGAAGGCCCATGCGAAGTCACCCGTGCGCTGAAAGCCGAACATCGAATAGAACGTGTAGAACGGGATCATGGGCTGGCCGTGGGTGGCGTACGCCGTGCCCGCGGCGGTGAAGTCGGCCATCGCGCCGGCCTCGGTGATGCCCTCCTCCAGGATCTGCCCGTCGGTCGCCTCCACGTACGAGAGCAGCAGCTCGGCGTCCACCGGCGTGTAGCGCTGGCCCAGCGGGTTGTAGATCCCCACCTCCTTGAAGAGCGGGTCCATGCCGAACGTGCGTGCCTCGTCCGGGATGATCGGGACGATGCGCCGCCCAAGCCCGGGATCGCGGACCAGGTTGCGCAGCAACCGCCCGAAGGCCATGGTCGTGCTGGCCGGCCGCTCGCCGCCGCTCAGCAGCTCGGCGTAGACCGCGTCGCCGGCCGGCGGCAGGGGCGCCGCGCGCACGACGCGTCGCGGCATCGGCCCGCCCAGCGCCTGGCGCCGCTCCAGCATGTAGCGGATCTCCGGCGCGTCCGGCCCGGGGTGGTAGTACGGCGCGTCGCCCAGCTTGGCGTCCGGGATCGGCAGCTCCAGCCGGTCGCGGAACTTGCGCAGCTCCTCGACGGTGAGCTTCTTGGCCTGGTGGGTCACGTTGCGGGCCTCGATCCCGGGGCCCAGGGTCCAGCCCTTGACCGTCTTGGCCAGGATCACCACCGGTGAGCCACTGTGGACGACCGCCGCGGCGTAGGCCGCATACAGCTTGCGATAGTCGTGCCCACCCCTCCGCAACGCCGCCAGGTCGGCGTCCGAGCGGTCGGCCACCAGCGCCCGGAGGCGCTCATCGGGCCCGAAGAAGTGTTCGCGGACGTAGGCGCCGTCGGCCACCGACAGCCGCTGGTAGTCGCCATCGAGCGTCTCGCTCATCTTGTTGAGGAGCACGCCCTCGGTGTCGCGCGCCAGCAGCTCGTCCCACTCGCGGGCCCAGATGACCTTGATCACGTGCCAGCCCGCGCCGCGGAAGACCGCCTCAAGCTCCTGGATGATCTTGCCGTTACCGCGCACCGGCCCGTCCAGGCGCTGCAGGTTGCAATTGACGACAAAGATCAGGTTGTCGAGCCCCTCGCGGGCCGCCACCCCCAGCGCGCCGAGCGATTCGGGCTCGTCCATCTCGCCATCGCCGACGAAGGCCCACACCCGGCTGGCCGAGGTGTCCGCCAGTCCGCGTGCCGCGAGGTAGCGGTTGAAGCGGGCCTGGTAGACGGCATTCATCGGACCCAGGCCCATCGACACGGTGGGGAATTGCCAGAAGTCCGGCATGGTCCGCGGGTGGGGGTACGACGGCAGGCCGCCCGCGGTCAGCGCCTCCCGGCGGAAATGGTCGAGCTGATCGGCGCTGAGTCGCCCCTCCAGGAAGGCGCGGGCATAGATCCCCGGTGCGGCATGCCCCTGGAAGAAGACCTGGTCGCCGGCGACCACCTCGCCATCGGGGCCGTCGCGTCCCCGGAAGAAGTGGTTGAAGCCCACTTCGTACAGGCTCGCCGCGCTGGCGTAGGTCGACAGGTGCCCGCCGAGTCCTTCGAACCGGGTATTGCCGCGCAGGACCATGGCCAGCGCGTTCCAGCGGATCATGCGCCGCACGCGCAGCTCCATCGCCTCGTCGCCGGGGAAGGGCGGCTCCTGCTCGGGCGAGATGGTATTGACGTATCGGGTCTGGACCAGCGGCGGCAGCCCGACCTCGAGCTGCCGAGCCCGCTTGAGCAGCTTGTAGATGATGAATCGAGCCCGTTCCGGGCCTGCCTGCTGCACCACGGCATCCAGCGAGTCGAGCCATTCGCTGGTCTCGACCGGGTCGGTATCGGGCAGTTGCTGCTTGAACTGGTCGAAGATTTCGTGGATCGGCTGCATGGCGGCCGCCATGGTACAGGCCTAGGGGCCGATCACCGGGGGCAGGCTCTTGCCGGCACAGGTGGACGACTCCTCGGGCAGGAGCGGTCGCATCACGAAGTCGTACCAGCCCGTCCGGGACCGCCACGGGATGGTGGCGTACAGGTACAGGTGCCCCTCGATGCCCCCGGCCAGGTCCGGCAACAGGACCGACCCCAGCGCCCCAGCGAAGGCGGGCCCGATCAACATGCAGTGATCGACCACGCTCTGGGTACCGTCGGCCGATCGGAACGGGTCGCCGAATCCCTCATCGGGAAGCGACACCGGCCAGTCGATGGAGGAGACGTCGCGGGCACAGATGTCGCCCTCCGTGCCGGGGGGACACGGTGCGTCAGGCCCGGCACCGTAGAAGCCGCTGAAGAGGAGGAAGGCGGTCGCCGGGTAGGGGATCGGGTTCGCGTCCAGCCAGCCATCGGCCGATATCCAGGCTGCCTCGCCCACCTCGTCGGCCAACGCGGCCAGGGCGTCGCGCTCCTCGGATGGGGCAAAGACGTTGGCCGGGACCCGTGGAGCGTTCGTTACCTCGATCCAGCCATCTCCCGTCCACAGCCGGAACCGGTGGGCCTCCACGTCGATGCCCGGCATCTCGACCCCCGGCAGCAGCTCGATCGGCACGTTGTGGCTGCGGTCGAACGAGCCCGTCGCGCGGAGCCCGGCCACGAACTCGTCGATCCCCGAGTCGGTGAGGGTGCGCAGCCAGAGCCGGTCGGCCTGCAGGTCCCAGGTCAGCAGCCGACCGTCGGCGTAGAGCGTCACCCGCGGCACGAAGCCGCCGATGTACTCGAACGATTCGAAGCGGAAGAGGATCTGCGTCGGCGGCTCGGGCGCGGGGGAGGCAGTCGGCGATGGGCCGGCCGATCCGCTCGGCGATGCAGTTGCACAGCCGGCCAGCGCCACGGCCAGCGCCAGAACGGGAATGGCTCCCCGATGAAGCATCGGTGACAGCATGCATGAGAGGTGGAGGGTCTGGATACAGTGCGCCCGATGTCCCGAGCAACTGACCCACTGGCGGGTAGCGCCTAGATGATGGGTCCCTCCACAGGGAAGAGGACCTTACCGGCGCAGGTTGCCGACTCCTCGGGGAGGAGTGGGCGCAGCCGCAGTTCGTAGAAGGCGTTGCGCTCCCGCCAGGCGATGGACGTCGTCACATACAGATGGCCTGACAGACCACCGCCCGGCCCAGGCTGCATCGCGGCGGCCAGGGCTGCCGCAAACGCGTGCCCGACGACCGCGCAGTGGTAGCCGGTCTCGAGGCCGTCGGCCGACCTGAACGGCGGGCCGAATCCATCCGGCGGCAACGCGACCGGCCATGCGACGGTGGCGACGTCACGGGCACAGGTGGGAGTCCCGGCTTCCCCCGGGCAGATTGGCATCTCAGGAGGGAAGTTGGTCGACCCGCTCAGAAGGAGGTACGCATCTGCCACATAGCGGGTCGGCGTCGCGTCGAACCAGGACTCGGCGGCCAGCCAGTCGGCGGCGATCAGCCGGTCTGCGAGGGCCACCAGAGCGTCGCGCTCCGGCGAGTTGGCGAACAGGCCCGGGTCGTCGGTCGTGACCGTGGTCACCTCGATCGTGGGACCGCCGGCCGGAGAGATCAAGAACCGGTCGAAGCCGATCCCCATCACGAACGGATCCGGCGGCTCCTGGCCTGGCAGCAGCTCGGCGGCGACCGGGTGGCTCTCGGCGAAGAAGCCACTGGCGAGCACCTCGGCCAGGAAGGCGTCGATGCCCGTCTCGCTGAGGGTGCGGACCAACAGGTCGTCCCGCGCCGGGTCCCAGCTCAGCAGCCGCCCGTCGGCGTATAGGGTCAGGCGAGGGAGGATTGGCTCCAGTTGCTCGTCCCGGCGCTCGAGGCGAAAGAGGATCTCGGCCGGCGGCACCGGCTCAAAGGACTCGTTCCCTGGCGAGGCAGGAGACGGGCTGCCTGACTCTGCCGAACAAGCGCTGAGCGTTGCGGCCAGCAGTAGCGTGCGCAGTCCGCCCCGCCAAACCATGGCTTCCATCATCCCATGCCAGCGTTCCATCTGGCACACTGGGCCCGATGTCCCGCGCCGACCGTCGCGCCTACCAGCGGATGACGAAGAACCGCGACCCGTATGCCCTGCCCGAGAATGCAGCGGTCAAGGCCCGGCAGGCACGCCTGGAGGCCCGCCGAGCGCGTGCGGCCACGACGGCGACGGGGCCGCGCCCCAGTTCGAGCGTTTCCGCCAGGTTCCTGTGGTGGACCATTGGCGGGGCGCTGGCCGCCGGGCTCGCCGGACTGACCATCGCCTGGCCCGGGATGCCCGGGGCCGCCCTCGCAGGGGTCGGTGCTGCGCTCGGCTGGGTGGCTCTGAGCGTCGGCCTGCGCGTGATGGGGCGCCGCTCCGCGACGCGTCGCTGATGCCGGGCGCGCTGGCCGCGCTCGGAGCGCTGGCCACCGGCTATCTGCTCGGCAGCCTGCCGGTGGGTCTGATCGCCGGGCGGCTGACTCGCGGCGTCGACCTCCGCGAGGAGGGATCGGGCCGGACCGGAGCCACCAACGCGCTGCGCACCCTGGGACCTCGAGCCGCAGCGGTGGTGTTGGTGCTGGACGTGGCCAAGGGAGCATTGGCCGTTTGGATCGGGTCGGCGTTGGGCAACGGCGCCGACCCCGCCCTGGCCGCCTGGTTGCCGTCGGTTGGCGGGCTGGCAGCGGTCATCGGGCACCTGCGCTCGGTCTTCATCGGGTTTCGGGGCGGACGAGGCGTGGCGCCCAGCGCCGGTGCACTCCTGCTGCTCTCGCCGCTGACCCTCGCCGTGCTGCTGCCGGTCATGGCCGCCGTGGTCTGGCGCACCCGCTACGTGTCCCTGGGGTCGGTGATCGCGGCCGCGATTGCGATTCCGGTGACTGCCGCTGCCGCCTGGCTGGGCGCTGTCGGATGGCCCGCCGCGGCCTTCGCGGCGACTGCGGGCACGCTCGTGATCTGGGCGCACCGCGACAACCTCGACCGGCTGCGGGCCGGCACCGAGCGACGGCTGGGCCAGCCGGCCGGGAGTGGGCCGTGACCGAGGCTCCAGTCCGCCTCAACACGCTGCCCAACCTGCTGGCCCTGTCACGCATCGTCGCCACGCCGGTGGTCATGGCCATGCTCCTGCTGCCCTTCCCCGGCGGTGGTCTGCTGGCCTTTGCGATCTTCAGCGCGGCCTCGATCACCGATTACTTCGATGGACGGATTGCGCGCGCCCGCGGCCTCGTGAACACGCTTGGCGTCTTCCTGGATCTCACCGCCGACAAGGTGCTGCAGGCCGGGGTGCTGGTGGTGATGGTCGAGGTCGAGCTGCTGCCCGCGTGGCTGGTGGCGCTGCTGCTGGTCCGTGAGCTGGTGGTGGCCGGGGTGCGCCAGCTGGCTGCCGCGGGGCGGATGGTGATTCCCGCCGGCGCGCTGGGGAAGGTCAAGACCGCTGCCACGCAGGTCGGGATGGCGCTCCTGCTACTGGCCTTCGACGCGGGGACGGGCGGCCCCTTGGCCGATGCCGGGCTGCGTGACCCGCTCTCCACGACGGGCTGGTGGGTGATGCTGCTCGCCACCGCCCTGTCGCTGATCAGCGGCTGGGCCTACCTGCGCGGGGCGTTGCCGTTACTGCTCGGCCCTTCGGGATCGGCCGCGACCGAGGATGACTGAGCGCTACGTGATCAGGCGCGACTGGAGGCGGGTCAGCGCGATCCACATCGCGATCGAGCCGAAGGCGAGCAGGTAGCCCAGGTCCCACAGTTCGTGCAGGCCCAGCAGCCCGGTGGCGAGGCCGCGCAGCAGGCCCACCGCGTGGAAGAGCGGGGTCAGCTCCATCGCCAGCTGGATCGGCTCGGGGTAGACGCTGATCGGGAAGAAGGTGCCGCTGAACAGGAACATCGGCATCACCACCAGTCCCATCGGCAGGTCGAAGTCCTGCACCGTGCGCAGGTAGGCGGTGGTCGCCAGGCAGGCCGCACTGAAGGCGGCACCGATCAGGATCGAGGCCGGGATCACCAGGAAGAGCAGCGGCGAGAGGACGAGGTCCATCCCGATCATCACGATCACGAACGCGATGACGTACAGCGTCCCCCGGAAGAGCGACCAGAGCATCTCGCCAACCGCGATCTCGCGGATCCCCAGCGGCGTGGCCAGGATCGCGTCGTAGGTGCGGCTGAAGTTGAGCTTGAAGAAGACGTTGAAGATCGATTCGGCAATCGCGCCGTTCATGCTCGACTGAGCGAGGAGCGCGGGCGCGACGAAGGCCGCGTACGAGATGGCGCGGCCGTCGGCCAGGGTCACGTCGCCGACTAGCGTGCCCAGGCCATAGCCGATCCCCAGCAGGTAGAAGAGCGGCTCAAAGAAGCCGCTGAAGATGACCATCCAGCCGCGCTTGTAGACCAGCAGGTTGCGCTGGACTAGGCGGCGCGAGCGGAGCAGCGACCCCACCAGCCCCGATGCGGGCGGGGGAGCAGGTGCTCGACGGGCGATGGCGGTCATTTCACCAGCCTCCGGCGCAGGAGCCGCTCCGCCACGATGGCGGTCGCGCCCAGGCATACGACCAGGTAGGCCACGTGCAGCGGCCAACTGGCCGGCATCGCGTCGAGGATCGCGCCGCGCACCAGGGCGACGCCGTGATACAGCGGGGTGGCGGCCGCCACCCACTCGACCGCATCGGGCAGTTGGGAGACCGGGAAGAAGGTGCCGCTGAACAGGAAGAGCGGGTTGATCACGAACCGGAAGAGGGCGGCGAAGCCCGAATCGTTGGTGCGGGTCGCGGCGAAGGCGATGATCGGTGCCGAGAAGGCCAGCCCGGTGAGCGCCGCCGCCGGGATCGCCAGCAGCGCCAGCGGCGAGCGCGGGATCCCAAACAGCGAGAGGACGACCAGGAAGACCAGCCCGATGGTGGTCAGCCGGAACCCGATCCAGCCCAGCTCGCCGATCAGCAGGTGATGGACCTGCAACGGGGTCGCCAGCATGGCCTCGTAGTTCCGTCGCCAGCTGATCTTGCCCATGATCGGGTAGGTGGATTCGAAGCTGGCGGTCTGCATGCAGGTGCTGGCCAGGATGCCGGGCCCCAGGAAGTGGAGGTAGTCGACCCCGCCCAACAGGCTGCTGCCGCCCTGCGCCACCAGGCCGCCGAGCCCGACGCCCATCGCGGTGAGGTACAGCAGGGGAGTCAGGAAGCTGCCGAACAGGCTGCCGCGCCAGGTCCGCCGGTAGACGAGCAGGTTGCGCTGCAGGACGTGCGCCGCCCCGGCCAGGGCGCTGACCGCCCGCGTCGCGGGTGGCCGGGGCGGAGTTCCGGCGGCGACCGCCATCACTCCACCAGGGAGCGGCCGGTCAGCCGCAGGAAGACGTCTTCGAGGGTCGCGCGGCGAACGAGCGCCGACTCGATCGGGATCTCGCGCTGGTGGATCGCCTCCAGCGCCTGTTCGCCGTCGGCCGCGTACAGCAGGTACCGATCCGGCAGCTCCTCCACCCGGTCGGCCAGCCCCTCCAGCCGCCCGTCGATCCCGGGGCGCGACGCCTCCGGCACGCGCAGCTCGAGCACCTCGCGGGTGCTGTACTGCTCGATCAGCTGTCGGGGTGAGCCGGCGGCCACGATCTCGGCCTTGTCCATCACCACCAGCCGGTCGCACAGCTGCTCGGCCTCGTCCATGTAGTGGGTGGTGATGATCAGGGTCGCGCCGCGCTGCTTCAGCCGGTAGAGACGCTCCCACAGGAGATGGCGGGCCTGCGGATCCAGGCCGGTGGTCGGCTCGTCGAGGATGATCAGCTCCGGCTCGTTGATGAGCGCCCGCGCGATGGTCAGGCGCCGCTTCATGCCGCCCGAGAGGGGCTCCACCTGGTCGCCGGCCCGCTCGGAGAGCTGCATGAACTCGAGCAGCTCGGCGGCGCGCGCGCGGGCGACCGGGCCGGGGATGTCGAAGTAGCGGGCGTACATCAGCAGGTTCTCGAGGACCGTCAGCTCGGCGTCGAGATTGTCGGCCTGGGGGACGACGCCCAGGCGCGACTTGATCTCGGCGGCGTGGGTTCGGGGGTCTAACCCGATGACGCTCAGCTCCCCGTCCGTGACCGGCGAGGAGCAGGCGATCATCCGCATCGTGCTGGTCTTGCCCGCCCCGTTGGGGCCGAGGAACCCGAACGCCTCGCCAACGTGCACGTCGAAGTCGATGGCGTTCACCGCGGTGAAGGCAGCGAAGCGCTTGGTCAGCGAGCGGGCATGGACCAGCACCTCGGAGGATGGGGGCATCCGCCGATTCTAGCCGCGGCTACCATGGGCGGCCAGTGAGCGAGACCGCCGAAGTGATCATCATCGGCGCCGGGGTGCACGGCGCCAGCCTGGCCTTCCACCTCGCGGAGCGCGGCGTGCGGGCGCTGGTGCTCGAGAAGGCAACCGTGGCGGCCGGCGCCACCGGGCGGTCGAGCGGGATGGTCAGGATGCACTACGACGTGGAGGCGGAGGCGCGCCTGGCCTGGCGCACCCACGCCGGTGAAGCCCGATTCACCGGCGTGGGTTTCCTGCAGATGGTGCCGCCGCACGAGCTGGGGCCGCTCCGCGCCAACGTGGCCATGCAACAGCGGGTTGGGATTGCCACGTCGGTGGTGGACGCTGACGAGGTGCGGCGGCTGCTCCCCGGAATCTCGATCGAGGACGACCAGGCGGCGGCCTTCGAGCCGCTCTCCGGCTATGCCGATCCGACCCAGACCACCACCTCGCTGATGGCAGGCGCCGTGGCGCGCGGCGCGCGCCTGGTGCAGGGCTGCGCCGTGCACGCGGTTCGAACCGCGCAGGGGAAAGTGGTTGGCGTCTCCACGTCCCGGGGTGACTTCGACGCGCCGGTGGTGGTGGATGCCGCTGGGGCGTGGGCCGGGCGGGTTGCCGCGAGTGTGGGGCTGGAGCTGCCGCTCAACGTGTGGCGCCACGACGTGGCGTACGTCCAGCGACCGCCCGACATCCCGCGCCATATCGGGTTCATCGACTTCCTGAATGCCTTCTACAGCCGCCCGGAGGGTGAGTCACTCACCCTCGTCGCGCTTGAGGACGGCAATCCATTGCAGGGCGACCCCGATGCGCCGGTCGACGCCGCGGCGGTCGGGTTCATCGAGCGCGCCGCGGAGCGCGTGGTGCGCCGCCTGCCGCAGTTCGCCCGCGCCGGGATCCACTCCGCGCATTCGGGGCAGGACGGCATCACGCCCGACCAGCATCCAATCATCGGCCCGGCCGGACCGGATGGCTTCTGGCTGGATTGCGGCTTCTCGGGGACCGGCTTCAAGATCGCCCCCGCCGTCGGCGCCAGCCTGGCGCAGCTGATCGTGGACGGTCCGACCGCCAACCCGGACCTGGCGCTGTACCGGCTGGAGCGCTTCGCCGAGGGCAAACCGATTGTTGGCGAGCACCCCTACGGCCCTATCTGGTACTAGGCCTCCCAGGTCTCCCCCGGCTCCAGGGCGACGACCTGCGCGTCGGTCGCCGCCGCCAGCTCGGCAGGGGTGCCTGCCAGGATCGGGAAGGTGCCGTAGTGAACCGGGATCATGGTGCGCGCCCCGATGAGGGCCACCGCTCGAGCGGCATCGGCCGGACCCATGGTGTAGTGCCCGCCGATGGGCAGCACGGCGACGGACGGTGCCCAACGGTCCCGGACCAGCGCCATGTCGCCGAAGAGGTCGGTGTCGCCAGAGTGGTAGACGCGAGTGCCGTCCTCGAACTCGATCAACCAGCCCCAGCAGCCGACCTCCCGGGTCGCGGGTGCGGCCCCACCGGTCACTGTCACGCCGCCGGTGTGCTCGGCGTGGACCATGGTCAGCCCGATCCCCGCAGCCTCGAAACGGCCGCCCTTGTTCATCCCGACCGCCTCGACCCCCAGGCCGGCGAGATAGATGCTCATCTCGTGGGAGCAGACGACCGTGCCCCCGCGCCCGGCCAGCTCAACAACGTCGACGGCGTCGTTCCCGATATGGTCGAAATGGCCGTGGGTCGGGGCGATGACATCGACACCCCAGGGCTCCGCCGGCGCGACGTAGGTTGGGGCGCCGCTCCAGCGGTCCACCCACAGCCACCGGTCAGCCGGCGAGCGATACAGGACTCCGCCGTGCCCCAGGCGGGTGATACGCAGCTTCGACATGTCGCTTGCCCTCCCTCAGGTGGCCCGGTGCGCTCGGTGCAGCTCCATCGCCTCCGCCACGCCCTTGAGCTCGACCGCGCCGATGCCAGTGAAGGTCGCCGCCGCCCCGGTGGCCGCGTCCACCACGGCCTGGCTGACCAGCACCTCGCCGGGGCGGGCATATTCGGCGATCCGGGAGGCGACGTTCACCGTCTGCCCGTAGTAATCGCCCGACTGGAAGATCACCGGGCCGGCATGCAGGCCGACGTGCGAGGGAGGCAGTCCGGCGGCGGCCACCCCGTCCGCCATGTCCAGGGCGGCGACCACCCCCGGCCCGGCATCGGGGAAGAGGAACATCACGCCGTCGCCGAGCCACTTGATGGGCCGGCCACCGTGCCGCACCGAGGTGCGCTCCACCACCCGGGCCAGGTTGGTGGCCAGCTCGGCGGCTGCCGCATCGCCCTGTTCCTGGGTCAGGCGGGTGTAGCCGGTGATGTCCAGGAAGCAGACCGCGGGCGGGCGCTCCATCCGTGAGTAGAGTCCGGCGCGCGCCATCTGCCTTTCAAAGCCGCCGATGATGTTGCTGGTCCAGGCCTGCGCCTGCTGGGCGTGGTGGATGCCCGCCACCGATCGCTCCGCAAGCGCGCTCAGGGTCGTGCTGAAGTCGGTGGCCGAGATCGCCTCCGGATTCTCGCCGGCGGCCAGCGCCGGGCCGATCACCTCGGTCTGCCACCAATCCGCCTCCGTCTGGGCCATCCGCCGCAGGCTGTCGCCCTGGACCCGCAGCAGACGCTCGATGGCGATCGGCCGGAAGCCGGCCTTGACCTGGGCCTCGACGAATGCGGCCGTCGGCAACTCTCCCTCGCGAACCCGATCCTCGGGGTCCGGCACAGGCGACCCCGAAACTTCGCGGATCAGGGTCAAGAGGCTGATCGGCACTCCGGTGCGCTCGCTTAGGTCCTCGAAGGTGACATCGCTCAGCGCCGAGAATCGCTCGTAGACGGGCGCATCCAGGAAGTCGAGTGAGATGCTTCCGCGCTCGATGGCCAACCGCAGCCCGTCGAGCGGGATGCCGGCCGCCTCCAGGCTCCGCACCAACCCTGCCCGCCGCACATCACCGTCCGAGAAGCGGCCGTCCGCGTCCGGGACCAGGAAGCGATGCGCGAGCAGCCGATCCAGCTCCTCGAGGCTGATTCCGGCTCGCTCAGCGGTCTCGACCCTGGACAGAGTCACGCGGGTTACGAACCCGCGGAGAAGAACCGGTTGATCGCTTCGGTGTCGTCGGAGAAGGCCCAGCGCTCGGTGATCTTGCCGTCGCGCATGTGGTAGATCTCGGCCGTGCGGTAGGTGAAGGTGGTGCCGCCCATGCTCACCGTGGCGGTCACCAGCGAGACTGCGTGGTTGTCGTTGGCCACGGTGTCATGGACCTCGACCTTGAAGTCGCCGCCGGCCTCGCCCATCGCCGCCCAGCGGGCGGCCAGCGCGGCCTTGCCACGGACCGGCTCGGGGTTTCCGATCTCGTGCCAGACCACGTCGTCGGCGAGGTAGTCGGACATGGCCTGCGTATCACCGGCCTTCATGGCGTCGTCCATGCGTCGGAGCAGGGTGACATTCGGATGCTCGGTCATCGGTGCAACCTCCGTGTGTGCCCCGGGCGGGGCAGGCAGGCATCCTACTCTCGCCCCTGGTCGGCCGCCAGCCCGACGCTCAGCCGGGGATGAGCAGGCGTCCCGCCTGCGCGATCCGACCCATCCACGGCAACTCGCGCTCGAGGGTCGTCTCCGGGCCGTGTCCGGGCAGCACGCGCAGCGTGGCGGGCACCAGGCCCGCCAGCCGGGCCAGGCTCTCCACCATCGCGCCCTCATCGCCACCCGGCAGGTCGGTCCGACCGTAGGAGCCGGCGAACAGGACGTCGCCTGACAGCAGCAGGCTGTGTCGCTCTTCGAGGAGGCAGACCGATCCTTCGGTATGGCCGGGAGTGTGGAGCACGTCGAAGACCAGGTCGCCGATGCGCAGCTGCGCACCCTCAAGCAGGTCAACGCTGGCGACGGCCCGTTCGATGCTGAAGCCGTAATTGTTGCGCCCGTCCAGCCGATACGCATCATCGGGGTGGATCGCCAGCGGCGCTCCGCTCCCGCGCATCAGCGGGACGTTGTCGAAGATGTGGTCGATGTGCCCGTGCGAGTTGGCGACCAGGTGCAGGCGCAGGCCATTGGCCGCGACCCGCTCGAGCAGCGGGGCAGCCGCGCCCATCCCCGGGTCGATGACCAGCGCATCGGGCGAACGGCCGTCCCAGATCAGGTAGGCGTTGGCCTGCCACGGCCCGAAGGCACCCACCTCCAGGCGGGGATGGGCTGCGGGTCCGCCGGAGCGTTCGACGGTCGGGTCGGGATCAGGCATGCGACGTCGGGATTGACCGGCCGCGGAGAATGGGCCGATGCCCGCTGAATCCGGTGGCCGAACGACCTGCCAGAAGGACCTGGCGGGCATCGGGTTCGACGGTGCCCGTGCGTCGGAGGACCTCGACGACTGGTGTCGCTGCGGGCCGCGCCGGGAGACGGCCGAGTTGATCGAGGTGATCCGCGCTGAAGGCGTGGCCGGCGCCAGCCTGCTGGACATTGGGGCCGGGGTGGGGGCAGTCCATGTCGCCCTGCTGGAGGCAGGTGCCGCCCGCGCGCTGGACGTCGACGCGTCGGAGGACTACCAGAGCGTCGCGCGGGCCGAGGCCGAGCGACGGGGCTTGACCGATCGGATCGAGTATCGCTACGGCGACGTGGTGGACCTGGCCGATGCGCTTCCGGCCGCCGATATCGTGACCGCGGACGCGGTGATCTGCTGCTACGGTGACCTGGGGCCGTTCCTGGCGGCGGCGGTCCGCTCGGCGCCGCGCCTGGTGGGCCTGACCTACATCCATGATGCGTGGTGGCTGCGGGCGTGGATGCGGCTCTGGAATGCGATCTGGGCGCTCCGACGCCGACCGGACCGCTGGCACATCCATCGCCACGCCCGGGTCGACCGGCTGATGGCCGAGGCGGGCTACGAGGTGATGCACGATGGCGGGAGCTGGAACTGGCGGGTGGTTGTGTACCGGCCTCATGGGCTACTGCTCGCTGGCGCCGGCGGGACCGGGCAGGCCGGTCGGGATCGGGGCGAGGATCAGGCCGAACGCCGCGGCCAGGGCGCCCGATAGGCGCTCCTCGACCAGCTCCATCGCCACCGCATGGCCAAGCTCGCGGGCGAGGCTGGTGACCTCCCTGTCGCGGATCCCGCACGGGATCATCTCGGCGTACCAGCGCAGGTCGGTGTTCACGTTGAGGGCCAGCCCGTGGGTGGTCACGCCGCGCCGGACCCGGACCCCGATCGCCGCCAGCTTGCGCTCGCCGGCGACCCACACGCCGGTCAGGCCCTCCTCGCGTCCCGCCTCGACACCGAAGGCTGCCGCGGTGTCGATGATCGCGGACTCCAGGGAGCGGACGTAGCGGCGCAGGTCGAGCGGGTCGCGCAGCTCAACGATCGGATACGCCACCAGCTGGCCCGGCCCGTGGAAGGTGATGTCTCCGCCCCGATCGACGCGCACGAACTCGGCGCCAATCTCGCGCAGCCGCGCCGGCGAGGCGAGCAGGTTCCGCTCGTCGCCGCCCCGACCGATGGTGTACACCGGGAAGTGCTCCACCAGGAGCAGTCGATCCCCGATGCGCCGCCCGCGGCGCTGCTCCGCGAGCTCGTCCTGGAGCTCCCAGGCAGGGCCGTAGGCGACCGTGCCGAGCCGCTCGACGGTGAGCCGGCCGCCGTGGCCCAGCAGCAGCGGGCGAGCGTCGCTGGCCGGGGTGAAGGGCTCGTCGCGCCGCGGCCGGCGCGGGAGCGTGGTGGCCGCTGTGTCGGCCCCGCGCGTGCCGGCCGGCCTGAGGCTGATATCGCGCATGCGAGTCGGCTAGACCGTCGCGGTGCCGTGACCGCCGCGCAGCCCGCGCAGGGCCTCGATCATCCCCAGGTGGCGGTTGACGTGAGCGAGGTGGCGCGTCAGCGAATCGAGCAGCGGCGCCTGCTCGCCGAACAGGTCATCCGCAGGCCGCAGGACGCTCTCGTCGTCGAGCGTCCCGACCGCCTGCTCCAGGTCTGAGAAGGCGCCCCGCAGGTAGGTTGCCAGCTGATCGCGTCCGGGAAATGGGAGCGTGGCGGCCTGCTCGTCGGGCAGCTCCATGCCGGCGTCGCCGGCCCCCTGCTCGGCGGGAAAGCCCCACTTCACGGTCAGATCCTCGCGGTACCAGCGTTGCGCCGCCCCGCTGATGACGGCCGCCCAGCGGTCGGCGAAGCGGCCGGCGTGCCACAGATGGAACGCCATTGATGGTGAGGTCGGAGCCGGCTGCCAGGTGCGATCGGCGTCGCTGACCCGCTCCAGGGCGTCGGCAAGCTGGCGATGGGTGATCGCCAGCCGCGCAGCAAGGATGGCGACGCGCTCGCGCATCAGACCGCCTCGGCCACGCCCTGGCCGGGGACCTGCTCGGCGGCGTGGTACGAGGAGCGCACCAGCGGGCCGGACTGCACGTGACGGAATCCCAACTCCAGGCCGATCCGGCGCAAAGCCGCGAATTCGGCCGGGGTGTAGTAGCGATGCAGCGGCAGGTGCTGGCGCGACGGGCGCAGGTACTGGCCGATGGTCAGGACCTCGATCCGGGCCTCGACCAGCAATCGCATCGCCTCGACCAGCTCATCCCAGGTCTCGCCCAGGCCCACCATCAGGCCGGTCTTGGTCACCATCCGGTCGTGCCCGATCCGCTCCGCGACCGATCGGCCGATGGTCAGGACCGAGACGGATCGGTCCCAGCGCGCTCGGCGACGCACCGGGCGCTGGAGGCGCGGCACGGTCTCGACGTTGTGATTGAGGATCTCGGGCTGGGCCTCGACCACGCTCCGGATGTCGGCCTCGCGCCCGTTCAGATCGGAGATCAGCACCTCGATGCTGGTGGCGGGTGAGGCGCGCCGGATGGCACGGATCGTCTCCGCCACCACGCCCGCCCCGCCATCGGGCAGGTCGTCGCGGGCGACCATGGTCACCACCGCGTGCCGCAACCGCATCTGGGTGGCCGCCTCCGCCACGCGGCGCGGCTCGTCCAGGTCGGTGACCGGCGGACGGCCGGTGTCGATGGCGCAGAAGCCGCAGTTCCGGGTGCAGACGCTCCCCAGCACCATGAAGGTGGCCGTCCCGAGCGTCCAGCACTCGCCCTGGTTCGGGCAGCGCGCCTCCTCGCAGACGGTGTGCAGCGCCTGGCTGCGTATCAGCCGGCTGACCGAGGCGTAACCCTCGCCGGCCCCCAACCGGACCTTGAGCCACTCGGGCCGACGCCCGCCGGGCCCCGCATTCTCGGGGATCGGGTCCCCCGGCAGAAGCTGGCCGCCGTCCAGCCCCGGACCGCCGGGATACATCACGTCCGACGGCGAGGCGTGGCCGCCGAGGACGGTCAGCTCGCCCAGGGCGGCGTAGTCTGGGGTCATCGACCAAGTCTAGCGAAGAGCGCCTTGTGACCGGGTGTGCGCGCCCCGTACCCTACCCGGGTGCCTGCCCGACGCTCGCGATCCCGCCCGCTCCTGGTGGGACTGGCGGTGCTGCTGGCCGCGGGATCGGCCCCGGCCGCCGCGACGGACGGCGGGCTGGTGTCGGGCCCATCCATCGAGCAGCTTAGCGCGCGGGTGATTCCGAGCCTGACGGACGCGGCCGATCTGCCCCGAGCCACGAGCTCGGTCAGCCCGATGCTGCCGGCCTCGGGGGCGGTGGTGTCAACGGCCGGATTTGCGGGGATCGGCCATTGTGACTACGAGTGCCTGGAGCCGCCCGACCCATGGGTCGCCGTCAACGCGACGCACGTGGTCCAGGCGGTCAATCGGCAGATTCGGATCTCCACCCGCGCGGGCGCCGCGCTCCTCAACGTCTCGCTCGCGGACTTCTTCGGCGAGCCCATCGGGCAGCTGAGCGGGGGTGATCCGCGAGTGATCTGGGATGAGCTGCACGGCCGCTGGCTGGGAACGCAGATGAGCGTCGACTGCGCGGCCGGGCACATCTACCTCGCGGTCTCCGACGGGGCCGATCCCACCGGTGGGTGGGTCACCTACCACCTTGATACCCCCGGCGTGTTTGCGGACTTCCCGGGACTGGGCCTGTCCAGCGACAAGATCGCGCTATCGGCGAACCTGTTTGACCTCGTGCCGGTGACCGGGGGATGCGAGCCCGGCGATTTCGTCCAGTCTCAACTGTCAGCCATGGACTGGTCGGCCATCGGTAACCCGTCGATCGCGGTGAGCTCATGGGTTGCGTTCGACATCGCCACGTGGCGGCCGGCCGTCGCCCTCGATCCGACCAACGCGATCCCCGTGGTGATGGAGCTGGCGGGCCTGCAACCCACGGATCGCGACGTTGGCTACACCTCCATCACGGGCACCATCGCAGGGGGAACCATCGCGCTGGGGCCGATCCAGGACCTGACCCAGGACCTGTCGCTGCCCGGATTCGTCCAGCCGCCGATCCCGGCCGGCTTCATCGAGACCACCATCGACGGGCGACCGACCGACGCCTTGTGGCTGGGGAACCGGCTGTGGTTCGTTTCAACCGGCCGCTGCCTGCCCGGCGGTGACACCCAGGATCGCGCCTGCGTCCGGTTCACCGCGCTCAACACTGCGACCGCCACCCCGTCGGTCGCGCAGGACTTCTGGATCGGTGAAGCGGGCAGGCATTACTTCATGGGCGGCCTCGGCTTCGCCAGGGATGGGGCGCTCTTCACCGTCTTCTCGGGCGTCCCGGCGGCGAGCGCCTACCCGATCTCGACCATCGCCTCCGTCCAGCGTCCGGGGGACCCGGTCAACAGCTACCGGACGCCGAGCATCATCCTGGCCGGCGCCCCGATCGGCTATCTCGGGACGCGCTGGGGCGACTACGTGGGAATGGCCCGCGACCCGCTGGATTCGCATGCCGTGTGGCAGGGGGACGAATACGTCAACTCGGACGGCACCTGGGCCACCTGGATCTCGGCGCTGTACGTGACCTTCATCGACCTGGGCAACACGGCCTTCTTCGGAGACATCCTGTGGCTGGCCGAGGCGGGGATCACGAGCGGTTGCGGCGGCAACCGGTTCTGTCCCAACGACCCGGTGGCGCGGGGTCAGATGGCCGCCTTCCTGGCGCGGGCCCTGAACCTGCCGAATGCCACGGCCGACTACTTCACCGATGACGAGGCGTCCATCTTCGAGGCCGACATCAACCGCCTGGCCGAAGCGGGGATCACGACCGGCTGCACCCCCACCACCTTCTGCCCCGACGGGCTGGTGACCCGCGGCCAGATGGCCGCCTTCCTGGAACGCGCCCTTGCGCTGCCGGCCACCGCGATCGACTTCTTCACGGATGACGAAACCAGCATCTTCGAGCCAAGCATCAACCGCCTGGCGGCCGCGGGGATCACCACCGGCTGCACCCCCACCACGTTCTGCCCCGATGGCCTCGTGACGCGCGGCCAGATGGCCGCCTTCCTGCATCGGGCCCTGGCGTGAGGCGGGCCTAGCGCTCCTCGTCCCAGGGCGGGACGCCCTGCCACGCCTGCGGGTCGTCATCGGGAACGGAGGGCTCGTCGATCGGTTCGTCCGCTTCGGGCACCTCCTGCTCCGCGGCCGGTTCGGGCGGTGGCTCTTGCGACTCGTCCTCCACCGTCCCGATCGGTTCGTCTTCGAGGCGGTTGCTGGCTTCCCAGAAGGCGCTGGGTCGGGCCGCTGTCGGCGGTGTCGTGGACGCTGGTGTCGGGCCGGGTGGAGCCCGGCTGCCGCCGCGACGAACCGCACCCAACAGCATGGCGAGCAGGCCCACCGTCACCAGGCCTGCCCCCGCGATCACCAGCAGCAGGGTGCCGAAGTTCACCCCACCGTCGGGGTTGCCCGGCCCTGGAACGGGGGTGGGCGATGGCGTTGCGGCCTGAGAGCCGCCTGGCTGCCCGGATTCGGAAGGCGCGGCGCTGGTCGACTCGCCCGGCGACCCGCTGGCGCCCGGCGAGTCGCTGCCACCCACCGAAGCCGAGCTAACCGGAGTGGGGATCGGGGTAGGTGAGCCGGTGGCAATCGGCGTCGGGGGTGGGGTCGGGGCGGGGGTGGGCGTCGGCGTCGGCGGCGGGGTCGGGGCGGGGGTGGGCG
>Ga0209751_10001576_pt1 | contig 23298 bp, 19 predicted proteins | sample RifCSP13_1_FD_184019 | JGI IMG/M metagenome (GOLD analysis project Ga0209751, IMG submission 184019) | Soil microbial communities from Rifle, Colorado - Rifle CSP2_sed 13_1 (SPAdes) (version 2) | ecosystem: Environmental > Terrestrial > Deep subsurface > Rock core/Sediment | place: Rifle...
GGGGCGACCGCCGCTGCCGTTAGGGCGGCGGTGGCCCGGCGAGGTGACGAAGTCGACGCGCTCCACGAAGGTGCGGGCTGACTGCTGCATGACGACCACCACCCGGCCCGCGTTCAGCGCGATCTCGCACGCCCCACCCGATCCGGGGAGGCGCACCGTCGGGTGGTCGTACGGACCGATGACCGTCGTGTTCAGGTTGCCCCAGCGGTCGATCTGGGCAGCACCCAGCATCCCGACCTCGATCCGGCCACCCTGCAGGAAGGCACCGAACAGGTCGCGCATGCTCATCGTCGCGGCCGCGCCGGAGACCAGCGCGGGGTCACCGATGCTGTCCGGCAGGCGCACCGGCCGCGCGCCGATGACCCCCGACTCGTAGATCAGCTCGAGCTCCGGCGCGACCCAGCGGCGGGCGAGGTTGGCTGCGACGTTGGGCAGCCCGATCCCCACGAACACGCTGCGCACGCCGGCCAGCTCCGCGGCGGCCGCGGCGATCATCCGCTCCTCGGGCGTGGCGTCCAAGTGGTGCGTGGCGTCCATCAGCCGTAGGTCCCGTAATCGACGCTGCCCGAGGGGCGCGGGGTCGGGCGCAGCGCGGCAAGGCGGTCCTCGCCCAGCCGCTCGAGGTAGGCGGCCCGGTCCGGCGTGGCGTGGACCCACTCCGCCAGCCAGGCCTCGAGCCGGCCGGCGTCGCGCGAGATGGCGTCCCAGTCGCGGTAGTAGCGGTTGTCGCGGTCGTAGAAGCCCTGGGCGTAGGACGGGTGGGCGCCCCACGGCTCGACGCATACGGCGTCGACCACGCTCCCCGGCAGCAGGCTCCGGTCCGGGTCGGCGCGCACCACCTCCGAGGGCACCAGCTCCTCGACCACCGCGATCACGCGCTTCGCGGCCAGCGCCGCGTCGCGCTGCACGCCGACGATCCCCCAGGCCTGGACATTGCCGTCGGCATCGGCGCGCTGTGCGTGGATGATGGTCACGTCCGGGTTCAGCGGCGGGACGACGCTCACCTCCTCGCCGTCGTAGGGCGACGCCAGCCGGCGGATGGCCGGGTTGACCGAAGCGAGGTCGGAACCGTCGTACGAGCGCAGCGGGTAGAACGGGAGCCGGGCGGCGCCGGCGGCGTAGCGCGCCACCATGCCATGGTGGCTGTACTCCTCGATCTCGAGGCTCCCCGCCTCGATGGCGCGCCGGATGGCGTGCAGCGAGCCGACCCCGGGGTTGCCCAGCCAGCTGAACACCACTCGTGTCGCGCAGCCGGCCCCGACCAGTTGGTCGTAGACCAGGTCCGGGGTGAGGCGGGCGAGGGTCAGGTCGCGCCGCCCCTGGCGGATCACCTCGTGCGCCGCGGCGAAGCTGATGAGGTGGGTGAAGCCCTCGATCGCCAGCGTGTCGCCGTCGCGCACGTGGGCGGCGATCGCCTCACGCAGGCTGGCGAGCTTCATCCCCCGGTCTCGTCCATCCCCGGCAGCGGGCCGTGGACCGCGTGCAGGGCCGCGGTAAAGATCTCGACCGCCCGGTCAACCGCGGGTGCATCCACGATCAGCGGCGGGCAGAAGCGGACCGCGGCCTCGCCGCACTCCAGCACCAGCAATCCGCGTTCGAAGCACGCCATCTGGACCGCGTTGGCCTGGTCGTGGTCGCCGAACTCGACCGCCTGCATCAGCCCGATGCCGCGCACGTCGCGCACCACGGGGAGCGGCGCCGAGGCCGCCTCGATCCCGGCTCGCAGGCGAGCGCCCATGGCGGTGGCGTTGTCGAGCAGCCCCTCCCCGATGATCTGCAGCGTGGCGTTGGCTGCCGCCGCGCAGATCGGGTTGCCGGCGAAGGTCGAGCCGTGCGAACCGGGCGGCCAGGTCCACAGCGACTCGCGGGCCAGGAACGCGCCGAGCGGCATGCCCGACGCGATCCCCTTGGCCACGGTCATGATGTCCGGCTCCACGCCGAGATGCTCGATCGCCCACCAGCGTCCGGTGCGCCCCATCCCCGACTGGATCTCGTCGGCGACAAGCAGGATGCCGTGCTCGTCGCAGATCTCGCGCAGGCCCTCCATGAAGGCGCGCGGCGCCGGGAAGTAGCCGCCCTCGCCCTGCACCGGCTCGACCACGATCGCAGCCACGTCGCGCGGGGCCATCAGCCGGCCCAGGATCGAGCGCCGCAGGACCTCGAGCTCGGCGCTCCCATCGCCGCCGGAGGCCTCGCGCCAGGCTCGCACGCGTGGGAACGGGCTGTGCTCGACCATCGGCAGCAACGGGCCGAACCCGGCGCGCTGCTTGATCTTGCTGTTGGTCAGCGACAGGGAGCCCATCGTTCGGCCGTGGAACGCGCCCTCGAACGAGATCAGTCCGGCGCGGCCGGTGTGATGGCGGGCCAGCTTGATGGCGCCCTCCACGGCCTCGGTGCCCGAGTTGCACAGGAAGACGCGGGCAGGCTCGACGAACGGGCGCAGCGCCGCCAGGCGCTCGCTGAGCTCGACGTAGTTGGGCTCATAGAAATCGGTGGCCGCGATATGGATCAGCCGGTCCGCCTGGGCCTTGATCGCCGCCACCACCCGAGGGTGAGCGTGGCCGGTGCTGCACACGGCGATGCCCGCTGCGAAATCGAGGAACCGGTTGCCGTCGACATCGGTGACGGTGTAGCCGCTGCCCGATTCGGCGACCAGCGGATAGGCGCGGGTCAGGGATGGGCTGGCCACCGCATCGTCGCGGGCGATCAGGGCCCGGGCCCGTGGGCCGGGCAGCTCGGTGACCAGGTGCGGCACGTCCGGCATGCGGGCAGCCGTGGCGGAGGTGGGGGTCTCGACGGTCATGGCGTCGGTCACTCCGAGGCGGAATGGCGCGTCCTGCCCGCGCCCCTGGCTAATTGCCCCGTATCGTATCAGCCCGATCCGGCCGCGAAGCGCTGCCCATCGACAGCCCGCACGGTGTCGCCCAGCAGGCCGGGGCCGGCGTACACCAGCCCGGTCCAGAGCTGCACCAGGTCGGCGCCGGCGTCCCGCAGGGCCACCGCGTCGTCCGGTGTGCCGATCCCCCCCGACGCGATGATCGCCAGCCGATCTCCGACCTGCGCGCGCGCGGCGGCCACGATCGCGAGGCTCCCCGGGAGGAGTGGACGCCCGGAGAGCCCGCCGACCTCGGCAACCAGCGCGGGCGTGGAGCGCAGCCCGGTGCGGGCCAGGGTCGAGTTCGAGAGCACCACCCCGGCCGCCGGCGCGTCGAGGAGCATGGCCATGACCGCGCTGCGCTGCTCCGGTTCCAGGTCGGGGGCCAGCTTGACGAAGATCGGCCGAACGCAGTGCAACTGCTCGCCCGCGACCGCCAGCGCCTCGACCAGGCCGCGCAGCGCCCCCGGATCCTGGAGGTCGCGCAGGTGAGGCGTGTTCGGCGAGCTGACGTTGATGACCAGGTAGTCGGCCACCGGCGCGAGCAGTCGGTGGGCGGCCAGGTAGTCATCGGTCACCCGTTCGAGTGGCGTGTCCCGGTTGCGTCCGATGTTGATGCCGACCACGAAGCCGGGCGGCAGGTGGCGGCGCGCCAGCATCACCCGGCGCGCGACAGGCAGCGCGCCGATCGAGTTGAATCCCAGGCGGTTGATGAGGGCCCCGTCATCGGGCAGGCGGAAGATGCGCGGCAGCGGGTTGCCCGGCTGGGGCATGGGTGTGACGGTGCCGACCTCGACGAACCCCGCACCCAGCGCCGCCCAGCCCGGCAGCGCCCGCCCGTCCTTGTCCCAGCCGGCGCCGATCCCCACCCGGCTGCGCAGCCGCAACCCGGCGACCTCGGCCCAGCGGTCCGGCGGGGCCTTCGGGGCGCCACTGCTGAACGAGGCCAGGGCGCGACCGATTGGCGACTCACCGGCGACCTCCAGGGCGTCGATGGTGATCCGATGAATGCGCTCGGGGTCGAGCAGGAAGAGGAGCGGCCGGACGAGGTGGTAGAGGACGACCCGCCAGCTCATGAGGGTCTGCTCGGCGGTGGGGTCAGGCCGGGGTGGGCCCCTCGCCCATCACCGTCTGGCTCTGCTCGCGCAGGAACTGCTGGACGTAGTACGGCCCCAGCCCGCCCTTGCCGGACGACCCCGACCCCTTCCAGCCGCCGAACGACTGGATCCCCGGCCAGGCGCCGGTGGTCGCGCCCGATCGGCGGTTGACGTACACCACCCCGGCCTGGATCGTGTCCAGGAAGCGGCGGATCTCCGCCTGGTCGCGGCTGAAGATCCCGGCGGTCAGCCCATACTGGGTCGCGTTGGCGAGCTGCAGCGCCTCGCCGAGTGACTCCACCTCGCCCACCACGATGAACGGCACGAACAGCTCGTCACGGAAGAGGCGGTGACTGGTCGGCAGGCCGGTCACCACGGTGGGGGTCGGGTAGAACCCGCGCTCGGTCTCAGGGCCGCGCAGGACCTCGCCGCCTGCGGCGATGGTGCCGCCGTCGCGGCGCGCCTCGGCCACCGCCTCGGTGAAGCGGGCCAGGGCCCGGGCGTTGATCACCGGACCCATCCAGCTCTCGCGCCGGGTCGGGTCGCCCACCGCGATCTCCCGCGCCCGAGTGGCGAGCTTTTCGGCGAAGGCGGCGGCCACCGGGCGCTCCACGTAGACCCGGCTGTTGGCGCTGCATTTCTGCCCGTCGTAGCCAAATGCCGACCGGGCCACGCCCTCGGCCGCCTGGTCGAGGTCCGCCGAGGCGGTCACGATCGAGGGGTTCTTGCCGCCCATCTCGGTGATGATCGGCCGCGGATAGGACTGGGTGAAGCCGCGCTGCAGCCGCATCCCGACCTCGTAGCTGCCGGTGAAGACCATCCCGTCGATGTCGGGATTCTCTTCGAGCTCGGCGCCCACCTCCTCGCCGGGCCCCGTCACCAGGTTGAAGGCCCCGGCCGGCACGCCGGGATCTCGCAGCACCCGGCCGAACTCGTACGCCATCAGCGGGGCTTCCGACGAGGGCTTGAGCACCACCGTGTTGCCGGCGATCAGGGCGCCGGCGGCCGGGCCCCCGGCCAGCGCCATCGGGAAGTTGAACGGGCTGATCACGGCCCAGACGCCGTGCGGCTTCAGCACGCTGTAGGTGTGCTCTGCCTCCGACAGGGAGCCCATCGGCCGCACGAAGCCGTGGTTGCGCTCCATCTCGTCGGAGTAGTAGCGCAGCAGGTCGGCCGTCTCCTCGACGTCGCCGAGGGCCTCGAGCCGGGTCTTGCCGACTTCGAAGCTCATCAGCGCGGCGTACTCGAACTGGCGCTCGCTGATCAGGTCAGCCGCCCGTCGCATCAGTGCCACGCGGCGCTGCCAGCCCAGGTCGCGCCAGGCGGGGAATGCCGCGCGCGCCGCCGCGATGGCGTCCCGAACATCCTGCCGGGTGCCCAACGGGAAGCGGGCCACGACCAGGCTGGCGTCGATCGGGGAGCGGTCCTCGAACTCGGTCGCGGCGCGGCGCTCTTCGGCACCGATCAGCATCGGGTACGACCGGCCCAGGCGATCCCGGACCTCGTCGACCGCGGCGTCAAAGGCGGCCTGCAGCTCGGCGTTGTCGGCCGACAGGGTGGCGTAGGTGATCTTCATCCGCGGGGCGGCGGCGGTCATCTGCGAGGTGGCTCCGGGGTGCGGTTGGGAGCCGATTATGTCACCGGTCCGGGGCAGCAGTGGAGGCCAGGCTCCGGGGGGAGAAGAGCCTGGCCTCCAAGTAGCAGATCATAGTCACGCCGGGCCCGCCGTGCCACTCGACATTACATGCTGACCCGGCGCGGCCAGGTGATACAGCCCCAGCCGGATGCGCAGGCTGGTGGTTGGGGCTCCCATCAGGCGCGCCAGCCCTCGGTCGCCGTACAGCCGCGGCAGCATCCGCTGTGCGGCCTCGGGATCGCCCAGGTCCAGCCGGGCATGCACCACCTTGATCTTGAAGCCGTGGCGCGGCCACCAGCCCGCCCCACGCCGGGTGGCCTCCAGCGCCGCGCTGACCCGCTCCGGTTCGAGCAGGGCGGACAGATCGTCCCGTCCGTAGTACCCGATCACCACCAGCCGCCCGCCCGGGCGCAGAACCCGCAGCGCCTCCGCGATGAGGGGCAGCGCCGCATCGGTCGGCTCGATCGAGCCGTGCAGCACGATGTCGACCGCGCCGTCGCGAAGCGGCAGGCGATCCGGCGTGCCCTCCACGATCCGCAGGTTGGGCTGGTGGGCCGCCTCGGCCCGTTGGCGCGCCACCGCCAGCAGGTCCGGCTCCGACTCGATGCCATACGTCCGCCCGGTGTGCCTGGCCAGCAGCATCGGGTAATGCCCGATCCCGGTGCCCACGTCCGCGATCCGCTTGCCGGCCAACGGCACGATACGTTCGAGAGCCGCCAGGACCCGGCGCTCCGGGTCCAGCGCCTGGCCCAGCCAGGCGTGCAGTTCGGCGTCAAGGTTGACGCCGACCGGCAGGATGGCGCGCATCTCGGCGGCCTAGGGCAGCGCCACGCGCAGCTCGGCCAGCTGTGCATCGAAGGTCAGGATCGATTCGCCGGCCAGGACCTGGAGGTCGAATGCCACCGGCCCATCACCCCGGCGTTCGGCGACCAGCGGGATGGTGAGCGTCGCCCCGGCGAGCAGCGGCCCCCAGCCGACGGACGTCGTGCCGGCGGGCTCACCGCTCTCGCCCGGGCCGATGACCCACTTGGTCCAGTCCTGGTTCAGGATCGGCCCCCCTTCGCGGATGCGCTGCTGCGATGGCTCGAAGGGTGCCAGGAAGACGACCGTGCCGAGCCCGGTCGGCCAGCGCAGGACGAGCTCGTCGACCATTGACCCCGACAGGTTGACGACGGTCACGATCAGCTCACCGGATCCGTCGGCCGGGATCCGGGGCTCGACCTCCACCCGGATAAGGCGCGAGTCGACCGAGCCTGGCAGGTCGAGTGACAGCGGGAGGTCGGCGCTCGGTCGCGGCGTGGCGGTGGGGTCCGAGCTGCCCGGCAGGCTGGCCTCCGGGGATGGCGTCGCCCCGCCAGAGGCGATCGGCGTCGGGCTGGGCGTGAGCATGCCGCAGCCGGCCAGGCCCAGGCCGGCGGCCAGCGCGAGGGCAGTCAGGGCACGCGGCGGGCGCGCGGCGGAGGCGGTCATCTGTCGGCGCATGGTAGCCGGATCCCGCCCCGGCCAGGCCAGCCTGGTCAGATGGCCGCGATCGCCCTCCACAGGTTGGCCAGGCCTGCCACGTCCCCGCTGGCGCGTGCGTAGGGCACCTCGAGCGGCTCCGGCAATCCGGCGAAGACGCGCACCGGAGGTGGTGGGTCGGGCGGGTCGGCTGGGTCATAGGTGATCATCTCGAGCCCGTCCACCCCGCGCAGTTCCGCCGCTGGGATCTCCCGCATGGCCGCCATCAGCCGCATGCGTCGATGTCGCGCCACTTGCCGACCTCATCGGCGAGGGCCAGGTTGCCGTCCACGCCGAAGACCACGACGAGGGTGCGGTTGGGGATCTCGCCGCAGCCGGAGTCCTTCTCCACCGCCTCCCAGCTGCCGCGGGTGTACTTGTACTGGGGCTCATCGCCCTCGGTGAACTCGACGGTGATCGTCCAGGTCACCGCGTCGACACGGGTCATGGGCGTCTTGCCAGGGTCCCAGCCCTGGAAGTCGCCTGCGATGTAGATCGTGTCGCCGGCGGGCGTGTTATCGGGGAGGGTGACGCTGAAGGTCACCGCAACCTGGCGGGACTCGGCCGAGGTCGTCACCTCGTTGGAATACGGCGAGCGATTGAAGCTGGCGTCCTGGGCGGTCACCTCGTAGACGTAGGTCGAGCCGAGGCGGACCGAGTCGTCGGTGAAGACGGTGGTGCTGGCGGTGCCGATCCGCTCGCGTGGGCCGCCGCTCTGGTCGCTGCGCCATACCTCGTAGCGGAACAGGTCGTCGGCCACCACGGCATCCCAGATCAGGGTCACCGCAGTCTCGGACACGATGGCGGCCACGGCGCCGAGGGGAGCGGGCGGCGGCTGCGTGTCCGTGCCCGGCTCCGCCACCAGATGGACCGCCTGTTCCGTGGCGTAGCCCAGGCCGTCCCGATCGGCGAACTGCCAGGTGGCCCCGCCGTCGGTCGAGACGCGCATCGCGACGTCGTACTCGCCCGTCTCCTCGGGCCGGACGGTCCCGCTGAAGCGGTCGGCACCGTCGCGGTCGGCCAGGTAGGCCATTGGCGACCAGTGCCACGGCGCATCGTCGGCCGGGTCGCTGCCGGTCGGTCCGAAGCCGATCTCCACTCGCACCCCGACCGTTGGACCCGGCGCCGGCGCAACCTGCGCGACCCGGATCACGGCCCCGATCGGCTCGCCCGGCCCGGTGGCGGACAGCGCCTGCTGGACCGACTCCGGCGCGTCGAGAGTGGCCTCGCTGACCTCGACCTGGGGCAGCGCGCTCACTGCCTCGGATCGGCGGCTCAGGTTGGCGTCCGCGTCGACCGCCGAGATGGCGTAGTAATAGCGGGTCCCGTTTCGGGCGGCCCGGTCAACGTGGGCCGGCTCACCGGTGGTGGCGATCGGCGCGTATCCACCGTCGCTGAGCACAGAGCGCCACACGGTGTAGGAGGTGGCACCCACCACCGGCTGCCAGGTCAGGCTGACGCTGCCGACCGCCGCCGTCGCCTCCGGCGTCGCTGGGGCTGCCGGTGGAGTCAGGTCCGCGCCGGCCCCGCTGAGCAGCACCGCCGCCCCGGAGGCGGGCAGCGTCAGCGTGAGGCGCGACCCGTCCACGACTGCCGAGCCACCCAGCGCGTCGAGCAGCGCCACGTCGGGGGGCAGGTAGCCGGCGAGGTCGATCTCCGCGGTCCGGGCCTCGTCCGACAGGTTGAGCACGGTGATGGCGGCCTCCTCGTCCGTCCGCCGACCAAAGGCCAGTACCCCGGCGGCGTCGTCGGTCAGCAAGAATTGCAGGTCGCCGTCGCGCAGGGCGACGTGGTCGCGGCGCAGCCCGGCGAGCGTCGCATACCAGTCGCGAAGGGCCATGTCCTCCCGTCCCCACGGGTAGGTCCGCCGGTCGTCGGGATCGTCGTGGCCGGTGAGCCCCACCTCGTCCCCGTAGTAGAGGGTTGCCATCCCGGGCCACGTCAACTGAAGCGCGGCCAGCAGGCGCAGGCGTGCCTTGCCGGCGGCCAGCGCCGCCGGCGACTCCTTCGCCTCGCGGTTGTCCGCACCGGGCGTCAGGGTCCACAGGATTCGGCTGGTGTCGTGGCTGTCCACCAGGTTGAAGAGCGAGTTCCAGGCGGCGGGTGGGTAGTCCTCCATGACCCCCAGCATGGCGGACGCGAACTGGCTGGGGGTGAGGCCCGAGATCAGGCCATCGGGGTCCGCGGTGGCGCCGTTGATGAGCCCGATCACGGCCCGCCGGAAGCGGTAGTTCATGACCCCGTCGGCCTCGGTGCCGAGCAGCCAGGTGGACGCGTCGCCCCACTCTTCGCCGAGCATCAATGCATCGGGATTGGCGTCCTGGATGGCAGCCCGCAGGGCGCGCAGGAAGGGGTGGCTGATCTCGTTCATGACGTCGAGCCGCCAGCCGTCGATCCCCGACTCCAACCAGTGGCGGGCCACGCCATCGGGCCCGTTGATGAGGGCGAACACGGCGGGGTCCTCGGTAAGCACCGGCAGGGTGTCGAAGCCGAACCAGTCGGCGTAGGTCTGGTCGTTGAAGCACTTGGCCGGTGGGCCGGGGAGCAGGGTGTACCACGCCGCGTACGGCGAGTCAGCCGACTCGCACGCGCCGACCTCGCTGAACCGATGGGCGCGGTCGAAGGTGGGAGAGTCCGACGAGGTGTGGTTGAAGACGCCATCCAGGACGACTCGGATGTCCAGCCGATGCGCCTCGTCAACCATTGCTTCGAACTCGGCCTGTGTCCCCAGGTCGGGGTCAATCACGAAGTAGTCGCTGGTGTCGTAGCGATGGTTGGAGGGGGCGGCGAAGATCGGGTTGAGGTACAGGACGGTGACCCCCAGGTCGGCCAGGTCGGGCAGGTGCTCGGTCAGGCCGGCCAGGTCGCCGCCGAAGAAGTCCCTGCCCAAGGGCCCCTCGTTGCACGGCTGGGCGGGATCCTGGTAAGCCCGACAGTAGCCCTCGGGCAGGTCGCCCCAGGCCTTGGCCAGGATCGGGTTGCCGTAGACGTCGGCGTACCGGTAGCGGGCGGCACCGGACCCTCCCGGGGTTGCCCCGGGGTTGGGATCGTTCGATGGATTGCCGTTGGCGAATCGGTCGGGAAAGACCTGGTAGACGGTCGCCCCGGCCGTCCACGACGGGGCGCTGAAGGCCGGGTCGTAGGTGACGATCTGCCAACTGGCGTCGGCCGACTCGGCCAGCACCATGCCGGATCCACCATCGAGCGCAGGGTCGTCCTCCACGAAATGGGTGGTGGAGCCATCTCGAACAATGAAGCGGTAATACAGGACGGTCGGTGTGGCAATCGTGTGCAGCTCGGCCTGCCAGTAGTCAACCCCGTGCGTGCCGGCGGTCGCGTCGCTGGCGACGACGTGCATGGGAATGATCAGTTGGGCCTGGGCAAGCGCGTCATAGACCCGCACCGCGGCGTCCGACAGGTCACCCGCCGCCGCCGCCAGGCGCAGGCTGACCACCGTTCCGGCCGGGACCGCACCGAACGGGGCGCGGTAGCGGTCGTCGCGGCTGTCGTGCGCCAAGTCCTCGCTGCTGATCGCACCGTCGAGCGCGAGGGGTGGCAGGTCGGGGGCCACTGGGGGAGGTGCGCTGGGCAGCGTCGCCAGGATGGCGGCCACGACCACGACCAGCACCACGCCCGCGCCGGTGAGCACCATGCGGCGCCCCCCCAGCGGCGAGGCGCGAGGGCCGGTCATGGCAGTCCCCGCAGCGTCACTCCGCTGCGTGCGTGGAGCGACAGGCTGGCGCGGCCATCGGCGGCGACGGTCACCGCTGGCGACGTCGCGTCGTGGGTCGCCAACTCGGAGACCAACGTCCGGCCCGCAAGCTCGACCGCCTCCACCGGCAGGTCCATCGGCTCCTCGCCGGCGTTGAGCGCCACCACCATCACATCATCCCCCTCCACCCGCAGGTACGCCAGCGCCTCGCCAGCCGCGGCCAGCAATCGGTAGCCGTCCCCGCGCAGCGCCGGGTGCTCGGCCCGCAGGCTGGTGCAGCGACGCACGAACGCGAGGAATGGCTGGTTCCAGGCTGACCGGTCCCAGGGGAAGGCGCGACGGCAGTCGGGGTCGTGTTCGCCTTCGAGCCCAATCTCGTCGCCGTAATAGATCGAGGGCGCCCCGGGCAGCGTCATGACCAGCATTGTCGCGAGCCGAACCGCGGCATCGTCCCCGCCGCACATGGTCCGCACCCGCGGCGTGTCGTGGCTTCCCAGCAGATTCAGCTGCGCCCGGTTGACATCGGGGTGATACGCGCCGAGCAGTTCGGCGAGCCGGCTGGCAAGTTGCGGTCCATCGCGGTGGCGCACCTCTTTAGCCAGCTCCCCGTGCTGGGCGGCCACGCGCAGGTCGAGGTGGCGCCCCGCGGCAAAGCCGATGACAGCCTCGGCCAGGGGGTAGTTCATCAGCCCATCGAAGCGGTCGCCGGCCACCCAGGCGGGGCGGACCCGCCAGATCTCGCCGACGATGTAGGCCTCGGGGTTGACCGCCTTCACCCGTCGGCGGAACTCGCTCCAGAAGGTCCCGTCACTGATCTCCTCGGCCACGTCGACTCGCCACCCATCGGCGCCAAAGCGGATCCAGTGCTCGGCGACCGAGAACAGGAACGCTCGCACGTGTGGATTGGCAACGTTCAGCTTCGGCAACGCCGGCAGGTCCCACCAGGCCCGGTAGCCGAGGAGCGCCTCAGAGCGGGCACCGGCCGACCCCTCCGATTCGACACCGCCGTTCAGCGCCTCCAGCACGGCCGGCTCCGGGTAGGCGACCAACGCCCGCAGGCCGCGTCGAGCCTCATCGCTGAGATGAAACCAGTCCAGGTAGGGCGAGGCGGCACCGGCCTCCAGGATATGGAGGAACGGCCAGAACCCGCGCCCGCTGTGGTTGAAGACCCCGTCCAGGACGACCCGCATGCCGCGCAGGTGTGCGGCGTCCAGGAGTTCACGCAGCCCCTCATCTCCTCCAAGCAGCGGATCGACGTGCAGGTAGTCAACGGTGTGGTAGCGGTGGTTGGCGGCCGAGCTGAATACGGGGGTGAGCAGTAGGGCGGTGATCCCCAGGTCCGCCAGGTAGTCCAGCTGCTCGGCGATGCCCGACAGATCCCCTCCCTTGAATCCGTGGACCGTGGGTGGCGCGTCCCAGGGCTCCAGCGGACCCGGCGCCTGCGCGCGCGAGCTCCTCGCGAAGCGGTCCGGGAAGATCTGGTAGAAGACGGCGTCGCCGACCCAGGCCGGGACCTCGACCGTCACCCGCGGATCACCGGTCCATCCCCACGGTCAGCCCTTGGTACCGCCCAGGGTAATGCCGGAGATGAGCCACTTGGACGAGTACAGGAAGAGTGCCACGATCGGGATCGAAACCAGGATCGAGGCCGCCGACAGATCGGCCCACTGGGTCTGGAACTGGGCCTGGAAGGTGAGGATGCCGAGAGGCCAGGTAAAGAGCTCGGTCGACGATCCGATCAGCACCCGGGCCAGCACGAACTCGTTCCAGGCCGACAGGAAGTTGAAGAGAAAGACGATGGCCAGCGCGGGCGTCGAGAGCGGCAGCAGGATCCGCCAGAACGCGCCCAGCTGCGATGCGCCGTCGATGCGAGCGGCCTCCTCGAGTTCGATCGGCACGGTGTCGTAGTACCCCTTGAGGATCCAGATGCTGAACGGCACGGTCGTGACCGAGTAGGCGATCACCAGGCCGCGATAGGTGCCGATCAGGTCGAGCTGCACGGCCAGCACGAAAATCGGCACCAGCAGCATGGTGGCCGGGATGAGTTGGGTGGCGAGCAGCGCGGTGAGCCCCACCCCCCGCCCCGGGAACTTGTATCGGCTGAACGCGTAGGCGCTGGTGGCCGCGAACAGGAGGCCGACGGTCGAGGTGCCGACCGTGATCACCAGGCTGTTGAAGAGCCACTGCGTGAACGAGGTCCCGGTCAGGACGTGGCCGAAGGCCTCCAGGGTGGCGCCGTCCGGGATCAGGCTGAACTCCCGCTCCAGGAGGTGGTCGCCCGGGCGGAGTGCCACGCTCAGGACTCGGACGACCGGGAAGGCAGCGATCACGGAGGCGATGATCAGGATGCCATGGATCCAGAGCCGCTTGAGGAATGGGTCGCCCCGCCCTGCGCCGGGCTTGGTCGCGCCAAGCGGGCGAATCGGCGGTGCCGGGACGATCGTCTGGCCGGTCATTCCTGGGCACTCTTGAGCACGCCGCTCCGCCTCACATAAAGCACGACGAAGACGAGCAGGATGGCGAAGACCAGGAATGCGTAGGCCCCGGCGAAGCCATAGCGGTTGTACTGGAAGGCTGCGCGGAACAGCCCGGTGACCAGGGTGTCGCTCGTCTCGAGCTCGAACTGGTTGATGACGAACGGAACATTGAAGTTGTTGAAGGTCCAGACCACGCCAAGGATGATGGCCGGGGTCATCACCGGTCGGAGCAGCGGGAAGGTGATGTGGCGGAAGGACTGCCGGCCGTTGGCTCCGTCGATCTCGGCCGCCTCGTACAGGTCAGGTGGGATGCTCTGCAGGCCGCCCAGCAGGATGACCATCATGAACGGGATGCCGAGCCACACGTTGACCATCACCATGGCCACGAAGTTCGAAGCGGGGTCGCTCAGCCAGCTCGGCCCGTCGATGCCGACTATCGACAGCAGCTGGTTGACCATCCCGAACTCGGGATGCAGCTCGGTGCGCCACACCGCCAGGGCCACGATCTGGGGGACCGCCCAGGGGAGGACGATGAGTGCCCGATAGATCCCACGCCCGCGGAGGGCGCGATTGAGGAGCAGGGCCAGTCCCAGGCCGCCGATCACGTGGAGCGACACGTTGGCCACCGTCCACACCACTGTCTGGGTGAGTACCTGCCAGAAGCCGGCCTGCTGCAGCACCGGCGCGGTCAGCACCCGGACGTAGTTGTCGATCCCCAGGAACATGTTCTGCTCCCGGCAGATCGTGTTCAGTCCGAACGGGAAATCCGGGTTGCAGAACCGGTTGAGGCTCATGCTCGTGAAACTGACGTTGAACTCCCAGATCAGGGGGTACACGATCAACGCCGCCAGCCCCACAAAGGCCGGCGCGATCAACATCAGCGGCACCGCCAGGCGTGCCTTGAGCACGCGCACCAGCAGCACGTACAGGAAGCCCTCGAGCAGTGCGACCCCGAGCGCGATGACCGCCAGGGTGATGGCGACCTCCCAGATCGCGCCAAGCGACTGTTCGAGGTTCACCTACACCCTCCCGGGGCTGCTCGGTGGAGAGGGGAAGAAGCGGGATGCGGCGACGCGAATCTCGCGCCGCCGCATCGGTCTGTGGCTAGGCCTGGGTGGCGATGCAGTTCTCGGTCGAGGTCTGCATCGTCTCGACCACGGTGTCGATGTCACTGTTCCCAGCGCCCAGGACATCCCGGATCGCCGTGTTCATGTTGTCGAACACGCAGCGCATCTCAACGTTGGTCGGCTGTGGGGTCCCCTTCTGGACCGCCGCGGCCGCGCCGGCGAGCAGCGGGTCGCCGGTGACGATCGGATCGGCGAGTGCGGCCGCGTTGGCCGGCAGGCGTCGAAGCGCGTCCACCATCGCGAGTTGCTGCTCGGTGTCGGTGGCCCACTTCATGAAGTCGGCCACCACGATCAGGGCATCGCCTTCAACGCCTGACGGAACCATGAAGAACGCGCCGGCGGTGTACGGGTGCGGGTCCTCGTGGCCAACCACCAGCGGCAGTGGGCCGACGCCCAGGTCATCGCCGAGCTTGTCGGCGTAGTTCCCGAGCTCCCAGTCGCCGTTGACGATCATCGCCGCCGAGCCGGTGGTGAACAGGTCGCTGGCCACCGTGTAGTCGGTCGGGTTCGGCATCAGGCCGTCGGTCCACTTGAGGTCGTACAGGAACTGGAGGGCGCCCTTCATGGCGTCGGTGTTGAGGGTGGGGGTCACGCCGTCATCGGCGAAGACCTTGCCCCCGAAGCCGCCGATCCACGGGGTCAGCCAGAACGATTCGGTCTCGTTAAAGACGAAGCCGTAGGTGCCGGCCGCCTCGTCAGTGTTGGCCTGGGCCACCGAGATCAGCTCATCGGTGTCGGCGGGCGGGTCGTCGCCGATGATGCTCTTGTTCCAGTACAGCATCAGCTGGTTGCCGTTGCTGATCGGAACTCCCCACTGCTGGCCGTCGGCCACGGTCGCCGAGTACGCGACCGGGTCATAGCTGCCTGCATCGACGAAGGCGTCCAGCGGCTGGATGACCCCGGCCGTGGTGAACGGCCCAACGTGGTCGGCCACCGTCCACACCAACTCGGGCTGGGCGTCCGGCGACAGGGCCGTGTTGACCAGGTCCTCACGCAGGGTCTCCACGCCCTTGTTGACCACCGTGATGGTCACGTTGGGGTGAAGCGCGTTGTAGTCGTCGGCGAGCTGCTGGACGAAGTCGATCTGGGGGTCGCCTTCCTTGGTCCACAGTTCAATGGCGATGTCCCCGGTCGGATAGGTTGCGACGGAGGGTGCCACCGACTCCGACTCCGACGCCGGCGGCGACGCCGACGGCGACGCCGCCGTGCAGGCGCCGAGCACGATAAGCAGGCCCGCTGCCACCGGCACGAACCTTGATTGGATCCTGGTCATGTGTTGCAATGCTCCTTCTGAGGGCCAGCCACCAAGAGCCCCCCTCGGCAGCGTTGGATTACTGGGACTCTAGCACCGTGCGAGGGTCCCCGACCACTCTGCAAGGGCCGTTCGGCACGATTTCCCTGACGTGGGCCGCCCACGGCGGCCGGCCCTGCCCACCCGGCTCGCTGCTAGCATCGGTCAGGCGATGCGCGGTATGCCCTGGGGAGTCCGGCTCTGGTTCGGCTGGGCCTTCTTCCTGCTGGCGGGCAACGGTCTGCTGCTCGACCGGATCATCAACTTCGTCGACTTCTCCGAGCGCGCGCCGTTCTCGCTGCTGGGCATCTTCATGATGGCCGAGCTCGCCTTCGTGCTCTTCACCATCACGACCGCCATCCAGCGCAAGCGGGTGGCCCACCGCGGGGCATTGGTGGTGGCGGCCCTCCCGGCTCCGACCCTGGGTGGCCTGCCGCCGGTGCTGCTGGAGATGCCGCTGGCCGCCGCCTCGGGCTGGACCGTGCTCTTCGTCCCGATCGGACTCGCGCTGACGGTGGTCCTCATCATCGGGCTGCTGCGGCCGGCCACGCGGGCCTGGTTCACCGAAGACTGACTCCTATACTGGCTGGCATGACACTGACGGCCACGCGCACCATGCGTGCGCTGGCCAAGACCCGCCCCGAACCGGGAGCGGAGCTGATCGAGCGGCCGATCCCATCCCCCGGCCCGGGCCAGGTGCTGCTCCACGTGGAGGCGGCCAGCATCTGCGGGACCGATTACCACCTGTACCGCTGGGATCCGTGGGCCGCGGACAACCTCACCCCGCCGGTCGTGCTCGGCCACGAGCTGGCCGGCCAGGTGGTGGCCCTGGGCGCGGGCGTGACCCGCGTCCGCGAGGGGGATCTGGTCGGGGTCGAGAGCCACATCGTGTGCTGGGAATGTGCCCAGTGCCGCGCCGGCAATGCCCACCTGTGCCGCGACCTCAAGGTCATCGGCGCTCATGTCGACGGTGGCTTCGCCGAGTACGTGGTCATCCCCGAGGCGAATGCCATCGAGAGCAACGGCCTCGAGCCGGCGGTTGTCGCCCTGCAGGAGCCGATGGGCAACGCGGTCCACGCGGCCTTCGTTGAGCCGATCGAGGGCCGGACCGTGCTGGTCACCGGCTGCGGGCCGATCGGGCTGTGCGCAGCCGGCATCGCCCACGCCGCCGGTGCAGCGCTGGTGATCGCGACCGATACCGAGCCGTATCGGCTCGACCTGGCGCGGCGCATGGGCGCCGACCTGGCACTCGACGCGCGCGACCCCGCGACGCTCGAGCGGATCGCATCCGCCACCGGCGGGGACGGCGTGGAGGTGGTACTCGAGATGTCCGGCGCGCAGGCCGCCCTGGATCAGGCGCTGGCGGCGATCACGCGCGGCGGGCGGGTCAGCCTGCTCGGGATCTTCGGCCAGCCCGTGCAACTCGACCTTTCGGAGCGCGTCATCCAGAAGGGCCTGCGGCTGTACGGCATCTTCGGCCGCCGGATCTACGACACCTGGGAGCGCACCCAGGCCCTGCTGCGCTCCGGGGCGCTCGACGTGTCGCCGATCCTCACCCATCGCTTCGACCTCGCCGATTGGGAGCGCGGCTTCGAGCTGATCGCCTCGCGGCACGCCGGCAAGGTGGTCCTCATCCCGTGACCACCACCGCGCGCTCCCGCAATCCGCTGGCCTTCCTGGACGCGGAGATCGAGGACCTGCGGGCCAGGGGCCTGTTCCGGCGGCTGCGGGTGGTGCAGAGCGAGCAGCGCAGCCGATGCCTGATCGACGGGCGCGAGGTGATCACCCTGTCCTCGAACAACTACCTGGGGCTGACCACCCATCCGAAGCTGCGGGCGGCTGCGATCGAGGCTGTGAAGCGGTTCGGCGCGGGCAGCGGGGCGGTGCGCACCATCGCCGGGACGATGTCGCTCCACGAGCAGCTCGAAGAGCGGCTGGCCGCATTCAAGCAGGTCGAGGCCACGCTCACCTTCCAATCCGGCTTCACCGCCAACACTGGCGTCATCCCGATCCTGGCCTCCGACGGCGCGATGATCGTGTCAGATGCCCTCAACCACGCCAGCATCATCGACGGGATCCGCCTGACCAAGGCCGAGCGGCGCATCTTCCCGCATGCCGACACCGATGCTCTCCGCGCGGCATTGCGCGAGATCCGGGCCGCCCCGGGAGGGGCCGATCGAGTGGTTCTGGTGATCACCGACGGGGTATTCAGCATGGATGGCGACATCGCCCGGCTGCCGCAGATCGTCGAGGCCGCAGAAGAGGCGGAGGCGATCGTCTTCGTCGACGACGCGCATGCCTCCGGGGTCCTGGGCCGGAATGGCCGGGGAAGCATCGACCACTTCGACCTGCACGGGCGCGTGCAGGTGCAGGTGGGGACGCTCTCCAAGGCGATCGGGGTGCTGGGCGGTTACGTGGCCGGGCCGCGAGCGCTGCGCGTGGTGCTCGAGCATCGGGCCCGTCCGTTCCTCTTCTCCACGTCACACCCGCCTGCCGTGGCCGCGGCCTGCCTGGCCGCGATCGAGGTCCTGGAGACGGAGCCGGAGCTGATCGAGCGTCTGTGGGACAACGCCCGCTTCTTCAAGGCCGGGCTGCAGCGGCTGGGGTTCAACACCGGTGCGTCGGAGACGCCCATCACCCCGGTCATCGCCGGCACGGGGGCGCTGGCCATGAAGCTGTCGGACCGCCTGTTCGAGGAGGGCGTCTTCGCGCAGGGGATCGGCTATCCCACGGTTCCCGACGAGAAGAGCCGGGTGCGGACGATCGTCACCGCCGAGCACACCCGCGCGGAGCTGGAGTTCTGCCTGGATGCCTTCGAGCGCGTGGGGCGCGAACTGTCCCTGATCTAGGGATGCATCCGGCCGCCCGCCGGCGCGCCGGGCAACAAGAAACGGGATAGAGGCGAACCCCTACCCCGTTCCTGCCAGGGGGGCTGGATGAATGCCGCCGAAGCGGACCCCCGGTTGCCCGGGGGTCCGTCTCAACGCTTACCGGCTCGTGTTGCTGGCCGGTGTCAGCTGCGGCTGCGGGCGCTGCGGACGTTCGCGTAGGCGAGCGATCCGAGGGACGCCAGCAGGATCAGGCTGAAGACCACGGTCGGGATCGGGCTGACCCCGCCGAATCCGACGGCGCCATCGCCGACAGACTCTTCCGGCGTGCCGGTCCCGCCCGCCTGAGAGCCCTCAGGGGTCGCCGACTCCGCGACTGACTCCGAGACTGACTCTTCAGGAGTCGGGCTCGGGGATTCCTGCTCTTCGCCGCGGCAGATGTGGCTCAGCACGAAGTTGTTGTACGAGGACTCCCCGATGTCGGCGGTTGCGCCGAGCAGGGTGTCATCCCCGGGGGTGTACACGTAGAAGTGGTGGGTCGTGCCGCCCGGGTTCCAATCCGAGCTGTCGACGTCCTGCGGACCACTATCCTGGAACTCGAAGTGCCCCGGGATCGCGGCGTCGATGCCCGGCTCGAGGCCGTTCAGGATGAAGTGCCAGAGCACCTGACCCGCCGGAACCTCGTCGCCGGTGCACTGGAAGTCGCCTGCGTCGGTGGCGCTGTTGGTCCCGACGTGGGGCTCGTGGAGCTCGGCCACGCCACCGGCGTACGCCGGGCGGACCGCAAAGGCCAGCGCCAGCGCCAGCCCGGCGAGGGCCGCCACCAGGATCATTGGCCGCGCCATGCGGCGGGAGAGAGTTGCTGTGTTCACGAACCGGTCTCCTTTTGCGTTCTCCCCTGGTCCCTGGCGTGGACGCCACGCCAGGCCCCCCTGGGGGGACTAGGGACCGGCAGAATACACAAGAAGTACCCCCCTGCCTAGTACCCAAGTACTACCGTTAGGGGGCATTCTGGCCGGTTTGGTGCAGTTCGATGCGTGTGAAGTGGTGCATTCAGGCACCGATTTGACTGATCACGCCGTCGGTCGAGCATTACTTGACTTGGCGGTGGGCAACGACGAGGCCTCCGGGAAACCCCGGAGGCCTCGGGACGCGAGCGGCTCACGAGAGCCGGGTTGGCGTCAGCTCAGGCGGGCGCTCCGCACGTTGGCGTAGGCGAGCGCGCCGAGGGACGCCAGCAGGATCAGGCTGAAGACCACGGTCGGGATCGGGCTGACCCCGCCGAATCCGACGGCGCCATCGCCGACAGACGCTTCCGGCGTGCCGGTCCCGCCCGCCTGCGAGCCCTCAGGGGTGGCCGACTCAAGCACCGACTCTTCAGGGGTCGGGCTCGGGCTCGCCGCCACTGGGTTGCAGTCGTTCTCGTAGATGGCCTGGCCCTCGTCGGTCCAGTTCAGGCCGTCGTGGACGCCCTCGATCGGCGGGATGATATCTCCCCACTCCACGTGAGCATCCTTGGCACCCTCGTACCAGACGGGTCCGACGTGCTCCATGTAGTGGTCACCCTGCCCGTTGTCGTTCCCGAGGTCGCCATCGGCCGCGTCGATGTCGACGGTGATCTTGACGTATGGGTTGGTGTCGCTGGCGGTGCGGTGACAGATGGTCACCTTGTGGTCTTCGCCGGCAGCGGCCGGACGAGCAACCAGCGCCAACGACAGCGCGAGGGCTGCCAGGGCTGCCACCAGGACCAGGGGCCGCGCCATGCGGCCGGGAATGATCGATGCCACGTGCTTCTCCTTGGGCTTACCCGCACCTTCCAAGCAACTCGGCCGGGCGGAATGAATGCAGATGAACCAAAGGTACCGGGCTGGGTGGTACCTGACCAGAGGCTGCCGATGGGGGTGGCGGGTGGTCTGGTGGGGTGCGGTGCAGTACCTTCGGCGATCCCGGTGCACCCGGGCAACGAGTGACGACCCTTCGGAGCTCAGGGTGTGCGGCCGCGGGCCTCCAGGATGAGGACCTGCGTCTCATCCGGCAGCGACGAGGCGTGGACCACCGCCTTGGGCTGGCGGATCGGTTCGCTCACCGCCAGCTCATGCAGGAAGCGTTCTGGCCCCGTCAGATCGGTGGACGCCCCATCGACCGCGAAGTGCATCGGGATCACGATCTTGGGATTGACCTGGGCGACCACCTCGGCCGCCTCGGCCGCGGAGATGGTGAAGGTCCCGCCGGCCGGCACCAGCAGCACGTCGATCGGGCCGAGTTCGGCGAGGTCATCCTCGCTCAGCAGATGCCCCAGGTCCCCGAGGTGGCAGACGTGCACCCCGTCGATCTGGATGGCAAAGACCACGTTCTCGCCACGCTCGGCGCCGCGCTGCCCGTCGTGGAAGGTGCGCACCCCGGTCACCAGCAGATCGCGGTACTCGTACTCGCCGGGTCGGGTGAGCGTCAGGCCGGCGCTGATCGAGCGGGTGTAGGCGTGGTCGAAGTGATCGTGCGACAGGGTCAGCAGATCCACGTCGTGCTTGCCGGCCACGAATCCGACCGATGGCGGGCACGGGTCGCAGATGACGCTCGCCTCACGTCCCTTGAGCCGGAAGCAGGAGCGTCCGTACCAGGTGATCTCCATCGAGCCGATGCTAGCCGATGGACAGCACGAGCGCCGGTGCCCGCCCAATGACACCGGCGCTCGAAGGAGGGAGGGTGGAGGCGGAAACCCAGTTGGGTCTCCAACTCGCAGGATGGAAGGTAGCGCGCCGATGTTGCGCCCAAAGACCGCCTTCGCTTAAGAAACCTGAACCTTGCTCACCCTCGGAGGAGGTGCTCCGGGCGCGGCTGGTGGCTACATCGATGCTGGCGCGCTGATCCCCAGCAGGTCCAGCCCAGTGGCCAGCACCAGGCGGGCGGCATCGGTCAGTGCCAGGCGGGCGCGGGACAGGTCGGCCTCGGCGGGCTCCTCGCTGAGCACCCGGCAATCGCGGTAGAAGGCGCTGAAGAGCTGCGCCACCTCCAGGCAGAAATGGGTCAGCTCGTGCGTCTCACGCCGCTCCGCGGCATCGGCCACCACCTCGGGCAGGGCCAGCATGCGTCGGATCAACGCCTGCTCTGCGGGGTGTCGGAGGCGGGCCGATGCCAGCCCGGGCTCGGGATCCACGCCGCCCTCGGCCGCCTTGCGCAGGATCGAGGCGCAGCGCGCGTGGGCGTACTGCACGTAGTAGACCGGGTTCTCGGCGCTCTGCCGGGTGGCGAGCTCGATATCGAAGTCGATCCCCGAGCTGGTGGCGCGCGACCCGAAGAACCAGCGCGCCGCATCGGACCCGATCTCGGCCAGCAGCTCATCCAGGCTCACGAACTCGCCGGAGCGCTTGCTCATCGAGTCGACCACCCCACCCCGAACGAAGCGCACCCACGCGATCAGGATCACCTGCGCAGCCTCGCGGTCGTAGCCCATCGCCTGCGCCGCGTTGCGCAGCCGGGCCACCGTGCCGTGGTGATCGGCGCCCCACAGGTAGATCAGCTCGTCGAAGCCGCGGCTGAACTTCTCGACCAGGTATCCGATGTCCGAGGCGAAGTAGGTCGGCTGCCCGTTGGACCGAAAAATGACCCGATCCTTGTCATCGCCGAAGGCGGTGGACCGGAACCAGGTCGCGCCCTCGGATTCATAGATCGCGTCGGCCGCGCGTAGCCGATCCAGCGCGCCGGCGACCCAGCCATCGTCGTGGAGGGAGCCCTCGCCCTTCCAGGTGTCGAAGCGGACTCCCAGCCGTCGCAGAGAATCTTCGATCCCGGCCCGGACCTCCTCCGATGCCCAGCGGCCCAACGCCCACCCAGCGTCCGCGTCGGGGGCGTGGGCCGCGGCCCAGACCTCATCCGGGATGCGGCCCGCCAGCTCGGTCACGTACTCGCCCCGATACCCGTCCTCGGGCAGCTCGGCGTCGTTGCGACGGGCCAGCACCGACAGCCCCAGGTTGTGGACCTGGGTCCCGAAATCGTTGAAGTAATACTCGCGGGTGACGTCGTGGCCGACCCCCTCCAGCACGCGGCACAGCAGGTCCCCCACGAACGCGCCGCGTGCGTTGCCGACGGTCAGGGGTCCGGTCGGGTTGGCCGACACGAACTCCACGTTGATCCGGCGCGGGATTGCGACCCGGGGCCGCCCGAACTCCGCTCCCGCCGCCAGGATGGCGGCCACCTGGCCCGCCACCCAGCCGGGGTCGAGGCGCAGGTTGAGGAAGCCCGGCGCCGCGATGGAAACCTCCGCCACGCCCTCGGGGAGCGCCAGGTGGGTGCGCAGCGCCTCGGCGATCGCCATCGGGGCGCGCCGGGCCAACGGGGCGAGCTGCATCGCCGCGTTGCTGGCGTAGTCGCCGTGCTCCGGGCGGGCGGGCCGCTCGATGCTGATGGTTGGCAGCAGCGCTCCTTCCGCCACGGGCACGGCGCCGCCCGCGATGGCGCGGTCGCGCGCCTCGGCGATGGCGGCTCGCAGTCGATCGCGGATCATCGGCCGCGCGCCAGCCGCAGCTCGAGGGCCTGGTCGGCGCTGAAGCCGCGCAGGGCCAGGGCATCGGCCGCCACCTCGAGCAGGGCCCCGGTGGGCGCCAGCCCGATCAGCTCGCAATGGTCGATATCGGTCCCACCCTCGCGAGCCAGGCGACGGATCTCGCCGACGACGGCCACGATCCCGGTGGTCTGCCAATCCAGCAGGTTCATGCTCACCTGGGCGTAGTGCGGGTCACCGGGATTCTCGAGCAGGAC
>Ga0209751_10001577_pt1 | contig 23297 bp, 19 predicted proteins | sample RifCSP13_1_FD_184019 | JGI IMG/M metagenome (GOLD analysis project Ga0209751, IMG submission 184019) | Soil microbial communities from Rifle, Colorado - Rifle CSP2_sed 13_1 (SPAdes) (version 2) | ecosystem: Environmental > Terrestrial > Deep subsurface > Rock core/Sediment | place: Rifle...
GTGCTCACGGAGCCCGGCCAGCCGCGGTAGCAAGCACGGGAGCCGCAAACCCGCCGTCGCGCTTGATCTGCCACTGCCCAGACCAGTGGAACCCGTACCGCTGGGCGTCGCGGCTCCGGCGGCGGACGAACACCTGGGCGAAGGACTTGGGGTCGATGCCGGGCGCGATCACGGCCTCGCTGAACTGATCGGCGGCAAATGTGGCGTTCCACGTCGCGATCCCGAGGCCCAGCATCCTCCCGCTCTTGGACAGCACGCCGAGGGCGCGGCCGTCGACGATTCCCAGATCGCCGTTGTGAATCGCCCAGTTGCTTCCGAGCGTTTGCCGCTCGAAGGTGTCGACGGCCGGATCGGGGCAGGCCCGCACCTTGTCTGTCGTGGGGCTCGCGGAGACCGTGCCCAACCCGATGAGGAAGGCAACGGCCACGTGCCTCGATCGGCCACTGAACGACATCACCGGAGCTCCTTCGCTCCCCGCGCTCTCGACGAGGGGGTCCTTCGGGAGACCGGCGTGCGCCACTCGAAGCCCAGCGCAATGGCGATCCGGTTGATGATGTTGAACAACGCGCACACGTTGATGGCATCCTCGATCGCGCCGTCGCGCTCCACATGCAACGCCCGGCGAGTGTAGCCAAAATCCCCGAAGGCCATGTCGAAGGGGACGATGTCGTAGCCCCGCTGGCTCAGGAAGGTGCCCGCCATGCTCCCGGCCGGCCCGCCGCCGATGACGACCACGTCACCCTGCCGAGGTACGTCCCGCAAGGACTCGGCATTGAGAAACGACATCTTCTCGACACGGGGGTTCGCGACGCCCGTCGCGCCGTCACGGAGAACGCCGAAGACGCCGAGCTCGCTCGCCGTGAACAGGACTTGTGACCGCCAGTCTCCCAGGGTCATCTGCATGAGCTGAAATCGCAATTCCCGCTCCGTTCCTTTCATCTATCTCCTCGCGGCGGAGTATGGCTCCGCCGGGCCCTCCTCCCCGGTGGACGCGCGCTCGGTGAGCTTCCACACGGTGCCAAGCCCGGACGGGAATCTTGCCAGGTGCTCGTCGCTGACCGGGAGGTCCCTGCGCACGTAGGCCCGGTAGCTGGCGTCGTCAAACCAGCTGTAGCGGAGGACCCCGACGAGCCGGTACGCACTCGTGAACCGGGAGTCCTTGACCAGGTCGGAGTGCTCCCGGCGAATCCGCGCGTCGGGCAGACCGTACGACGTCAGCATCACCACGCTGGGTTTCCGGCTGAGAAAATAATCGGCCGAGAAGCCATTCCTTGCAATGTGGAGATCCGTCAACGATTTGGGATGGATGTCCATCGTCCGCAGACCGGAGAAGTAGGGGACGATCCCGACGTCGCTCGTCGCCAGCAGTGAGTCGCGCGGCATGGTGTCCCGCAGCCACCGCGCAAGGGGGACGAGGCTCGTCCGGGCGAGGGTTTCCCATCCCTGCGCATAGATCCCGAGCGTGGCCAGCCCCCACACGCTGAGCGCGAGGATGGCGCCGCCCACCGTCAGAGACCGGAAGACGCGACGCGCGTCCCATCTTGGACGGAACCGCGCGACACGCGGGCTCTGGATGTGAACGGCGGGGATCAGCAGCAATCCAACCAGGGGCGCGTAATACCTCATGCCGGGCATCCAGTCAACGAAGTTCGGATACAGCAAGAGATACGCAAGCGAGAGGATGAACGCGGTGCTCGCCGTATGTCGAGCCGCGGCCGGGAACCTGGAAAGGGAAACGCCGGCGGCGGCGATCAGCGTGAGAGCAAGGTAGTAGTAGCCGAATGGTGCGTAAGCCGAACCCTGTCTCTTGAAGTACACGTCCCTGTTTATGACCCACGCGTCCGTCACCGCGCCGCCGGCACCGCCCTTTGAGAGGAGCGGCGTGGGAAGGGCTTCGCCGAAGTAGTAGACTCGCCAGGCATTGTACATGAGCATCGCACCGAGAAAGACAAGCGAGGCGATCACGAGATACGTCATGCCAGAGCGGGGGTGCCGAGCCTCGCCCGAGCCCCTCCGGGAGACGATGAACACGTACAGCGCAATGATGGGGAACGCTATGAACCCTTCCGGTCTCGAGAGAGCGAGCAGGATGCACGCGGCGGACACGGATAGGTACGCAAGGAAGGTCCGGGTGCTGAAAAGGTGATGGACGGCCAGCATCGTGGTCAGAAGGAGGAGGCCGAAGAGCGGGGTCTCCATCCCGGAGATGGCGTACAGGGCGAACGGCCCTGAAGTCGAGAGAATGAGGAGTGGCAGGAGCGCTCCAAGCGGAGAAAGGCCCCCGCGCCGGTAGATGAGCCAGAGGACAGCCACGCTGGCGGCTCCGATGAGGATGCCGAGGCGCGGGGCTGCATAGGGCAGCGGCAGACCGGCGGCGTGGAGAAGAGCGCAGACGAGGATCCAGAGGAAATTGCTGTACGCCTCGACGGGACGCTCGCCGGGATTGAACGCAAGCCCTTGGCCGGTGGCCAGATTCTCCGCATACCGGTAGCCGATGAATGCGTCATCGGGGGAATAAGGGGCGAGGGCGCGAGCCGACAGGACGAATCCGCCGACGGCGGCGGCGAGAACGAGGTACCAGAGCCACGCCGCTCTTCCGTTGCGTGCAGGCCGCTCGGGCGGGCGCGCAGCGGCCCGGGCTTGCCCCGTGACGTCCGCGGCCGCGGGCACCGGTGGGCCCACGCTCTATAGCCCCATGGAACGCGCAATGACCTGTCGCTGGATCTCGGAAGTGCCGGAGTAGATCCTCCCGGCCACCGCATCCCTCACGTCGCGCTCGAGCTCGAATTCCGTCGTGTACCCGTACCCGCCGTGAACCTGCACCGCATCCAGAGAGGACTGGAGGAAGCATTCGCTGAGATAGAGCTTGGCCATGGCGGTCTCCTCGCCGGCTTCCTCGCCCTGGCTTCGCAGCCACCCGGCCTTGTAGAGCAGCAGCCGGGCGGTCTCCAGCCTCACCTTCATGTCGACGATTCGATTCGCGACGGACTGGAACGCTCCGATCGGCCTGCCGAACTGGCGGCGGCGTTTCGCGTACTCGGTGCACGCCTCGAGCTGTCGTTCCATGGTGCCGACCGCACTCGCCAGGATGCCGCTCCTCTCACAGGCCATCGAATGCTTGAAGATGGTCGCTCCGTTCCCCTCCGCCCCCAATCGGTTCTCGGCGCGCACCTCGCAGTCCGACAAGACGACCTCCGCGAACGGCGAGGTGCGGAGGCCCATCTTCTGAATGGGCTGGCCCACGGAGAGGCCGGGGGTACCCCGCTCCACGAGGAAGGCCGTGATTCCCATGAACCCCCGGGCCTTGCTGACCGTCCCGAAGATCACGAAGAGATCGGCGACCGGGGCGTTGGTAACGAAAATCTTCGAGCCGTGGAGAACGTACGTGTCTCCGCGCCGCTCGGCCGTGGTGGACAGGCCGAAGGCGTCCGATCCCGAATCGGGCTCCGTCATGCCATGCGCTCCGATCCACTCTCCGCTGATCAGCCTGGGTAGATACGTCCGCTTCTGGGACTCGGAGCCGAATCTGAGAATGGGGACCTGGACACTCCACATCTGGGCGTTGACCCCGAAGATGAGCCCGTTGTCTCGGCACCCGTAGCCCAGTCCCTCCATCGCCAACATGGTCGTCAGAACATCGACACCGCTGCCGCCGAAGTCCTTGGGCATTGGCAACCCGTGAATCCCGAACTGCGCACATTTCCTCCAATTCTCGGAGGGGAAGCTGCCGGCGTGGTCGCCCTGCGTGACATCGCCACCCAGCTGCTGCCGGGCGAACTCTACCACGGACCGCCGCAAGGCGGTCTGTTCCTCACTCCACGAGAAGTCCATGCCGTACCTCGTTTCGGCTGGGGGCCGCGCTCACATCGCTTACAGGGTCAACGCCCGTCTCACGAACGGCAACCCGAGCACGGCGAGCAGCCAGTGTCCGAAAAAGGAGTACAGCAGCCCCACCGCGAGCGCCTGGCTGGAGCTGGCAAACGGCGCGAACAGCGTGACCAGCGCCAGGTCCCGGGTGCCCATGCCGGCAAAGGTGATGGGCAGCAACCCGGCGAAGATCGCGATCGGAAGGGCAGCCGTCGTGAACCCGAAGGGAACCGCCGCCCCCACCCCGCCAAAGAGGAGGGCGGTCTGGACGATCGAGGCGAACCAGTTCGCGCCCGTGAGCAAAAGGATGAGCGCGAACGCGACGGGGCGATGATGGAGCGCGCGGAGCGAACTCAGGACCGTGCGAAGCTTCGTCTGGAGCTGCTCTCCGATGGGAAGAGCAGCGTGGAATCGGCTGAGGACCAGCAGAATGCACACCGCCGACACGACCAGCGCCGCGATGGCGACGATGGACGACTCGCCGAGGGCCACGCCGCCGACCAGCGCGAAGACGGCCAGGACGAGGACGTCGAGCACCCGCTCCGTCAGGACACTGCCGACGACGAGTGCCATGTCGAGGTCGCGCCGCAGGCTGACGGCCTTGAGCAGGTCCCCGATCTTCGACGGCGAGATGGCGGTGAGGGGCCAGATCCCGAGGATGATGAGCAGACATCTCCGCAACGGCACAGCGTGTCCGCTGCTGCGCAGAATGAGATGCCAGCGGGTGGCGGACATCACCGGAAAGGAGACAGTCAGGAGGGCGGCGAGGATCCACACCCCCCCGGACATCCGCCCCAGCGCGAGGAGGGTCTGGCGGAGGTCGATCCGACGGAAGAGCAGGTAGAAGACGGTGACGGTGACAGCGACCAGCAGGAAGCCGCGGAGACGGGACGCACGGCGCCCCCAGCCAGTCAGCGTCATGAACGAGGCCGTTGGCTCGGCGCCGGCTCGCGCTTGGGAACGGTTCATGGCCCGAGCACCGTGCGTCCTGTGTTGGCGGCCCGCGGGAGGAGGGCCTCGATGGTGATGGTGCGTTGCCGGTTCAACTGTTCCAGAGCGCCCGGGGCCAGCGGCGTTCCGCCCGAGGCCAACTCCTGGGCCTGAAAGTAACGACTCTGCGGCACGTAGCGGACGGAGAAATCGTCACCGGTGGACAGCGCTGTGAAGCGGACCGGCCCTTCGATGTGAAGCTCGTCGACGAGCGTCAGGCCCTCGCCGTCCAGCTTCAAGCGGCGCCGGAAGCGCACGGGCACCGTTTGTTGACGTAGAATCAGGACCTTGCGGATCTTGGCCTTGAGCAGGTGCGAGAAGCGAGGGCTCCAGCCCAGTGCCACGAGCACAGTCCGGAACACGAGGTTCTTGACCGGCGTGAACAGCTTGGTGGCCGCGATGACGTGCAGGTGGCCCGTGACCTCCCAGCCCGCCTCGTCGACCTTGCACTCGTAGTCCGGACCGATCCACTGCGAGGACACGACGCGGCCGTCCTCGGTCCGGCCGATCAGTCCGGCGTCGTTCAGCAACAGCCCGGCGGGCTCCTGCGTGAAGACCTTGACCACGCCCCCTTTTGCAAGGTTGGCGATCACGTACCGGTTGGATTGCGAGGCCGCGAAGATGCGAGCTCCGGGGACGTAGCGCGTGAAGGCGTCCTGCTCGCAGGGCAGCGGGGGTAGCGTCGCGGCCCGAGGCGCGCAGTCCAGATACGCCTCCAAGTACTCTGGGATCCGGTAACACACGTAGCGATCGGACATGATCTCCGGCGGCACCAATTTACCCCCGGCAAGCCCCTGCAGCATCTTCTCGGCGACAGCGGCGGCCAGCGGAAGTTCGCGGCCCAGAACCTCGAACCCGTGGGGGTAGAAGTGCTGGGTGTTACGGCTGCCCAGACTGCCAGCATACGATCCGTCGGGGTAGACGAAGTACGAGCAGAACTCGACGGACTGTCTCAGCACCTGGAGGATCCTGGGATCGGGGTTCGTTCGATAGACCTTGGCCAGGAAGGAGACCGTCGCCGACAGGTAGCCCGGGTCCACCCCGTCGTACTCTCGCGACCAGCCCTCCTCGGCATGGTGGTAACGGAGGAACCCTTCCCACAGGCGCTCGCAGCCCGTCTTGAGCTCGGGTTCGCCCAGAAGCTCATAGGCCTTCCACACGGCCAGGTAGGCCATGGCGTGGTGGTTGGCCAGGTGGTCTTCTTCCGACTCCCCGGCCGCGATGAAGCGGGCGGCGCGTCCCACGGCGGCGATCACTCGCTCGGCAACGTCCCCGGGTGTCTCCTCCCTGAGCAGGCGAAAGGCTTCGACGCACGCGAAGGTCGTGAACGCCGTCGGCCCCACCCATCCGCGCTCGTAGGGGTAGAACTCGTCGAAAGACCCGTCGGAGTGCTGGATACGGGCCCAGAAGTCGAGGGCGGCGATGGCCCAATCCCGCACCTTGGGCTCGCCCTTGTAGATGTTCCCGGGGAAGTCGTGGCGGTAGACCAGCGCCAGGGCCTGCACGCCGAACTGGCGCACGGCATCGGGGAAGTCCGACGTCTTCTCCAGCCAGTAGTCCCGATGGAAGCACCCATACGTCGGCGAGAACGGGTTGCGGTCCTGATTGCCAAGAAGCCGCGGGAGCTGGGCGAGGGCTTTCTGGGCGTAGACGTCACGCAGGCGAGACACGGACTCTATTCCTCGGGCCGGTAATAGTTGGGCAGGCGGCGATTGACGAGCTCGGCCAGAAGGCCGATCACGGCCACTTGTATTCCGGCCATGATGATCACGACGGTGCTGACGTCCGCGAGGTGCCCCAGCACCTTCAGGCTGAAGACCCCCCAGCCGATTCCGAGTAGCACCAAAAGGGCGCTGACGGGCAGGAATATCTTGAGCGGAGCGAAGTAGAGCGCAATCCGCAGGATGAGCTGGACGAAGTTCAGCGTGTCGCGGATGGGGCGGATCTTCGAGCGCCCCACACGCTGGTAGTAGCTGACAGGGAGATAGCCGACCAGATACCCATTGCTCAGCATCGCCAAGGTGAGGGTGGTCGTGAACGAGAAGCCGTCTGGGAGCAGGCTGACGAAGACCAGCGCCACCTGACGGCGAAAGACCCGAAGTCCGGAGTTCACGTCCGGGATGGCCGCTCCGGCCACGAGGGTTGCAAGCCAGCCGATGATCCACTTCGCGGGCCGCCGCACCCAGGGGATAGCCACGTCCGTGCCCGTCCGAGCTCCGACCACCATGTCGGACTCGTCGCGGTTCAACTGATCCAGGAGATCCGGAAGGCGTTCGCTCGGGTACGTCCCGTCCGCATCGGTGATGCAGACGAGCGCCTGGCGGGCGTGGCGTAGCCCGGTCTTGAGCGCGGCGCCATAACCCCGGTTCGTGCCGTGGCGGAGCACTCGCACGCCGGCGGCCTCCGCCGCGGCGACCGTGCCGTCGCCCGATCCGTCATCAACGACCACGATCTCGAACTCCCGGCCGGACCGGGTCATCGCCTCCTTGACATCCCGGAGCACAGTCCCGATCGCCTTTTCTTCGTTGTAGGTCGGGATCACGATGCTGACCGGCGCGCGCCGGGCGGGGGTCGCCGTACCCGGAGAGGCCTCCGCCTCGTGGCCGCTTGCCTCGCGCGGAAGCGCTTCTGCGCACATCGAACGTGCCTCGCTCGTGACTACGACGCCCTTGCCGGCCGAATGGCGAGCGACCCGGACCCGACGCTCACGATCAGTGCCCGCCGCCCCCGAGCCTAACATCGCCTCGAGAGCGAACGGCAAGAAGTTTCTCGTGGTCCACGGAGACACGACGGCGCCCCAATCCGAACATTGCCACTCGCGCCCGGCTCATTCCTCTGACCTTTCCGGAGATACGGGACTCGACGAACTTGACCTCAGCTTGCCTTGGACAGACCAGCCGATGAGCGCATTACTCGCCTCGCCTGCATGCCCGAAGGAAGGATTCCCATGCGTGGTGCTCAAGCCGACGTGTCCGTGCCGACGAACTCCTGGCGCTGGCTTCTCGAGCTGTGATCCAGTCCACGATACGGAACGAGTCTCATGGATGACGCCCTTTTCGCGCAGATAATCCCGGATACCTTTGGCGGTGGTGATGTGCCCGCTCGCGTTCCAGTGGCCCCTGTACTTGAACTGGACACCCCTTCCGATTTCCTCCAGGAAGCGCGGCCGGAGAAAAAGACACGCAACACCCCGCTGTTGACAATACCCGAACAACGGCTGTTCGTTCGAGGTCAGGTTTGTGTTGGCGTCCCGGATCTCCTCCATGACGGGCAGATAGACAAGAACGGGAACGGCACCCACCCCGCGCGCCGTGGCAACGATTTCGTCGAAAATTGCCCACGTCACCTCTTCCGACAGTTCTTGATTCAGCCCGAACCTCCACCAGATCTTCTCGCGCAAGATCACCAGTAGATCGAGAGACTTCGACCGATAGGGCTCTTGCTCGAGAATCGCTTTGGCCGTGGGCACCGGGAGATTGGTCAGACGCAACCCACCCGGGCGCAATGCGAACTTGGGCTTCGCGAAGTCTTTGAAGGACAATAGATTGCGTTGCATATCCCACCAGACGAACCCCAGGATCACAACGTCCGGACGGTATTTGATTCCTTCTTCTTTCAAGTACAACAGCATCTGGTCGTGGCCGTAAGCATGAACGCCCAGGTTCAACACTTCCGTGTCCGGCAGCAGGGTTTCGAGAGCATGCGGATACGCTTCGTCATCGGAGACTTCTTCGCCAAACGTGATCGAGTCGCCGAGCACGAGAATCCTCTGCTTCCCGGGTTGGCGACGGTATTCGTACTCTCTCTTCCCCCGGAGCCCTGCCGAGTTGGAGTTCAGGATCTTCCCATCGAAGACCGCCATGTCCCGTATGCTGGGCTTCAAGGCCCACCCCCGCGTCGGATGGTAGACGTCGAACTCGTAGGCGAAAGTTTTGGGGGTGCCCTGTCGCCTGACCCAATCAATCCGAAAGGACGAATCGTCCCGGTCTCTGACGCGGCGGTAGAGCGGACCCACGGAAAGAATGATCCGCGACGAAGCCTCGAAGAACACGAGGAGGTAGACCAGATAGATGAGGGCCCCCGCGATCCACCGTCCCCGTCCTTGCTTCTTCGCTCGGATCACCGGAGTCGTACCGTGAACACCGTGCCCCGAGGCTGCTCCAGGATCCGCGTCATTTCCCTCCCGACCGCGGCATCACGTCCCGGAGGAACCGCAAGCCCTCGGGCTCCACCGGTCCGGCCCGAACGCACCGGAGAAACTCGGGATCCGTCCAGTCCCAGAACCGCTGCCGGTCTACGTAGGCGCTCACCGGCGTATCGATCCAGTGGCACGGGTAGAAGAAGGCCCCGACCACCTGCGTGAAGAGGGAGAACGCCACGAGGGCAGCGAAGAGAACCGTGGTCCATCGCCGCGCGACGATCGACGTCCACACGACGGCCAGGAACAGGCTCAGGCCGGGGAGCAGGTCTACGAGGTGGCGATAGCTGTACGAGAAGGCTCCGGGCCAGTTCCGCCAGCTCGAGTAGAACAGGATCGTGAGCACGGTCGCCACCGCGGTGGCCAGCAGCAGCGGATCACGGCGGGACCGGACGGCGGAGACCACCCCCGCGGCCGCGAACAGGAGAACCGGGGAATAGACGAAGAGCCCTCGGCTGGGACTCACCAGGAGGCCCAGAAACCCTTCCCAGCGCGGATACGTGAAGAGCTCCCCGGCGCCGAGCGCATCGTACCCGCCCACCACATTCCCGAAGTAGTAGAGGTTGTAGCTGACGAGGAGCGAGCCCACCACCACCGGGGCGACGAGAAAGCGCGCCACCTGCTCGCGGTGCTGCCACAGGACGTACGCGAACAGGACGCCGGCAAAGATGACGGTGTGCGGGCGACAGGCCACGCTCAGCGCCAGGGGGATGCCGGCGTACGCGGCATTCCGCGGGTCGTCCCGTGCCTTCACCAGGAAGTAGAGCGCCAGCGCCAGGAGCGGCTGGCTCATGGCGGTCTGCCAGAGCCCCTGACTGCTGACCGACCACGAGCTCGTGCCGAACGCGTAGACCAACGCGATCGTGAGCGCTCCCGCCCGACTCGCCCGGCGCAGCACGGCCAGGTACACGATGGCCACGGAGAAGGCCACGGCGGCGGAGGCACTCACCTTCGACAGCAACGTCGCGACGATCTCCGTGCGCGAGAACCCCGTCGTGGACGGGGGCCCATCCGTCATCCCCAGCAGGACGGGAATCACGTAGACCGGCACCGAGAGCACCGCGGGCATCACCGGATAGTTTGACACGTAGTGCCCGCGAGCCTTCCGAACATAGTACGCGGCCTTCTGGGGATCCGCCTGCATCCACTCCGGATACTTGTGAAGGAACGGGAACTCGTCGAGGTCGAGGTTGAACTCCCGGATGATGCTGATCGGGAGAAAGCGGTTCGGGTAGGTGTCCAGGCTGCTGATGGAGCGCAGGTTGGCGTTGTAGACCACGAAGGCGAGGAGAAAGAGCCGCACCGCCGTGCTCCGCCACGGCCGTGACAGGAGCGCCGCTACCGCTCCAAGCGTCACGATTGCCGGTGCCTCCACACCGAGATCTCGCCGTCACCAACGGTGCCGCGAAACGTGCGAACCGGGGCCCAATCTCTCGCCATCCGGGCGTAGAGGCCCGGGTGATTGAGACGGAGCGCCCGTGGGAACGTGGTCACCAGGAACACGCGCGTCGTGTCGCGAGACGACAGGGTCGTCTCGAAGGCCTCCACGGATCGGACGAAGAAGTAATCCTGGCCCTCCTTGAGGCCGAACCGCCGGCCATAGTACCGGTAGCCCTTCTCGGCGAGGTAGACCACCATGACGATGTCGCCGGGGTGCCGCTGACCTTCGAGGTACTCGATGGAGGCGCGATACGCCTGCTTCGGCACCGAATAGTAACCGCGCAGCGAGGCCGCCGACACCGCGGCCGCGACGAGCACCAGCGTCCACGCCAGCCCGGATGCGAGCGCAGTCGGCCGCCGGGGAAGGATGCGGGCCACGGCCTGGGCGCCGCTCCAGAGGCCCTGGACGGCTGAGACGACCGTGAGCGGGAGAGCGAGGAGAAAGAAGCGCGGGGAGAACGTCAAGCCCCTCGCCATCAGAAAGAGCGCGGTCAGGATCCCGGGCAGGGCGAGCGCCGCCGCGAGCGCCCACTGGCGGCGGAGCAACTCGAGAAAGCCGGCGGCCCCGACGATGAGGAAGGGCGCCACCCCCAGGATGAGCCCCGTTCCGAAGCCTGCGGAGACGCCGCGCACGAGCTCCCGCAGGAATTCCCCGGACAGCGCCGCGTACCCGGTGGCCTGGCTCGTGTACACCACGCCCACGATGACATAGGCCTGCGGCAGGATCGTCGCGTAGAGCTGAAACGCCAGGAAGGCGCTCACCCCGAACACTACCAGGAGGCGTCTCATCAGGGGCGTCACGGGCGCGCTGCGGCGTCGGAGCGTGAGCACGGCGCCCGCTCCCACAAGGACGTGGGAGGCGAAGACGAAGGCCGCGTTGAGGAGCGAGGCGAAGTTCAGGAACGTGGCCGCCACGTAGAGCGCCCAGGTCCGCGCCCGATCCTCCTGGAGACCCTTGACGAGTAGCCCCGACGAGACCAGGGAAAAGAACAGGTAGGCCGTGTAGCCCCGCGCGTTCTGCGAGAAGAACACGTGATGATACGACACCGCCAGCAGGAGAGCGGCACCGAGGCTTGCCTCGCGCGACAGGGCGAGCCGGGCGACCCAGTACAGGGCCGGAATCGTGGCGGTACCGAAGAGCATGGCCGGGAGCCGGACCGCCCATTCCGTTTCGCCGAACGTGGCGACGGCGAGCTTCCCGAGTAGCGTATTCAGCAGGTGGTTGTTGGTGCTGAAGTAGGTCCCGATCACTTGCAACGCCGACAGCGAACCGTAGTCGAGGATGGGGGTGATCTCGTCGAGCCAGAGATCCGCGTCCAGGCGGATGAGACGCAGGGACAGGGCCAGGAGGGTGATGGCCGCGAGGGTCCACAGCTCTGTGGACCTCGCCGCCGCAGCGTCCTCTGGCGGTGAGGGGGGGGCGAGACGCTCCCTCTGCTCGAGACGCGTGAAGGACCACCGCCTGAGTCCGAGCCACAGGAGCGCCAGCCCCTCGAGGACGAACGATAGCTGCAAGAGGGTGACGCCTTTGATCGGAGGCGGCGGCAGGCCCGACTGCCTCGGCAGAGCATCGTACCAGTCGCGCGGCAGGAAGATGCCGGCCAGGATCAGACCGAAGCCCAGCACGCCAAGAGCGGCGCGGCGGGTCACGGCCGGGGGGTCTTCGGCTGCGGGGCCCAGACGTCACGGGCCGCGGTGACGCGCGGGAGGGGTCGGGGCCGATCCCGGCGGAGAACGTTGACCATCAAGCACCACACGAAGCGAGGCCACTCCTTCCAGATGTTGATGTGGCTCTTGCCGAACTGCCGTGTGTACTCGTGACTCGGGACGTTCATGACGCGGTAGCCATGCCGGAGCATCTTCATCACCATCTCCTGCTCGATCGTATGGCGGTTCTGGCAGAGGCCGACTGACAGGGCGGTTTCCCGGTGGACGGCACGAAAGCCGTTGAGGGTGTCCGTGAGGCGCGTGCCCCACCGCTTGTTGATGGCGATGTTCATGGAGATGTTGCCGATGCTACGGATCAGCTGACCAACGTTGATGGAGAGTTCGTCGCTGCCGCCGGAGAAGCGGCTCCCGACGCACAGATCGGTCTCGTCCCTGACAACCGGAAGCGCCAGCCTGGGAATGTCGGCCGGATCGTGAGACCCATCGGCGTCCATGAAGACGACGACGTCGGCGTCCACGAGCTGGAGGCTCTGACGGATGGCGGCGCCTTTCCCCTTGCCATCGTCGGTGTGGACGACGGCGCCCGCGCGGCGGGCGACGGAGGGCGTCTTGTCGGTGGAGTGGCCGTCCATCACGACCACTTGGTGAACGCGCCGGGCGGCACCCTCGACCGCGGGGCCGATGCTGTTCTCCTCGTTCTTGGCGAGGATGACCGCGAGGACACGGCGATTGCCGTACTGGCCGACGTCGAAGGGCGACGGAGTGGTGTCCATGGGCTACCTCCGCGGGGAGTCGAGGGTGTCGAGGATGGCCGCGGCGGTATCCGGATTCATGCGCCGAGCGCCCCCGAGCGTGTCCCACCGGCTGGGCGGAGACTCATGCCCGGCGCAGGACCTCCAGTTGATGTCGAGAGAGCGGCCTGAGGGCGCCCAGCACAAGCGCGTACGTGACCGCGCCGCCGAGGAACGGGACGAGCGGCCGAGTCCCCTCTCCCCCGAGGAGATACATGCCGAGCGCCATCACCACAGCGGCAATGGAAGGCTTCAGCAAGGGGGCGATGAGCGGGATGCGCGCCGCCGAGCGCGATACGGCAGCATGAGCCAGCAGCAGAAACAGCCCTTCCGACACGAGGGTGGCACTCGCTGCGCCCACCATCCCGAAGCGCGGGATCAGGGCGAGATTGAGCGCGACGTTGGCCCCCGCGGCGTAGCTCGCCGCCTTCAGGTACTGCTGCTGGCGGTGGAACGCGACGAGGAAAACCTTGTAGTTCGTCCGCATGATCATGATGGCAGCCGACCAGAGAAGGAGCCGAAACGCGGTCGTGGCGGTCACGTACTCCGGCCCATAGACGAGGGTCAGGATCGGCGAGGCCAGCACCGAGCCGCCAACCGCGATGGGGATGGCGGCCATTGCCGACAGCCTCACCGAGCTGCTGACCAGCTCGGCGGCGTCGCGAATCCCCTGGTCGTAGTACCGAGCCAGGGTAGGGAAGATGCTCAGGTGGTAGAGCGAGACCAGGGTGAGGATGAAGAGGGGGATGCGATACGCGGCACTGTACAAGCCGACCGAGGCGCTGCTCGCCAGCAAGCCGAGCATCACGATGTCGGCGAAGTAGTTGACCGCCATGAGCGCCGAGAAGGCCGAGATGGGGAGGGACTGCCTGCAGATGCTCTTCCAGGCGGAGACATCGCCCGTCCACCGGATCGTCCCGACGGATCGCGTCAACAGCGCAAAGAATACGACCACCGCAATGGCCTCGGCGACGACCTGGACCGCAGGCACACGCGCAAGGTGGCTGTGGGCGGTCACGAAGAAGAAGACCCCAACAACGTACGTCACTTGCTGGAGGACTCCTTGAAGCGCGCTGAGGTGGAACCTTTGCTGGCCCAGAAAGACCCATCTCGGCGAGAGCGCGGCCGTGAAGAGGGTAAGGCCGTAGCCGAGGAGGACGTACTTGACCTGCAGCGGTTGGGGTACGGCGTAGACGAGGAGGCCGAGGGTGCCGTACATCGCCAGCGAAAGGACGAGCTTGAGGGTGAGGAGGTCGTGGGTGCAGCGCGAGAGCAGGGAGGGGTCTCGTGCGATCTCCCGCGCCCCGAACGTGTTCAGCCCCTCGTGGAGGATGTTCAAGAAGGCGACAACCGACGCTGCGAACGCGATGACCCCGAAGCCGCCGGGTCCCAGCACCCGCGCCAGATAGGCCAGGGCCAGGAACGAGAGGGCGTTGATGAGGATCTCCCCCACCGAGAGCGACAACACCCTTCCGGCGATGGTGCCGAAAAACGGCGTCGAGGAGGTGGGGCCCTCGTGGACAGGGTGCTCGGGCGGCCGGGGATCGGAAGGCGTCTGGCCCCCGTCCGGCTGCGTTTGACCAGGGGCTGCAGGGCGACTCACGGGTGCTCGAAGCTGCGGGTTCATCCCTTGCTCGCCTTCACCATGAAGCCGCCGCCAAGCCGCCTCAGTCTGCCACGGCCGAAGGGCTCGAGCTTCTCGCTGACTCGGGCGCTCAAGCGAGGGAAGAGATGCTCGAGTGGGGAGAGGAACACGTTGAAGTAGCAGTACACGACGTCCTCCACCTTACAACCGCCGTGCTTGAGCATCTCCGACACCTGCTCCTCCGTGTACACGCGTTGCTTGATGTGGGGCTTCCGGGGTCGGGTGGCAAGCCGGTAGTACAGCCGCCTGACGGGAGACGTGGCGGGGTAGAAAACGAAATCCCGCCAAAGCCGGAAAGGACTATACCGGTTGGGGAAGCCGATGATCAGCGTGCCCCCCGGCTTGAGGACCCTCGCCATTTCCGAGACCGCGAGTTGGTCGTCGTCCACGAATTCGATAACGCCCGCACAAATGACCACGTCGAAGACCTCCGATGAAAAGCTCAAACGCTCGGCGGTGCCGAGGGCGAAGTGAACCGACCGATGCGAGCCGTGACTCTTCCGGCCGTGGCGCAGCATCTCGGGGGATGCATCGACGCCCCAGAAGGTGCAGTTCTGGGCGATCAGTTCCGGCGCCATGATTCCGGGGCCGCACCCGACGTCCAGGACCCGGCCCCCGGGGGTGTCGAACAGTTCGAGGATCCGGGCCTTCCGGACGCGAAAGGCATATCCCAGCCAGGATTCATCTCCGTACCAGGCCGAATAGGCCTCCGCGGTCCGATCGAAGTACGCCGTGACAGCGCGTGCCTGGGCGAAGGTCCGCTTCTTCACGGCCGGCTCGCCCTCGGCGCGCTGCCGGGCGCTCGAAGAGGGGACACGGGGTCCGAGCGGCAAGGTCGGTCGCGTCATGTCAACACCGGTGGTCGGTGCGGGCGCGCTTGAGGATGTACCAGATGCGACACCGGAGCCCGGCCACCTTCGTCGTCAGCGGGAATGACCACCGAGAGGAGCCGCATGTCAGGTCCTCGCGTCGGCTGACAGGGCAATGGGAGCGCCGTCAGGGGCGCTGGAATAGACGGCGTGGGCGATCTCGACGGCCCGGAGGCCGTCCCGGCCAAGCGCGATCTCCGTCTTCTCACCGGCTATGGCTCGGGAGAAGGCCTTCAGCTCCAGCACGAAGCTTTGGCAAGCCGTCCAGTGAGGGGAGCGGAGCCGCTCGATCACCTGGAACACGGGGAAGACGTGCACGCGGCGACGTCGCGCGCCGCCTGGGCGATCCACCCAGACGGCCTGGGTGAGCATGGGCGGGTAGGAGGCGCGGACGCAGCCGCGCGTTCCGTAGATCTCGATCGCCCACCGGTACCCCCGCCACTCGGTCCAGCTCGCGTGCAGGGAGGCCACCTTGCCCACCGGGCTCTTGAGGAGAGCAAAGGCATTGTCCTCGCAGCCCGCGAATCCCCAGACATTCCCCGTGGTGAAGCCCTTGACCTCGCTTACCTCTCCGAGAAAGTACCGCGTCAGGTCGATGGTGTGGATGCCGTTGTCCACGAGGGCGCCGCCTCCCATCACGTCCACGTCGTGCACCCAGGGATGCGTGAACTCGCTTCCGCCGGGATGCCCGGTATAGCTTCGGATGTGATCGAGGTCGCCGATGAGTCCGGAGTCGAGGATCTCCCGCGCCTTGACGATGGCCGGGTAGAAGCGGTAGTTGAACCCGGTGGCCAGCAACCGGCCCGACCGTTCCGCCGCCTCCAGGATTAGCCGGCACTCCGCCGGGGAGCGCGCCAGGGGCTTCTCGCAGAGCACGTGCTTGCCCCTCTCGAGCGCCTCGATGCACATCGGGGCGTGGAGGGGCGGTGGCGTCGAGACGATGACGGCGTCCAGATCGTCGCGCCGGACCAAGCCCCTCCAGTCGGGTTCCACCGCCGCCCGGAAGCGGTCCGCCACAGTGCGCGCGCGCGCGGCATCGGCGTCGGCCACCGCGACCAGCCGGAATCCCGGGAGCTTGGCGATGGCCGACGCCCGCATAGCTCCGATGATGCCGCACCCGATCAGCCCGAGCCTCATGGACCGCCTACTTGACCCGCAGGGATGCGCCGCCGTCGCCGAACGCATAGCCGAAGAACTCGCCCACCGACCAGGCGACCGCGAAGAGCACCAGCAGCGGGGAAGTCTTGATCACCTCGCGGACGAACCGTCGCTTCCCGATGAAGTATCGGGCATACCGCCAGAGGAACAGCGGCGGGAGGAGCAAGGAGATCGCCACCCAGAAGGCCCGCGTCCCGAGCGGGGCTGTCGCGACCCGGGTCGCGGCGAAGGAGCGCCCGAAGTAGTAGCGCTGGGTGAGGAAGTCCCAGAAGCCGAACACCTTGGCATGGTAGACGACAATGCCGGGGTCGATCCAGAGGTCCATGCCGCGTGAGAGGAGTCGCCCGTGAAGGACGTTCTCCCAGGCGCGCAGCTCGTCCAGGAGGTCGCCGCAGGCCGTCTCGAGGACCTCGCGCTTGTACGAGACGTTGGGACCCGGCAGGTCGGTGACGGACCCGGCCGGGAAGGGCAGCATGAACTTGCCGTACTCGCAGATGTAGGCGGCCCAGTCCACCAGGCGCTCGCGGCTGCCGTTCTCGACGGCCCCGCCGATGGCCGGCGCCGGGCTCGACTCGTGCGCCCGGAGAATCTGGCCGTACCAGTCCTCGTCGAAGACGCAGTGGTCCTCGGTGGTCGCTACGATAGGTGCCTTGGCCTCGCGGATCCCGATGCTCCGCAGCTCCGGGATCGGCTTGGGCGTCGAGCCGGGAATCAACCGGACCCAGGGGAACTCCTCCGCCACCCGCGCCGCGGTGTCGTCGCCGGAGCCCTCGACGACGATCACCTCGCCGCGCCCCCCGTCGCGCTGCTTCGCCAGCGAGCGGAGGCACTGCGCGATGTAACGGTAGCCATTGACCGACGCGATGACGACTGACAGGGCGGGCGTGTCACGATCGCGGGGCTTCATCGGCGCCCCGTCACGCGTGACCCAGACGCTTGCGTTCCCGCCGACCCGCCGCCCAGTTGTAAACGCGGCCCACCACGTACCCCACGAGATACCCACCGACGAAAGCGTAGGCGAATCCGATGAGGCTTCCCACGAAGCTGACGCGGTAGCCAATGAGAAACTGACCCAGCAGCGCCAGGTGCGGGCCGACCACGGGACCCCCCTTGAGGACGAGCCAGTTGGTGGCGATGAAGACGCCCAGGCCCGCCACCAGACCGGTGACGATGCCCTGGACCGTCGCGTTCAGGCGCATCGCCCGGGTAAGCACCATCCGCTCGAGCGTCCGCTTCTCGTCCGCCATACGCTGTGGCTCCTAGCCTGCTCTATTCACAAATGTGTGTTCCGCGTCCTATGCACCCCCTCATTTACCCAGCCCTCGCCTCGCCGCTGAGCGGCTCAGCTCGAACTGCGTCCCTCTCCCCCTCCGGGGGCGAGGGGATCGAAACGGCTCCCTCTCCCTCTCCGAGGGAGAGGGTCGGGGTGAGGGTGGCGTATGTGTTTACACAGAATCCGGGCTAAAAGTACTCGAGGAGCCGGCGCAGTGCCTGCAGCTCGGCCCGCCGGTGCACGACCGCCATGTAGAGGAACACTGTCGCGTTCCTCAAGAACGCGAACGCCCATCCGACGACGAACCCGCTCACGAAGCCGTAGAGGAGGCCCAGGACGCTCCCGGGCCCCGTGACGGTGTAGCCGGGGAAGTACTGCCCGAGCAACCCCAGGGTCGGCCCAACCATGGGGCCTCCCTTCAACACGAGGGCGAGGGTCGCCAGGAACAGGAGCGCGCCTGAGGCCATCCCGACGGAGAGCCCCATCGCCACGCGGTCGAGCTTGAGGAACACCTGGGTCAGCGCCCCCTCGAGCACCTCCTCGAGGTCGTGCTCGGTGACCTTCTCGCGGATCTCCTCGTGGTACTCCTGGTCGGTGTTGACACTCCACAGGTCGTTCTGTTGGCCGAGAGCCAGGTTGCGGACGGCCAGCATCCCCGTCAGCATCGCGTGATCCTGGTTGTTGTACCGGTGCAGCCCGTTGCGGCCGATGGTCTGGCAGTTCTCCAGCCCGTCGATGAACTGTCGCACCACGCCCAGGTACTCGCGGTAGTCGGAGTCGTAGACCGGATAGGCCTTCTCCACTCGTACCACGCACCCGTCCACGACGTCCTCGGAGCGGGCGAGGCCGATCCGGTCGATCTCCCGGCGCCCCATCTCGATGAGGTCGGCGTCGGCCATCGTCCACACGGCGTCGCCCTCGGTGCAGAAGTACTCGAGGCCGAGGCTGGTCTTGGTCGGATCGGGGACCATGTCGGGGCTCCAGTTCTTGAAGTTCTGGATGCGTCCGACATGGACGCTCGGGTCGTGGATGTAAATCCAGTTGTCCTCGAAGATGTGCGGCTTGTCGACGATCAGGACCACGGTCAGGAAGTCGCGGTATGACAGCCGCGCCGCCGCACTCAGCACCGCCGGGGGTGGCGGTGGGTCGAGCGCTTTGATGAACTCGGTGACCGGCATGCTCGAGATGAAGTCCGTCCCCCGGATAAGCTCCTCGGCGCCATCGTGCCGGACGACCACGCCCTCGATGCGATTACCCGTGCGATTGATCCGGACGACGTCGCTGTTCATACGAACCACACCCTCGCGCCGCTCGATCTCGGCCTTCACCGCGTTCCACATCATCCCCGGGCCGCGGCGCGGGTAATCGAACTCCTCGATGAGCGTCTTGATGGTCTGCTTCGGCTTGACGAACATGCTCAGCAGCGCCGTCTTCAGGGACAGATCCTTGATCCTTTGGGCCGCCCATTCGGCTTTCAGCTCGGAGCACGAGATGCCCCACACCTTTTCGGTGTAGGTCTTGAAGAAGGTCAGGAAGAGACGCCTGCCGAACCGGTTCGTGACCCACTGTTCGAACGTGTCCTCGCGCCGATACGGGAAGAGCTGCCACCGGACAAAGCTGAGCACGATGAGGATGCTCTGCAAGACGCCAAGGCCCAACAGCGCGTTGAGCGGTTTGAGCGGGTAGAAGAAGAACTTGCCGTTGTAATAGATCCGGGACAGCCGGGGGCGGCGGAGGAATTCGCCGCCGAGCACGTCCTGCCACATCTTCTTGACTTCTTCCACCTTGGTGAAGAAGCGGTGGCCCCCCATGTCGAAGTGAAAGCCCTTGTAGCTCTCGGTGCGGGCCAGTCCCCCGACCAGGCTCTCCTTTTCGAGAACGACCGGGCGCAGATCGAACTTGGTCAGCTCGTACCCCGCCGTGAGCCCAGCCGGCCCACCCCCGATCACCACCACCTGCTTCTCGGCCGCTTCCTCTCCAGTCATTTAGCCTCTCCGGAGCGCGCCGTCAGGGCGCGACATCATGTCTTTGATCTGTCTCTCCGCCAGCACGAACAGATAGCTCGACAAGCTGTACAGAAAGTAGAGCAGATGCAATGGGATGCAGGCGATGGCGAAGGCGACCCCGCGCTGCCTCCTGAAGAACGCGAAAAGGTCGCGGTTCAGGACGACCACCGTGAGGAGAGCGGCGAGCGGAAGAACGAGCAGACCGACCCGCCACAAGGCCAGCGGGAGGGTGGCGACGGCCAGGGCTGCCAGAGCGGCGCTCACGCGCTGGCCGAGCTTGAGATTCAAGTCGTTCGGGGTCTCCCGCGAATTGAGAATGAGGCGAGACCACGGGATAGCCCGGCATGTGATATCGGTCCAGATGACGCCTCGGAGCTTCCAATGCTTCAAATGGGTTCCCTGTATTTCGCGATCGAGGAGGATCCGATGCCCGGCTTGGCGGAGGCGAAACCCCAGCTCGATGTCCTCGATGGACGGACGGGGGAAGCGTTCGGCGTCGAAGCCTCCGACCGCCAGGAAGATCTCACGACGAATGGCGCCGCATCCGGCCCAGAACGTCGAGGCCTCCGGATTCCCGTGCTGGTGCACGAAGTGGTGCAGGAGGTTCCGATACTGAGAGACCAGCCCGTGAGCACGGGGCCGGGCGTCGTACGAGCCGAAGACTGCGGCAAATTCTGGCCTGGTGTCGAGAATTCTAACAGCCCGGGCGAGCGCGCCGGGCGCGAGGACGACGTCGGCATCGACGAAAAACAGGATTTCGCCCCTGGCATGCTGGGCGCCGAAGTTTCGGGCGGCCGCGGGCCCGGAGTTCTTCTCCAGATTCAGGACGCGCACCCCCATGCTGGCCGCGACGGCGGGAGTTTCATCGGTGGACGCGTCGTTGACGACGATGATCTCGCTGTCGGAATTATTGGCAGAGGCCTTCACCGCGAAGAGGCACTCAGGGAGATCCGTCGTGTTGTTGTAAACAGGTATGATGATTGATATTCGCATGATGTCGGCCCAAGAGACGTCCGTTCGATTCGCAAGCCGGACCCCTTGGAGCAAGTCGATTATATAGCAAGCCTTGTGCCACAACCGCACCGAGATCGCGGCCCTGAAAGCTCACAACGCCCGGCCCCTCGCATATCGCACGGCTGACTCATGTCGGATCTCTTGACGAATTCCTGCTTCGACGGTGAGATACTGTCGTAGAAGAGTCCGAAATATAAGGGTCCCCGCCCCACGATTTCGTTGGACACCTCACTGGGGGGCATGATCGGTATCCCCCAGAATCTCGGTCATCCGGCGCACCAGCCGGTTACCATCAACTCGGTGTCCACGAAAACGGGGGTGGAACAGTGATCACCTCTCGGAGGCCAGCCCAATGGGACAGGGACCGGAATGAGGGCGCTCATCACAGGTGGCCCAGGCTTCGTCGGATCGCATCTCGCGGAGACGCCGCTCGCGCCCGGCGTCATTTGACCTGGTAGTGGTCGATCCCCTGCTCCATGCTGTCGCCGCACCTCGACCACCGGCCATGGGCGGAGCCGCGCCGTGCGGATAGGGATCGATGGAGGATGCTGGCTCAACCGGCGCGGCTACGGGCGGTACGCCAGAAGCCTCCTCAAGGCGCTGGCCGGCCGCAATGACGGCGACGAGTACGTCCTTTTCGTCGACCCCGAGACGGCGCGCGACCCGAGCCTTCCCCCGTCCTTCAAGAAGGTGGTGGTGCCCACTCGTCACCCGCCCGCAGAGGCCGCCTCCTCCTCGGGCCGGCGCGACCTGATGGATCTCTGGCGGATGGGATGGGCCGTGGCTCGGCATCCGCCTGACGTATTCTTCTTCCCGTCGGTCTACACCTTCTTTCCGCTCCTTCGGCCGGTCAGGTCCATCGTGGCCATCCACGACGTCATCGCCGAGCGCCATCCGAAGCAGGTGTTCGCCCGTCGACGCCTTCAGCTCTTCTGGAAGGCCAAGCTGGCCATCGCGGTGCGCCAGGCCCACCTCGTCCTCACGGTGTCCGACCATGCGCGGGCCGGGATCATCGAGCAGTTCGGGCTCCCCCCGGGTCGCGTCCGGGTCATCCTCGAGGCCCCTGACGCCATCTTCCAACGCGTGTCGTCTCCTCGCGATCCGGCCGACTTGCTGCCGGCCAGTGGTTTGCCGCGGAATGGCCGATACCTGCTGTATGTCGGAGGGATAAGCCCGCACAAGAACCTGCCGTCGCTCGTGGAAGCCTATCGCCGTCTGCTCGCCGACGGCGAGTTCCTGGGGCTGCGGTTGCTGCTGGTCGGCGACTATGCCGGTGACGTGTTCTACTCAGGCTACGAAGATCTTCGCGCCCTCGTGGCCCGCCACGGTCTCGAAGGCTCCGTGTGCTTCACGGGCTTCGTGCCGGACGAGGCGCTGGTGGACCTCTACAACCAGGCCGAGGTCCTGGTTCTACCCTCTCTGGAGGAGGGGTTCGGCCTCCCGGCGTTCGAGGCCGCGGCGTGCGGGACACCGGTTGTGGCGAGCACTGCGGGTCCCGCGGGCTCCCTGCTCGGTCCCGCCGCGTGGACGTTCCCGCCGTCCGACGTCGACGCCCTCACCGACGCCCTTCGCACGCTCCTGCGGGATCCAGCCCGCCGGCAGGCGATGGGAGCGGAGGGCCTTCGCCGGGCCGCGACCTTCACATGGGAGCGGGCGGCCGAACAGGCTCACGCCATGTTCCACGAGCTCTACGGCCGCTGAGATCATGGCGCTCCGCTTCTGCATGATCACCACGTTCTATCCCCCGTACGCCTTTGGCGGGGACGCCGTCTTCATCCAGCGGCTCAGCAATATGCTTGCGCGACGCGGGCACGAAGTCGACGTCATCCACTGTATCGATAGCTACCGGGCGCTGGCCCGGGGCCCAGTGCCGTCGGGGTATTCCAACGAGCCCGGTGTGACCTGTCACGGCCTCGTCAGTGGGGTAGGCGCACTCTCCTCCCTTGTCACGCAGCAGACCGGTTTTCCGCTCTTCAAGAGCCGGCAGATCCGGCAGATCCTGGACGCGAAGCGCTTCGACGTGATCCACTTCCACAATATCTCCCTGGTCGGGGGCCCGATGATCCTCCGCTACGGGAGCGGCATCAAGCTCTACACCATGCACGAGCACTGGCTCATCTGCCCGACCCACGTCCTTTTCAAGTTCAAGCGGGAGGCCTGCCTGAAGCCGAGCTGCTTCCGCTGTCAGCTGATCCACCACCGGCCCCCCCAGCTCTGGCGCTACACCGGTATGCTCAGAGCGGCGCTGCGGCACGTGGACGCCTTCATCTCGCCCAGCGACTTCACGCTTCGGCGGCATCATGCGGCGGGGCTGGACATCCCGATCGTCCCTATCCCGAACTGCGCGGGGCGCGAGGCCGAGGAGCCGCCACCGGCCG
>Ga0209751_10001584_pt1 | contig 23242 bp, 23 predicted proteins | sample RifCSP13_1_FD_184019 | JGI IMG/M metagenome (GOLD analysis project Ga0209751, IMG submission 184019) | Soil microbial communities from Rifle, Colorado - Rifle CSP2_sed 13_1 (SPAdes) (version 2) | ecosystem: Environmental > Terrestrial > Deep subsurface > Rock core/Sediment | place: Rifle...
AACGGCCCGAGAATCGTCCGGCCCGAGCGCCGGACCGTGACCCCCTCGAGCCGGAGGACGTCCGCTGGATCAGGCGTCACGGCCGAGCCTCGGTACCCAGGGCGGTGTCGGACGCATGGCCGCGATAGTACGGCGACCCGCGGCCGGACCCGTCAGCGGGATAGGGACAGGACGTCGGCCTGCCGGCCCGGAGTGGCTATGCTCTCCGCCATGCCGCGCCTGCCCGCCCGATGATCGACGTCACGCTCCAGCTGGACCTCGCCCTCCGGCTCGTCGTCGCGGCCGCGCTGGGAGGCGCCATCGGCGCAGAGCGCGAGATCCACAACCACCCGGCGGGTATCCGGACCCACATGCTCGTTGCGCTCGGGGCGGGCCTCTTCACGGTCCTCTCGATCTTCGGCTTCGGGCTCGAGGGCAGCGGCAGCCAGGGGCTCGTCGATCCCACGCGCATCGCCGCCCAGATCGTGTCCGGCATCGGCTTCCTGGGCGCCGGCGCGATCCTCAAGGACGGCGTCATCATTCGGGGCCTGACCACCGCCGCGAGCCTCTGGGCAACGGCCGCAGTCGGGATGGCGGCGGGGGCCGGCGAGTACATCCTGGCCATCGTCGCGGCCGTCATCATCCTCGTCAGCCTGTGGCCGATCAACGCCCTCGCTGAGCGGCTCCACGGGGCGAATCGGCTGGAGGTCGAGCTTCGCCTGACGATGTCCCGCGTCGACGAGCTGGGCCTGGTCTCGGCCGCGCTCGCGGCCAGCAAGATCGAGATCCTGACCGTCCAGACGCAGCGGGCCGGGAAGGGCGCCTACCGGGCGGACCTCGCGATCCGCGGCCGGAGCACCGCGGTGATCGCCTCCGCCCTCGAGGCCGTCGAGGCCATTCCCGGCGTCGATATCGTGTCGTCGACCCAGTCCGACTAGCCGGCGTCCCGCGTCCCGCGTCCCGCGTCAATGCGTCAATGCGTCCCGCGTCGCGCACGGGCCCGTCGGCCCAGGCGGGCCTCTGCTAGCCTCGCCGGAGTCCGTGGGGGCCATGGATTGGAGCCGGAATGAGCGACGCGGACCGGGTACGGGCACGAGATCTGGGGATCGTCATCGGTGAGGGCCGGCCCGGGCGCTTCAACGCGATCACCGACGTCGCCGGTGTCCGCGTCGGTCACGCCACGATCGTCAGAGGCGAGGGTCCGCTCGTCCGCGGCCAGGGCCCGGTCCGGACCGGCGTGACGGTGATCGTGCCCCACGACGGCGACCCCTGGTCCGAGCCGGTCTTCGCCGGCGCTCACGTCCTCAACGGCAACGGCGACATGAGCGGCCTCGAGTGGATCCGGGAAACGGGCCTCTTCCATGGCCCCCTGGCCATCACCAACACGAGCTCGCTCGGGGTGGTCCGCGACGCCCTCATCGAGATCGGGGCGCGGGAGGGCCACGCCGATCATCCTGCCTGGAGCCTGCCGGTCGTCGGCGAGACGTACGACGGGCAGCTGAGCGACATCAACGGCTTCCACGTCCGGCTCGAGCACGTCGAGGCCGCATTCGCCGCAGCCGCCGGCGGGCCGGTCGCCGAAGGCGGGGTCGGGGGCGGCACGGGCATGATCTGCCATGAGTTCAAGGGCGGCATCGGGACGGCCTCACGGGTCATCGCCCAGGATGCCGGCGGCTGGACGGTCGGCGTCCTCGTCCAGGCCAACTACGGACGGCGCGGGCTGCTCCGGATCGACGGTGTTCCCGTCGGCCAGGCGATCCCGATCGGCGAGGTCCCCTCGCCCTGGGAGTCACCGCGGCAAGGGCTCACCGATGATCCGCCGAGGCGGCGACGCGAGACACCGCCCGGGTCGGGCTCGACGATCATCGTCGTGGCCACGGACGCACCGCTCCTGCCGCACCAGTGCGCCCGGCTGGCCCAGCGCGCCGGACTGGGGCTGGCGAGGGTCGGTGGCCTCGGGGCAACGTCGTCGGGCGACCTCTTCATGGCCTTCGCGACCGGCAACCGGAACCATCCGCCGGGCGAGGCCGAGCCGGTGGGTCCCGGCGTCGTCCACCTCTGGGCGCTCGTCGATCCGGCCCTCGACCCGCTCTTCGAGGCGACGGTGGAGGCGACCGAAGAGGCGATTGCGAACGCCCTCGTCGCGGCCGAGACGATGACCGGCCGCGACGGGATCACGGCCCACCGCCTGCCGCACGACCGACTCCGGGAGGTCATGGCGACGTACGGCCGTCTCATGCCCTGAGCCAGGCCCGAGCCCACGCTCTCGGCGGGGGGCCGCGGGTCACGTGATCCGGATCCGTCCTCCCGACGAATCCACGGCCGCGTGACCTTCCCCGCCCATGCCGGTCAGCTCCGCTTGACCCGGTTGACCGATCCGGGCGCGCGTCGTCATGCTATTGCAACCCGTTGCAACAAGGTGGACTCCCGCTCGTGCTCTCCGGCGTCCTGCTCGACCTCGCGACCGCGGGGGGCGTCACCCTCCTCTGGACGGCGCTCCTCCTCGGCTTCCGCCACGGTTTCGACTGGGACCACATCGCGGCGATCAGCGACGTCACCTCGACGACGGCGACGGCCGACGCGGCCGAGGTGGTCCATGCGAGCTCCCACGGCGATGCGGCCACCGCCCATGCCCACGGCCACGGCGGTCTGGACGAGGTCATGGTGCATGCGGCCCCGGGCCATCCCCACGCCCACGTCGGCGCTTCGGTGGCGGATCGGACCGCCGAGGCCGGCGAGCCAGGCGAGCACGTGGCGGTCGGGGCGGTCCGGCTCCGCCTGGGCCGGGAGGAGCGCCGGGCCCTGGCCCTGGGCACGCTCTATGCGGTCGGCCATGCCATCGTCGTGGCCGCCCTCGGGACGGTCGCCCTCCTCTTCGGCGCCGTCCTGCCCGACTGGGTCGACCCGATCATGGGTCGCGTCGTGGGGCTGACCCTGGTGCTCCTGGGAGCCTGGGTCTTCGTCTCGCTCTACCAGTACGCCCGGCACGGCCGGGCTTTCCGCCTGCGCAGCCGATGGATGCTCGTCTTCGATGCCATCCGGTATGCCTGGCGTCGCTTCCAGGCCCGCCTCCACGGCCACGAGCACGCCGACCCGATCGAGATGAGCTCGTACGGGCCACGGACGGCCCTGGCGGTCGGGATGATCCATGGGGTCGGGGCCGAGACGGGCACCCAGGTTCTCCTCATCGCCGCGATCGGCGGCGCCTCGAGCCAGGGCCTCGGCCTGCCGATGATGCTCGCCTTCATCGCCGGGCTCCTCGTCGCCAACTCGCTGATCGTCGTCATCACCGCCACCGGGTTCATCGCCAGTCGCGCCCGCGAGCGGCTGTACATCGCCATCGGCGTGGTGGCCGGGACGTTCAGCCTCGCCATCGGGCTGCTGTTCCTCTTCCAGCTCGACGGCGCCCTGCCGGCGATCGACGGCTGGCTCGAGAGCCTGGGACTCCGATGAGCCGAATGAGCGCGCCCGATGGCGCCGCCGCCTCCAGCGCCCCCGCGGCAGCGCCCTCGCCCGAGGCCTCACCCGAGCCCTCGCGCTCGGTGGCCGCCCTCGAGCGGATCCCCGAGCGGCTTCGGGCGAGGGGCCTTCGCTGGACGCCCCAGCGGGCGCGGCTCCTGGAGGTCCTCGCCGCTTCCTCGGGACACGTGACCGGCAGCCGGCTGTTAGAGCGCTGCCGCGAGCTCGATCCGGCGACGACACCCTCGACCGTCTACCGGACGCTCGACGTCCTCGAGGCGCTGGGGGTCATCAGCCACAGCCACGGGATCGATGGACGCGAGAAGTTCCACGTGCTCCCGATCCTCGACCACGGCCATCTCATCTGCTCGCGCTGCGGCTCGGAGGACGAGCTGGCGGCGCCGGACGCGGCGCCATTCCTCGAGGATCTCGCCGAGCGCTACGGCTTCCAGGCCCGGATCGACCACCTGACGGTCGTCGGGCTGTGCCGGGACTGCCACGCGCCGGCCGAGGGCGGGGCACGAACGCAGCTTGAGCCTGAGGGCATGTCCGGCCGCGAGGCCGGCTGGTACCCACGGGCAGGTTGCCCAGGGAGTACCTGAAGATGGACCCGCGGTGGACCGCGTCCCCGCGGTCGACGGAGCCGTCGACCCACGAGGTCTACTACCCGGTGCTCGAGGCGTCGCCGAATGCCGTCGTCGCCGTCGATGCAGCCGCCCGGATCACCTACGCCAACCCCCAGCTCGAGGCGACCTTCGGCTACTCGCCCGGCGAGCTCGTCGGCCAGCCCGTCGAGATCCTCCTGCCCGAGCGGGCCGCCTCCATTCACGTCGCCCACCGCGACGCGTTCATGGCCCGCCCCTTGGCCCGTCCGATGGGCATCGGCCTCGACCTCGCCGGGCGACGCAAGGACGGCGTGGAGTTCCCGGTCGAGATCAGCCTCTCGCCGGTCGACACCGCCGCAGGGCGCCAGGTCTTCGCCACCGTCGTCGACATCACCGCCCGCAAGTCGATGGAGCACCAGCTCCTCCAGGCTCTCAAGCTCGAATCGATCGGTCGGCTGGCGGGCGGCATCGCCCACGACTTCAACAACATGCTGTTCGCGATTCGCGGCTATGCCGAGCTCCTCGAGGAGGACCTCGGCGCCGAGGACGTCGACCGCGAGGAGGCGCTGCGCAACGTCAGGGCGATCGGCGACGCCGCCGACCGGGCAGCAGAGCCAGGGGCACCAAGGGCACGAAGGGACCGATCCGCGTCCAGGCACGCAGATCGAACGGCCCGCGATTCTGGGCCGTCACACCCTGTCGCCGCGAGGGCGTCGACGCCACGATCCAGCGATGGATACCGGGCCGGACGGGTGGGCAGGTGCGGCTCCCGGGATCGCTCGCGCCCGCGAGTTGTTCCTGGACGAGGCCCATGGCTACGGCTGCGCGGAGACGACCTTCGTCGTCCTGAAGGAGGCGTTCGGCCTCGCCGATGCCGCCGATTCGTCGGCCGCCATGGCCCTCAATGGCGGCCTGGCCTACGGCGGTGGACCGTGCGGCGCGGTGAGCGGCTCGGCCCTCGCCCTCGGCCTGCTGCACGGGTCACGGGAGCCGGATCACGCCACCGCGAAGCGGCTCGCCCGCGAGGCCACCGCCCGGCTGATGGACGACTTCGAGGCCGAGTTCGGCGCCCTCGACTGCCGCGAGCTGCTGGGTCACGAGATCCGGACCCCCGAGGCCCACGCCGCATTCATCGAGAGCGGGCGGTGGCGGACGATCTGCATGCGCCAGATCGAGTTCGCGATCGCGGCCCTGGCGCCACTCGCCGGCCCGGTCCAAGCCGCAGCCCCGGACGCGGTCGCGGACGCGGCGCCGGTCGTCGCCCAGGACCCGTCCCCGGACAGGGTGCCCTTGTCGCGGGCGTCGGGGCCCAGCTAGATCGGCCCGCGGCCCGTCCTCGTCGTGCCGCGCAGGGCGTTGTATCGGGCCTGCCGCAGGACGCCGGATGCGGATCGCAGTCCTCTCGCAGATCTAGGAGGCGCGGCCCGCTGACGGTATCGACGCTCCCGGCCGCCGTCAGTTCAGCTGGCCGGCGGCAGTCAACAGGAGGACCACGGCGCCGAGGATCGTCACCAGGACGGCGGCAAGCTCGAGCCGTCGAACGGCCGCCGGCTGGCCGGGCGATCCCGGATCCGCGAATCCGCGCACGACGAGGGCATCGATGTAGACGCCGAGAGCGACCATCGCCCCGACGACGAGGTGCTTGATGAGGAAGATCGTCGCCCAGGGGGAGCCGAGGTCCCCGACGCCACCGTAGCGGGAGCTCGTCACCATCAGGTAGACGCCCGTCGCGAGGAAGACGATGAGGGAGCCGACGATCACCGGCGTCGCCCGCCGCTCCACGGCGGCGATCGATTCGCCGAGCTCCCGGGGCGCCACGGTTCGCCGGATGACCGGCAGGACAATGAGCCCGAGGATCGCGTAGTAGCCGAGCATCGCCACCGTGGCCACGAGGTGAAGCCACGTCGCGCTGACATTTGCGAAATCCATCGGGGAGCGCTCCCAGGCCATCGAGTTCGAAGCGATGCGAGTGTCGCTGGGCCCCCAAGCCTCCGGATGAGCCGTCCGGCCCGCCTTGGGGAGGTCCCTCAGCCCGACGTCACGGGTCCCTGGCCGCGTCGGCCGGGAGCTGGGCCTCGAAATGCGCCGCGACGCGCTCGAGGAAGGCCTGTGCCGTGCGGCGCGCGATGAAGCGGAGCAGGGTGGCGTCGATCACCAGTCCGAGCCGGCCGAACGGCGGCGTGTACCGGCCGTCGACGACGAGCCCGCCACGGCCCACACGGAGCTGGCCGACGAACACGGGAAAGAGCGGGGCGAACGTCGCCGAGTGCCAGCTCACGGGCACGGTGAGCCCATCGTCCGTGACCTCCAGCGGGCCGAGATCGATGAATGCCGCCTTTCGCACCGGGCCCGGCCCGCTGCCATCGCGGACCGCCAGCTCGAGGTCGGCCGCGATCCGGTGCATGCCGGGCTCGTCCACGGGCCCGCCAGTGGCCGTTCCAAGCCAGACAAGGTCCGTCAATTCGCGCTGCGCTGCGTGGATGTCGAACTGGCCGGCGCGAACGACACGCAGACGGATGGCCGCTGTGGTCTCGCCGTGCGCTGCATCGGATGCACTCATGGAAGAAGCGAGGCTCGATCCTCATCCTTCCGCTCGCAAGGGCCATCTGGCTCATGCTGCAGCCGCTCGTAACGGCGTGTCCCGACGTCGAGCTCCGGCCCGAGATGGAGGCGGCCCGACAGCGACCTGCGGGCGGAGCTCTCGCGGGACGCGACAACGCTCTACCCGCCCGGTCAGCCATCGACGTCGAGCGTCGCGAGAATCTCGCGCAGTTGAGCGAGGCGGTACGTAGGTGGCAGCAATGACGCCTCGGTGTCGGGGCGTCGAGGGCCCACCGCCGCGCCGTCATGCGAGCGCCGTGCGCATGCGGTAGAGCAGGATCGCGTACAGGGCCGCGATGACGCCGTTGCCGATCCCGATCCCGATCCCGATCTGGTGGAACGTGTCGGACGAGCCTGTGCCCTGGGTCGCCGCAAGGACGCCGAATCCGGCCGCGAAGACGAGCGAGCCGATGGCCACGACCTGGATCGCCAGTCGATCGGCGACCAACCACGAGCCGAGCTGGATCAAGCCCATCGCCAGGTAGCCCACGCTCAGCACCCGGAGAACGTCGACGGCATAGCCCGGAGCGTCGGGCGGCAGGAAGGCCGAGGACGGGGCGACGGTGTTGCTGACGGCTTAGAAGAGGAAGGCGATCCCGTTGATCGCCAGCAGGACCTTCAACCAGCGCATGGTGCATCCCTCCATTCCGACGCTTCGACGACAGGAATGGCCCAGCCGACGCCGACTCACTCCACGGGCGATCCCTCCCCCGATGCGGCCGTCGCCTGCCGCGGTTGGTCGACGGCGCGGCCCGCACCGCCGATCCCGGCGACGACCAGGCCCAGCAGGCTGGCGAGGACGAGCCCACTCGCGGCGAGGCCGTAGCCTGCGAGGAGGACGATCCCGGCCCCAACTGATGCGGCCGGTCTGCGCTCGTGGAGCACGGGCAGACCGGCGACCGCCAGCCCAGCGGCGATCGCGACGGCGACGCTCGGCACGGCGCCGGTCAGGCCGATGCTCCACGTGGTGAGGGCCGCCCAGGCGGCCGGGGCCAGGGTCCCGATCGCTGCGACGACCACGCCGGTCACCAGGCCTGCCGCGGTGGCGCCCCAACGCCGGGCTCGTCCCGGGCGGTCGGCCCGCGCGCCGGCGAGCCCCACGAGTCCGGCCCCGACCACGAACGCGACCTGTCCGAACACCCCGAGCGCGGGGCCGATGCCCTCGATCGGCCAGCGGGTACCGGCACCTGGGAGGAAGCCCGTCCCGGCGGCAATGCCGGCCATCGCGGCGGCGGCGACCGCGATCGCCAGTGAGACCAATCCCAGGCGGGCCGTCAACGGCAGCCCGCGGTCGAGGCCGACGCGGACACCGGCGACCAATGCGATTGAACCGACGAGCAGGTCGAGGGCAAGGACGACGACCGGGGTCGGCGGGTAGACGACGAGGGCGAGCCCGCCTGCGGCGACCATCGCGACCGCGACGAGCATGGCCTGGTCGACGCGACCGCCGGTGTGGCCGGCGCGGACGAGCAGGGCGCCGAGCAGCAGGATGGCCAGGATGGGCACGAGGGCGTCCGCTGCCGCGCCGATGCGCCCGAGCACGGCGCCGGCCGACGCGAACGGATCGCCCTTCGGGACGAAGATGGCGAGCCGAACGACGAACCGGGTCAGGACGAGGTCGAGCCCGACGGCCGCCAGCAGCCACAGGGCGAGCAGGCCGATCGCATCCCGGCCGGCCGGACCAACCGCCGGCCCGACACGCGCCACGGAACGGGCGACGGCGACCACCTAGGGCCCTGCCCGACGCCCCGGGCCGCCGCGCGGCCAGCCGAGACCGACGGCCGGCTGGCGAGCGCCGATGTAGAGGATGAATCCGGACAACCCTAGCGCCAGCACGAGCAGGAAGAAGTAGGGCCACATGTCGAGGAAGCCGATCGGCGGTCTGGGCAGCGACAGCGCGAGCCAGGACGAGACCGACTTCTGCCCGTCGCGATCACCACGGCTGCCGTCCCAGACGGCGAAGGCCACGACCGCGACGGCGTCGCCCGGACGGAGCCTCGCATCGTTCGGGTCACCGTCCGACAGGGCCCTGGACATGACCACCCGCCATGCGCCGTCGCGGTACTCCGACGCGCCATGGACATTCTGGCCGGCGCTTGACTGCGGGGTCAGGGTCCCGAAGCCCACCGCGTTGAGGTCCTCGACCGAGCTCGGGCGGGTCGCCGCCGAACGCGGGTTGCCCGCCGCCTCGCCGGTGAGGAACCCGTCCGGGCCGAGCGCGTCATCGGCATCATCGGCTGGAATGTGGACGTCATCCGGCATCGCCGGATGGACGTCCTCGATGTCCTGGCGCCGGGCGAGGTCGGCTGCCCAGTCGGCCTTCCAATGCCAGATGTTGAGGCCGCCGGCCTGCTGGCCCATGCAGATCGACGTCCCTTCGCCGAGGGCGAGCTGAACGGCGGCGGCGTCGGCGAAGGATCCAACCGCGAGCACCGATTCATCGCGGGTCGGGTCGTCCCACTCGAGGAGGACTGCGATCCGGTCGCCGTTCACCAGCGCGCGAACCCGGACGGACGGGAACGCCGGCTCCAGGCGCATCGGCGGTACGACGGGCTGACCGCTCAGAACGACGGCGACCGGGCGGACGTCTTCCCATGCCGGGTCGTACGGCGCGTCGACCGGGAGCGTCCCATCGACGTGGCCCGCGAACAGCGTCTGTCCCTGGGCGCTCGTGATCGGGACGCCGGCAAGGGACAGGAGGGCGGCGAGTCCGATCGCGCCGAGGCCGACGAGGCGGAGGGGGAGCGTCGGAGGCTGGATCACGACGTGCCTCCGAGCTGGCCCGCGAAACGATAGCGGTCGGTGCAGCGGCCGCACAGGCCGTGCGCGGCTCGCCACGCGGGGTAGTCCGCCTGGACGAGGACCGCCACAGATGCAGCCGGCGGGAAGACGTCGTCGCCGGCGAATCCGCACAGCGGGCACCGATCCGGGTTCGGCAACCCGGGCTCGCCCGGGGCCGCGATGTGGACGAGCGCGATCGGTCGCGCCGCCCAGTGGAGAAGGTCGTGGAAGGCTGGCCGAGGTTCCTCCCAGAGCCGCGCGATCACGGCGTCGATCGCCGCCTCGCTGACCCCGCGCAGATCGCCGGCGATCGCCGCTCGATGGCGCCGGCGCGCGGGTTCGGCGGCGAGATGGCCGGTGGCCGCCAGCCGGCCGTCGACGCTGACGTCCCACAGCCGATGCAGCCGTGCCTGGGCGGCAGCGACGACCCAGCTCCTGCCGGCTTCGTCCCAGCCAGGCTCGAACCCGAACGCTGGATCGAGCGTGTCCTCGGCGTGACCCAGCGCATGGCGTGTCCAGGCGAGGGTGGCGCCAGGATCGCCGAATCGGGAGGCCTCGATCCGGATCCCGAGGTGCTGGCCGCGAGGCTCGCAGGTGATCCCCTCATCGTGACGACCACGGGCTTCGCCGACGAGGGCGACCCGGACGCGACCCGCCACGGTCGGTCGTTCGGCGATGGCACGGAGGATGGGCTCGGCCAGACCCAGGGTCTCGAACTCGACGAGGGCGAAGCGGCCGAACGCGGCCCGGCGCTCGGCCGGATCGACGACGCCGTACAACGGCTCGGCGCGACGGCGGTTCCCCGCGAGCGCCTCGGACCCCATGGGGCCGCCGCTTGCCAGTGCCCGCTCGACGGCCGCTTCGGCGAGGGCCGGATCGATGCGCAGGGTGAGCGGCGGCGCTGCGCCCGTGGCCGCCATCAGGAGCCACCCGGCGGGCTGAGGTCGTCGCCGCCGGCGACGGCGCCACAGTCAAATGCGAAGCCATCCGGCTCGTCGGTGATCGGGACAACGTCGTCCGGCTCAAGCGGGTCGGTCGCCGCCCCCAGCTCCCGGGCGTGGCCTGTCACGATCGTCGCGGCGACCGCGGCGGCGGCAGCGTAGCCGGTACTGGGGGCCCGGCGAGCGATGCGCCCGGCAAGGGCGGGCAGCCAGCGGCCGGCGTGGTCCGAGAGGAATCGCGCGGCGGCGGCCCGGCAGATGGCGCGACGATCGACGTCGGCCGCCGTCAGCGCGATCGCCTCCTTGAGGCACAGCAGGGCGAGGAACTCGAGCTCGCACGCAACGTGGTCGGGCCGCTCGCCGCCGGGTCGCGGCCGGACGCCGAACGCCTCGTAGAAGCCACGGATGTCACCGAGCTCCTGGCTCTGGCCGAACACGTGCCGTCGTCCGTACTCGGTCTCGTAGGGCGGGCAGCCGTGGGCGACGACGTGGCCGAAGATCGCCCGGTGCTCGGACGCGCGCGTCTCTCGGCGGGCGATGCGGCGAAGGGTTCGGAGCGCCTCCGGTGCGATCGGCGATCCGAGCACTGCCGCAGCCGAGCGCAAGGTCGCCAGGTCGAGCTCGCCCTCGGCACTCGGGTCGTCCGGGTCGCGGAAGGCAACCGCGAGGACACGATAGGCATCGGCCCGCGCGAGCCCCCGGTCGAGCGCTGCCATCTCGAGCCGGGCAAGCGGCGGCCGTATCTGGGTCGCCATCAGATCGAGTTCGGGTGAGGGGCCGGTCGCTCATGGACCGGCTCCTCCACGCTGAGGCGGGCGACCTCGCGGCCCTTCTTGTCAAACCCGATGACGGTGTCGTCGTACATCGCCCAGGGCTTGCCGTCGATCTCGGTCTCGAAGACCTTCGGGCCTTCCTCGATCTCGAACCGGAAGATCACCTTCTGGCTCGCCCGGAACAGCTGGAGGACGGCGAGCAGCTGGCGCGACGGCGCCCGGTAGCGCGCGATGGCCGCATCGACGCCCGGGCCGAACATCTGACGCAGGTACGGCCGCGGCGCCCAGCGTGGCGGGATGTAGAAGCCGTTCGGTTCGGTCCCGAACTGGGGATAGAGCGGCAGCGCGACCTGCTCGTGGCGGACGAGGAAGGTCACCGGGTTCTGGGGGTCGTCGGCCCAGCTCCCGTCGGCGGCGATCGGGACGAGGCCCTGGAGGCGGATGCGGCCGGGGCAGGCGGCCATGCAGCGGGTCTCCATCGGCACCCCGTCGCTCGCGGGATCGGTGCCCTCGAGGCGCGGGTAGCAGGCGACGCACTTCTCGCTGACGCGCGTTGTCGGGCGGTACATCGATTTCTTGTACGGGCACGCCTCGACGCACTTGCGGTAGCCGCGGCAGCGCTCCTGGTCGATGAGGACGACGCCGTCCTCCGGCCGCTTGTAGATCGCCTTACGCGGACAGGCGGCGAGACAGGCCGGATACGTGCAGTGGTTGCAGAGCCGCTGGAGGTAGAAGAACCAGGCGGTGTGCTCGGGCAGCGCCGCCCCTCCGGCTTCGAGGCCCAGACTGCCCGGCGCCGGCCGACCGGCCGGGGTGACGTCCTCGAAGATGTTCGGGGCCCGCCACTCATCATCGGCCGGCAGGTAGCCCAGCGCCTGCTGCTGCTGGGGCTGCTCACGGGCGGCCGCCTCGAAGATCGTCAGCCCGCCGTACGTCCCGTACGGCGCGTCGCGATCGGTAGTGCTCTCCACCCAGGCCGGCTCGACCCCGGCCGCCATGTGGGCCTCGTCGAGCATCCCGAGCAGACGGGCATCCCAGTGGTTCGGATACCCGCCGTAGGGCTTCGTCTCGACGTTGTTCCACCACATCGCCTCCTGGCCCTTGGAGAACGTCCAGGTGCTCTTGCAGGCCATCGAGCAGGTCTGGCAGGCGATGCAGCGGTTGATGTTGAAGACGAACGCGAACTGGTGATCCGGGTGATGCTCCGCGTACGGATAGGTCATCGTCCGGCCGAGCTGCCAGTTCTGAACCTCGGGCATCAGGCGCCTCCCTCCGGGACGGGGTTCGGGCGATGCCACTGGGTGCGCACATCTGCAATGAGCGTGCGCACCCAGGGCTCCCCCCGCCGACGGAAGATGACATGGAGGCCGGCGTAGAACGGCGACCGGAAAAGCGGCACGAGGCGCTCATCGCTCCAGCCGTCGCGGACGTACTCCTCGACGAGACAGCGGGCCATCTCGTCGAACGTCGCCTCGTCGACCGGCACAGGCACCCCCACGAGCTCGAGCGGATCGTCCGGCTCGGCTTCCTTCGAGACGCCGACCGGGCCCAGCATCGGCAGCTCACGGCGGGTCATCGGCCGGACCTCGGACCGAGGGTGCCGGCCATGTAGCGGCGCATGAGCTCGGACTCGTTGCCCGGCGACATGCCGGTCGTGCCCGGCTCCCAGCGGCCCTGTCCACCGAGCCCGCCGGGCTCGGCGCGGGTGACCTTGACGAGCGTCTCCTTCGGCACCGTATTCAGGGCGTGGTTGTCGTTCTCGTAGCCGAAGATGAAACCGGTCGCGTCCTTCGCCTTGTGAAACAGGCTGTCGGTCTGGTGCATCGGCATCGACCAGTCGCGGGTGACCGACTGCTGGCTGCCGTAGCGCAGATTCGCCTGGTAGCCCGTGCCCTCCGACAGGGCACGCCCGTCGGCCCGCGCTTCGTGGGCCTTGACCGACCGCTCGGTCGCCTGGAACGGGCCGTGCTTGGTCATCACGATCCCGGGCGGGTAGGCCGGGTTGTACTTCGCGCGGAGCATGAACCGGGCGACGCGGTAGAAGGGATCGTCGGGCTTCCAGCCGACGTACGGCCGATCGGCCGGGTTGGCGTCGACATAAACGTAGTCGCCGTCCTCGATCCCGAGCGCCCGGGCGGTGTCCGGATGGATGTGGAGCTGGTGCTCGCCGACCCACGGCGAACGCGGGTCGGCCCGGTACGGGTCGGCGAAGTTCGAGTCCCAGAGCAGCGACCAGTCCGACGTGCTCCAGCTCGAGTGGACGCGATGGCGGGTCTTCGGGGTCAGGCAGTAGAGGTCGTAGCCGGCGGCCCATAGCGGGTTGGTCGTCCGCTGCACCTCGGACCACGCCTTCTTGATGTTCCGCACGGTTCGCTCGTCGGCGTCCATCGCCGTCTCCGGGATGCCGTAATCGTCCGGCCGCACGAGGGGATTCGAGCTGACGATGACGTTCGGCAGGTAGGGCGTCGCCTCGGGCCCCTCACGGTGGACCACGAAGTTCTCGCCGGTTTCGAGCGCCTCGGGGATGTCGCAGTAGCTGTTCAGGCGCCCGGTGTCGGTGAAGAACGGGAGGCTGTCGCTGATCTGCTCGTAGAAGGGGATACGCGGATAGGTGCGGAAGAGCATGAGCGCGGCGCCGGGTTCGCCGTACGCGCCGGCCAGGATGTCGTCGAGCCGGTAGCCCTTCGTCGTGATCGAGGCATCGAGGAGGCGCTGGATGTAGACGTCCTCCTGGCCCTCGAGGATGAACTTCCAGTAGTCGGCGAAGCGCGCGTCACCGAGCTCGTCGCCGAGGGCCTTCGCCTGGTCGGCCAGGATCCGGGCGTCGTCCTTCGCCTCGTACAGCGGGTCGATGCCGTCCTTGGCTCGGCCCCAGACCTGGAGGAACGGGTTGGAGCAGGACGCCGTGATCTCGTGGGTCTGCGACTCCATCCACGACGTGGCCGGGAAGGCGATGTCGGCGTACTCGACCGACGAGGTCATCTCGATGTCGGTCGTCGCGATGAGATCGATCCGCGGGTTGACGTTGCGGATCATCTCGTAGTGGTGCTTGGCGTTGTTGAGCAGGTTGACGTTCGTGAACCAGAGCGCCTTGGTCGGGGTCGGCATGTGGCTCTGCCCGGTGAAGACCTTCCGGCCGTACCGCGGCGTGTCGACGATGAGGGGCCGGTCGCCGTGGTTCCAGTAGGCCGGCTCCTCGCCGTAGCCGTAGAGGTGCGCCGTGATGTCCGACCCGGAGGCGGCCGCGTCGAGGTTGGGCTCGAACGGGTCCTCGGCGATCCAGCCCTTGAACCCGGGGCCGCTGTCCCTGTGTCCCTGGAACAGCGCGCTCTTGTAGTTTCCGGCCCAGGTGTAGACGCCGGCGCCGGGCTTGCCGATGTTGCCGGTCAGCATGAACGGCAAGTAGATCGCCCGGTTGGCGAGGGTCGCGTGGAACCAGTGGTTGACGCCCTCACCGATGTGGGCCGAGGCGGGCTTGATCCGGGCGATGTCGTCGGCCAGGCGGACGATGAGCTCGCGCGGCGAGCCGGTCATCTCGACGACCGAGTCGAGGTCGTAGTCCTCGAGGTGGGTCCGGTAGGCGGCCCACGTCGTCGTCGTCTCGACCTCGGACCCGTCGACGAGGCGGACCGTCCCGCTCCAGTCGAGCGCCGGAGCGAGGCCCTCGTCGGCCACCCGTTCGCCCACGATGTCGCGGGTGATCGCCCGCGGTTCGCGGGTTCGCTCATCCCAGACCACGAAGTCGCCGAGCCGCTCGTATTGCTCGGGCTTCAAACCCTGCTCGGCGAATGACGGCCCGTCGTCACGCAGACCCGGCTGGTAGCCTGGGAAGAGTTCTGCCGCCCGAACGCGTCGCCCGGTGTCGGTCCGGATGAGGAACGGGAGGTCCGTGAACCGCCGGACGAACTCGACGTCGTACTGCCCGCGGTCGATCATCAGCCGGGTGATGCCCAGGAACAGGGCGGTGTCGGTGGCCGGCCGGATCGGGATCCAGTAGTCCGCCTTCGTCGCCGGCGGGCTGTACTCGGGCGTGATCGTCACGATCGTCCCGCCCCGCTCCATCGTCTCGATGAAGAAGTGGGACTCGGCCATCTTGTTCTCGACGAGGTTCTTGCCGACCTGGATCGTCAGCTTGGAGAAGCGCAGGTCGTTGAAGTCCACGTCGGCCGACTGGAGACCATGGACGAACGGGAAGCCCGGGGCCTGGTCGCCGTGCCAGGTGTAGTTCGACCACAGCCGCCCGCCCTTCGCGTCCTCATGGCCGACCCCCCGAACGTCGGCGTCGAGGAGCGCCATCATGTTCGCGAAGCGATACATCCCGTACTTGCCGATGACCCCGAGGAGGCCCATCCCGCCGCGAAACTTCAGGGTCCGGGTACCGGCGCCACCCATCGCGTCGAGCATCTCGGGCGGATAGCCCTCTGCCTCGAGGCGGGCCCGGCCCTCGTCGCCGCCGTACGTCCGGGCGATCGCGACGAGGCCAGTCGCCATGTACCGGTGGGCGTCATCCCACGACGCGCGGACGAGCTCATCGGAGCCGCGCGCGTCGAAGCGGTAGGTCGTCCGGAGCTCGGGGGTGAGCGGCGGGAAGCCGGCGTCGGCCCACTCGCGCCAGCCCCTGCGGATGAGCGGGTACTTCAGGCGGAACGGGCCGTACACCCGGCGATGGACCTGGTAGCCCTTCGCACAACCTCGCGGGTGCCAGGCGGCGGTCGCGGTGTTGCCGTACAGGTCGGCGTAGCGCGACACGTCGTAGGCCTGCTCCGTCCGCATGACGACCCCGTTGCGCACGATCGCTCGGAGTCGGCACGAATGGGTGTCGTTCGGCGAGCAGACGAAGGTGAAGCTCCGATCGTAGCGGTACTGGTCGCGGTAGACGGCCTCCCAATCCCGATCCGGATACGCGGCGAGTGGGTCGGCAACGTCCACAGGCTCGAGGAGCGCGAGCGGCGCACGACGGGTCGCCAGGAGAAGGGCGGCCACAGCCGCCGTGCCGCCGGATGACGCAATCAGGAACTCGCGACGACTGATCCGCCTCACCCGGCCACCCTCTGGTGCCACCCGCGCGCGGGGGGAGTCTCGATGTCCGAAAGGAAGAGCGCCGCGCTTATCCTATCGCACGTCGTCGAGTGGCTGTGTTGCGTTTCCGCAGGGTGCCGCTCGCCGGCCTACAGGTCCTCGGCGTGGACGCGGGGCAGGGCGGTTCCAATCGGCGGCTGATCGGGAGACCGCTGCTCAAGCTCCCAATCCGCGATGGCCAGGTCCTCGAACGTCGTCCGAGCCAGCCGGTCCGTGAGCGCCCTCTCGGCCTCGATCCACGCGTCGTGGACGGCGCACTTTTCGCCCCAGTAGCAAGGGCCGCCGCGAAGGACGCACATCGTGCTCCGGATTGGCCCCTCCGCCACTTCGATAACCTCTCGCAGCGTGACCGAGGCAGCGGGGCGGGCGAGCTCGTAGCCGCCACGCCGGCCGACCGTAGAGCGGACGACGCCGGCCTTCACGAGGCCGCCGAGGATCTGGGGGAGGAAGCTGTCCGGGATCTGCATCGCCTCGGCGATCTCCCTGCGGCGCTGCAGGCCCGGGTGCCGGGCGAGGAACAGCACGGCCCTGACCGTGTAATCGCCGCGGTTCCCTAGGACGATCTGCATGACCGATGGGCTCCCGTTGTGGCTGGGCGCTTCATGAGCGCGAACCCGCTTGACATGCCGAAACGTGAACTCTACAACTCATCATTACCGTGCCAACGCCCCCGATCCAGAGCGGGTCAGCCTCCGAGGATGACGACCCAGGAAGGCCTCCTCCACGTCGAGCCCCGCGCGGACGCGATGCTCGGAACCGGTAGCGTCCGCTATCGGCTGGCGTGCCACCACGGGCAGAGTACCGGGACATTCATCCCCGCGACCGGTCGGCTGTCGGAGGCGGTCGCCCTCGACCTCCTCCTCTGGCGCCACCATGTAGCGTACCGATGTCGAATGTGACGAGCCTGGACGGCTGGACGCGCCGAACTCCGGTCGTCCCGCGGCAACGGCGGCGCCAGATCGCTATCTGGCACCTGGCAGCGACCCCGGCGGTGGCCATCCAGGCCAGTCCCGGTGGCGCTGGATGGTAGCGTCCAAGCGCATGTGGAGGGAGTTGGCGTGAGTGGTGGCACGATCCAAGAGGCGATCAAGACTGCCAGCGACTACCTGGCGCGACACCCAGAACAGGCGCGATCCACGGACAGCGCCGCCGTCGCGACGCTCGTCGACGGCCTCGTCGTCCGCGTCGCTGGCCCGGCCGGCGCGAGCATCACGACGGACATGGTTCGGTCGGTCGGCGGCACGGCAACCGCGCCGTCACCGGGCTGGCTCCTCCGCGCCGCGGAGGCGAGCTGCGTCGTGACCCTGATCGCCATGCGAGCGGCGATGCTCGGGATCACCCTCGATGCGCTCGAGGTCACGGTGGATTCGGAGTCAGACGACCGTGGGCTCCTTGGGATCGATGACGACGTGCCGGCCGGCCCGCTCCGCGGCCGCGTGTCCGTGCGCTTGGCCTCGGCCGGCGTCGACCCGAGGACGCTCGACGACATCGCGCGTTGGGGCGTCCGGCATTGCCCGGTCTGCGACGCGCTTGAGCGGGCAGTCCCGGTGACGACCGAGGTCGCGACGTCCTGAGCCGGGGACCCGTGCCGATGCCCGCCGGCCGGGGCATCATGGCGGGACGGTGAGAGGAGGCCGCCGACATGGGCAGCATCGTCATGCGCGACTTCTCCAGGCCCGACGACGTCTACGAGTTCGTCCACGGGCGATCCCTCGTGGTTCGGGTTAGCGAAGCCGAGGAGGTCTGGCGCTCTGAGCTCGAGCCGGGCTGGAACTGGGATGAAGACCTCGAGCCGTATGCCGAGGGCGCGACGAGCTGTCCGATGACCCACCGCGAGTACGTCGTCTCGGGACAGATCCGCTACCTGACCGACGAGGGCACCGAGGTCGTCGGTGCGCCCGGTGACTTCCTCTTCATCTCGCCCGGTCACCGGGCCTGGGTGGTCGGCGACGAGACCTGCGTCCTGATCGACTGGTAGGCGGAAGGGTCGAGAGCCCGCGTCGATATCGAGGCCGTGGTCAGGCTTCGCACGAGACCGAAGCGGAGCTGGTCGAGCCCACCCGGGAGACCCCGCCGGAGCTCTTGACAGGTCAGTCATACAACCGTATGGTTGTATCAATGCAGATCGCCCCAGCCAACTTCGACCGCATGTTCGGCGCCCTCGCGGACGCCACCCGGCGTGACATCGTCCGTCGGGCGATCGCCGGCGAGGAGGGCGTGGCGGAGCTGGCGCAGCACTACCCCATGAGCTTCGCGGCGGTGCAGAAGCACGTCGCGATCCTCGAGCGGGCCGGGCTGATCGCCAAGCGGCGCATCGGGCGACGGAAGGTCGTCCGCACCAACCTCGAGGGGCTCCGCGTCGCGCGGCGCCTGCTCGATCGCTACGAGGAGCTGTGGCGCGACCGGATCGCCCGGATGAGCGAGCTGATCGGCGACACGAAGGAGGCCAGGACATGACCGTCACCGCCGTCCGCAAGGACCCCCAGGATCGGACGCTGACCCTCGACGCCGAGTTCGACGCCTCGGCCGAGCGGGTCTGGCAGCTGTGGGCCGACCCCCGCCAGCTCGAGCGCTGGTGGGGCCCGCCGACCTACCCCGCGACCTTCACCGCGCACGACCTTCGTCCGGGCGGACGGGTCGAGTACCACATGACCGGCCCGGAGGGCGATCAGCCGCACGGCTATTGGGAGGTCGACGAGGTCGATCCACCGCGCCGGCTCGTCTTCCGCGACGGCTTCGCCCATGACGATGGCACGCCGAACCTGGAGTTCCCGGTGACCATCGGCCGGGTGGACATCACCGAGATCGGCGGCGGACGGACCCGGATGTCGATCGAAAGCACGTTTCCGAGCCCCGAGGCGATGGAGCAGGTCCTGGCGCTGGGCATGGAAGAGGGGCTGACGCTCGCGGTGGGGCAGATCGACGCGATCCTCGCCGGCGACGTCGTCCATTCGGGCACAGGAGGTGCAGCGTGACCGCGACCACGACCGACGTGACCACGCAGACCCTCGACGTGCCTGGTGCCCGCCTGACCTACGACGTTCGCCGCAACGAGGCGAGCGCGGCGCCACCGCTCCTCATCCTCGGCTCGCCGATGGCCGCCTCAGGCTTCGGCTCCCTCGCCGGGCACTTCGCCGACCGCACCGTCGTGACCTACGACCCGCGCGGGACCGAGCGCAGCGAGCGGGCTGACCCGGCGAGTCCGGTGACGCCGGACGACCACGCCGAGGACATCCACCGGGTCATCCAGGCCGTCGGCGGGCCGGTCGACCTGTTCGCCAACAGCGGTGGCGCGGTCAACGCCCTCGCCCTCGTCGCCCGCCATCCCGAGGACGTCCGGACGCTCGTGGCGCACGAGCCGCCGCTGGCCTCGATCCTGCCGGATCGCGAGCCCGCGCTGGCCGCGACGCGGGCGGTCTACGAGACGTACCAGCGCAGCGGCTTCGGCGCGGGGATGGCGCACTTCGTTGCGGTCGTCAGCCACCGGGGTCCGTTCCCTGCCGACTTCGCGAGCCAGCCGGCCCCCGATCCGGCGATGTTCGGGCTGCCGAGCGGGGACGACGGCTCGCGGACGGACCCGCTGCTCGGGCAGAACATGGTCACCTGCACCCACTACGAACCGGACTTCGACGCACTCCTGCGCACATCGACCAGGATTGTCCTTGGGGCAGGTGAGGAGTCGACGGGGGAGATGGCGAACCGCGGCGCCTTCGCCGTCGCCGAGCGGTTGGGTTCCGCACCGGTCATCTTCCCGAGCGGCCACGGCGGCTTCCTGGGTGGCGAGTACGGCCAGACCGGCGAGCCCGACGCCTTCGCCGCGAGACTGCGCGAGGTGCTCGACGCGACGGCCTGAGGAAGCCTCGACCCCGAGCGGGGCTCAGTCGCGACGTCCCCGCAATCGCCCGCCGTAGGGCGCGTGCACGGGCCCGACCGCCGCCAGGTCCAGGCGAACGGCGGGCGCCGGGGTTGTCGCGGAGCCGCAGAGTGACGCGCGTATGATGTCGGTGAGGTCGGTCTTGTGTCGCCTCTCCTGCCGTATCACGACGTGAGGGGCGAGAAGGGAGGCGCAAATGCGGCGCTTATTCGTCCTTGGGATGGCGATGGTCCTGGCGATCGCGACCGCCGCCGGAGCGGTCGCCAAGACGGAGCAGGTTCGTCAGCCCACCCCGGCGGCGGTCGTCGCCGAGCACCTCGACGCGCTCAACGCCTGCGACGTCGATCGGCTCATGGCCCAGTACCCGGACGAGATCAAGATCCTGTTGCCGGGCGGTGTCACCGTCGAGGGCCGCGACGATGTTCGCGCCCTCTTCGAGGGCTTCTGCCAGCCATTCCCGGCCGGGCTGGCGGGCCTCCAGTTCACGGAGCTGTCGTCGTCCAAGGTGCAAAAGACGGTCAACGCCCAGTGGAAGGCGGAGGCATGCTTCCTCGCTGAGCCGTACCTTGGCGCCGATGCCTACGAGACCTGGTCGGGTCTGATGGCGGCCCAGGTGACCACCTTCGACGGGGCCGAACTGAAGATCAATCCCGACTGGCGACAGGACTGTGGCGTTGAGCTGTGGTTCCAGACCACGGCCGGCCCGCTGGGCGCGGACGAGATCGGTAACGTCCTTGCCCATCACCATATGTTCGTCGAGCTCGGGGATGCGACCCCGGAGGACTTCTTGAGCTCGACCCCCGAGGAGGTCTACGAAGCCCTCGCGCCGTGGCTCGCCGAGGCGAAGGCGCTCGGCGCCGGCTCCTTCATCGAGTTCACGCCATTCGGCGTCGGCCGCCGGCCCGACATCGTCAAGTACGTCGCCGACCAGGCAGACCTCCCGACGATGATGGTCACGGGGATCTACCGAGAGCCATTCGTGACCGATGACATGCCCGGCTGGGTGTACGGCGCGTCGGTCGACGAGATCGCCGACTTCTTCCGGGGCGAGCTGAGCAACGATCCGGGCGTGGGTGGTACGGGCGTCCCGGCTGGCTTCATCAAGCTCTCCCAGAACGACACGGGCATGACGCTCACGGAACTGAAGATCCTCGAGGCGGCGTGCACCGTGGCGCAAGAGACGGACGCGACCATCGCCAGCCACATCACCTCCGGACCGACGGCGTTGTCCGTGATCGAAGCGCTCGAAGCGTTCGGCTGCGACCTCGACAGGTACCGGTTCGTCTGGATCCACACCCAGGTCACCGCTCGGGCGGATGGCGCGAAGCTCGAGGGCACCTGGGGCAGCGGCCACGACCCGGGCTTCGACTACCTGCTTGCGGCCGCAGAGCGGGGCGCCTATCTCAGCCTCGATGGGATCGGAAGCCAGTTCTGGACCGACTTCTATGGCGGCTTCGATCTCAACCTGGGCTGGATCATGGACCTCGTTACCGCTGGCTACGAGGATCAGATCATCGTCGGCTCCGACACCGGTTGGTACGATCCCGGCTATCCGGGTGAGGAGGCGTCGTGGCCTGGAAGTCAGGACTACAACTCGATCCTCGAGTTCGCCGATTGGATGGCCGCTGAAGGCGTCTCCCCGGCGCTCATCGAGAAGCTGATGCACGACAACCCGTTCGCCGCCTTCTCACGCCCGTAGGCTCCGGACGGGCGAGGCTCTCCCGCCACCACTCGCGGTTAGGTGTGAGGGGCCCAGATCCGGGCTCCTCTCGCTCGAATCCCCTGATCCGGAGTCAGATACCTTCCGCGCGGTCGGTCGGCTCGATCGGGGCGCGCTCGTGGTCTTGCCCGGCCGGCCCGAGCCGCCAGATCGACCGGGTGAGGCCGGGCGCGGCCACGAACATCATGGCCAGGGCAATGATGACCACGAGCAAAGCGAGCGGGATGCCGGACACGATGACCATGTTCTTCGCGCCGTTATTCAGCGCGCCGTAGAGCAATGCTGCGAGCACGACACCGCTGGGCCTCAGTCCCGCGAGCAGGGCGAGGGCGAGGGCAACAAAACCGATGTCCCTGACCGTGCCGGGGCCCCCAGCAGGCCCGAGGGCGAGGAACGAGCTGCCCATCCCGGCGAGCCCGCCGGACAGCGTCATCGCCAACATCGTGGACCTGCCTGGGCTCATGCCGGCGCCGCGGGCGGCGGTCCGGCTGTATCCCGTGGCTCGGAGCTCGAAGCCAAGCCGCGTTCGGTAGAGCATGAAGGACACCGCAGCCGCCATCAGCAACGCGACGACGAAGCCCCAGTCGAGACGGATCATTCGCAGGTCGACGAGCAGCGGCACGTTGGCGATGGACGTCAGGCTCCCGGAGACACCGCCCGAGACCAGGGCGAAGACCATGATCTCTGGTGCGATCGCGTTCAGCATCAGCGTGGTGATGACCTCATGCGCGCCCGTGCGCGCCTTGAGGAAGCCGGGCACGAAGCCGTACGCGGCACCGGCGATGGTCCCGCCGGCCAGCGCAGCGACCAGGATGAGGGAGGACGGCAGCTGCCCCTGGAGAAGGATCGCGGTGCTCGCCGCGCCGAGGCCGCCGATGAGGAACTGGCCGTCGGCTCCGAGGTTGAACAGCCCCGCGTGGAACGACACCGCGAGGGCCAGACCCACGAAGATGAACGGCGTCGCGCTGACCAGGGATTCGGCCATCGGTCGGATGGCGTTCGCGATGTCGGTCGGGTTGCCGCTCTGGATCGCGACGACGATCCGACCCGGGTCTCCGATGGCGCCGGAGAACATCGCCCCGTAGCCCTCGACCACCCCAGCGATCGCCCCGCCAAGAGCGGCGGCGGGATCGGTCCCGAGGTGCTCAAGGTGCTCAAGATCGGTCAGCACGATCACGATCGCGCCCAGGAAGAAGGCGGTGATCAGAGCGAGCGCCGGGACGGCGGCGCGACGCAGCAGCTCGGCGAGTCGCTTCATGTCAGCGCTCCGGCCCGAACGACGGTTGAGGGAGAGTTGTTGGCTGGCGAGGGAGTGTCTGAGTTCACCACATAGTGGACAGATGTCTCGGGAGATAGTGGACACCTTCGAAGGAGGGTGTCGCGATGGGGCTCGAGCGCTATGTGGTCGATGCCGTGGTGCTCGAGGGCCG